>JABAOH010002558.1_pt1 | contig 114708 bp, 96 predicted proteins | sample 7062181 | NCBI WGS metagenome assembly JABAOH01 (sample SAMN14538630, study PRJNA623070) | marine sediment metagenome | biome: marine biome [ENVO:00000428]; feature: marine pelagic biome [ENVO:01000023]; material: deep marine sediment [ENVO:00002113]; isolation source: pool of 5 deep marine...
AAGCGTTTCCGCAGCGGGTTTACAGCCCGCCCCATTTGGCCACTTTGGTACCTGCCCAAAGCTTAAAAAGTTATCAGGTCTCAATATCACTTAGCTCATAAGAGATTAATCTGTCTCTATTTTTGAAAATTGGATATTTACCCAATAACTTTATCACTCAATTAAAAGCCAGCGAGAGGATTCGAACCCCCGACCCGCTGATTACAAATCAGCTGCTCTACCAACTGAGCTACGCTGGCGCAATCTTCCCTCTGCAGGCTCTTAAATTATTGCTTTATAGGGAATAATTGAATAATAGAAAGGATTCTTCTTTTGAAACTTTGGCTTCCTCTCTTTGACCTGCTGGAGCTGCCGTCTAGAATTTTTTTTAAAAATATAAAACTCTACATACTGAATGCTATATCAATTTACGCTTCTTGTCAATAGAAGAGACCATCTTTTTTTCTATGATTGGAGATTTTTTTTATTTTTTAATTTTCTGTCGCAGCCGCTCCCTCTGAATTCTTGCCCTTTCCAGGTTATCCCTTAGCTCTCTGTAAAAATTGGCGGCAAACATCAGATATTTTGCTCTCTGGACCAAAGTCAGGTTTTCTTCCATTCCAGCTTCCAGCTCTTCGTCCTTTTTCTTGATAAGATTTCTTAACCCTTTTATATTATTAATTTTGTTTTTGAGCTCTTCCTGATCAGGCTCTTCTTCTCTTAAGGTCAGTCTAAGCTCTCTTATCTGTTTTCCAATCTGTTGGTATATCTCACTTTTTTCCTTTTCGATTCGGGATACAATCGGAAAAATCTTTGCCGTCTGTTCCTCGGTAAGCTCCAGGACACGAGTCATTCTTAATAACCATAGTGTTCTCATATTCTCTCTTGCTCTCCTTCTATTCTGGAGCCGGTCATCTTGAATAGCAGCTGTTAAGGTTGAGCTCAGAACAACTAAACAGAGTAGAATTGAAATAATGTATCTTATTTTCATAGAAGTCCTCCTATAATTTATTGTCTTTCTTTATTTCAGATTCAAGAAACCTCATTTCCTCTTCTGTAAGATTTTCCCAGAGAATAAGATTTTCATAAAAATCAGGGCGCTCGCCCCATTCCGAATCTTCAAGGGTTTCACCTATAGAGCCCAAGATGACTGAATTGAATAACTCCTCCAATTCTTGGTCACTGCCGATCTCTTGATATATTTTCGCCAGAGAATTCTCGAAGGAAAAGACATATACCTGCTGAGGTGTCTTGTTTTTAGTAAGGTATAAGAATAATCCGACAATAATTACAAATAACAATGTCGCACCCGCCCAGGCCCATTTCCATCTCAAGAATAGAGGCGCGCCTAGCAGCCTCTCTTGCTGAGCAGAGGAAATTTCTGTCTTGATTCGGGATGTAAATTCCTCCCAATGAATGGGAGAAACCTCAAGCTTTTCTAGGCTTTTGGCTTCTTTATGGATTCTCTGTATATTTTCAGCGTATGAACTGCACGATGAACACTTTCTGAGATGCGTTTCGAGTATCTTCTTCTTTTTCTCTGGAAGCTCACCATCAATATTATCAGAAAGCCACTTTTCGATTTTTTTGTGTCTCATCCTATTCTCCTTCTAAATATGGCCTTAATTTTTGCTGGAGCATTTTTCTCGCCTTGTGCATTCTCCAAGAGATTGTGTTCTCCGAACAACGAAGGACATTTGCAGCCTGGGTATGGGTCAATCCTTGAGAGACTACCAAAACAAAAGAAACTTTATAGGCTAATGGTAGGGAATCTATCGCTTCTTTCAATTTTTCTGAGAGTTCTTTCTTCATAGAATATCCTTCTGGAGATAGGGTCGAAGTTGCTGATTTCACATCTAGAGAATAATCTCCAAGTTGAACTTCTCTTTTTTCATCCTTTTTCCTTTTTTTCAGAAAATTCAAAGTCAAATTCACAGCAATCCTGTAAATCCATGTGTAGAATGTAGAACGCTGCTTAAAATTCCTTAAGGATTTATAGGCATGCATGAACGTCTCCTGGGCTAAATCATAAGCATCCTGTTGATTCCGCGTCAAAGAAAGTATTGTATGATATATCTTTTCCTCAAAACGGCGCACCAACTCGGTAAAAGCATCAACATCACCTTGCTTTGCCAGTTTGACCAGATGGTCATCGGCAAAATCTGCCATATTTCCATTCATTTATTTAGACACTTATTATACATAATCCTTTGTCCTTTGGGAGCATTCATTTAAATAGAAATTGGGGACAGGCCCCATTTTTGTAAGAGAGAGGATATTCTCACGGAGTCAGTCCTTGCCATCAGTAAAAGATATTTTCGCGCACTCTCGTCGTACAGCATTCATTAAGATAAGGCCTGATCCCAGCATCAAAAAATGAGCCCAAAAATGGGGCCTGTCCCCATTTATTACAAACGTTGACAAGAGAGAGGCTTACTGTTATTCTTTTACCTCATTCTCGAGGATTATCTCCATGATTGAACGATACACACGTCCTGAAATGGGCGCCATCTGGACCGAAGAAAGCAAATACCAGAAATGGCTTGACGTTGAACTGGCTGTCTGTGAAGCCTGGGCAAAAGCAGGTGAAATTCCTCCTCAAGCTCTTAAAAGGATTAAAGAAAAAGCTAGTTTCTCCATAAAGAGAATCGAAGAGATTGAAAAAGTTGTGAAACATGATGTGATTGCTTTCCTTACGTCTGTAGCTGAAAAAGTAGGCAAAGACTCCCGTTTTATTCATCTTGGCTTGACATCCTACGATGTTGTCGACACAGCTCTCTCTCTTCTTATCAAAGAAGCGTTGGAAAAAATCCTAAAAGATCTCGTGCCGCTTAAAGATAATCTTAAAAATGAAGCTTTGCGCTATAAAAAAACAGTTATGGTGGGCAGGACTCATGGAGTTCATGCTGAGCCAATCACCTTTGGAGTTAAACTCCTTGTCTGGTATGAAGAAATAAAGCGCCAGCTTCTTCGTCTGGAAAATGCTCTTGAGGTTATTAGCTACGGCCGAATTTCTGGCTCAGTCGGGACCTACATTCATCTCGACCCGAAAATTGAGCTTCATGCCTTAAAAAGATTAGGCCTTAAGCCCGCAAAGGTTTCCACCCAACTCCTTCAGCGCGACAGGCACGCCGAAGTCCTCTCTGGGCTAGCGCTTCTCGCCTCCTCCCTGGACAAATTTGCAGTGGAAATACGCCATCTCCAGAGGACAGAAGTTCTGGAAGTGGAGGAACCTTTCACCAAAGGTCAAAAAGGCTCATCCTCAATGCCGCACAAGATGAATCCTGTTCGCACCGAAAGAATCTCAGGTCTCGCCCGCGTCGTCAGGTCAAATCTTCAGGCCGCCTTGGAAAACATCTCCCTCTGGCATGAGAGAGATATTTCTCATTCCTCAGCTGAAAGAATCATTATCCCTGACTCTTTTATTCTCACAGATTTTATCTTGGCTGAGACAGCTGACATCATAAAAAATTGGAAAGTCAATGCTGACAGGATGAAGGAAAATGTCGGCCTTACACGAGGTCTTATTTTTTCCCAGAGTGTTCTCCTTGCTCTCACCAAAAAAGGGATATCTCGGGAGCAAGCCTTTCGGATTGTCCAGAGGAACAGCCTTAAAGCCTGGAAAGAGCGCCTTGATTTTAAAGAGCTTATGCAATCTGATAAGGAAACCAGAAAAATCTTAACCAAGGAAGAAATCAATTCTTGTTTTTCACTGCAGCCTTATTTAAAAAAAATAGATTATATTTTCGACAGGGTTTTTTGTGATGAAAGTTAGAATACTCGTCTCTCTTAAAGACAGTGTTCTAGACCCTCAAGGCCAGACTGTAAAAAATGCTCTTCATACTCTTGGCTATGGTTCCATAAGAGATGTAAGGCAGGGTAAAGTCTTTGAACTTGAACTGGAAGGAGTTTCTGAGAAAGAAGCCGAAAAGATCATCCCTGAAATTTCTGACAAAGTATTAGCAAACCCCATCATCGAAAAATTCTCCTGGCAAATTTTAGAAAAAGGCTGAAATCTTAACAAAAACCTGGGATATCAATTCACTGTAACAAATGGCTAAATTGAAATTTGGAGTGGTAATTTTTCCGGGATCAAATTGTGATTATGACACATATTATGCCCTAAGAGACGTCTGTAAGCAAAAGACGATATTTCTCTGGCACAAAGAACATGACCTGAAAAACGTCGATTGCGTCGTTCTTCCAGGAGGATTTTCTTACGGAGATTATCTAAGGTCAGGCTCAATCGCTGCCTTTTCCCCTTTAATGCAGGAAGTGAAAGAATTTGCCCTAAAAGGAGGGCTCGTGCTCGGAATATGCAACGGATTCCAGGTTCTTTTGGAATTGGGACTTCTTCCAGGGGCTATGCTCAGAAATAAAAATTTGAAATTTCTCTGCCAGTTCGTCCACATAAGAGTAGAAAATGATAAGACTCGTTTTTCTCACCGAGCAAAGAAAGGACAAACTCTAAAGATTCCTATTGCTCATTTTGACGGGAATTATTTCGCTCCTCCTGAGACAATAGCAGAAATAAAAAAGAACAATCAGATTGTTTTCCGCTATTCAGACGCTGAAGGAAAGATCAACGAAGAAGCCAACGTTAACGGCTCTGCGGAGAGTATAGCAGGTCTAATCAACAAAGCAGGCAATGTCTTGGGCATGATGCCTCATCCGGAAAGGGCTTCTGAAATCCTCCTAGGCAGCGAAGATGGCCGGGTTATTTTCGAATCAATAATAGCGAAACTGAACTAGCCTTTCCTGGAAAAGCGGAGTAGTTAACATGATTGATAAGAAGATTATCGAAGAATACAACCTCACGCAGGAAGAATACGAAAAAATTGTCGAGCTTATCGGGCGAGAGCCCAATATCACAGAGCTCGGGATCTTCTCCCTCATGTGGTCAGAACACTGCAGCTATAAAAGCTCAAAAATCCATCTTAAAAAATTTCCAGTAAGGGGAAAAAATGTTATCCAGGGGCCAGGTGAAAATGCGGGAATTATCGATATCGGGGACGGTCTAGCAGCAGTTTTTAAGATCGAGTCGCACAATCATCCCTCTTATATCGAGCCCTACCAGGGCGCTGCAACAGGGATTGGTGGAATACTCAGAGATATATTCACCATGGGAGCCAGGCCAATTGCTCTCCTGGATTCTCTTCGCTTCGGGCCTCTTTCTAAATCCAAAAACAAATCCATCATGGAAGGAGTGATCTCAGGGATTGCGGGTTACGGAAACTCCATTGGAGTTCCGACAGTGGGAGGCGATATTTATTTCAACAACTGCTATTCCCTCAACCCGTTGGTTAATGTGTTTGCCCTGGGAATAGCGGAAAAGGATAAGATTTTCTATGCAAAAGCCGAGGGAATAGGGAATCCGGTATTGTATGTCGGTTCAAAAACCGGACGTGACGGCATTCATGGTGCCACCATGGCTTCAGCTGAATTCGACCAGAATTCAGAAGAGAAGAGACCAAATGTCCAAGTCGGAGATCCCTTCAAAGAAAAGCTTTTAGTCGAGGCCTGCTTAGAAGTAATGGCCAAAGACATTATCGTCGGAATTCAAGATATGGGGGCCGCAGGTCTGACCTGCTCTACTACCGAGATGGCCGCCAATTCTGGTGCAGGCATCGAAATCAACCTCGACCATGTTCCTCAAAGAGAAGAAGGCATGACTCCCTATGAGATGATGCTCTCTGAGTCTCAGGAAAGAATGCTTATAGTGGCCAAGAAAGATAAATTCAAAGAAGTGCAGAAAATTTTTTCAAAATGGGATTTAGAAGCCGTTATCATCGGCCATGTTACTGAGGGAGGCAGGCTCAAGGTCAAATTTGAAGGAGAAATTGTCGTGGATCTTCCGGTTGATGCCATCGTCAACCTCTGTCCTGTCTATAATAGAGAGAGAAAAGCTCCTTCTTACCTGAAATCAGAAACTCTTCTTCCACCTCTACCCCAGCCAAAAAATTACAATCAAACTCTTCTCAAACTTCTCTCTTCAGCCACCATCGCAGAAAAAGAATGGGTCTACCGTCAATATGATCATACGGTGCAGGTTAACACTGCTTTCCTTCCCGGAGCCGATGCTTCTGTTTTAAGGATTAAAAATACAAAAAAAGCTTTGGCCCTCACTCTTGATGGAAACTCCCTCTATTCTTATCTGAATCCCCGGACTGGAGGAAAGATAGCCGTAGCAGAGGCCTGCCGGAATCTAGCCTGTGTAGGAGCAAGGCCTGTTGGGGTCACCAACTGCTTGAACTTTGGCAATCCAGAAAAACCAGAAATAATGTGGCAATTTAAGGAAGTTGTCGAAGGAGTAGCCCAGGCCTGCAGAGCTTTTGATATTCCTGTAACTGGAGGAAACGTAAGCTTTTACAACGACACTGAAGGAATTTCGATCTATCCCTCTCCCGTGATAGGCGTGGTCGGGATTGTGGACGACGTGAGTAAAGCGGTCAGCCCTGGATTCAAGGAAGAAGGAGATTCGGTAGTTCTTCTGGGAGAAAACAAAGAAGAACTGGGTGGTTCTGAATACCTCAAGTGTGTTTTTAATATGGAAAAGGGAATTCCTCCGCAAATTGATTTAAAAGAAGAAAAGCGAATCCAGGAATTCTGCTTGGAAGCGATTTCTTTGGACCTTGTCGAATCTGCCCATGATATCTCGGAAGGAGGACTTAGTATTTCCCTTGTAGAATGTTCATTGCTAAGCCGGCGAAAAATTGGTATTAGGCTCCATCTTCAAGATGATATGCGTCGAGACGCACTCCTGTTTGGAGAAACTCAATCCAGAATAGTAGTTTCATCCAGCAGCCAAAAACTTCAAAAATTACTTAATCTTGCAGAAAAAAGAAAAGTGAAAGCATCTGTTCTAGGAAAGACTGCTGGGAACAGGATTATTCTTTATCATTTCAATAAGAAAATTATAGATGTGCCTGTTGATGAAGCCCATAAAGCTTGGAAAGAGGCTATTCCTGATATTTTCCGGATAAAATAATAAGTTCAACAAAGCCTCTTATCTGATCTGCCGTTAATCTGTAGAAGGTCCTCTCATCCATCCCCAAAGCGCTTACTTTTTTACAAAAGCAATAAAAAAATTGAAAGTTTTTTTGATAAAAGATAAACTGAGTAACTGTGTAATCGACCGAAGGAAAAGTTTTAATTAGATTCAAGGAAAATAGAATGTCAGAAGAGGTTTTTTTAAGCCCCAAAAAAAAGGGAAAAATTGCAGTTTTCATCTCTGGCCGGGGCTCAAATTTTAGAGCCATTCACGATTCCATTCTTGCTAGAAAACTAAATTGCGAGATTGCGCTCGTCTTCAGCAACAAAGAAGATGCACCAGGGCTTAAGATTGCCCAAGACAGAAATCTTGAAACACTCTTCCTCAATCCAAAAGCCTACTCCGACCGCGAAGATTATGAGAAAGAAATTATCAAAGAACTCAGGAAGAGGGATGTAGATCTAATCTGCTTAGCAGGTTATATGAAAATCTTAGGCCCCTCCCTTTGTCGCGAGTTTAAGAACGCCATCATTAATATTCATCCAGCCCTTCTCCCTTCTTTTCCAGGACTCCATGTCCAAAAGAAAGCTATTGATTGGGGAGTTAGATACTCTGGAGCTACTGTCCACTTTGTTACAGATGATGTGGACATGGGTCCAATCATCGTACAAGCTGTGGTGCCCGTAATTCAGGATGATACAGAGGAAACTCTGAGCGATAGAATCCTAAAAGAAGAACATAAAATCTATTCCGAAGCGATAAGGCTCTATTTTGAAGGAAGACTCGAAGTGAGGGGAAGAAGAGTGTATATAAAATAAGGCAAGGCTCATATGGTTGATCAGTTATTAAAGCGAAAAGGACAAGATAGAATGGAACAAAAAATGCCCCTGGGAATTTTCGCTCATCCGGTTGAGGGGTGAGAAAGGCAGACCATAAACTACAAAAAGTGGCATTGAGTATAGAAGACGAACTAGAAGGAAAAGACAATGAAATCAGTTGAAGAACAGTTTGAATACCTAAAAAAAGGCTGTGTGGATATTATTCAGGAAGAAGAGCTAAAAGCCAAACTGGCCCATTCTCGCAAAAAAAATAAGCCTTTAAAAGTTAAAGCGGGATTCGATCCCACAGCGCCGGATATTCATTTAGGCCACATTGTGCTCTTGCGGAAGATGAAACACTTTCAAGACCTGGGCCATGATGTTATCTTTCTCATCGGCGATTTTACAGGACTTATCGGCGATCCCTCAGGGAGATCTTCCACCCGCCCTCCCATGACCCGAGAGGAAATCAATAAAAATGCCGAAACTTACAAGAAGCAGATATTCAAGATTCTCGACTCTGAAAAAACGATCATCAATTTTAATTCTCGATGGCTGGAAAAACTGACAAGCTTTGATATCATTAACCTTACCTCCAAATACACAGTGGCCCGCATACTGGAAAGGGACGACTTTACCAACCGCCTGAAAAACAACAAACCCATATCCGTCCATGAAATCCTCTACCCTCTTATGCAGGCTTATGATTCCGTTGCCTTAAAAGCAGACGTGGAACTAGGGGGAACAGACCAAAAATTCAACCTCCTCGTCGGCCGTGAAATACAGAGGGAATTCCGCCAGGAACCCCAGGTGATCATGACCACTCCCCTGTTGGAAGGCTTGGATGGCGTGGAGAAAATGAGCAAAACTCTAAACAATTATGTAGGAATAACTGAGCCTCCTTCGGAAATATACGGAAAAATCATGTCCATCTCAGATCCTTTGATGTTTCGCTACTATGAGCTTCTCACAGACGAATCCCTCTCCCAGATTGAAAAATGGAAAAAAGAGGTCAAAGAAGAAAAGATCAATCCCAAGGACCTCAAGTCAAGATTGTCCATGTGCATCGTGTCTGATTTTTGGGGAAAGGAAAAGGCAAAAAAAGCTTCCGAGGAATTTGAAAGGGTATTCAAAGGAAAAGAACTTCCTGCAGAAATTGAAGACATAGAAATTAAAGTTAAAAAAGTAGAACTCAAAGCTAAAGTAAAAGCGCCCAAAGTTGAGGCCGGGTTAACAGCTATTCCTCTTATGGACTTGCTGGTAGAGCGAGGCATTCTTCCTTCAAGAAAAGAGGCAAAAAGGATTATCCGCCAGGGAGGTGTTTATCTAGACGGGAAAAGAATCGAAGATGTCGCCTTCAAAATAGATTTAAGCAAAAAGATCGATCTAATCCTTAAAATTGGCAAGAGAAAATTCTATAGAATCGTAAAAAAGAAAGCGTAAAAATAGATTATTCTTCTGGAGGGGAAAGCTTGGGGAGCTTGCCGAATATATCCTTATATACTTCAGGATAAGAGTCTTTTCCTCCGATAAGAAGGCAGGTCAGAGGCATTACTTCTTTTGCCAACTTGGACATCGCCCCGGCTGTTCTCCGGATATCCCACTGGGCGGTGGCATCTTCTCTCAGCCTGGAGATATGATACAATTCTCTGGCATTGACCTTTAGCAAGACTCTTCTTCGATGGGCATTTGTTAGAACGTACTCAGCCCCTTGATCCATATTTTTTTTCAAGAATGAATAAACATGGCTAGTCTCTTCCATTATCTCCATAAATTCCTTCTTTGATCCAACGGCCTCTATTGAAGGCGGAACGGTCACTCCTAACTCAGGATCGTAGTTTTGAGCCGTCAGAGTAGCCATACGGTGTCGTTTAAGTTGGGCATAACATGAGGCGGAGATAATCAAATCATAAGTGAGGTTCACATATTCGAATTCGCGGAGAGGCGTATCATAAAATTCCATGTATTTGAAAGCTGACTTCAGAAATTCTTTCTTTTCTTCCAGGCTGAGATTTTTAGCCTTCCTAAAACATTCCTCGTAAGGCAAAGATGAAGAAGTATGCAGAAGAGAAGCAATCAATTTAGCATCTGCCTCGGCAGTAAAATCGACAAGACAAACCAGCTCTTTGCTTTTCCTCGAAAACCCCAGGTAAAACTGAGCTTTTTCCCCAATCTCAGGGTATGTCTTTGAATCGAAATCATTAGCCTCAGTAAAAAGAATGATTGAGGGAGCCACTTCTTTCGCCAGGGCATAAATCTTTTGATTGAGCTCCTTGAGCTCTGCCAGTTTCTGAGAGGCAAACCGGCGGATCAAGAATTCCAGATTCCGGGCATTAACAGTCATGCCTAGCTGACCTCTTGTTGCTAAGCTCATCACATAGCGAGCATCTTCCTTGGCCCATCCCTCCAGCATAAAATGCTTCTTAGGATTGCTGGCAGCTTCTTTGTGCTTATCAAAGAAATATGCTCTTAATTTTTTATAGAGCTTGCGGTAAAGAGAATTTTGGGCTTTGATTGTTCTTACAAAAACACTTTGCTTCCCGGAGCTTTTAATCTCCTTTGGGATAAAAAGATCATCCTTCAGGGCAATGTAGCGTTGAGACTTTTCTGTATAAGAACAGAGACGAAACTTTTCTATTTCTTCTACTGCCAGTCTGCTCACTCCGATGATATCGAAATTGAAAACAGCATGCTCGGCAACAGAGTGATGGCCCATTTTGAAAATAATGTTCTGGTTGGACCTCCTCGCTTTCTCCACCTGAGCTCTGGCAACGGCTCGCAGTTCGTTTACTGGACGCGGGTCCCTGGAAATACGGGCATAGGAAGCAGAAAGGGTTTCAGGAGTAACGTCCTCTCGAGGCGGGGAGTTTTTCTTAAGTTCTTCGATAACTTCACTGTCAACATTATAACCGGCAAGGATGACATGCATGGTTTTACCAAAATAAAAAGAGAGAAGAGCCTAGAAAGGCAAGATAATAAAACTTAGTCTATCTCATCAGGATAATGCTTAGCCCAGGCAAGTCGATTGATCCAGCGGCACTGCCAGGAGTCAAAAAATATTTTTCTTCCAGCCCGTTCCTGGTCAAGCTGAAAAATGCTGTTTTTTCGCCAGGTGATAATCTCGGAAGCAATCCTCTGAGCCTGCGGTCCAGGAAGCTCTATCCTGATCAATTCATGCGGATCAGCATTCAAATCATAGAGAGAGACCGTTTTGTCTGTTGGACTGTATAAGAACTTTCTATTGCCTATAACAAAACCCGCTGGACTCTCCTGCAGCCATCCGGAAAAAAACACTTTGCGGTCATTCGGCAAGGTCGCAAGGGCATTGATGCCGTCAAAGCCAGCTGCGTTGGCATCAAAACCCAATAGAGCCAGCAGCGTCGGCGCTAAATCAATAGAGCTGACTGTTTCCGTAACCCTGGTTTCCGGCCTAACCAAAGACGGAGCGCGTATAATCAAGGGTATGTGTAAGAGCTCTTCGAAGGCTATGCGAATGTGGCCGAACATACCGTGCTCGCCAAATGCTTCGCCGTGATCTCCGACAACACAAAAAATGGTTTCTTTCTCAAGATTAAGCTCCGTAAGCTTGCTGTCCAGCTCAGCTATAAATTTATCGGTATAATAAATCGTCTGTTTATAACGCTCTATCGGCTTCCCAAAGGGTGTGGCAAACCACTCGGGAACCTCATAAGGGTTGTGGCTAACTGAGCAAAGAACCGTCAAGAAAAAGGGCTTATCTTCAGACTTTATCCATCTGACAATAGGTTCTACCATCAAAAACTCATCACTGCCCAGATAGCCAAGAAAAGCGGCTAGATCATTCAAATCTTCTCTAGACCAGAACTTATCGAAGCCGAGATTAGAGACTAAACTGGGCCTAGATTCGAAGTTGCCTTTAGCTGACTGGAAAAATGCAGTTCTGAAATTCAACTGACCCTCAAGTATCGTAGCCATGCTGGCATAGGGCTTAACAGCAGGTACGGCCTCGGCAATATCAGGGAAGGCCGAAGGAAATCGGCCGGTCAGGAGGCCAAACAGAGCTTTTGTTGTATGAGTAAGCGAGGAACGAAAGTTCGTAAATTCAGCACCATGACGAGCCAAATCCGCAAGATAGGGGGTTAAGTTACTTTGCCTATCCCAGAGTGAAGTTTTCCTGTATTGAACGCCCTCAAGGATTATTATAATAATATTATAGTTTTTCGGCTCTGATCTTAGCGGAATCCGCACCTGGTCAAAGGTAGGTATTTTCCTTTTGGCGTTGACTAAATCGACTCTGGTTAGCCGCCAGGGATCAGCCGAGAATAAGCTCTTTACTGCTTTTAATTGACTATTGTAGTGCAACCCTGCCGAAGCTATGGACGGTGAACCTCGCCTGGCCAATGCACTAAGAGACAGAATAGCGATAAGGATAAACATGACGCAAACAATGATTCTTGTAGCAAAAGGCTTGCGGTTGTAAAGCGGCGGCAGAGGCTTAGCTAAAACGAAAAAGAAAAAGACAATAGCAATAGCGGCAGGCAGGAGCAGGATTAGGCCAACAACTTTCATATCTATTATATTAGTGATAATCGTGACTAACGAGGTTACCGGGTCGAGAAATAACGACACAAAGACTGTTGGCAGAATTTGCATCCCTGACCTTATCACCCAGCCAGCGTTTATGACTGACCAGGTACAGACAACAGCGGCAACTACACAAGCTACCCTTATAATCCATGACCGCGGCCAGCGAAAACAGACGAGGGCAAGGATAACTTCGATTCCCAACAGCACAGCTATATCAGCCAGTATCCAGCCAAAGTATTCGTTGATCAGACCTGTTCGGTATGAATGAAAGAATTTTACAGTCAGGGTAAAAAATATCGCACTAAACATCATAACCGTGTAAGCACGGGGACCCAAAAGGCCATATAAGCGAGGAATAGAGAACACCCTTCTTAATTTGGAACTGAATCTTGAAAACTTAATACGCATAGTGGATTAAGCTATTGAAAGATACGGCAAATTTAGTTTCTTCTTCTCCAAATGGCAAGAATGAAACTATCTATAGCACAAGGAAAATTAGATGTCAAAAGTTTAATTTATGCTTTCTCACACATAACACTAGATATTCTATCAAAACTGAACTTTGATTGTGTTCAAGACATCAGTCCGCACTTATTAATTTTAACTTTTCATTTTTGGATTTTCTGATTAGAATAAAAGCTTATGTAATATTTGACCAGGAAGGATGTCTCGCTGTTTGAACTTTCATCTTTCAAGACCTAAAAACTTTATCCAAAGGAGAAAAAAATGCTAGATGTTTCTACAGCATCTGTAAATGAACTCTTGGAAATAGCCATCAAAGCAGAGATGGAGGCGAATAAAACCTATTCTGACCTGGCTAGAAGGATTTCAAATCCTCTGCTAAAAGAAAAATTTCAATGGTTGGCTTATGAAGAAAATAAGCATAAAGAAATCTTAGAAAAACTTTATAAAACTCTCTATCAAGGAGATGAGCCTCAAGTCCCGGATACTGTTGATGAGACTCTGCTTCCGTCTATCCACATTGACCCTTCTTCATCTTTTGCTGACATCCTGCATCAAGCCATGGAATCAGAGAAATCAGCTGAAAACTTTTATGCCAATCTTTCCAAAAGATTTGAGGATCCCCAGAAAAAAATTCTCAACTATTTGAGCAAAGTCGAACACAGCCATTACATGATGCTGCAGAGCGAATATGTCCTTGCTCAGGATTTTGAGGATTATGCTGAAAAAGACATAGATAAAGTTGTAACTTAGGGAACTAGCCTTTCATAACTCCAATAGGAGTAACCTTTGCTGCCAGTTTCCCTATTCCCGCTTTATGAGAGACATTTACGACTTCATCCACATCCTTATAGGCCTGGGAGGCTTCCTCGGCCACTCCTTTCCAGCTAGTGGACTTCAGTTCAATTCCCCTGGTCTCCATCTCCTGCTTAATCTGCTCTCCTCTGAATCTGCGCAGAGCTTCATGCCTGGACATTACTCTCCCCGCCCCGTGAGCTGTGGAACCAAAACTCAACTGTTCTGCCTCTGAAGTCCCGATAAGTATATAAGAAGCTGTTCCCATACTTCCAGGGATGTTCACCGTTTAAAACCAAACAAAGAAATTTATATTCATTTAACCTTTTATAAAATTACTTGAATTATTCTACCATATTTATATATAAATAATAAATATTATAAAAATACTTGTAAAAATACTTGACTTTATTAAAAATTTACACTATAAAAAAATTTTAGCTAAATTAATTCCAAGGGAGGTAAAATATGAAATCAAATCGAAACGAATCAAGTAAGTTTTTTCCACGAGTTTTTGTTTTTCTTTTTATCGCAGGTCTTTTTTTACTTCTGCCCAGAGATGCTGAAGCTGTTTCGCAATGGGCAAGGAAATACGAGGTTGATTGCACCACGTGCCACACATCCTTTCCTAGGTTAACTCATTTCGGTGAAAGATTTATGCGCAATGGTTTTCAGTGGCCAGACGACAAACCTGACGGGGATACAGCTGGAAAGGATAAAGTATCCGATAATCTGTTCGTCGATAAAGTTGGTAACTGGTTTGGCGCCCGATTGAGTTTTACTCCATTGTTATACAAAACAAACGATGTGACAATTGATGGAGAGACGAAAGATTCATTCAACATTGGAAATCCGAACTGGATGCAATTCTTCGTGGCTGGTTCAATCTTTAAAAATGTATCCATATTCATTGAGCAAGAATTTGAAGTAGATGGTTCTAAATTCAGCTGGTTCCATCTCTTTTTTACCAATCTTGCCGATACTTACGTCAACTTCCAGGTTGGCAATCTTTCACCCGTTGACTTTACACCATTTCCTGACCGGCTGCGCATGTGGCAGAAGTCGGAAGTTTTAAATGTTAAATCGTCTGGCGGTGACGGCGAAAACTCGGTCACAATTAGGCAATCTCGTCCAGGAATTCAATATTATGGCTACAAAGGACCTGTGCTCTGGTTCGCAGGTATCGATAACGGCAAAGACGCATCCGACCTTGATCGACAAAAAAATTATTGGGGAGGGCTCCGTTTAGAAATACCCAGCACGATAAAAAGTAACTTTGAGGGAAGCACAGTTGGCTTTCATTACTATTCTGGTACTGACACTGCGGATTCCGCCACCGCTAGAGTGGAAAATGATTTTAGGCGCTACACATTTTCAGCCAACGCTCGTTATATGGATAAATTTGATCTCCAAGCAACATACCAGATCGGTAAGGATGACAATTATACTCTGGAAGTTGTTCCAGTCAGTGCAGATTTTCAAGGATTTACAGTATCTGCAGCCTACTGGACATACCCTGTGTATGTAATCCTTCAATACGATCAGATTGATTCAGATGATATCCTTGGTTTAGAAAATAAAAAATTATCTCCTTCTATCTGGCTTTTTATGAGACAAAATTTTAAAGCAGGGATTGCTGCTCGATTTGATCTCAGCAGTGCTGCTCTCAAAAAGCATGAAGTTGCGTTGCAAATCCGAACAATGTTTTAATTCATAAAGTGAAGCCTCCCTTGCTGGAAAGGGGGGCTTCTTATTATTTCTTATATTTTCCTTCCAATTTAAACGATATTCAATATCACTAATCCACACCTATTTTTTATAAGCATAAAATGTTGCGGTAAAAATAAGGAATATGCTGAAAAAGATACAGATAAAATTGTAATTTAGGGAACTAGCCTTTCATAACTCCAATAGGAGTAACCTTTGCTGCCAGTTTCCCTATTCCCGCTTTATGGGAGACATTTACGACTTCATCCACATCCTTATAGGCCTGGGAGGCTTCCTCGGCCACTCCTTTCCAGCTAGTGGACTTCAGTTCAATTCCCCTGGTCTCCATCTCCTGCTTAATCTGCTCTCCTCTGAATCTGCGCAGAGCTTCATGCCTGGACATTACTCTCCCTGCCCCGTGAGCTGTGGAACCAAAGCTCAACTGTTCTGCTTCTGAAGTCCCGACAAGTATATAAGAAGCTGTTCCCATACTTCCAGGGATGATGACCGGCTGTCCGACAGAACGGTAGACTTCAGGAATTTCTTCCCGGCCTGGCCCAAAGCTCCTTGTCGCTCCCTTGCGATGAATGCAAACTTCTTTGTCCTTTCCGTCTATCCTGTGTTTTTCAAATTTAGCTACATTATGGCAAACATCATACACCTGATTCATTCCTTCTGAGCTTCCCATAACTTTGGCAAAAACATTGCGGACCCAATGAACTATCATCTGTCGGTTGGCAAAAGCGTAATTGACTGCTGCACTCATGGATTTATAGTACTGCTGGCCTAATTGCGAGTGGATTGGCGCGTTTATCAGTTCTCTATCTGGTAATCCTCTGGTCCCAAATTTATTTTCCATCAACCGGATGTAATCAGATGCAACCTGGTGTCCCAGTCCTCGACTTCCGCAGTGAATCATCACCAGAATTTGACCTACGGACTGTATCCCAAAAACCCTAGAAACTTGTTCATCATAAATTTCCGAAACCTTTTGTATCTCTAAAAAATGATTTCCTGCACCCAAGGTTCCCAGTTGAGGAATCCCTCTCTCCACCGCTCGAGGCGAAAGATGACTGGGGTCTGCTCCTTTCATCCTTCCGCTCTCTTCAGTCCTCTGCAAATCTTCCCTTGTTCCGTAACCGTTCTCAACTGCCCACTCTGCACCTTTAGTACAGACATCGAGAAGAACATTCCGGCTCAGGCGAGTGATACCTCCTTTACCTACACCTGCTGGGACTTCTCTGAAAATTTCGCCTAAAAGCTGCTGCCGCCTTTCATGAATATCTCTCTCAGTATAATCAGTCCTCAACAGCCTAACTCCGCAGTTTATATCATAGCCAACTCCGCCAGGAGAAATGATGCCTTCATCTATATCAAAAGCAGCTACACCACCTATCGGAAATCCATATCCCTGATGAGCATCGGGCATAACATAAGACTTCCTCTGTATGCCACGCAAGCAAGCCACATTCTTTGCCTGCTTTAGGGTCATATCCCGCCTTACACTTTCGAGAAGCTTAGCCGAAGTATAAATAAGCGCAGGGACTTTCATATCACCTGTTTTCGGAATTTCCCAGGTATAATCATTTATTCTTTTTAGTTCCATCTTCACACCTCAAACATCGACCACAACCTGAACCATGAAATGGGCGTTTTTTTCGATTTCCATCTCATTATAGGTTATAGCCTTGACATCCCCATGGATTTTATACTTATCAGAATATTGATCTCCTTTGAAGAAAGCATTCAATACATAAAGGCTTCCCTTTTTCCCAATTCTCAAATTCTCAGGAGAACCCAAAAGAAACATTTTCGAATCCAACAAGTATATTATCTCTTCTAAGAAACTGCTAAGCAACTGCTTGAGGTCTTTTCCTCTCACTTCGACCCTGTGCTCTATTTTTTTCTCTATTTTCTGCCAATCCCACATCAAAGATGCTGTGGCCAAGGCTGCGTTAACGAAGGCTTCTTCCAAGGTTGTGCCAAAAGCTTGAAATTTTGCATCAGCCGTATGACGGAGAAACCTGTATCTTTCCACCTTTAACTTTCCCCCAGTTTATGACTCTCTCTCGTCTTGAGTCGCCGAATGATTTGGTCCTGGAGGCTCTTGAGCCTCGGAGAAAGGCCAACAGGATACTCTTTTCCTTGTTTCTCTATGGATTTATATCTTTTATCCAGTAGGGAGAATTCATCAAGGAAACTCTCCTGAATCTGCGATAAGGAAGGCAATTCAGCTGTTATTTCCCCGCTACTCATCACTTTTTTCAGCAAAGGCTCCCCTTCTTCTAAGATATCATCTCTCAAGCCTATGACATCGCTCAGCAACTTTCCTTTGGTCGTTGTGAAGCGGAAGACTTGTTTATCCGAAGCCAAGGTCATTTTTTCAGGACTGAGCTTGAGCACAGGGCGTCCGGCATATTGGACCATCTTATAAGCCATATCAAAGTAAGGAGCATCTGCTGAGACTCCCATTTTTGTGCCCACTCCGAAAGAGTCTATATCGCCTCCCCGGTCCAGAACGCTTTTGATCTTGTACTCATCAAAACCACCGCTGGCAAAAATTGTTGTTTCCGCAAAACCTTCTTTCCTTAGTATGCCCCTCACTTCTTTACTCAAGCGGGCAATATCGCCGCTGTCGAGCCTCACTCCTTTGATTTCCATCCCTTCAAGGGCCATCTCTTTTCCTACCTCAGCCGCTATTCTTGTCCCTGAAAGAGTATCATAGGTATCCACGAGCAATACAGTATCTTCAGGAAATGTACGAGCAAAAGCCCGGAAAGCTTCGATTTCATCTTCGAAGCTCGTTATGAAGGAATGAGCCATGGTCCCGAAGATTGGAATTCCATAGATTTTCCCGGCAAGAACATTGCTCGTTCCTATAAATCCTCCGATAAAGCTTGCCCTTGCGACTTTCAACCCTGCATCCGCTCCGTGGGTGCGCCGCAAAGAAAAATCCACAAGCTTGCGCGGCCAGGCTGCATGAATACAGCGGGAAGCTTTAGTGGCTATCATCGATTGAAAATTAGTGATGTTGATGATGAATGTCTCAACAATTTGAGCTTCGATCAAAGATGCTGTCACTTCCAAGAGAGGTTCATTCACGAAAAAAAGACGGCCTTCAGGAATAGCATAAACATCGCCTCTGAAACGAAATCTTTCAAGATAGGAGAGAAATTCAGGATTGAATAGTTCTGTCTCTTCTAAGTATTCCAAATCTTCGGGAGTGAATTTTAAATCTTGAAGATAAGAGAGAACATCCTCTAATCCTGCAGATACAAAATAGCGGCGATGAGGAGGATAATTTCGAATGAAGAGGCTGAAGGTTGCCGGCTCGAACATCTCGTGGTCGAAATAGCTGGCAGCCATAGTCAATTCATAGAGGTCTGTGAGTAAGGCTAAGTTTTCTATTCGTTTCATCAGATTAATTTAGTTCATATCAATCTTTTTTATTATTTTATCTTATCATTTAATACAGGCTATAAATCAAACTTTAAGTTTGACCGAACAAAACCGAAAAACGGTCCAGTTGAATTAATCAGTCAGTTTAAAAACACCCGCCAAAGGCGTTCCGCAGAAAGCGCAAGCAGAATCTTTCACCTTGTAGTCTGAAATACTGAATCCAGATCTCCGAATAAGCGTTTTTCCGCAGGAAGGGCAAAGAGTGTCTTCTGATTCTCCGAGGACATTCCCTACATAAAGATAGCGAAGGCCTTCCTTCTTGCCTATGGAACAAGCTTTACGTAAGGTTTCAATGGGGGTTGGCCGAGTGTCTGAGTATTCATAATTAGGATGGAAGCGGCTTATGTGCCAGGGGATATCAGGGTCTATTTCAGCAATAAAGCGGGCGATGCTCCGCAACTCCTCTTCTCCATCGTTCTCATCCGGAACCACTAAAGTTGTAACTTCCACCCAGATGTCTAATTTTTTCATAAGGCGGATAGAGTCAAGAACAGGCTGCAAGCGAGCTTTACATATATCTTTATAAAACTCTTGTCTGAATGATTTGAGGTCGACGTTGCATGCGCTTAGATAAGGTTTTATGGTCTCCAGAGCTTCCGGAGTCATAAAGCCATTTGTGACAAAAATATTTGCCAGGCCTTCTTTCTTGGCAAGCTTGGCCGCATCATATGCGTACTCAAAGAAAATTGTTGGTTCTGTGTAAGTATAAGAAATACTTTGACAGCCGTAATTCTTTGCTGCACGGACGACATCTTCAGGAAGAAGTTTTTGCCCTCGTAATCCTTCCTCTTTTCTCTTTGAGGCTTGGGAAATCTGCCAGTTCTGACAGAAGGGGCAGCGGAAATTGCAGCCTATTGTTGCGATGGAGAAAGATGTTGTCCCTGGTAAAAAATGATAAAGGGGCTTTTTCTCGATGGGATCGACATGGGCAGCTATCACTTCCCCGTAGACATGGGTATAAAGTTTTCCTTCCCTGTTCTGTCTCACTCCGCAAGTACCGAATTTCGAGTCAACAATATCGCAGCGGTGGCCGCAGAGAAAGCATGACACTTTCTTCTCAGGGAGAGCTTTGTAAAGCATAGCTTCTTTCATCATTTTCTTTGCATTTAACGATTGAGATCTGCTTCAGAATAAAAGTCTTTAGCTGAGGGGCAGATGTGTTTTAGACCACACTGAAGGCAGAGCGGTTTTCGAGCCGGGCAGATTTTCCGGCCATGATTGACGAGCATGTAATTAAAGTCAAGCCAGCGTTCCTTTGGAACAATCTTCATAAGGTCTCTTTCGATCTTATCTGGATCTTTTTCCTTGCTCAAACCCAATCTTTGAGATAATCGTCTCACATGGGTATCGACAGCAATCCCCTCAGCCTTTTTAAAAGCGCTAGAAAGCACAATATTGGCTGTCTTCCTTGCCACTCCGGGCAGAGTTATAAGGTCTTCCATATTATCCGGTACAACACCCTCGAAATCCTCCACAATCTTTTTGGAAGCGTTAATAATGCTTTTCGCTTTGTTCCTGAAAAATCCTGTCGGCTTTATTTCTTCCTCTAATTCTTGTTTATCCGCAAAAGCAAAATCTGAAGGCGTCGGGTATTTTTGAAAAAGGGACGGAGTGATTTGATTTACTTTTTCATCCGTGCACTGGGCAGATAAAATCGTGGCCACAAGAATCTGGAGCGGATTTTCATGTTTGAGAGCTGTTCGACTCGAGGGATAAACTTCACTAAGAATGGCTATAATTTCTTCGATTCTCCCTACTGAACTTTTCATTTTTTAACCTCGCACTAAAACGGACACTGCCCGGAATGGCATCCTCCTGAGTACTCGGACTCTGCGGTGATAAAGTCAAAATCCTCTCCGCTCTCCTCTGTTGTTCTTGTATCAAAAGAGAGGACCTGATTCTTTTTTGTTCCGTAACGATAAATAGTTATTCCTTTACATTTCAACTCATGAGCCATGAGGTAGATATTCCTTACATCTTCCACAGTGGCATCAGGAGGCAAGTTTATGGTTTTGGAAACAGAATTATCAGTATACTTCTGAAAAGCAGCTTGAATCTTCAGGTGCTGCTCAGGACGAATATCAAAGGCAGTTACGAAAACTTTCTTTAACTCTGGTGGCAACTCACGTATGTCTTGAATAGAGCCAAATTTTCCTGCTTCAGCCACGAGTTCTTTTGAATAAAGTCCTCTTTTCTGAAGCTCCTCTTCAAACAGAGGGTTCATTTCAAAAAGCTTTCTTCCTGATAATACATTGCGGACGTAATTCAGAGCAAACAGGGGTTCAATACCGCTAGAACAGCCAGAGATGATACTGATTGTCCCCGTGGGAGCAACAGTGTTCAATGTGGCATTGCGGAGCTTTAGGCTCTTCTGTGGATATATTGATTTCTCATAATTCGGAAATACTCCCCTCTCCTTAGCTAAATTTTGGGAGGCTTTAACGGACTCTTCGTGAAAAAATTTCATAATTTTCGAGCCCAATCGGAGAGCTCCTTCATCAGAATAAGGGATACCCAACTTTACCAGCATATCCGCAAAACCCATTACTCCTAAGCCAATTTTACGATTGGCATATGTCACCTCCCGGATCTCAGGCAGAGGATACTTGTTGACTTCTATTACATCATCGAGAAAACGAACTCCCCACCATATCCTTTCTTTTAGTTCCTCCCATTCTACAGTACTGCGATTCACAAATTTAGATAAGTTTATTGAAGCAAGGTTGCAGCTTTCGTAAGGAAAGAGAGGGATCTCTCCGCATGGATTTGTAGCCTCTATCCGACCAACCTGAGGAGTGGGATTTCGGCGGTTGATCTCATCCAGGAAGACAACACCCGGATCCCCCGAACGCCAGGCTGAATAGACGATCAAATCAAACAGAGCTTTTGCGTTCATAGATTTGACTTTTTTCTTTGTCCGTGGGTTTATTAAATCAAAGCTATCATTCTTTTTAACAGCGTCAAAAAATTCATCAGTCGCACCTACTGATAGATTAAAATTGGAAAAGGCACCTTCTTGGACTTTGGCTTCGACAAAATCCACGATATCTGGATGGTCACAACGCAAAATGCCCATGTTGGCTCCTCTTCTTCTTCCTCCCTGGACTATGACGCTGGTACCCTGATCAAAAATACTCATGAAGGAAACAGGCCCGGATGCTTCTCCTTTGGTGGAAGATACAAGGTCTCCTTTGGGTCTTAATTGAGAAAAATTAAAACCTGTTCCTCCACCTGTCTGATGAATCCTGGCCATATTACTCAAAGAGTCAAAAATTCCTTCTATTGAATCTTCCACAGGCAACACAAAGCAGGCAGAAAGCTGACCCAAGGAGGTTCCAGCATTCATGAGGGTTGGAGAATTAGGCAAAAATTCAAGGTCGGCCATCATCTGGAAAAACCTCTCTTCAACATCTTCCTTTTTCTTTTCTGATTTGAAATTCGCTTCTCCTTCGCTCACAGCCCTGGCAACTCTTCTGAAAAGCTCTCTGGGAGTTTCAATAATGTCTCTCTCGTCATCTTTTAATAAATAACGTTTTTTGAGAACAACAAGAGTGTTCAGGGGAAGTTTTAAGTCATCTCTAACTCCGTAGATGACCTTAACCTGCCTTAGATCTCTGTGTTCTTCCCGATGGAGAATGTAGCTTCTGGCAATTGAACTGAATCCTTCTTCCATCAAAGCCTCTTCCACAATGTCCTGAATCTCCTCCACGGAAGGAATCTTATCCTTAAAGGATGAGGCTACTTTTTCTAAGCTTTTTTTCCCAGAAACATCGGCTATAAGAGTTGCCCTCTTTTCATCTCTGAGCACTTCAAGAGCAGCCCGAAAGATAGCTCTTTTTATCTTTTCCTCATCAAAGGCAACCAGAGAATGGTCTCTTTTTCGTATTTTTTTGGGTAAAATCTCCATTTCTATCTCTCCCTCTTAAACACCAAGCTCTGAGCGGAATTGTATGAAACGGAGAATATCGCTCCGACAGATAATACCCGCTATCTTTTCTCCTTCCATAACAGGAATCTGATGGATGTCTTTGGTGGTGATGCTGTTAAGAACTTGGCTTCCGTCAGCATCTGGAGAAACCGCTTCCAGTTTCTCTTTAGGTGTCATGATATCCCCGACTTTGATCTCCGGCCATTTTTCTGAAGGAGTTCGTTTCACATCTTCTAAACAAACTATGCCTTTAAGGCTCCCTTCATCTGAAACAAGAAAAACTCTTTCTCTTTTTTTGAGAATATAATCATCAACTAAACTCTGGACTGAAAGCTCTACTGTCACAGTCTCAAAATTTTTTGTCATCAAATCTTCTGCTCGAACTCCCTTTAACAAGCTTTGGACCATAACTTGATCATAGCCCCTTACAGCTGCACTGTGCAGAAACCAGCCAATGAAGATAAGCCAGATGCCCGGAAGGAGATTTGCTCTTAAAATCTGAAGAATTCCGACAAATATCAGGAAAAAAGCAAAGCCTTGCCCTACTCTGGAAGCTATCTTTGTGGCTTTTTTCAGGTTGCCGGTGACCTTCCAGATAATGGACCTTAGAACTCGCCCTCCATCCATCGGAAAACCGGGGAAGAGGTTAAATACCGCCAGCACAGCGTTGATCATAGCCAGGTATGAAGCAGATGCCCAGAGGGGCTCACTTATTCCTCTGACGATAAAAGAGAAGATCAGAAAGAGAAAAGCGATTAACAAGCTTGCCATAGGGCCAACTAGAGCCATGGTGAATTCCCGCAAAGGCTTTTTAGGCTCCTCTGTTATTTGAGCAACTCCCCCCAAAAGAAAAAGAGTAATGCTTCGTACTTTTTCCCCTTGTTTTAAGGCCACAAGGGAATGGGCCAGCTCATGGACCAAAACCGAGGCAAAAATGAGAAGGCTTGTTATTATCCCTATGATCCAGAAAAGGCCTCGGGGCCAATCTTGAAATCTTTGGGGAAAATAATTTGCGGATAAAACCCAACTGAATAAGATGAAAATAATAATCCAGCTTGAGTCTATTTTAATATCTATGCCAAAAACTTTTGCTATGCGCCAAGAATGTCTCACTCTTCCTCCTCCTAAAAAACAGAAATTCCTAAGATAACGTCCGTCTGATCTTAAAAGGCTCTTGCGATAAATGGACTGCTTTTATTCTCTGATCTTTTTATCTAATTATATATGAAATTTATCAAAATGAAAAAACACGAAAAACAGGGCGGGCTCGATGAATCGAGCCCCTACAAATTCATTTAATCTGCTCTGATAAATCTAATCCCTTTAATTTCCTTTTATCTCCATAAGGTGGGCTTGATAAATCAAGCCCCTACAATAAAAATCATACAATCAAGGGCGGGTTTGATGTATCAATTCCCTCCAATTATAAATCATCCAATCAAAAACGGATTCAGTGAATCAAGGCCCTGCATTTAAAGCTAAAATCTTTTGAATTTATCTTTGAGCGCGCCACAGACAGGACAGATATCAGGAGCTTCCCCTTCCGTAGTAAAACCACAAACCTGGCAGACATGGATGGGCCTAAACTCTATATCTTTCCCTTTTTCTACAGCTTCTTTAGCCTTCTGGTAAAGTTCAGCATGAACCTTTTCTGCTTCCAAAGCCCACTTAGTCACACTTTCTGCTCCTTTCTCCTGCTGCTCTTCAGCTACCTTGATATAAGCGGGATACATCTCTTCCACCTCGAAGGTTTCCCCATCTATTGCTTCCTTGAGGTTTTCAGGAGTCTTTTTTATCCCATACAAAGTCCTGAGATGATTTGTGGCATGAACTTGCTCAGCAAAGCTATTAGCTCTGAAGAGCCTAGCAACATTAGAATAATTTTCTTTCTCTGCTTTATCAGCGAAGGCCAAGTATTTCATATGCGCTTGACTCTCTCCGGCAAAGGCATTCTTTAAATTTTCTTCTGTCTTTTTTTTCATCTCTATCCTCCTTAAATCTCGATCATTCTTTCTATAGATCCTCTTGCCTTTTGGCTCACCTCGAGGGAAACTTCAACTTTATGAATCATATTTTCTAAGGACGTTAAAACCTTTCCCAGACCTATCTTTTTCATGTTAAAACAAAAGGCAACATCTCTGGCAGGATAAAAATTCTTGGTTGGATTCTCTTTCTTCATTCTATAGATTATCCCGGTTTCAGTCCCTATTATGATTTCTTTCTTTTTTGTCTTGCGGGCTTCTTGAACCATTTTTCCTGTGGAAAGAACTTTATCTGCAAGATCTATGACCTCAGGCAGGCATTCGGGGTGAACCCAGACTTCAGCTTCGGGGTAAAGATTTCTTTTATCCTTAATATCTCTGTCTTTAATGTATCTATGAACATAGCAGTAGCCATCCCAGGGAATAATCTTCTTCTTCGTGTGGCGGGCGACATAAGCTGCAAGATTTTTATCAGGAGCAAAAAGGATTTCATCTGCATTAAGTGAATTCACAACTTTGACGGCATTTGACGAGGTGCAACAAATATCACATTCAGCCTTTACCTCTGCGGTTGTGTTGACATAACAGACGGCCTTGCTTCCTGGATAATTTTTTTTCCACTCCCGGAGCTCCGAGGCAGTAATCATGTCAGCCATAGGACAGCCAGCTCTTTCATCCGGGATAAGGATTGTTTTCTCCGGCGCAAGGATCTTAGCTGTCTCGGCCATAAAGTGAACCCCGCAGAATACAATAACTTTTGCTTCCACCTGAGCGGCTTTCTGACTCAGGCCTAAGGAATCCCCTATATAATCAGCCACATCCTGAACTTCTCCAATCTGATAATTATGGGCTAAAATAGCGGCATTCTTTTCTTTTTTTAATTTCGTTATTTTGTCCCTGATCTTCTCTTTGTTCACTTTTTTCCTCAAAATTGATTTGATAAATCAAAGGAGGGTTTGATGAATCAAACCTCTACAAATCCATTCTATTTTCCATGCTTAGCATGGCCCATTTAATCTTCCATCTTTGACTTGTTCGGATAAAGTTGGGTAACTCTGTAAGCATCTCCATTTCCGTGATAACCGGTTGCTATGTTCAGGACAAAGGTTTTGGGAAATAGCTGCAGCGACCATTGAAAAAAGGCTCAGGCTGTATGGTTCAAAAACACGTTGCTTTTGCCCCAGCGAGTCAAAAGCAACTCGGATCAAGGCTTCGCTCTCCTCTCCTCCGGAGAGAAACCATGCCCGCTCAGCCTCTCTCACGGTTTTTTCACCATACAGCCTTCGCCAACCGAAGGGAACCCTGCGGAGTAGGGCGTCGAGTATGTCTGAGCGGAGCGATTTACGCAGACGCCGAGAAGAGCGAATGGAGAATGGCGTTAAAAATCTGAAGGGAGCTAGGCTATTTCCCAAAACCTTCTCCAATCACTGATTTGGATATGCTTCCGCTATTCCTTAATTTTCCTGACATATACTTTTATGGTTTCTCCTTCTTTCTCCAATCCAATATATTCTTGTCCGGTCTGCCTGCACCAGGCTGGCATGTCTTCTCTTATTCCTGCATCGGTGGATATTACTTCTAAAACTTCTCCGATCTTCATTTCTTTTATTTTTTTTGCTGTCTGGATAATGGGCATAGGACAGAGCAAGCCAAAACAATCTAATTTCACATCAGCCTTCACTCTTTTCTCTATCATCCTTATTTTTATTTTGTCTTGTTCCTTTTACCTTCGTTTTTTGATTTCAGGAAAGATTTACATGACTCAAGAAACTTATACCCTAACTTTCGTTGCACCGCAGTGCGGGCATTTTTCTTCTCCTTTTTTAACAGGCTCACCGCATTCTGGACATTCCTCAAGTTCAATATCACACTGTGTGCAGTAATCTTCCATACCCTCAAGAGGCCCCTCGCAGTACGGACAATAACATTTCTCCTTATCTACGGCTTTCGCCTGAGCCTCTTTTTTCTCAGCTTTGGCCTTCTGTTTTTCTTTGTAATTTTCAATCGCCTTATGGAGCGCATCTGCTCCCAGGTTTGAACAGTGGAGTTTATTCTGGGGTAATCCTCCCAACTCCTCGGCAACACTCTTGTTCGTGATTTTAAGAGCATCCTCAATTTTCTTTCCCATAGCCATTTCACTTACCATGCTGGAGACAGCAATAGCAGCTCCGCAACCAAAGGTCTGAAACTTAACATCCTCGATTCGATTATCTTTCACCTTGATATAAAAACTCATCATGTCTCCGCAGACAGGATTGCCTACCTGACCAACTCCATCCGCATCCTTTATAACTCCTACGTTCCTTGGGTTTTGAAAATGTTCCATAACTTTTTCGCTGTAAATCATTTTCCTTTCTCCTCTAAATATTGGGTATATAAGGGAGACATTTTCCTCAGTCTCTCTATTATTGGTGGGAAGACTTCAAGGAGATAATCTATATCCTTGGAAGTCGTCTCTTCAATCAAACTGAAAACAAGCGAACCCTGAGCAATAGCATGGTCTATACCCATGGCCAGAAGAACATGGGAAGCCTTTAATGCCCTTGAAGTGCAGGCAGAACCGCTAGAAGCAGAGATACCCTGCATATCCAGATTCAAGAGCATCGCTTCTCCTTCGACAAACTCAATACAAAAGCTCGCATGATGAGGGAGCCTCTTTTCAGGATGGCCGGTGAGAAACACGTGCTCCACTTTCTGGGGAAGGAGTTTCACAAGTCTGTCTCTCAAAGGCTTTGCTCTTTTATTCCGATTTTTCATCTCATTTTTTGCAATCTCTGCCGCTTTTCCCAGGCCAACAATACCAGATACATTTTCTGTTCCAGCTCTCCTTCCGCTCTCCTGAATACCACCATCGATGAAAGGAAGGATTCTTGTTCCTTTTTTCACAAATAAAGCCGCGCTACCTTGGGGACCGTAGAATTGATTACCTGCTAAGCTCAAAGCATCGACTCCCAGCTCCTTCACATCAACAGGAATGTTCCCTACAGCTGCCACCGCATCTGTGTGAAACAGAACATCGCGGGAGTGGCAAATCTTTGCAATCTCGCCAATCGGTTCTATAGTCCCCACTTCATTGTTGGCTAACATTACAGAAACAAGTATGGTTTCATCAGAAAAAGCTCGCTGAACATCCGCTGGATTCACTAATCCCCATTTATCAACAGTAACAGAGCTTACCTTAAACCCGAGTTTTTCAAGGCTCTTAGCTGAGTGAAGAACTGATTGATGTTCGATCGCAGTGAGAATGATATGAGTTCCTCTTTTTTGATGAGCAAGGGCAAGTCCTTTCAGAGCAAAATTATTGGATTCTGAACCGCTGGATGTAAATAAAATCTCTGAGGCCTCGCTATTAACGAGCTGAGCTACTTTCTCTCTTGCCTCATCAACGGCTTTTAAAGCTTCTTGGCCAACAGAATGAAGACTCTGAGGATTTCCGAAATTTTCTTTCAAATAAGGAAGCATGGCTTCAAACACCTGAGGATGAATAGGAGTTGCTGCAATCCGATCTAAATACACTCGTCTCATCTCTTTTCCTTTTCCCTTAATTGAAAAGACTGCCAGAAGTCAAGGTAGCTGGATTAAATTTTCTATCTGTTAATCATCTCAAACTGCAACGACTTCTTTAATCTCTGGGATTTCATTCTTTAAGTGCCTTTCAATCCCCATCTTTAAAGTCATCTGAGACATCGGGCACCCGCCACAGGCACCGGTCAATTTGACCTTAACCACATCATCCTTAACCTCAACAAGCTCTATATTTCCTCCATCGGCCATAAGGGCAGGCCGAATTTTATCTAAAGATTTTTCCACTTTTTCTTTCATAAAAAATTCTCCTTTTTCATAGAGTTTTAATGATATAGATTTCACTTAAATTTTTCCATGATTTTTTCCAATCTAGGGACATCCACTCTTAAATCATTAAAAACAATAGGCTCTGCCTCTTTTTGAAAAACAACATCTTCATAGGTTTGTCTTTTTTCAACATAGATCAAACCTAAAGGAATTTTTTTCTCCTTGCTCAACTTTTTCCAGGCTTTCATCTTATCCCTCGCGTTATAGTCCGAATCATTATCCAGATTGTAAGTATTTTTCTTGAACCACTGATAAGTATTAACTTTATTGTGAGTTACACAGGGGCTCAAAACTTCGATTAAAGCAAAACCTCTGTGCTTCATACCCTTTTCGATAAGAGTGGATAATTGCGTGGGATTTCCTGAAAATCCTCGGGCGATAAAGCTTCCGCCTGAAGCTAGCGCCAGTTTAGGCCCGTTGAGACTTAGCTCCTTAGATCCGTATGGAGTAGAAACAGAAACAAAACCCGGCTCGCTAGTAGGAGAGGTCTGACCTTGAGTCAGGGCATAAATCCTATTATCCACTACCAAATAGGTGATATTGATGTTCCGTCTTAAGGAGTGAATAAAATGTCCCAAACCGATGGAGTAGGCGTCGCCATCTCCGCTTATTCCTAAGACAGAAAGGCTGGGATTGGAGAGCTTAACTCCAGAAGCTACAGGCAAGGCCCGGCCATGGAGAGCATGAAATCCATAAGAACGAAAATAATTGTTCAACCTCCCATGGCAGCCAATCCCTGTTACGATGACAAATTGTTCAGGGTCCTGGTTAAGCGCTACAGCTGCTTTCTTAAGAGCAGCAAAAATACTATAAATGCCACAGCCCTTACACCACGTCGGTTCAGTCAAATGATAGTCCTTATTTTTTCTCATCTATAGAGCCCTTTGGATCTGTGTTGATATCTCGCTGGGCCTGAAGGCCTGGCTTGAATAATTAAGAATATTTCTCGCATCAAAGGGCGTTCGCACCTGGCTTTTTAAAAGCAAACTCAATTGTCCAGAGAAATTGTTTTCAACAATAAAAGTTTTCTTGCTCTTGGCGATGAACTCCTCTACTTTCTTCGAAGGGAAAGGCCACAGTGTTCTCATCTGAAGGTATTTAGCTCTGATTCCTTTTTTCTCTAGCTGCACTATCGCTTCTTGAATAGGTCCAAATGTGGACCCAAATCCTATGATTCCGATTTCAGCATCTCTTTTGCCCCATATTTTGGGAGCGATCAGGTCCTTCGAGGCACTTTTTAGCTTTTTCATCCTTTTCTGCATCATCCTTATTCTGTTTTCTGGATTTTCATCTCTGTATCCTCTCTCATCGTGCTCGTTGCTCTCCACCATATGAAGGCCGTTCTTCATGCCAGGAAGGGCACGAGGAGAAACTCCCTCAGGCGTGAACTCATACCTTTTAAAATCTTTTATTTTTATAAGTTCTTCCTGGTTGAGGAGTTTTCCTCTCTCGATTTCAACTTTTGATAAGTCAAATTTCTTTGCAGAACGGAGGCCTTGACCATAATCTTGTTCTGTAAGAAGAATCACAGGACACTGGTATTTTTCGGCAAGATTAAAAGCTCTTATGATGAACTCAAAGCATTCTTCCACTGTTCCGGGAGAAAGAACGATGCGGGGAAAATCTCCATGAGAGCCATAAACCCACTGATTCAAATCAGATTGTTCTGTTTTCGTCGGCATACCTGTGCTCGGTCCAGCCCTCTGGACATTGACAATCACGATCGGTATTTCCGCCATACCAGCCAGGCCAAATCCTTCCATCATCAAAGAGCCTCCAGGTCCTGAAGTCGATGTCATGGCTCGCGCTCCTGTGTATGAAGCTCCCAGGACCATGTTCAATGCAGCCAATTCATCTTCGGTCTGAACCACAAGACCATTGAACTGGGGAAGATAAACGGCTAACCACTGCCAGATTTCAGAGGCAGGGCAAATAGGATAGGCAGCAAAAAACCGGCATCCTGCAGCAAGGGCTCCAAAAGCAATTGCTTCATCTCCAGAGAGAAATAGCCTGTCATAATCTTCTCTTCTCTTTAAGGAATATCTTCCTTCTGGTGCTACAATTTCTTTTGCCTGGTCACATCCCAGGTGAATAGCCTGAATATTTTTTCGAACGACTTCTTTCCCTTTTCTCTTCAAGAAAGCTTCTGAGATAATTCGCTCTAAAACGTAAAAATTCAAGTCAAGGATATAACATAAGGCTCCGAGCGCAATCATGTTCTTGAAGATTTCCTTGCCAAAATTACCAATTGCTAATTTCCTTAAAGGAAACTTATGGTATGTTCTTGCCTTACTCTTTGAAGGAGAAGGCCAAACAAAGTCTTCGCCATCACAAAGAAGAATTCCTCTCTCGGCCATTCTTTCGGAATGCTTGAAAATTGAGTCGCAATCAAAAGCAATGAAAACATCAATATCATCCGCTCGCCCATAGATTTTCTCAAGGCTTGCTCTAATCGTGTAGTTGGTCGGCTCACCTCTTATGTTAGAAGGAAAATCCCTGTAAGTTGAAATCTCCCATCCTTGCCTTTTCATAATCTTAGCCAGAACATTACCTGTAAAGAGGACTCCATCACCTGCCATCCCAGCAATCATCACAGAAATATCTGTTATCATCTTTCCTTTTTTCTGCATTATCTCGTTACAAAATCTTAATTTTTTCTGCTATTAATAATTTATATTCCTGACTATTCTCACTAAAATTTTTAGGCTTTATTCTTTACTTAATATATAGTGTTAATAGTAATTATATTTTATCATAAAATTTTTCTTTTCTCAATTTCCTTCAAGAAAAAAACAGGTGATCTATTTCTTTCATCTCATTATATGAAAACTCGATAGAGAGGTAAATCTAGACAACAGAAGTTAGACGAAGAAGAACAGAGAATGAGAGCTGACGTTCCCCTATTTCCTGATGAAAATATAATTCCCTACTTCATAAAAAATAAACTTGAAACGAGCTTGAACAGATAACTGAATTTCGCTTTTATATCTTCTACGAACTGCCTTAACTCTTTCAAAATAGCTCTCTTACTTTTTTGCCCTTTTCTTTTTCATAGGCTTTTTACAGCAGATTAACGCATGCTCCTCTACACATCCACAGACATTATTTACGACAACTCTTAAACCACAGACGTGACATTCATAAGCCTGGCCTTTTTTCATCTTTGCAGCAGCTTTTTTCTTAGGTGCGGCTTTCTTTGTTTTCTTGGCAGGTGCCTTTTTTGCTGTCTTCTTTGTCGTCTTCTTGACTGGCATTCAATACCTCCCCGATAGGAATTATTGTATTTAAATAATAATTTTTACCATTAATTTTCATCTATGTCAATCTTAGCAGCTGACATTTTTAGCTTATTTCTTTTTTGACCTTATCCAGATCAGCAATGTCTTTCAACTCAGCTTCGTTCAGGATGCTGTCCTTTCTTTCAACTCCTGTGGAAACAATAGCAATCCTGACTTGAATAATATCTTCGATAAGTTTAAGGTAATCTTTAAAAGCTTGAGGAAGGGAATGGAAATCTACTATCTTCTGGATTGGTTTCCTCCAGCCTCGCACTTTCTTATACTCAGGGACTACTTTATCTAAAATCCAGCTTTCTGAAGCAAAGGTGGGCAGCGGTTTCCCTTTATATTTGTATCCCACACACACCAGAATTTCATCAAAACTATCAAGCACATCAGGCTTTGTCAAGGCAACCTTATCTATTCCGTTCAAGCGGCATGAATAAGATACCGCCACAGCATCAAACCAGCCACATCGCCGGGGGCGGCCGGTGGTCGATCCGTATTCATTCCCCCTTTCAAGCAGAAATTTTCCTCTCTCATCAAAAATTTCTGTGGGAAAAGGCCCGCTTCCAACCCGCGTTGTGTAAGCTTTCGCCACACCCAAAACTGAATCAATTTTTTGGGGAGGAACGCCCAGGCCGGTGCATACACCCCCGACAGTCGAATTGGAAGAGGTGACATAAGGATAGGTTCCATGATCGATGTCCAGGAGAGCTCCCTGGGCTCCTTCGAAAAGAACGGATTTCCCTTCTTTCATTTTCTCATCCAAAAGAAGCGAAACATCTTGTACATATTTTTTTATCTTGGAAGCGTAAAAAGCATATTCTCTAAAGATTTTCTCCGCGTCAGGGAGAGGCTTCTGATAATGAGCGAAGTAGGCTTTTTTTTCTTCTACATTCTCCTTAATCTTTTCTTCGAGGATAGATAAATCCAAAAGATCTCCAGCCCTGATTCCGCGGCGCGCCATTTTATCCTCATAAGAAGGGCCGATGCCTCGGCAAGTCGTTCCGATTTTTTTCGCTCCTCTTCTTTCCTCATCGATAATCTCTCGCTGCGAGTGATAAGGGAGGATGAGGTGGGCATTCTTGCTTATTGCGATATTATCACTTATCTCAATCCCACATTTTATCAATTCTTCGATTTCATCCAGAAACGCCTTGGGGTCTATGACAACTCCGTTCCCGATAATACAAAGCTTGCCGCTGTGGAAAATCCCTGAAGGGATGAGATGAAGAATGATTTTTTTACCGTTCAGATAAACCGTGTGTCCGGCATTATGACCTCCCTGATAGCGAGCCACAACATCGAAGGATGGAGTAAGGAGGTCTATAATTTTTCCTTTGCCTTCATCTCCCCATTGGGTGCCAGCAACAAGCAAATTAGCCATAAAAGTTCTTTATGAAATTCTCTTATTTTTTTATTCAGGAAGAAATCTTATTGAGAGCGAATTTTATCAGAAAATGTATCAAAAAAAAAGGGGACAGGCTACTTTTTTCTCTTCTAAAAACTTAAGCAAACCTGAAACGAGTAGGAGTTATCTTTAATCTCTGGGTCTTTCTCACGGTTATAATCGTATTCGAATTTAAGAAAAACATTTTCAGAAGCAAAATACACAAGCCCTAGCGACCAGCGGTTTTTCTCCTCTAAGATCCCCGCCCCAGGACCAAAACCGATAAAGCCTTGGCCATGAAAAGGATCTTCGTATTTTATCTGCTGGTAGCTTACGACAGGACGAATGTTTCCTGATTCGAATGAAGCCTGGACATAGTATCCTTCAACTTTGCCGTCGGAAAAACTTTCAGGATTTTGTAAGGTAGCTCTTAAATACTCAGAGAGGATTTTAAATCCTTCTGATGACCAGATTAAATCTATTCCTTGAAGGATAAGATCTCGCTCATTCTCCTCATCATATTTCCCCTTATAATAGGAAAGGGCGACTTCAAGCGACTGGCTTAGCGCTGCGCCCAATCTTGCTCCCTTGGCTTTATTTAGATTATTATCCCTGAACTGCTGGCTCCCTCCTAAATTTTCACTCTCAAAAAGTCCGTTCCCCAAATAAGCTGAATAGTAAATGCTGCCTGTTCTCCCCTCTAACCGGACTCCTATATCCCTCCAGCTCGGGGGAAATATTTTCTCAACAATCAGAGGAGCACTTATTAACATTGTCTGATGAGGGCGGTTCGCCTGATTGTATCTTCCGAAAGGAACAATATAGAGGCCTAATTTAAAATTCACTAAATTTGAGAGATTGAATCCTACCAATGCCTGTTCTAACTCAATTCTGCTTTCTTCCTTGAACCTGATCTCTGCCACATAGTCAATCTTGGGTGCAACTTCATCTGAAAAAATGAGACCGAATTGAGTGTTTCGAAAACTTCCATCAGCTAGGTCTGATTGATCTTGACCTTTTACGTACTCAGAGGAGAGATATCCAGAGGTTTTGCCCAGAACGCAGACAGGAGCGAGGAAAACCGACAAAATAAGAAAGATACTAAAGATTCTAACTTTCATAAGACTGAGTAGTCAAAATCATCTTCTAAAAGAGAAATTTTATGCTTCTCTACGTTTATCTTCTGGGAGATTATACGATTGATTTCGCTGACTCCCTTCTTGGTACCCATCCAGATAGCTCCGACGACTGCGCCATTCTGGATGACAATTTTCTTATATATTCCCTCCTCTTTCTTTTCCTTCCTGAATTCTTCACAGGTCCCTTCCTCAGGATTAACCAACCCTACGGATGTGAGGTCAAGGCCGACAACTTTCAAGGTGTTAGAAGGGACAGTTCCTTCATACTTCTCCTTTTTGCCCAAGATATTGGAAGCTACAATCCGGGCTTGATTAAAGGAAGAAGGGATAATCCCATAGACTTTCCCTCTGTGCTGGATGAGATCCCCCGCTCCAAATATTTTTGGATTACTCGACTGGAGGTAATCATCGACAACAAGCCCTCGATCAGTCTCAAGTCCAGCTTCTTTTACTAATCGAAGATTTGGCCTTACTCCTGCTGCTACTATTGCCATGTCCGTTTCGATCTCTCTTTCCCCTTTAAACCTTAGTCCTCTCACTTCATCTTGGCCGAGAACCTCCTCAGTAGCCAACCCGAGATAAACTTTTATTCCCATATTTTCGATCTGGGCTTTAAGCAGAGATGCCCCTTGGATATCAAGCTGGCGGGGCAGGAGACGATCAAAAAATTCCACCACTTCCACTCGAGCTCCTCTTGATTTCATTGCCCGGGCTGTCTCCAGGCCTAAAAGTCCTCCTCCGATTACGATTACCCTTTGGTGATTCTTGAGGTACTCGAGAAGTTCAAAGGCATCGTCCAGAGTCCTCAATGCGAAAATTCCCTTTTTATCTGTACCCTTAAAGGGGGGGATAAAGGAAAAAGAACCGTTAGCGGCGAGCAAAGATTCGTATTTTTCCCTCTTCCCTCCTTCAACCTCGATTTCCTGAGAATCAGGGAAAATTCTTATTACTGGCTTCTCCAGATGAATATTTATATTCTGTTCTCTGTACCATTCCTGGGGAAAGGCAAACATCCGCTCAAAAGGGATTGTGCCGGCTAAGAATTCGATCAGGTTTGGGCGCGGATAATAATGATATTTTTCTTCAGCAAAAACTTCTATTTCGACTTTCTTATCAAGCTCGCGCAGAGTTTTAGCACAGATGATCCCAGCTAAACCATTTCCTACGATTATTACTCTCACTTTAAACTCTTATCCCTTGCCCAGCCTTAATCAATCATCTGGAAAAATTCTTTTCCGACTCCGCACTGTGGACAGACCCAATCATCAGGTAAATCCTCAAAAGGAGTTCCTGGTTCTATGCCGTTATCGGGATCGCCTTCCTCAGGGTCATAGATATACCCGCAGGCCGTGCATTCCCACTTTTCCATCATCATTCTCCTTAAGATTTATTATCAAATCTGGCTTCTTAAAAACCGGAAACTTTCCTCTTGGGTGTTTTAAAGAAACCAGGAAATTATCGAAATAAATCAATACCCTTCAAGGACATGTTTCTCGTATTCCTCCTCCAATTTCAGCTTGTGTGATCTTTCTTGCTGGATGAGAAACTCAAATAATTTCTTGAGCTCTTTTTTACTGACTTTTCTCTCCAAGTCGAAATATAGATCCACAGCTTTTTGCTCCTTTTTCGCAGCAAGAACAAGAAGGTCTTGAAAATTCATATCAGCACTCGGAGGTTCTTCTATCAGATAATCACTAATCTTCAAATCTACAACTTCTTTGATTTCTAAAGATTCAATTTTCTCTTCGGTTATGTTCTGAAGAAGCTTTTTGTGATTTCTCTCCTCCTCCTGGAGATCGAGTAAGAGTTTTTTGAGGCCTGGAGTTTTTGCTATACCTGCTATGTCCCCATAAGATTTTATTGCTTCTTCTTCCCTTTTGATGGCAAATTCTATGAAATCATTAAAAGTTTGCATTGCTAGCTCTCTCCTTTCCTAATGATAATGCTAATCTTGTGAGATTAGAAATTGCAATTGAAAATGAACTACAATTATAATGAAACCGTCCTTTATGTCAAACTGGAGGCTATCTCCGTTCCTTATTTTATGGAGGATGAAATGATAGAAGACTCGCTAGCTCGCAAGGCTAAAAAACAGCTCTATAAAGCAGCGAAGGAAATCAACCTGGATCCCGATCTCTTAAAAATCTTGGAAAGACCGATGCGGATCTTGAAGGTATCCATCCCTATCAAGCTAGATAACGGAAAGATAAAGGTTTTTACTGGCTTTCGCTGCCAGTATAATAACGCCAAGGGACCAACAAAAGGAGGAGTTCGTTACCACACAGAAGTCACAGAAGAAGAAATGGTTGCTCTGGCTGCCTGGATGACATGGAAATGTTCCCTTCTGGATTTGCCCTACGGTGGAGCTAAGGGAGGAATCATCTGTGATCCGAGAAAGCTTTCCGAGGGTGAGCTTGAAAGGCTGACCAGAAGATATACTACAGAAATCATGCCTGTCCTTGGCCCGCATATTGACATCCCTGCCCCGGATGTCTATACAACCTCAAAAACAATGGCCTGGATCATGGATACATTCTCGATGATGAAAGGTTACACCGAGCCAAGTATTGTCACCGGGAAACCTGAAATCCTGGGGGGATCAAAAGGAAGAAAAGAAGCCACAGGAAGAGGGGTAGCCATCATCGCCAGAGAATTTTTCAAAGCCAAAAAGAAAAATCTCAAAGGAGCCAAGATTGCTATCCAGGGATTTGGAAACGTGGGAGGCCACGCCGCTCTTTTCCTATCCCAGATGGGAGCAAAGATTGTGGCTACATCTGATATCTCGGGTGCACTTGTCGATCCAAACGGCCTGAATATCCCTGCCCTCATAGATTGCGTAGAAAAACATGCCTGCATCATCAAACATCCGGGAAAGCAAATTGATAAAGAGGAACTACTCCTCCAGGATGTTGATATTCTCATCCCTTCTGCTCTTGAAAACCAGATTCATCGGAAGAATGCAAATAAGATAAAGGCGAGATTTATCATTGAAGGAGCCAACGGCCCTACAACGCCAGAAGCAGATGAAATCTTGGAAAAAAAAGGAATTGAAGTGATTCCTGATATTCTTGCCAATGCAGGCGGAGTTGTGGTCAGTCACCTGGAATGGGTTCAGGCCTTGAGCGGTCTGTTTTGGGAGGAGGATCAGGTTAACAAAGAGCTGGAGCGGAAAATGGTTAAAGCTTTTAAAGAAGTCTGGGAAAAATCTATCCAAGAAACCGTTTCTCTACGCTGCGCTGCATATCTCGTTGCTCTTGAAAGAATTTCTGAGGTTTATCGGTTCAGAGGGATATTTCCGTAATCAGTTATTGGGTTCACAATTTTTTTCTTTCTGACAACTGGGACAGTAAAAGCTGCTTCTTCCTCCAAGACGGAGGCGCTTAATCTTTTCTCTACAGATAAAACAGGAGAGAGACTCCCTCCCGTAAACCCGATGATAATTCTGGAATTTTCCTCTTTGCCCTTCGGCATTCGTGAATGTCCTGATTGAGGATCCTTTATGGATAATAGCTTTTCTTAAAACCTCCCTCATGGCCTTCAATAATTGCTTAAGATCGTTATCGCCAAGGTTAGAAGCAGGAGTTAAAGGATGGAGCTTTGCCTGGAAAAGGATTTCATCAGCATAAATATTTCCAATCCCTGCTATGAAATTTTGGTTGAGGAGCAGACTTTTCAAACGTGCTTTCCTGCCTTGAAAGAGCTTCTTAAAAAAAGTAGAATCTATCTCAAGAGGTTCTGGGCCCAGGTTCTTAAGCTCAGCTACACACGAGATATCTAAGTTTCTGATGCAGGAGATGAAACCAAACTTGCGAACATCCCTGAAGCGCAACTCTCTTTTTTCATCCTTGAATGAAAGGATAAAATGAGTATGCTTATCTGAAGGTTCTTCTTTAGGACAAAAAAGCAACTGGCCTGTCATTTTGAGGTGGACGAGAAGACTCAGATTTCTCTCAAAGTCTATCAGGAGCATTTTTCCGCGGCGACGAACACCAGCGACCTTCCTTCCCTTGAGATCATGAATAATAGAGAGATCCTCGTTCTTCAGGACAGGAGGATAGATGATTCTAACTGAGCTAATTTCAAGACTTTTAAGCTTCGAAGAAAGCCTCTGGGCGATGGTCTCAACCTCAGGTAGTTCTGGCATTTTTTGTAGGGGCTTGATTTATCTTGTGTAGGTGTTTGATTTATCAAACACGCCTTTTTAATGTAGGGGCTTGATTTATCAAGCCCGCTCTTTTTTGAAACTAATTAGTATAGCATAAACTCACTTTAATTGTATTTTGGAGATGCCCGCTTAATCCAAATTTCTCTTGATTTGGCTCCTTTTTTCATTTATCATTTTCATTCAAAATAGCCTCTTAGTCAGGGCTATTAGCCTACCCCCGAGAATCTTTAAGTCCCCGAGCCTCAGAATAAGCGACAATAAGCCCATTGTGGTAACTTATCGGTTACTGGAAAAGGAGGGTTAGACGCTATGGAGAGGTCGAGAGAGGATCTCGACCTCTCTTTTTATTTTAGGAGAAAAAAGCAAAGATTCGCTGGCCTGAAAAGAACAGGTTTTGCACAAAATTTTTGCTTTTTAAGGATTATAAAGATGTCAATTAAACATCAATTAAAAGCCATCCTAGTAACAGAGGATGGAGTGAATTTTTTACTTTTGAGGGAGTTGTATGTCAACGACCTCAGAACAGGCAAACTCCTTGATGGAAAGCACTATCAAGGACGTACATTTATTTTACAGGAAGAGACAGATGAACGAGAACAATTACTCCAAGAAAAAAAGTGAAGGCAAGCCAAAAGAAGAGATAATGCCTTTCACCAATGCTACAGAGAAAATACTCTTAGCTTCATTTCTTTTCTCCAAGGAAGCACCTGAGGACATACATGATGTAAAACTAAAACACTTCCAATCCACCGTTATTAAGAACATGGTAAAACTCATCCGCGACTTCTATGAGAAATATTCTAGGATACCAAGTCCAAAGGAATTCCATCAATGTATGGACAGTTTTTTAAACAGTAAGGAAGAGAAAGACCTTTCTCCTCCCAAATCTGAATATTGCGATGTTTATGAAGAAATACTATTACTCGAGGGAGAAGATTTTGAACCTGCACAAGACTTATTTAGACGTTTTGCTCGATTTCAAGCTCATAATGAAGCACTGGACAAAATAATAGAAAAGCAAATGATAGAGAAAGAAGATTACGATGGCATCCACGGACTCATGATAGAAGCCTATGATACAGGTAGTAGGGACGGAGGATTAAGAAAACTCTCTGATATAGAAGCTAAAGATGTAGAATGGCTGTGGAAAAACCATATACCTCTAGGCGAGATCACTATTTTGGCAGGAGACCCAGGAGTAGGCAAAAGCTATTTCTCCTATTTTCTTAGTGCTCAAGTTTCTACGGGTGGTAGTTGGCCTGACTCTTCAAAAATAGCCATAGAAAGTGGAAAAGTTTTGATACTCAGCACCGATGAGGACCCGAATTATTGTATTCGTCCCAGATCAGAGGCTGCTGGTGCCAACATCGATAACATCCTGGTATTAGAAGGTGCTCGTGACAAGAGAGGTAGGATAAGAATTATCAATCTCACTCGTGACATCCACAGATTGGAAGACATATTGAAGAAGGACAAGAGTTATCGTCTCCTGGTGATAGACCCATTGAGTGACTATGTGGGCCGTATAGACCAACATAGCTATGGCGATGTGAGGTGGGCATTAAATCCTCTCCTTACGTTGGCAAGAAAATACCACGTGGCTGTTGTGGGGATAATGCACTGCAATAAGAATACCTCTCTTCAAGTACTTTATAGAATTATGGGTTCGATGGGCTTCATGGCAATGGCAGGCAGCGTATGGGTAATAGCTAAGGACAGAGAGGATGAAGAGCAGAAGAGAAGATTTTTCGCCCCCCTAAAACACAGACTAGGTCCTGAACAGAAAGCTCTCGCTTTTCGTCTAGATAACCTAGGAAAGGTAGCTCGAGTTATTTTTGAAAGTGAACCTCTGGAAGACAGCTTTGATATCGAAGAGGCGCTTGTCCCTCAAGAGAGAGCAAGCGAAACCAAAAAAGCTAAAAAATTCCTATTGGAAATGCTGAAAGATGGACCTATGCCTACAAACGAGATAAAAAGTGCTGCAAGAAACGAAGGCATTTCTTGGGGAACATTGAGAAAAGCTAAGGAGAAAATGGGTATCGGGGCCTCTAAGGGAAAGGAAGAAGGCGGAAGATGGTTCTGGGAATTGGACGAATTTACCAAGGGAAAGGCATTGATCGAAGCGAGGGCCAAAGCAAGAGTAGAGGCAACCAGAGAAAAGCATAAGGAAGCTCCTGGAGAGAAAAAATAAAACCTTACTAACCTTAGTTGGAACGGCCAACATTCAAGTTGACATGTATTATCAACTCCATTCAATCCACTTACATTCCCCCTAACGCAATGCCTGTTCAATTAGAAAAACTCTTGATTGCTGCTTCTTCGTCATCAAATATCTCGAAGATTCTGTCTAGCTTCCCAATCTGAAATAGGCATTTGATTCTTGGAGGTAATTTTGTGAATTTGAGCTTGCCTCCCAGCTCGTAGATGGAAATAAAGCTGGCGGTTACCGCCCCCATTCCATGGTCATCAATAAGGTCGATCTTATCGAAATTGAGGAGGAAATTTCTTTTGCCTTCCTCGAGGTGGCTTTTCAAGTGTTGCCGAAGAGTAGTAGCGTCCACAGGTCCCCTGAATTCTCCTTCGAGGTCAAAGATAATAATATTGTCTATTTCTCGAGTTTTAAGTTCCAAGTGGTCTTCCCAAAAAAATCAAAATTGCCTTTTGCTACTTCACTCATATACTTATCAAAATAACATATGTAAGTCAATTCAGAGGGGAGTTTAAGATATTGTAATAACCAAGGCTTGACTTGACAGCTCTCGTCGATACTCGTGTTGTTCAGTCCACTTTAGTATGGTTTTGGTCCTATCACGTGGTTCAAAGGAGCTAAAAACCCTAACCCCCTAACGCCTTAGCGCCTTTAGCTCCTTTAGCCCCTTTTTTAGAATCAATAACTTACACGGCGTTTCAAATTCAAAGGAGCTAAAGAAGCTAAAGGAGTTAAAGAAGCTAAGGAGCTAAAGGGGTTAAAGGAGTTAAAATCAAAAAAAAAATATATATATATAAATATTATAAGGTATAGCAGAAAGAGAACAGGAGATGACCTTTCCTCAGTACCTCTCAACATCCCAATGTCCCCAGTTTTCCCCATTATCTCTCATCATGTGCCAACGTCCCAACGTCCCCATATCCACCTCAGGTATAGGCATGTGATGAGAGCCAGGTGGCATTACTTTTATCTTCTCGGGGCAGGTGCTAAAAGCTATTTCCCTAAAAAATAGCTTTTAACAGGGGTGGGACATGTAGGAGATAACGGATAAGTAACTGCATCTTAGCTCGGAAGTCGGCCTTTGTATATTAAAATCCTAACGAGGGTGTATCATTTGTTGATAGACTCTCATTGAATTTTTAATAGGAGTGGCTCAAAAAGATTACCTAAGACAATTCCCTTTGAAACACTGGGTAAAGGCTCACGTATAATATCCACACTGAGGATTTCTGCACAGTTATTTATATCCCGAATTAAATGATTAAGTCGATTTAAATCATTTAAATGAATATATTAAGCAGTATTTCCATCATAGAGTGAGGTATCAAGATCTCTGAAACCTCAAATGATGTTGGATGTATTTCAGAAACCAGAATATGAATACGATCCCAAGTATAACACCAGCTACTCCTTCACCATTAATCAACAGAATGTTGCCTGACATGATTCCTGATTGATTGTAATAAATGTTTCCTAATATTATTGGGTTGTAGAGGTTCCAGACAAAATGAAAGATAATGGCGGGTATGACATTTCCAGAGGCCAAGTATGTGTATGCGAAAGGAAATGAAAAAACGAAAACCGCTAACATCTGCACAATACAAATCAGCAGGGGATTTCCCGTATTAAAGTATTTTGCGAGTTGGTAGACTATGGGACCGTGAAACGCAGCCCAAACTAATCCGACGAAAACTGTAGCCGTAACTGGTCTCTTCAACACAGCCAACTCATGTAAAAGATAAGCACGCCAGCCATACTCCTCGCCAAAAATCCTCAGGAGTCCCATCAATATTACTGTTATCGCTGGAAATTGTGAGAGGCGTATTAACTGATCTCCGTTGAATTCTGACAATTTAACTAAATATGTTACTGCTGCACATATTACAATAAATAGAATAGGATATACGATTGAAAATAAAAGGACTGATAACGGTATGCGATTTATCATCGGTTTTACTATTTTACGCAGAGATCTATGTTGTATATATGCAAGCGGGATGGCTACCAATGCCGGAATGTACATAACATAAACTATATAGCTAAGATACTGCTGTGGTGAAGAAAAGACGAACGCTGTGAAAATCCAAGTGATCGCTAATACGATACACGTATAGATTATTGGCCAACGATACGGTCGAAGATTCATTATTTTCTCCTTTTCATTTAAAAAATTCATGTGATTGTTAGCTGGGCGTTTACAACACCTGACTGAATCATGATGCACAACACCAATAAAATTTTGAAGACCTTTGTTACTTTTTTAATCATAATCTTGACTCCTGTTACATCTATTTTTTTTATATTAATTGAATATACATTATATTAGTCCCTTTTACCTTTCCATGCATTTTTCACTCGGGTAGTACGATGATTTTTTCAAAAAGGTTTACTCCCAAAAACACATTTTTCTTATAAACATGTATTATTCAGTTAATGTCCTTACTCGAACAGAAATAAATATTCCCCATATCAACTTTGTGTCAGAGAATAGCCAAGAAAGACAAAGAGGCTAAAAAACAGCTTTTAATTCCTGAAGAATTTGCTCCTCCAATTCTTTTGAACATTAAAGTTAGATATTTAGATCACGAAGACCAACAGCAGGAGCGTTCTTTTAATTTCGAATATAGTTGGAACACCAATATTTGGTCTATCTATTTGCCAAAAGACGTAGAGAAAACCTAAAAATCCTCCAAAGAAAAGCATAAATACCACATCTTAAGCATTATGGCTCTGGATTATTGTCGCACACTCTCGACTAAAGGTCGCTAAAGGGGGGATAGCCTTAGCCAACGTGAGATCGCACGTCCAGAGCCGTCTGGAAGCGTTTTTTTCAAGAGAAGCTTTGCACCCTGAAAAATAGCCTGTTTTTGGGTGGTTTTCAGAGAGTGAGAGCGCATGACTGGCAGTCGAGAGGTCGTGGGTTCGAATCCCCTCAGCTCCACCATCTTTTCCCCTTTAAAATCCTGGTTTCATTTTAGCCTGAGTCATTTAAACTGAGCCGTTTTAGATCATTTTGTCCACACCGTGTCCACACGGATTTTTGCAGCCTAGCACATTAATAGATTGGCATTTCACTTTGAGTCCTGAAATATGGTTCTGATCATGCATTTCTAGACATTATCTGTTGTCCTTAATTTCTACACGTGTCATAAGATAAGGACAAAGGAATGCCTTTGGAGTCTGATAAAATCCCTAATGCAAAATGGCACATTTCTTGCTATCTGTGAATTAGAAGAAAGCGAAGTCTCCATAAAGAAAAGTTGAAATATAGATATGAAAAGTTTATGATTTTAAGGGGGATAAGATGGAAACGAGAAAACTGAATAAACTTACTCTCATACTATTTCTAAGCATATGGATTCTTTTTTTATCTTTATATGGATTTCAGGAACAACAAAAACTGTTTCCCCCGGAAAAGCACGAGGTTGAAGTCAGATTGGTTCTGGTTGATGTCATTGTGACCAAGGATGGGAAATTCGTCAAAGACCTCACTAAAGATGATTTCGAGGTCTATGAAGACGGGAAAAAAGTACCTATAAATTCGTTTGAACTTATGAGTTTCGAAGAAAGAGAGCTAAAGATTGTAGAGGAGAAGGCAGAGCGAAAACGGCCTGCACCCCAAAAGAGAAAGCTTGTCGTCATATTTGATGCCATCAATTCTTGGAGAAGAGAAATAAAGTTAGAAAGTAAAAAAATCATTGATGAGCTTTTCTCTCTGATCAAGCTCGGCCACGAAGTTATGATTCTCCAGCTACATAGAAGAAAGGGATTAGAAATCCTTCAGCCTTTTACCACAGATGAGGATCTAATTAGAAAAGCTGTTGAAAAAGCATCAGGCAATATTTGGAAGTTAGGAATGGATGCAGATGAGGTTCCTCCAAAATTTGTTGCAGATCCTGAACGTTATAGGAAATTGACAAGACTGGAATATCTGTATTTAGAAAGACGAAGATTTCAGGACACAATCGGCGGGCTTTTGGCCGCATTTAATATGGTAAGGAACTTGCCTGGTAGGAAATCGATCCTTCTCATAAGCGCTGGAATTCCTGACCTCTCTCCACCGGATATGCTTAGATATCCATTAGGGAACATACGCTTGTTTGATCCTTTTAATATACTTGAGAAAAAAAATTTCAAAGAAGGAGAAGAAGTCATAAGAGAACTGATTAGTTTTGCCAATGCGCAAAATATTTCCATCTATACTTTAGACTCTGACATATATGTAAAACATCTTTTTTCTGGGACTACTGCAGAACGTTACCAAAAGTATGAAATTGCTCCTTTCGTGATTAGGGGAGGAGATAAAATTAGGAAAGTGCAAAATTTAAGTTGGATATCTAAAGATACTGGCGCTAGTCATTTGAGGGGCGCAGATAAATTTGACAACTTCCGTCAGGTCATAAGTACGGACTTAAAATATTACTACCAGCTGACTTACTATCCAAGGAGAAAAGAAGCGGATGATAAATACCATAAGCTAAAAATCGAGGTTAAACGCCGCGGTGCTAAGGCACGCTTCAGAAAAGGCTATACTGACTATTCCAGAGAAGAAGCCAATAAAATGCAGCTTATAACCGCTTTTTATAATCCGGCATTATGCAAACAATTACCTTTTGAAGGAGAGTTTATTCCCTTTTTCACAAAATCTGGAAAATATGAGCCCTGGATGAATATAGCTCTTCCGGCAAAGGAGCTATTCAGGGATAGATTCGTTGATTATGCTCGTAAGAAATTCAACCTTCATATCTGGATAACCGATAAAAAAAGTGGAGAAAAGGGATATGGAGGGCAGATCAACCTTCCTTTTAATATAAATCCTTCCTTCATGGAATTTATTAAAAACATCGACTATCTGAGCTTTCATTTCAAAGGCCCGGAACTCACTTTCAAGCACAATGAATATCATACAGTTTTTGCTCTCGTCGACCCTCAGACAAACGAAATAGGAACATGGGAATCAATGCTTTCTTTGCCTGATTTTAAGAAGAGTAAAGAAGGGGCCTTCATAAATTGTGTTTTGGGACAAATAACTTCAAATCCCAAAAAGCAAGCGAAGTCCTTTTCGCTTTCTAAACAAGATGGTAGCCTCGAGTATGGTCAAATTAAATTTCTCCCTAGAATTACAAACCAATTTGCAAACCGAGAAGAAGCTTCTGTCTTTCTGCAGATTTATCTTCCTCAAGGAAAAAAAGAGATTCAACCAGAATTTTTAATCAAAGGGGAAGACAGTCTTCTCCGGCCTCTCTCTGGAGTGGTATCTGCAGAATCGTGGAACAAAAAGTCAAAAGTCTGGAGTGCAATCTTTAAGCTTGATCTCAAATCCGCGACTCTCGGAGAGAATTCCTTATATATAGAAATTCCGTTATCTGATGAAGGGGCTGTATTAAGTAATGAACTGAAATTGACTATACTTCGTTAGACGATTCAGATGAAGAGACATTCTTTTGAATTATTCAAAATTTTATGGCGAGTGGAAGCCAAAGACCCTAGAGCCTTGGCTTCCCTGGATTGAAAAAGATAGCTGAGCGGGTTAGAATTCTTATATGGGGAGAAAATGAAAAGTAAAACTCGTCTTGTTTCAATCACTTTATTTCTTTCAGCCTTTATTATACTTCTTTTATTTGGACAACAAGAAGCTAAATGGAAAGGGGAAATAGTAATTGAAGATGGAGTCAAAATCATTAAAAATCCCAATGAGCCTCTTTATGGTGAGATTATATTAGAATTAGAAGAAGACTTGAGTATTGGAAGGGAGGATGATTGGAATTATCTATTCTATAGAGTTAGCGATATCGCAGTCGATAGCCAAGATAATATTTATGTTGCGGATATGGGTAATTGCAGAATCCAGAAATTTGATCAAAATGGAAAATATCTTCAGACAATTGGAAGAAAAGGACAGGGGCCAGGAGAATTTCAAAGCCCTACAAAAATCTTTATTGATAAGAATGACAATCTTTATGTTAAAGACCAAAGAAAAATTAATAAGTTTAATAAGAATGGAAAATTTCTAAAGAAGGTCCCGTTTCAATATCCAACTTTTGAAATTCCTATACCTGGATTCTCAACTTTTTATTTTCTAGTAACTCAAGGAGGAGATGTTTTCGCTCCAGTTCTCGTGTTTTCAAAGTCTGGAGTCTACAATTGTATTGTGAGAATGAATTCAGAAGGGAAAATTTCCAAAGAAATTGATAGATTTCTTGATAAAAATATTGAGATCAAAGGATCCACCAGCAGAGGGACAATGGGGGGAGTTGCTCACCCTTATCTTCCCAAATTAATTTGCTCATCCTCCAAGGGTGAAAAATTTATCTACGGCTTTTCTTCTGAATATAAGTTTTTCATTATAGATAAAGAAGGAAGTAAAGTTTTAAGAATATTAAAAGAAGAAAAACCTGTGCCTCTAACAAGAAAAGAAAAAAGAAAGAAGATGCCAAGTTATCGACCATTCTTCTCTAAAATCATTGCGGATGAAAAAGGGAGAATTTGGGTGGAAAGGTTAAAAGATATTTCAGATGAAAGTAATGAAAGAGAGATAGATATTTTCGGTTCAGATGGAAGATATCTTTATCACACAAAAAGCCCACATTCTCCTGAGATAATAAAAAAAGGATACATTTATTTCATTATATTTGCAGAAGATAGTACAGAAGTAAGCATAAAAAAATACAAAATCAAAAACTGGAACCAGATAAAAGAGGATATATAAATTTATTTGAGTTGAGCTGAGCAGAAGCCAAATCCCCTAAAGCCCTGGCTTCCCGATTCGGAAAAAGAAAGCTGAGCGAATTAGTGTTTCATAAGGAAGACAGTTAATAGTTAAATAAATTCCTAAGAAGGAAGAAAAAATGAGATTTAGGAAAATAAGAATAACCATATTTGCAACTTTAATTTTGCTTTATTCTTCAAATCCAGTACTCTCTCTCAATTCAGGAATCGAAATAAATGTTGACCCCAGAATTGAATTATTAGCTGTAATCCAAAGTTTTACTGATTGGCCTAGAATTGGAGCCTTTACTACCCTGAATTTCAAATATTATGAAGATGTTAAAAACTACTTTGCACCTCATAAAGACCATGCTGCAGTAAAATGGTTTAATATAAATCTAAAGAAAGGCTGGAATTATGATGCACCTCCCCAGGCCATGCTCTATCTCTCATCTCCTCCTGAAATGAAAACAATCATCCCATTTTCAAATTATTTGCTAAAAAGAGGAAGAGGAAGCGAGAACCTCGGAAAAATGATTAATCTACTGAATCAGTTTGTAGTAGATTCTCATTTTATGAGATTCTGGAATGAACATAAGCCCTTTTATATGGAATTCATTAAAAGAGTAAAAAAACTTATTCCTTATGATGAATACTCGAAACTTATGATGAACTTCTATGGAGAAGAGAAAGCGCACTTTGTATTTATCGCTGTTCCTCTATTCCATCGTGGAGGGTATGGTGCTCAAATTGAGACTGAAAAAGAGAAAATATCACATTTCTTTGGTGGCCCGCAAAAGCTTGAAAATGGATTCCCCACTTATAACGCAGCTAGTCTAAGAGCTCTTGTATTTCATGAATTTGGTCATTCCTTCGTGAATCCGATTGTTTATGCTCATGCGAGTCAATTAAACAAGTATAAAGATTTTTATCAATATATGAAGAAAGAAATGTCAAGCCAGGCATACGGTAGATGGTTAACTGTGATTCATGAACATCTTGTTAGGACAGGAGAATATTTCCTTCTTGAACGTGCTGGATTTCCTGAAGAAAGCAAAAACAATTATAAAAATAATCTTGCCAGAGGATTTAAGCTTCTTCCATTCTTTAAGAAAAAAATGGAAACATATGTAAATAATAGAGATAAATATCCATCTTTCAGAAGCTTTTTCCCTGAGATTATCAAAGTTTTCGAGGAAGTAAAACCTATCCTAAGTGAGAAACCCGGAGTCATGGGATTCACTTACAATTTTATTAATGGTCAATGTGAGATAACAACTATAGTAAAAAACTCACCATTTCATAAATTTGGTGTAAAAAAAGGAGATATTCTCCTTTATATAGATGATACCGAAGTCACAGAAAAGAACTTTTGGGAAGCAGTAAATATATGGAAAAATGCAAGAAAAGGAGATAAGGTCAAGTTCACTATACTAAGAGACAATGAAAAAAAAATATTCGAAATCGAAGTCCTATTTATTGAATATTATAAGTTTGTAAAGAAAGAATAACATTTTAAGGACTGGCGAACGCAAGCCAGATTAGGGAAATTAAAAAAAATTTATTTCATATTGTTTTTAGCCAACTGAAAGCCAAAGAGCATCGAAGCCTTGGGTTCCCGGGGTTGAAAAAGACAGCTGAGCTGGAAAAGCGCCTCAATGGAGAGAGGAACGAGAGAATTTTTCAAAGGGGGAAAAATGAAAAACAAAACCAAGGTTGTCTTAATCGTTTTGTTTCTTTCAGGCTCTATTATACTTGTATCCTATGGAGGTCAAAAAATTGAATGGAAAGGCAAGATAGAAATTGAAAATGGAGTTAAAGTCATTAAAAACCCAAGAGAGGCCCTGTACGGTAAGATTAAATTTGAATTGGAAGGGGATTTGAGCATCGGCAATCAGCAGAATGAAAATTACTTGTTTTATAAAGTTATGGATATTCAGGCTGCCAATAATGGAAATATTTATATCTCGGATTCTGGGAATTACAGGGTGCAGTGTTTTGATAAAAATGGAAACTATCTTCTTACCATAGGAAGAAAAGGTCAGGGACCTGGAGAATTTAACCATCCTTTCGAATTACAAATAGAAGGTGAGACAGGAAATATCTATGTCAATGATGATTTAAGGAAAATCAAGATTTTTGATAAGGAAGGTAATTATATAAATAAAGACATTATCCTTGAGGGTGTGCTTGAAGATTTTTATCTGGATTCTGATAGAAATATATGGGGAAAGTTCTCATCGCCTAGCACTAACTCAATTAAAAAAGTGAGCCATGAAGGAAAAGTTGTACACGAATTAGCAGAATCTCCCTTTATGTTTACTAAAAAAATATTAAGCAAAGAAACGGTTGGGAATAGAGTGACCGCCGAAGGTCTTATTATCACTCATGGTTACGAACATGACAGTTATATTTCAAAAATAGATAACCAGACTTTTATATATGGCTATTCAAAAGAGTACGAACTGAATATCTTCGATAAGGAAGGCAAAATACTCATTAAAATAAAAAAGGATGAACCATACAAGAAATTTACAAAAGAAGAGAAGAGTAGGATTGAACATAGGATTAAAGTGGGATTAATATCGGACGGATATCCATATCGAGGAATATCCTTGAGATTCCCAAAGCATATGCCTTTCTTTTATTCGATATTTACAGATAGTATAGGCCGAATTTATGTTAGACGAAGTCCACGGGAGCGTGGAGAAAATGTGGAAAGAGTATATGATATTTTTAGCAAAGAAGGTTATTACTTATACNNACTTATACAGAGCCACCATCCCAAGCAGACCATATATTATTAGAAATGGTTATCTTTACACTCGCATTGTAAATGAAGATACAGGTGAAGAACTCGTCAGGCGATATAAGATTAAAAATTGGCAGCAGATAAAAGAGGGCATATAATCTTAAGCAGTTTTAAGGACAGTGGAACCCTACTCCCCTAAAGCCCTGGCTTCCCTGGATTGGAAAAGACAGCAGAGCGAATTAGCGTCTCAAAAGATAGACGACCTGCATCAAAGGATTTTCTCACGAAGGAGGGAATTAAGCATCTGAGTCGCTTCTTGCCTCTTCAGGGGCAACAACTTCTAAACTTTAGTTTCTAAGTTGCATCTCCTCAACCTAGCGTGATCCCACGGCTAGGTCAAAATCTTTTACCTACACACCACCTCTCCCTCATCCAGTATAACAATAAAAATATGGTGTTCAGAGAAGTTTTCTTATCATTCAAAGCAGTCAAAAGGATTAATATTATATATAGGGCTCATGAAAATAATTAAAAACAACAACAACGAAGGCAGGCAGTACCAGTCGCACCCTTCCATACTCATGGGCTCTAGTGCGACTTGGCTCTCTTTTAAAAGTAAAATCTTTCCAATCACTCGCAGTGCCAGCTGTCTGCCTCTCTTATATAAAGGAAAATAAATGAGATGTACAGCAATAACGAGATCTGGTCAAGGATGTAGAATGTTCGCTTTACGAGGTGAAGACAAGTGTGTCATTCATAGCCAGTCTGAAGTAGCAGTGAAGGCACGACAAAGACCAGCAAAAGCGCTTACAAAAAAGGAGATAATAGCGGAACTGCAAATACAACTGCGAAATGTGAAAAGTTCCAAAGCAGACCCATTAGAAAAAAGCAGGGAAATTCGTATGCTTCTTGCCCAAATCAGCGATCTCAAAAAAGATGAAAGGCTTCCTAAGGAGAAGGAAGAGCTTAAGAAAGAGGGAGACACGTTTGATGAGAGGGTGAGGAAAAGTATGGAGGAAAAGGAGAAATAAATTATGGGAGAAAGAAGAAGCAAACCGAATATTATCGAAGCTATGGATTCACCAGAATTATTTCGTCCACTATTTAAAGATATGAGTACATGGAAGGCGTGGAGAACAGTGTTAAAAGCATTATATGGTTTAGAGTTTGAGAAGGACGAACAAGAGCTTTTCACTGAACACACGGAAAGAAAGACCATTCCTGAAGGTGGATTCAAAGAGGTGTATTGCATAGTTGGGGCGAGGGGTGGAAAATCATATATGAGTGCGCTTATTGCTTGCTATACAGCTCTTTTTGGAGACTTTAGCGAACACTTGGCAAAGGGAGAACGAGCATGGATATTCACAATCGCTACGGACAAAGACCAAGCGAGAATAGTTTTGGATTATATTAAAGGGATTCTTTCTCTCTTTCCCGATATGATAGAGAAAGACCTGATGTGGCAGATAGAGCTAAAAAATCGCATCAACATCAGTGTTAAAACTTGCAACTATCGTGCTGGACGTGGGTTCTCTACAGCATGTATAATTTTAGATGAGTTAGCATTTTATCGTGATGAACGAAGTGCTAATCCTGCTGAAGAACTACTTATCTCCTTGCTCCCGCGTCTCCTACCAAATGGGCTTTTGATTGGGATTAGTACACCATATGGCAAATTTGGTTACCTCTACGAAGTCTATAAAGCGCACTATGGTGATGACACCAGTGATGTCCTCGTATGGAAAGCACCAACTGTGATAATGAATCCTAAACACTCTCAGACTTGGATCGATAGGTTGTTGAAGCGTGATAAAGTAAAAATGCGAGCAGAATATGAAGCTGTGTTTCGTGAAGACGTTGAGACATATCTCTCAGAAGAAGAAATTGATGCCATCACAACCAAGGGTATAAAGTCCTATCTGCCAATGGTGGGCAAAAGATATTTTGCATTTTGCGACATGAGTGGAGGGAGAAAAGATTATTTCGCCCTCTCTATAGGACATAATGAGGGGGATAAGGTGATAATTGACAGAATTGAACTGAGAAAGCCACAGGATCCAGCAACTGTGTGTGATGATTTCACAATAATTCTAAAGCATTATGGTCTCTCTCGTCTTACGGGGGATAGATATGCGGGTGAGTGGCCTCGCTCTGCTTTCGTCAAGCGAGGCATATCTTATGAAATCTCCAAGCTGGATAAAAATGATATATACATCAATTTTCAGCCTCTCATTGCGATGAGGAAGGTTCAATTGCCTGAAAGCGAAATTCTGAAGAACCAATTGCTTTCTCTTGAGAGGAAAACAAGGCAAGGTGGTAAGGATGCTATAGAGCATCCCAGAGGTTTACATGATGACCTTGCGAATGCGATCGCGGGCTGTGCAGTTATGCTGGCACAAGGTGGCACAATTTCATTGACGCCTGAATATATGTTAGCCCGTCTCCCAGCAATGAGAGGTCGTCACTACCGTTCTCTAGACGAAGAGGAAGTGGAGGATTTGAGGATGCAGCAAGAGGTCATTGCTGAGGCAAGGAGAAAAAAATTAAAAACAGAGGAGGAATAAAATGAGTTTATTGAGTGTGATAAAAGAAGAAATAAAATCTGCTAAAAAGAAGAGTGATAAATCGAGTTTGTCAAAACGATTCAAAAAGAAAGGGAAAAGTACAGGTCGATTTACTTATGAACAGTGTCTCCAACAAATTGAGAGTGGAATTTATTATCAAGATTCACCATCTTGGGTAATAAAAGAAATCAGAAGAAAAATGAAGGAAGAAGCCAGAAAGATAAAAAGTCCCGAAGAAGAGATGGATGAATATATGCAGAAATTAGGTGGCACCCCTATAGATAGGGGGAAAGCTCGAAGATGATAAAAAAAACGACTAAAAACGAGTCAAAAAGCCTTATCCAACCCCCAAGGCCCATTGAGATCGTTTAAATGCAGGCGTCTGGAGGCCTTCTGCACTCGGGTAAAGCTATGGTGAATAATCCCCTCAGGGAAAAGGTGTTTCGATTGAAATGAAGATTTTAATAGAATGTAAAAAAACTTTACAAAAACACTTTACTTTTTAATTTCTTTAAGGTAAAATAATCGTGAAGGTTTAATTAGGCAATGAATCATCCGATAAACCAAAGAGAGAATCTATATTTTGGCAGGCCGAGCTGCGGTTTAATCTTTCTGGATTTCCCATCCCAGAGACCTTGTTTATATCCAGGAGATACAATTCATTCCAATTCATTGCCTATGGATTGGCCTTCACCTGTGGCTCGCCTGCCTGTTTCTAAAAAAAACAACACTGTCCAGCATGGACTATTCGACAGCGTCCGAGGGGGCACTTGATGCGTAACCTGCGGCTGTCAAAAGGAGCAAAAATGTTAAATGAAAAGTGCCCGTCAACAGGACAAATTAATTACTGTAAAGGAGGTGAGTAAAATTTTAGGTATCCATCCTCAAACGGTCAGCGATAGGGCTAGAGAGGAAATAATTCCCAGCTACAAAATCAATGGCTTGAGACGCTTCAGAGCAAATGAGATTGAGGATTGGATACAAGAAAGAGGACAAAAAGTCCTAGATTCAAATCTCTCTCCACGACTAGTTTTTAACTGGAGAGAATTTGAAAAACTCTTTAAAGGAGGAACCAGCATGAAAGTCGTTCAAGTAAGCGACACTCGCTGGTTCTGTGGTTTCGGGGGATTTTTCTACAGATTAGATGAGCATGGTATTAAGCGCTGGATGATTTGGTTCTACGACGAGAACAACAAAAGAGTCCATAAAGCTGTTAAACACGTTACCTGTAAGAAAGAAGCCTTGATAGCCTTAGAGGGTGAAAGAAGGATTGCCTTTATGAAGAGGTATAATCCTGAAGAAGCTGAGGAGAATAAGAAACGAATTAGTTTTGCCAAATTAGCCGAGGAATGGATGGAGCAGAGTACCCGTAAGAATAAGTCCAACGATCGCAGTGTGTTGAAAAACTTGGTGAGCTTTTTCGGTAATACTGCGATAGCTGAAATCACTAGGCTCGATATAAGACGCTATATTGCCGAGTCCCAGAAAAAGAGCAATGCGGCTGGCTCTATTTGCGAAAGGCTACAGGTGATGAGGGCTATTCTTAATTATGCTATGGAAATGGAATATGAATTGGAAAAGAATCCTATAGTAGCTAAGGATTTTCCAAAGGTAAAGAAAAAACGGAAGATTCCTTTGGAAATGGATGAGTTGAAATTACTGTTCCAAATTGCCGAGAAAAAGTATCCTCATATGCTTCCAGTATTAACTTGTGCTTGTATGACAGGAATGAGAAGAGGCGAGATTGAAACTCTTAGATGGGATGATGTAGATTTAGAAGCACGTTGGATTAAAGTAAAAGCTGAGAATAATAAAAGCGGAAGGGAAAAAGAAATTGCCATCAACAAAACCCTATTATTTGTTCTTGAAGATTTGAAGAAGTTGGAAAAAGCGGATAGCGGTTATGTCTTTGTCTATCATAATCGCAGACTTAATCGTATATCTCGTGCTCCTGTGAAATTTCATTTCGAGCAGATTGTAGAGGAAGCTGGATTAAAAGGCAAAGCTCATTTCCACCTACTTCGCCACACAGTAGCTTCGGCGCTGGCTAGAGCTGGCGCTGACCCAGTGAGTATTCAGTATATGTTAGGCCATGCTAATCTTTCTACCACCGAGATCTATCTCCATCCCCATGAGGATGCTAAGCGTAAAGCCGCTGAACTGCTTGAAAAGCAGTTACCTATCAGTAACTTGAATGGAGAAAAATCTCCTTTACAGGGGTAAATTATGTGTGCTATTATTTTCATTCAAAATGAAAACTGATATCAGAGTCATAAAACTCATAGGCTATGTCATACTGGGATGGCTCATCCCTGGAGCAGGGCATATTTCTCAAAAAAAATTCTGGAAAGGCGGGATATTTTTCGTCTGCATCTATTCCATGGCAGCCCTTGGTTTGCTCATGGGAGGTAAAATTTACTCCTTACAGGCAGAAAATCCTCTCACAATTCTTGCTTTTCTTTCTGATCTAGGGAGTGGCCTCCTCTACATTCTTTCTAAAATTTTCTATTTTGGTTTAGGAAACTTGAAGAATACAACTTTCGAATTCGGCACTGCCTATATTGCAGGTGCAGGTCTCCTGAATTATCTCGTCACGCTGGATGCCTTTGATATTGCCAGAGGAAAAAAGGAATGATTTTAAAAAGCCATCTTCTGTCGATGATTCTTTATGCAGCGTTCGTGTGCATCGTCTTAGCCCTCATACGAAGATCAGAAAGAAGAAGCCAGATAAAATACGCTATTTCTCTCTTTTTCCTGATGGTTGTCGGAGCACTCCTTTTTGGCTGGTTTATGTATCTTTTCACGTTATAGCCCACTCCCTTCTCTAAATGGGGTCAGGTCTTGCTTTTTTCTTGTCTCATAAACCTCATAAAAACGTAAAAAAATCTCACTTCAAGGATGAAAGCAGAATAGATACCTCATATCTTAAGGATGAGATTGCAACGCTCCTCTGGCTATTTAAGAAAAGAGCGGGATTACCTGCGATGTAATGGAATATTATAAATTGAGTTTTTACAAATACACGCAAAAAGAAAGACCTGACCCCATCATTGAACCCATCAACTTCTTTGAAACCTCAAATTGATATGTTATAATCTCCCCTAAATTGATGAACTCCCAAATCTATGAGTCTGTTATCGGATTAGAAATTCATGCTCAACTTTCAGCAAAAACAAAATTTTTCTGCGGCTGCAGCACTCAATTCGGAAATCCTCCAAACTCTGCAAAGTAATGAAGAAAAGAACCGAGCATACTCTTTTGAATAATGAGGGATATTATTCCTCCAAGTTTTCTTCGCGAAGCTTAGGATGATAGAATTATATCATATCTGGAAGCAGTACCAACCTCCCCGGTGGGCTCTCTCTGATATTACATTCACAGTGAAAAGAGGGGATTTCTTCTTTATCACTGGACCCAGCGGTTCAGGAAAAACAACCCTTTTAAAAATGATATTGAGGGAGATCTATCCTACTCAAGGTCAAATCATCGTTGACGGAAAAAATGTTGTCAGAATTCACGACCACAAAATTTATAAACTGAGAAGAATTATTGGTAGTGTCTTTCAAGACTTTCGCCTCCTCTTCCACAAGAAGGTGTTCGAGAATGTGGCGATTGTGCTCAGGGTTATCGGAATTTCTCGCAAAGAAATCAGAAGAAGAGTTTTCAATGCTCTGAGGGTAGTCAACCTTCATCACAAAATGTGGGAGTATCCTTCACAACTTTCCTACGGCGAGCAGCAGAGATTGGCAATTGCCAGAGCTGTAGTGAACAACCCAAAAATCCTCCTGGCAGACGAGCCAACAGGAAACCTCGATCCTGAGCTTGCCTTTGAAATCATTACTTTATTCAAGGAAATAAACAAACAAGGTGCCACAGTTGTTATTTGTACCCATGATCGAGAGTTAATCCGCCATTTTGGCGAGAAAATTCTATTCCTTTATAAAGGGAAATTAATCAGAAAGGAAGCACTCTAATTATCCAAAAATTAAAATACTTTCTCAAAGAAACGCTCAGAAACCTCTGGCAGTATAGAATTCGTAACTTTTTCTCGATCACTATCATCTGTCTGTCATTTCTAATATTTGGAGTATTTCTCTCCCTCTCCAACAACCTCCATTTTACAGCTCAACAGCTCTCTAAAAACATGATGATCATCTTTTTTCTGGAGAAGAATCTACCTGAAAAACAAAGAAGCCTCGTAGAGGAAAAGCTAAGACAATCATCTTTGATAGAAGAGGTTCAATTTATCAGTCCAGAACAAGCCCTAGAACAATTCCAGAATAATTTTCCAGAACTCCGAAGAATCATCGAAAATTTAAGGGTAAATCCTTTGCCCTCTTCCTTTGAGGCAACGATCAGTGAAGAAAATTTCTCCTCTGTCGAAACGCTGGCGTTCATCCAGGAAATGAGAGAAATGAATGGAATCGAGGATATTCAATTCAACAGGGATTGGGTTGAAAAAATGCAGTCCCTCAGCAGATTGGCTCAGGCTGTTGGATTTTTTTTAGGAGGGATATTGGTTTTGGCCTCCTTTTTTATCATCTCTAATGTCATCAAGCTTAATGTTTTTGCCCGCCACGAGGAAATCGAAATCCTCCGTCTTGTCGGAGCAACAAACACTTTTATCAGAATACCCTTTCTTATGGAGGGAATGATTCTTGGGATACTTGGAGGGCTGGTCTCGCTCTTGCTGATTTTTTTCCTGATAAAGTTCTTCCCTCTTTATTTGGGAGTCTCATTGGGAGTTTTCAGTGAACTCATCAATTTCCGCTATCTTTCCCTTTCTCAAATCATCATGCTCATCGCAACAGGGGCATTCATCGGCTTCTCCGGAAGCCTCAGCTCCCTTGCTCGCTTTCTCAAAGTATAAAATCCCTACTTAAAATATTTTACTCGTCCTTCTGTGGGCTTCTCTCAAAGGCTCGGGAATCCTGAATTTCGAACAGCTGAGTACAAACTTCATGGCGGACATGAAATCAATCCTATGTCCTGGAGATACAAAAATCGGCTTCACACCGGAACGAGTTCTCAAGCAAATCCCCGCTTTTTCTTTTCTCTCATCCCTGAAAAAAGTGTAGGACCCTTTTTCCTCCAGAGGTAGGACAAAAGGGAAAAAAGGAGTTTTCGCACATCCTATTGTACAGATATCCAGGATAACTCCGACATAGGAGGCTAGCCCCATTTTTCTGGGATGAGCAATCCCGTTTCCATCGACAAGAGTCATATCAGGTTTGTTTCTTATTTTTCGGAAAGCATCAAAAAAAACAGGACCCTCTCTATAAGCTAAATATCCGGGAAGATAAGGAAATTCAATTTCTCTTACTGCTTCTGATATCTCAACAATCTCAAGCTCAGGCATTTTGAAAATAACTATACTCGCTCCAATCTTTTTTTCTTTATAGCCATAGCCAAAGTCAGCCCCTGCCATAAGATTGACCTCTCTGCCATCCCATTTCAAGATCAGCCTGGTCGAAAGTCTCCGCTGCGCTTCAGCGGCTTTCTCTAGATTCATCTTCGTCTTATCCTCAGTTTATCATTATAATCTTATTTTTAAAATTTTTGGGGTAAAGATGCCTAACTTTAGAACCTAAGCAAAAAAATGGGCCCATTCTCAGGTTCATTCCTCTCCATTTCTTCTCCATGTTTATAGGCCGTTGTTTTTCGCCCATCTCTCTCTTTTTCTCTGCTTATTTCTCTTTTATACGTCTAGTTTTGCCTGTCCAACAGCCCAGCTTGCTCTATATGTTTATTGACATGGTATGCTTCTTTGCCTAAAATTCCAGAATATGGCATCTCTAGGGCAAGATCTAAGGAGGGAACGAGAACTAAGGGGTATCTCTCTAAAAGAAATATCTAGCTCGACCAAGATCAGCCTGAGATTTCTACAGGCCTTAGAAGAAGACAGGTTAGATATGCTTCCCGGCAATTTTTTTATCAAGGCCATTCTTAGATCATATGCAAAATCTATAGGACTGGAAGAAGATTATGTTTTGAACAAGTATTATGAGGCCTCCCTCGAGCAGGAACAGTCCCTTGAATCTAAACAAATAAAAAGAGAAGCTCGTCCAGTAATAACAAAAAACATAAAAAAATTGATTTACGCCCCCGCTCTGATCATCATTCTCTTGGTTTTTCTTTTCTTCCTTTATAATTTATTTTTCCTGAAAAAACAAACATCACCACCTGCCGAAGAACCCAAAGCCTCAACGCATCTCCAGGAAGAGATGACGTTGCCACCATCTCGGGCTGAATCCTTGGCTGAATTCATGCCTGGAGTAGATAGCTTAACCATTGAAATCTCCTTTCTTGAAGAAACCTGGCTCCAGGTTTGGGCAGATAGCGTGTTAAAAGTAGATGGTCTCAAACAGCCGGGAGAAAAACTCATGGTTAAAGCTAATGAAGAGCTTCTCATCCACACAGGAAATGCGGGAGGAATATCCTACATATTAAATAACAAGAAGGGAAAAAAGCTTGGTCCCAGAGGCTCTGTAATAAGAAATATAAGAATAACCTTAAAAAACTACCAGCGCTACCTCGCTCAAGAGGAAAACACCACAATTTATCAGGAAAACTGAAACGGGAAATGAAATATTATAAACATGATATAAAAATTGAGGATAAAAAGAAAAAAGGGCCTCGAATTATAGGGGCAATTATCATTCTCTTAATTATTCTCTTTTTTACTATCGAATACTTCATACGCGAAGCACAAGAATTTTCCTCAACTTCAGTAACAAATATTCTCCTTGCTTCTCTCCAGCTTATCGTGCTCCTCCTCTTCATCATACTTCTTTTTGTCTTAATCAGGAATTTGGTAAAACTCTATCTGGAAAGAAAAAGGAAGATCATCGGCGCTCACTTTAAAACAAGATTGGTCCTGTTCTTCACCGCTCTGTCCCTTATTCCTACCCTTCTTCTCTTCCTCTTTGCCAGTGACTTAATCAGCCGGAACATTGAACAATGGTTCAAAACACCTTTGAATAAAATAATGGACGATACAAAGAGCCTGGCAGATAGCCTTATTATGGAAAGTGAAGAAATCACTCTCCACTATGCCAGGCAATTGAGCAAAGGCATCAGAAAGCAAAAGCTTTTAAATCCTGAAGGTCAGCAGCCTTTAATGGAATTTACCAGAGATAAATTAAGGGAATACAAACTGGATGAAATTGGCGTCTACTTAGATGATGAAGAATTGTTTGCCTATCTTAATTCGAACCTCCCTCTTCATGATTACCGAAACCTCGCGCCAGATATTGTAAAACAGGCCAAGCTGGAAGAAACAATAACAAGTATCGAACCCATGGGAAACGGGAAAATGATCCGCCGCGGCCTCTCTTTCGATATCCCTGATATGGGGAGAGTCCTGGTTGTTACCGGAAAATTCCTTCCTCAAGATTATACTCAAAGAATCAACAACATCACTTCCTATGTCGAAAGATACCGCCAGCTGAAAATACAAAAAAATCCAGTGAAAACTTTCTATCTTATAACTCTAAGTTTTATCACTCTTCTGATTATCTTTGCAGCCAGTTGGATTGGGTTTCACCTGGCCAAGGCAATAACTGTGCCTATTGAAAAGCTGGCACAAGCAACAAAAGATGTTTCAAAAGGAAACTTAGATGTTAAGGTTGATGATCCTGCTTCTGGCGAGCTTGGAATTCTGATAGATTCCTTCAATCAAATGATTTCCGACCTCAAAGAAAGTCATCACAACATTGCCCAAAAAACATCCGAGCTTGAAGCCCGAAAAAAATACATTGAAACCATTTTGAGTAACATAACAACCGGAGTTATCACCCTTGACGCCCAAGGAACTATCACAACCATAAATCCCTCGGCTCGGGAAATGCTGGACTTACCGGGAAAAAACCTCATCGGAAAAAGTTATAAAGATATCCTGAGTCTTCCCCAGTATGAAGAAATTTCTAAGAGCATTGAACTGGGAATTCAGAAAAAATACAGGATCTCTGATAAAGAAATAAATATTAACTCTGGCGCCAAGGACACAGCCCTCGCTCTAACGCTATCTCCGTTAAAACAATCAAACAATAAGTTTTCAGGCTTGATTGTGGTGCTGGACGACTTAACTCAACTTATAAAGGCTCAAAGAATCGCAGCCTGGAAAGAAGTCGCCCAGCGAGTAGCCCATGAAATCAAAAATCCTTTAACTCCAATCCAACTCTCCGCTGAAAGAATCATTAAACATTTAAAGAAGAAAAAGAAAAAATCCGATGAGATTATAGACGATGGAGCTAATACTATAGTCCAAGAAGCAAGAACAATAAAAGCTCTCATAGATGAATTTTTAAACTTTGCTCGGATGCCTAAAGTCCACCTGCAATCTACAGATATTCATGAAATTATCGAGCAAGCTGTCTCTCTGTTTAAGGGATTATTCAAAGATATTGAATTTGAAGTGCTGTATTCAATCAGCGTGCCTTCTCCTATCCAAACTGATCCTGAACAGATGAAGAGGGTGTTTATCAACATCCTTGATAATGCCATCCATGCCATGAATAAAAAAGGAAAAATCAAAATCCAGACTTCTTTTGCAAAAAAAGAACAGAGAGTGAAAATTGAGATTGCAGACTCTGGTCATGGGATATCTTTAAAGGATAAGAACAAACTCTTCCTCCCTCATTTTTCAACTAAAAAGAAAGGAACTGGCCTGGGGCTGGCCATTGTTAATCAAGTAATAAACGAACACAATGGTTCCATCAATGTTGAAAATAATCATCCCCATGGAACAAAATTTGTCATCCAAATTCCAGCATGATCAAAGATAAAATCCTCATAATTGACGATGAAAGAGGCATCAGGTCTTCGCTAAAAGGAATCCTGGAGGATGAAGGCTACAGTATTAAAACAGCCAATACCGGAGAGGATTGTTTAAAGTTGCTCGAATGGCAAAATTTCGACCTTATTCTTCTTGATATCTGGCTACCTGAAATGGACGGGATTGAAGTCCTAAAAAAGATAAAGACGATGGATGAAAATCCGCAGGTAGTTATGATCTCGGGGCATGGAACAGTCGAAACAGCTGTGAAGGCTACAAAACTCGGCGCCTATGACTTTTTGGAAAAGCCACTTTCTCTAGAAAAGGTTGTTTTAACAGTAAAAAATGCCTTAAAACAAAAAAGGTTAGAAGAAGAAAACATTCAGCTTCGCCAAAAAATCAAGGTGAAGTATGATCTTATCGGAAAAAGTCCCGCGATTAAAAAATTGAAAGATGAGATAAAAAAAGCAGCTCCAACCAACGCAGCGGTACTCATCTATGGAGAAAGTGGAACAGGAAAATACCTCGTTGCCCGCCTGATTCATCAAGAAAGCCCAAGAAAAAACAAAAGATTTGTCCAGATAAACTTCGCGGCCATCCCTGAAGATTTAATCGAAAGCGAGTTATTTGGTCATGTCAAAGGAGCCCTTGCTAATGCCAATAAGGACAAAAAGGGAAAATTACTGCTCGCAGATGGAGGGACTCTCTTCTTCGATGAGATTAGCAATATGAGCTTAAAGACCCAGGCTAAAGTTGTAAGAATCCTCAAGGAAAAAAAGTTTGAACCCTTGGGGTCAAATGAATCTATAACAGTGGATACGAGGCTTATCGCAACAACCAACAAAAACATAAAGAATCTCACCGCCAAGGGAAAATTCAGAGAAGACTTATTCTTTAAACTGAACATCATCCCCATGGTCATTCCTCCTTTACGAGAAAGAAAAGAAGATATCCCTCTCCTGATAGAGCATTTTCTTAAATATTTTTCGATTGAGTACGGCAAAAATAAAAAGTACATGAGCAAAAAAGCCATGACAGCTTTCCTCAATTATTCCTGGCCGAGCAACGTCAACGAACTCATTAATGTAATTGAAAGATTTGTAATCATGGTTCAGGATGAAGAAATCAAAGCTTCTCATCTTTCCCTCCTTGTCGAACCCAGGGAATCAGAATATGCTCCTTGCTTCAACAAGAATCGACCTTTGAAACAGGCAACTAAGGAATTTGAGAAAGAATACATCCACAAGGCTTTAATAAGGCATAATTGGGATCTCTCCGAAACAGCCTCTGATTTAAAGGTAAATAGAGACCGCCTCGGCGAAAAAATAAAAAAAATGGGCATAACCTTCCTCGGTTAAAACATCCTTCGTTCCTCATCGGGTTCAGGCCTTGCCATTGGGATGAATTACTTTTCTGCCTTAGATTATCTGATCTTTCTGATGTTAAGGCCTGCCCACAAAGCCACTAATATCAATAAAGATTTAACTCATATTATGGAGGGATTTTATTCATCAAACTCACCTTTTTTTGCTCACATAAATAAATTGCAGGGTTTGATTTTTCCGTAGGATCTTGATTTATGATGTATAGGGATTTTATCCATCAAATTCACATTTTTAATCATATAAATTTATATATTTTTGATAAATCAAGCTCCTACAGTAATGTATAGACCTAATTGTTCTTCACTGTTATAATAGGAAAAATTTTTTTAGGCACGGAGAACATGGAAGCACAAATACTCGAGATATTAACCGCCATAAGAGATTTTATCTGGGGTCTTCCTCTCATTGTACTCTTGGTAGGCACAGGGATTTTCTTGACCATAAGATTAAGAGGTCTTCAAATAAGGGGTCTTCTCTATTCTCTTTATTTGGCCCTTTTCAAAAGAAAAGAGGATGATGAGCAAGAAGGCGACATATCTCATTTCCAGGCTCTGATGACAGCACTGGCAGCCACAGTGGGAACTGGAAATATTGTCGGCGTGGCCATCGCCATATCTACAGGGGGCCCTGGAGCTCTTTTCTGGATGTGGATTACTGGCATCTTTGGGATGGCCACGAAATACTCTGAAGCTGTTCTGGCCATAAAATACAGAGAAGTCGATGAGTTTGGGACCATGAGCGGGGGTCCCATGTACTACATCTCTAAAGGATTAGGCTGGAAATGGCTGGGGACACTTTTTGCAATCTTTGCCTTTATCGCTGCTTTTGGCATAGGGAATATGGTTCAATCCAATTCAGTCGCTGACGGTATCAAGACCTCGTTCGGTATTCCTAACTGGGTAACAGGAATTATTCTGGCAACCCTCACAGCTATGGTCGTCCTTGGGGGTATTAAGAGCATTGCCAAAGTTACGCAGATTCTTGTTCCCTTTATGATTATTATCTATATCACGGGTGCTTCTGTTATCCTGCTCATGAAGATTTCTATTATTCCCCAAATCTTCGCCCTCATTTTCAAGCATGCGTTTACACCCACAGCTGCTGTTGGAGGTTTCCTCGGTGCAACAGTTATGCATACGATGAGAATGGGAGTATCCAAAGGAGTCTTCTCCAATGAATCAGGATTGGGCTCTGCCCCGATTGCAGCAGCAGCAGCAAAAACTCCAAATCCCGTCAAACAGGCCCTGGTTTCCATGACTCAGACTTTTATCGATACTCTTGTGGTCTGCACTATGACCGGCCTTGTTCTACTCCTAAGCGGCCTCTGGACTTACGGGCCTGAACTCAAGGGAGCCAAGCTTACTGCCCTTGCCTTTGATGAATTCTTTCCAGGCGGGGTAGGAGAATTCATTGTCACCGTAACTCTTATATTCTTTGCCTATTCCACCATCCTTGGCTGGTGCTACTATGGAGAAAAATCTATCGAATACTTGTTCAAGGAAAGAGCGGTAAAAACTTACAGGGTCGTTTTTGTGATCTTTGTCGCTGTAGGAACTTTCCTGAAGCTAGAGACTGTATGGAGATTATCAGATATAATGAATGGCCTTATGGCTTTCCCTAACCTCGTTGGCCTTATCGGCCTCAGCGCGATTATTGTCTCAGAAACAAACAAGTATTTTTATAGAAGACAAAAATAGACTGGGCGTTTTAGAAATACGCACCTGACTCTCCTAGAATCAGGGCTTTCCATTTAGGAGAGAACTTTTTCTCTTCTTTATTACCTAGAATTCTTCCTAGATAGAGCCTGGCCTAACAGAGAGAAAAAAGGTGTTGGCTATTGTTCATTCTGCATTTACACTGTTCAATTTTTGTGCTATCGTTTAGGACGAAAAATTTAGAGGGAAAAAATGAGGACACAATCTCTGCGTATACTCATCAGCTCAGCCCGGAAGTTTATCAACATGGGCGCCCTTTCCCGTCTATGGAACTTGGTGAAAAATTTCCATGCCGCAGACATCTCTTCTCTTATGAAGCACCTCGTCTTCAGAGAAAAACTGATTCTCTTCAACGTACTTTTTGAAAAGGACAAAGAAAAAACTGGTGAAGTTTTAAGGGAATTGGATCCTGAGGATGCAGCCCTTATTTTAACCGAGCTCCAGCTAGAACAAATTTCTGGTCTATTCCAGATTATCCCTCCTGACGATGTTGCTCCAATTCTCGATCTTCTTCACGATGATATGAAAGAATCCATACTGGCCGCCATGGAAGAAAAACCTTCAGAAGATGTAAAGGAACTTCTTCTTTATGAGGAAGAAACGGCGGGCAGAATAATGTCACCGGATTTTTATGCTTTAGACCAGAACACCAATGTTTCAGATGCCATAACAGCCATGCAACTTGAAGGAGATGTGGAATCTGCTTTCTATCTTTATGCTGTAGATGGCCAGAATCATTTGGTAGGAGTTGTCTCCATAAGACAGCTTCTTTTTGCCCGCCCCAACGCCCCGTTGAAAGATATCATGACCAAAGATGTCATAACCGTTCATCCTGAAACAGACCAGGAAGAAGTGGCCCGCCACGTTGCAGATTACAATTTTGTCGCCATTCCTGTCGTTGATTCTGAACATAAACTAATTGGAGTTGTAACCGTTGACGATGTCATCGATGTTATCGATAAGGAAGCCACTGAAGATATTTATAAAATGGCCTCTTTAGACACAACCGATAGAATTCAGGACAGCCCTCTGAAATCCATAAGAAAAAGACTCCCCTTTCTCATGTTCAGCCTCCTCACTGCCTCTCTCGCTCCCTTTGTTGTTCACTATTTTGAAGATACCATTAAGGCTTTTGTAACTTTAGCTGTTTTCATGCCTCTGGTGGCAGCACTGGGAGGGATTGCAGGAAATCAGACAATAGCGATCGTTGTGAGGGAAATTGCTATCGGGCAAGCTGATTGGATGACCGCAAGAAAAGCGCTGTTTAAAGAAATGCTGGTTGGCATCGGAAACGGTATTATCATCGGGATAATCTTAGCTGCTATCTCTTATTTATTAATTAAAAATCCATATTTAGGCTTTATCTTGGGATTAGCCATTATTGCTAATCTCTTCATTGCCGCCCTCCTTGGCACTCTCATCCCATTATTCCTGAAATTACTCCGGTTGGATCCGGCACTAGGATCAGTCAATCTTCTCACTATGTGCACTGACACGATTGGTATCCTCTCTTTTCTTGGGCTGGGAACCCTCTTCTTGACTAAACTCGTATAATCCACTCATGCCTCTTGAGCAATCTGAAGCCATCGTCCTACGAAGCTTTAACGTCGGCGAGCAGGATAAAATAGTTGTCTTCTTTTCTCGAGATAAAGGAATCATAAGAGGAATTGCTAAAGGTGCTCGGAAATTTGGCAGTCGTTTTGGAAGCAGTTTAGAACCTTTGTCCTTGATTAACGTATTTTATTATGAAAAAGAAAGAAAAGATTTAGTCACTGTAAGCAACTGTGATCTCCTTGAATCTTTTTTTGAGATCCAGGACAATCTCAAAATCTCCTTCACCCTGAGTTATTTTGCTGAACTTATAGAAGAATTCTCTCCTTCAAGGGCAAAAGACGACACTCTCTACCGCCTGTTGCTTACTGTCTTGAACTCGCTTAAGGGCGGAGGAGATTTAAACTTATTAACCCGGTATTTTGAAGCCTGGCTTCTTAAAATAAACGGAGTCCTTCCAGACTTAAATAAATGCAAAAAGTGTCGTAAGGACCTTGCTGACTCTGGTTGGCTCTCTCCTAAAAAAGACGGTGTCTTCTGTGGCCACTGCGCATCCTACAAAAAAGAAGGAATTAAGCCTGAATTAGGCTCGTTTATCCAATGGATCAAAAAAAACACCCCTCCGAAAAAAGGCCCTCTACCCTTCTCCTCTGCAGAGCTTGAGAACATAAAGAAAACACTCCAAGACATCATCATCTTTCATCTCGAAAAAAAACCTAAAACCCTCCGCTACTTAAAGTGAACGAGCAATGTAAGACCTGACCCTGCCAGCTTGATTTTTTAGTAGAAAAGAATAAACTATAAATCTTTCATGGAGATAAAATGAAAGGAGAAAACGTGAGTCAATGCAAAATATGCGGCAAAGATATTGACCCTAAATTTCCCTTTTTTGTCATTTCCTTTAACAAAGAAGCTATCGAAAACGGAACAAAGAAAATAATCCAATCCGAGGAAGGAGCTTCTATCTGTGAAGAATGCGGCAAGGAAGGCCTTCCTTCAGTTCTCAGGCACCTGAAGCTCATCCATGATTCTGATACTGAGCTCAATCAAAAGATGCAATCAATAGAAAAATCAATAAAAATGGAAGCTTTGATGAAAGAGTTTGGAATTTCAGGGGAAAAAGTGGGAACTAAGAATCAATATCTGGCTAAATGCCCCTTTCACAATCAAGAAGCATCTTTCTTAATCGACGCTAAGACAAAGGAATATTTCTGCTTCTGTGAAGGATTGAGAGGAGATGTATTCAGCTTCGTTATCAATTACGATAGAGACGTCAACCACAAACACATGACTTTGAAACAGGCCGTCGATTATCTGATGGAAAAATTCCCGATTCAATAGCTTCCGCTCTTCAAAATTTTATCTTGATAAAGTCTAAAAGGAGATAAAAGATGCGATTTAAGCGAGCTCTGTTAATTTTCGCTATTTTCTTCTTATTTGTCGGAGCAACCTCCCTTGCCCTCGCTGATGAAGGCATGTGGATGCCGCATCAGATGAAAGATCTCAACCTCAAGGATTTGGGTCTTAAGATGAACCCGGATGACCTTTACAAAAAGGATGGAACTGGCCTAATGAGCGCCGTGATCTCTCTGGGAGGCGGTACGGGAGGATTTGTAAGCCGCGATGGCCTTATTCTAACAAATCATCATGTAGCTTTCGGTGCCTTGCAGCGAGCTTCCAGCGAGGAAAAAGACTACATTAGAGATGGCTTTATTGCCTGGAACAAAAACGAAGAAATCTCTGCCAAAGGATACATAGCAGATGTTCTCTTAGGATATGAAGACGTAACAGATGATATCTTATCCGCTATTAAACCACAAATGAGCTTCTTGGAGAAATACAATGCCATCGACAGGGCAAAGAAAGAATTGATCGCCAAAGCAGAAAAGGAAGGAAAAGACATCCGTTGCAATGTGGCTAACATGTACAGTGGAAATGAATATTACCTTTTTCGGTTTAAAAGAATAAAGGATATTCGACTCGTCTACGCCCCGACCCAGGATCTCGGGAATTTTGGCGGGGACATAGACAATTGGATGTGGCCTCGTCACACATGTGATTTTGCGTTCTTAAGAGCTTACGTTTCAGAAGATAATGTTGGCGTTGATTTCAGTCAAAACAATGTCCCTTATAAGCCTAAATCCGTATTGAAGATATCTATCGATGGTTTCAAAGAAGGAGATTTTAATTTTGTCATGGGCTATCCTGGAAGGACATACAGAAATTATACTCTTTCAGAACTTCAATTTGATATAGATGCCATGTTGAAAAGAATCGAGATCTATAAAGATACTATCGCCTTCTTTGAAAAAGCTGGAGACAAGTCGAGAGAGATTCAAATCAAATATGCACGTTTGATTAGAGGGCTCAATAATTCTCTAAAGAACTATCAGGGAAAAATTGAGGGAATGGGGAAAACTTCTATTGTTGACCGGAAAAAATCCCAAGAAAAGGATTTTCTGGAATGGATTAATAAAGACCGGCAAAGACAGAAGGAACGTGGAGAAATTCTGGGAAAAGTTAAAAACTTTATGGAAAAATACTACGTTTATTACTGGAAAAATAACTTACTCTCAGGACTTGTGAGTTCTTATCTTGGCTCAACCTTGCTTGCCCAAGCCTACCAAGTTTGGAGGACTGCCGAAGAGCGGCAGAAACCAGATATGGAAAGAGAGCCTTCTTACCAGGAGCGAAATTTGCCCTATATCAAGATGAGAATCCAGCTTGCAGAGAAAGGTTATGACCTAAAAACTGACAGAAGTTTTTTAAAGTACAGACTTAAGAAACTTTTTGACTCTCCTGAAGACCAGGTCCCTTCAGCTTTTAAAGGAATCATAGGGAAACATTCGGAAAAAGCTGTAGATGATTATGTCGATCATCTCTATGATAAAACACCCCTGGCCGATTCCAAAAAAAGAGTGGAGCTTCTCGAAAAGACCCCTATAGAGCTTATGAAACTCAACGTTCCCATCCTCAATCTTGCAGCAGAACTTGAAAAAGAAATGAAAGTTCTAAGGGAGGAAAAGAAAATCCTCGCCCAAGAGCGTCTGGAATTGAAAAAAGTCTATGTGGATTCTCTTATGAAACTGAAGGAAGGGAGAATTGCTCCTGACGCTAACTCTACAATTCGTTTTACTTATGGATTTGTGGAGGGGTATTATCCCAAAGACGCTGTCTACTATCTTCCCCAAACAGCTTTAAAGGGAGTAATCGAGAAAGACACCGGGAAATTCCCTTTTCATGTTCCTGTGAAACTTAAAGAGCTTTACAAGGAAAAAGATTTTGGTCCCTATATCGATAAAAAGCTAAAAGATATCGCAATCTGCTTCATCAATACCACAAACGTCACTGGAGGAAATTCAGGCTCTCCTACCCTCAACGCGAAAGGAGAACAGGTAGGCATCATTTTTGATATGACCTATGAGAGCGTTATAGGAGATTACTATATCGTTCCAGAACTGCAAAGAACTATCAGCGTCGATATCCGCTATGTTCTTTTTATAACGGATAAGTTTTCACGCGCAAAGCATATCATCAAAGAATTGGGATATTAGAAAAAAGACAGGCTTGAAATTTCTATTCTTTACATCATCTCTCGTTCAATCATACTGAAAGATTCACGACTAAATATGAGTGTTGAATATCGCCTTTGAATTATATTAGTCTATGTTAATTCAAGACTGTTCGATATGTTCAAACGGAATTAATTTTATTTGAAATTCGCGTATTTTTGTGTTATGAGTTATTCAAACAGTGATGCATCAAAAATCACTTAGGGAGGCTGCTGATGACTAGGAAAAATCTCTCTCTTTTCCCTTTTTTGCTTTTGTTTATCTTTCTTCTTGCGACATTTTCTTTTTCCCAACAGAAAGGCAATATGGAAAAAATTGTTGTCTCTAAGACTGAAAAAACTCTTGAAGTTAGGGTACTTTTAAGCTTTTTCTCATACTATCGCCAGTTTGAGCTAACTAGGCCAAATAGAGTTGTCATCGACTGTTTTGATATAAGGGCCATTAAGGCTCCTCGTTTCCTCAGGATAAATGCTCTTGGAGTCCGTGGCATCAGGACAGGCAAGTTTAGGGCAAACATAGCCAGAGTTGTTTTTGATATGCTTGATGGAATACCCCCTTATAAAGTCGAGACTATTGATAATGGATTGAGAATATTATTCTGGTCAGAAGAAGAAAAGGTTATTGAAGAAAAGGTTATTGAAGAAAAACCGGAAATAGGAGTAGAAGATGCGATTTGTGACATGAACGTCACCCCTGTAAGGGCTAACCTAAATGATCCGATATTATTGGATATGAGCGGCTCTAAGAATGCCAAATCCATGGAAGTAGAGGTTTTTGACAAAGAGGGGATAAGAATTGAGTCCCAGACGCTGACTCCAGAGAACCCCAAATGGGAAACAAGATTTGATCAACCGGGAGAGTATTTTTTTAAGGGAAAAGCTTTTAGTAAGGAGGATAAGCCGTCTGAAAATCTCTGTGAAGCAAAAACATACATCAATGCGCCTCCTGTTACCAGATTGGAGGCCAAACCCCGTAGAGCTCAAATCCAAAAACCAATCAATTTAGACGCAACAGATTCTACCGATCCGGATGGAGAGGTTCTAAGGATTGACTTTGAGATCACAGATGAAGAGGGAAATATTATTGATAGATTCACGGATAACGAAAAGCCATTTTCCTGGGAAAAAATATTTGAAGATATAGGAGTGTATACTATAGCAGCTATCGGTATGGATGATTTCGGCGCAGTTTCCGAACCAGCTCTGGTTAAGGTAGTAGCAAGAGAAGGCAAAAAGAGACTTTTTTTCGTGATGGATGAAGGCGTCCTGGCTGCCCGAGGGCAAGATACGTATATTGTATTCGCGGCTGGAAGATTAGGCATAGCTTACGAGATCCTTCCCGGCACATTAGATATTATTATCAGAGGAGGGGCAGCCTATACGAATGCCAGTGCGCCCTGGAAGTCTTTCTTCAATGGTAGCTTAACCTTAAGTTTCCATATCGGCCCTTTTTCCATCGGAGCTGGCGCTGGTGTCGCGACAAGGGACATAGAAACATTGCCAAAATCCTATGGTGAAGCCGTGGCCAACATCGGGATCAATTTATTTAATCTTTCTAAAACTAAAATTTCTATCCTCTTTGAAGCGGCAGGACCTGTTTCAAATTTATCGTTCGAAGACCACCATAAACTAATGGCCAGTTTCAGACTTAAGTTTTAGGCTTAAAAAAAGCGAACCTTCAAGAAGCCAAGGAGAAATCCTTGGCTTTCCCTTTATTATCTGGTTGTTTTTATTCTCCCAAAAGAGAAATCCTTGGCTTTTTTATTAATTATCCTTTTATTTGACTTTGACGTAAAATCTATTATTTATTATCCCCAGGCATGTGATCACTACGGAAAGGATTTTACTTTATTTCAACGAACCGACTGCTTTCTCAACCGCCTCTAAAATCTCTCCGGATTCCACAATTTCTTTGAGCTTGTTGATATCATCATACAGAGGACGATCTTCCTCAAGGTGATCGACATACTTGCGAATAATGCGAGAAGCTGCTTGTACACCTTTGCCTGGTTTGATAGGCTTTCGAAAATCTACGGCCTGGGCACCGGCCATTAATTCCACAGCAAGCACGGCCTGAGCATTGTCGATAATCTGTTGAGTTTTTAGAGCTGTGGTCATTCCCATGCTGACAAAGTCTTCCTGGTCGGCTGCAGCAGAAATCGAACCTGTGGCAGCTGGATGAGAGAGTATTCTGTTTTCACAGACGAGTGCACCTGCCGTATACTGAGAAAGCATCAAACCAGAAAACATCCCGGCTCCTTTGGTTAAAAAGGCTGGCAACCCCACGCTCAAATGTGGATTCATCAGCCTGTTTGTCCTCCTCTCAGATAGAACACAGACCGTGGTGATTGCTAGTCCCAATAGTTCAAGGGCAAAAGCCATAGGGGTTCCCTGAAAATTGGCTCCTGTAAGCACCAAGTCATCTTCAGGAAAGAAAGTTGGATTATCAGCAGCACCGTTAAGCTCGGTCTCAAGCATGTAGCGGGCCCACTTAAGAGCATCCCGGACTGCACCCATCACCTGAGGTGTGCTCCGCAGACTGTAACAATCCTGGACTTTTTTCCCTTTCTGAGCTAAAAGCTCGCTGCCTTCTGTTATTTGTCTGATGTTTGCGCTCGCTTCCAGCGCTCCAGGATAGCCGCGGACTTTGTGCAGCCTTTCATCATAAGCCTTCATGTTGGCGTTGAGGACTTCTAAAGTCATGGCCGCAGCAATCTCTGAATTCTTTATCCAGCGCTCTGCATCGTATATCTCTAAAACTCCCAGGCCAACGATGATATTGGAACCGTTAATCGTGGCCAATCCGTCGCGGGCTTCGTAGACGATAACCGGAATGCCAGCTCTGTCCATCGCCTCCTTCCCAGGTAACCGCTCTCCTTTATAAAAAGCCTCTCCTTCTCCCATGGGTACGAGAGCCATCTGTGCCATAGGAGAAAGATCGCCACAAGCTCCGACCGAACCTTTTTCACAGACAACAGGCGTTACTCCTTTGTTCAGCATTTCCTTCAGCGTCTCCACGACAACAGGCCTCAAACCTGAATGGCCATGGCAGTGGCAATTTATCCGGCTCAGGATGGCTGCTCGGACAACTTCGATGGACAAGGGTTTTCCGTATCCTGCCGCATGGCTGTAAATTAGATATTTCTGGTATTTTTCAACCTGTTCCTGGGTCAAAACAACTTCCGAAAGTTCCCCGATGCCGGTGTTGACTCCGTACATGATTTCTTTTTTCTTTATTTTTTCCTCAAGAAGGTCTCTGCATTTTTTAATTCTTTTCATTGCCTCAGGATGAATGGCTATTTTTTCGCCTTCCCGAGCAACTTGGACAACTTTTTCTACGGTCAGGCTATGTCCGTCAAGCGTAATAGTCATGATGACTCCTCCTTAAACTCTAAACCTATCTGTACCAATGGAATCAATCTTTTATAACTTTTATTATCTTTTTTAAGCCAGATATACTATTTTATATTTTTGCTGCAAATTATAAAAGCTATTCAAGCTATGAAAGCCCGACCTCAAAGCAAGCTCCTAGTTATTCAAGTCTGACTCTTTCAGAATGATCTCATTAAACTCAATCAAAAAGTTCCTTCTTTATCCAAAGATAACCAATCGTAAAAAAGGCAAAAAATAAACTGAGTACAACTATATTTAAGGTTATAGACGTTGTGATACCTAAGATAAAAAGTGAATCAAAGAGCCACATGCCCATAGCCACCAAGGAGGCCACAAACCCATATTTTTTCAGCTTTATTAGCCCGAAAGAACCAACATAAAGAAATACAGACAAAATGATATCTGGAGCGGCCATGGCATTGTAGACAGCAGGGTCAACAGGAATTGTCGAGGGAAATGCCTTCCCCACAAATCTCACCAGCCAAAAAATATCTATAGCAAAAGCCGCAAAAAACATAACGACTGAAATGACAATCAATCCTAGAGGAACTTTCTTGGGCTCGGGTCTCAACATTTTACTTTTATAGAAATCATGATTGGGATCTGAATATATTTGGGATCAGAAAATGATTTGAGTCGGATTTCAGCATTTTACATATTCAGCACTCAGGAGAAAAAACTAACTAAGAATGTTAGACAGAAGAGGAAGATATGTCAAATTTTCCAAGGCGCTATCTAAGAACAATTACCTAGATAAAGAAACTGCTCGGATACATGACACTAAAGCAAAGCGTCTATTAGTCATTTAGTTTGACTCTTTCTTCATGAATTGTTATTCTTTTGCCAAACAGGCGAAAAAGGATGGTGGGCTATGAAATGTCCTAAGTGTCATTTTGAAAATCCTGACGATTCTATATATTGCGGTAAATGCTCTACCCTACTTTATCCCTCAGAGGAAATTTCTCCCACAAAAACTTTTGAGACACCCGCGAAAGGATTAACCAAAGGGACCACCTTCGCCTCCAGGTATGAAGTCTTAGAAGAACTAGGAAAAGGAGGCATGGGCCGAGTCTACAAGGCTTTAGATAAGGAGATTAATGAAGAAGTTGCCATAAAACTCCTGAAACCTGAAATTGCCTCTGATGAAAGTACGGTTGAACGCTTCCGGAATGAGTTGAAATTTGCCCGCAAGATTGCTCACAAGAATGTCTGTAAGATGTATCACCTGGCAAAAGAGGAAGAGACTCCCTATATCACCATGGAGTATGTTCCGGGTGAAGACCTGAAGAGCCTGGTAAAAAGGAAGGGAAAGTTAACAGACGCGGAAGCAATTTCTATAGCTAAGCAAGTGTGTGAAGGTTTGGCTGAGGCGCATGAGTTAGGGGTTGTGCATCGGGACCTAAAACCGCAGAACATCATGATCGACGAAAAACGCCGGGCAAAGATCATGGATTTTGGCATAGCCCGTTCGGTTGAAGCACCCGGGATGACAGTGACAGGCGTGATGATAGGGACGCCGGACTACATCTCCCCTGAGCAGGCAGAGGGAGAGGAGGCAGATCAGAGATCAGACATATATTCATTGGGTGTCATCCTGTATGAGTTGGTCACAGGAAGCGTCCCTTTTAAAGGAGACACAGCATTGAGTGTTGCTTTAAAACACAAGTCCAAGATACCTCAAGAACCGAAAAAGCTCAATCCTGAGATTTCAGAAGATCTTAGCCGTTTGATAATGATATGCATGGAGAAGGATAGAGAGATGAGGTATCAGACTGCAGGAGAACTCTTATCTGAATTAGACAAGATAGATAAAGGTATTCCCCTAGCAAAAAGAATGCCTCTAAAGAGAAAGATTGAGATTAAATGGAAGAGTCTTCTTCTCTATGGGGGAGTTCCATTTCTTATGGTTTTAATCATCGCAGGTGCGATCTATCTGTACACGACTCGCGCTGCAACCATCGATTCTATTGCTGTCCTGCCGTTTGAGAACCTCACGGGTGATGCGGAACAAGAATATTTCGTCAATTGGATAACCGATGAATTGATCGGAAAGCTGGGCCGGGTTGGACCGCTCCGAGTGATTTCTTTCAGGTCAATGAAGCGATACAAGGGCTCGGAGAAATCATTGCAGGAGATCGCCGAAGAGTTAAACGTGGATGCAGTTGTGACAGGAACAGTGCAGCAGGCAGGAGAAAACGTAAGCATCCGGGTGCAGTTGATAGATGTATTTCCCGAGGAGCGGAACCTTTGGGAGGAAACATATGACCGGGTTTTGACTGATATTTTGATGATGCACAGTGAAATAGCACGGACTATTGCGCAGGAAGTCAGGGCCAAACTGACATCACAGGCAGAGACAATCTTAGCCAGTACCCGCCAAGTTAATCCCGATGCTCAGGAAGCCTACCTGAAGGGTTTATATCACATGAACCAAGGAACCCCAGAAGCATACCAAAAGGCCGTAACCTATCTCCACGAAGCTGTCGAGAAAGACCCGTCAGATGCGTTGGCGTATGCGGGGCTGGCGGCCGCTTACATTCAGATCGCTCATAGCGCTTTGGCTACAGAAGATTCCTTGCCGCGAGCCAAGGCAGCCGCACAAAGAGCAGTGAGGCTGGATGATACGCTGGCCGAAAGTCTCAACGCTTTCGGTTTTATAGCGGGATACTATGATTGGGAATGGGAGACTGCAGAAAAGGCCTTCCAGCGTGCTCTGGAAATCAATCCCAATTTGGCCCATGCTCACTACTGGTATTCGTGGCAGCTTGTCCTATTCGGACGCATGGATGAAGCCATAGCCGAACACAAACGGGCGCAGGAGTTGGATCCGCTAACGCCTCTGAATACGGCTTGGCTGGGAGGATTGTACTGGTACGGGGGACGATACGATGAGGCTCTAGAAGAAGTTCAAAAGGCGCTTGCATTGAGTCCCGATAGCTGGCACGGATTGTACGTACTAGGAAATACCTACACGGATGCGGGGAGGTATGAGGAGGCCATCGCGGTGTTCCAAAAGGCAGCGGCGCTCTACCCAGAGTTAAGATTTCTCCTTGGACGCGCCTATGCACTGGCTGGTCGGAGGGATGAGGCGCTGAAGATACTGGCTGAACTGGATGAAGAAGAAGCCACCCCATTCGGTGCTTTCGGTATGGCCTCACTATGCACAGCCCTGGGAGAAAAGGATAAGGCCTTCCGCTGGCTGAATTATGAGCATCCCCATGCGTGGTTTCCTTGGGCTAGGGTGGATCCTCAATTCGCGCCTCTGCGCGACGATCCCCGCTTCAAGGATCTGCTGCGAAAGATGAACCTGCCAGAGTTGAAAGAATCTCCCTGAATAAGCTTCCTTTTGGGAAATTCCTTTTTTGAACATAAAAGAGAGGTACTTTAGGGAACGTGCCCAATTTCAGGGAGGCGTTCTCATTTTGGGAATCATCCCCGTTTATAAAAATTATTAAAGTATTAAAACTCTAACCTCGCAGTTTTCCCGCAGTTTCCGGTTGACATATTCTATAGGGAAATATATAAGTAAAATCTCTCAAAATCTAAGAAAGGAAAATTCGTAAATCTTGGAGGGAAGAACATGGCAAAAGAAATGAAAAAAATCATGGTCACTGGTTCTGTTGGCCAGATTGGATCTGAATTGACCATGGCTCTAAGAAAGAAATACGGCAACGACAATGTGCTTGCCACAGGCCATAGAACCAAACCCAGCCCTGAACTCCGCGACTCTGGCCCGTTTGAATTCATCAACGTCACCAAAAAGGAGACAATCGAAGAAGTCGTTAAGAAATACAACATCGACACCATTTATCATTTATCTGCAATCCTTTCTGCTGTGGGAGAAAAAAATCCTGTGCTCTGCTGGGATGTGAACATGAACGGAACCTATAACATCCTTGAAGTGGCCCTCGAACATGATATGACGAGAATCTTTATTCCCAGTTCTATCGCTGCTTTTGGCCCTGAAACCCCTCTTGATAATACTCCTCAGGAAACAATTCTAAGACCAAAAACTATGTATGGAGTGACCAAGGTTGCCGGAGAGCTTCTCTGCGATTATTATGTCAAGCGCTTCGGCCTTGATATTAGAGGCTGCCGCTACCCGGGCATCATAAGCTATGAGACGCTGCCTGGAGGAGGAACAACAGATTACGCTGTAGCTATTTATTTTGAAGCTGTAAAAAATAAGAAATACACCTGCTTTGTGAAAGAAGACACGAGACTCCCGATGATGTACATGCCAGACTGCCTCAAAGCTGCCATGGATTTAATGGAAGCAGATTTTTCCCGACTGAAGCATCACTCTGACTTCAACGTGACTGCTATGAGTTTTTCTGCTGGCGAATTAGCAGCAGAAATCAAGAAGTATATTCCTGAATTTACTTGTGAGTACGAGCCCGATTTCAGGCAGGAGATCGCTGATTCATGGCCCAATTCTCTTGACGACTCTGCTGCGCGTGAGGAATGGGGATGGGAGCCAAGCTATGAGCTGGCTGCTATGACCAAGGATATGCTTGAAGTTCTCAGTAGGCGCCACGCAGAGGGAAAACTGAATTATTAATAACATCTTTATTATTAGGTAATTAGCTTAAAAATCACTAACTTAGAATGAATTTTCACTCTGATAAAAATAGGAACGATTAGAACTGCTGGGATAAAAAGAAAAAAGTTATCGAATCAGTTATATGTTATATATATTGAATTTCCGGTATAACTGCCTCTTTCGTTTAATCGCCTTTAAATCTCTAAGAGCCTGATCCCAAATCTTTCAAGAAATTTGGCAAAGAAAACGCTGCCTTGTAAATATCAAGGTTAAAATATTTAAGTCCTTGAGGAGGGTCTCTTTTTATCTTTAAGGGTTGGACTTCATCCGATAGAAAAACAAAGCACCAACTTCCTCCAGGATAGGTGGGAACAGGACTCGTGTAGAAACAGACATTTTTAAAGAGTTTCTTAAGGAAAGCATCTTTCTTTTTAATTGACTCCAGGTGATAAAAAGGCGATCCGGCCTGTGAAACCACTATGCCATCATGGTTAATACACCTTTTCAGCTTCTCGTAAAAATCCCTTTCATGAAGAGAAGCGGACGGCCCTGCAGGATCAGAGGAATCTATAAAGACAATATTAAACTTCTTCTCTGTTTTTCCGATAAATTCTACACCGTCGGCGACGACAAGCTCGGTTCTATCATCTTCAAGAGAGGGTAAGAGCCAAGGAAAATATTCCTTAGAGACATCTATAACCTGCTGATCGATCTCCACAAGACACGCATACTTAATCGGGCAGCGAAGAATTTCCTTAAGAGCTCCTCCATCTCCCCCGCCGATTACGAGAATATTCTGAGGAGAAGGATGCGAAACTAAAGCTGGATGAACAAGCATCTCGTGATAGAAAAATTCGTCTCTTTCTGAAGTCTGGACGAGATCATCAAGGAGCAAGACTCTTCCAAAATACTCGTTCTCGATAACCTCAATCTTTTGATATTCGGATTTATCCCTGTAAAGAAGTCTTTTTAGCTTGAGAAAAATACCACTCGATGGGCTATGGTATTCTTTTTCCTCCGATGGAACTGTTTCCCGGTTTTCTTTCTTCGTGATCATAATTTCCAGATGAATGGCTTGTTATCTCTTAAAACCTTCCCTTGTTTTAGACTTTCTACCAAATAAAGAGGCAGAGCAAAATAGCTCTTGTGAAAGCCAGGGTGATAATATTTTAGCTTTTTCACTTTCCGCTCGCGCATTCTTTGAGCTATTTCTTTCTCATCAAGGTCAAGAGGGTCTTTTGTCTTGGAAGCCAGGACAAAGCCCCAGGGCATGCTGAATGATAGAACAAAGGTCCAGTAGGGCCGAACTATTGGAAAAACTTTTTTTAGAGTCTTCACCAAAGAGCAGAAAAATTGATTATAAGAAGGATCAGCGCTCCCTGCCTGAAGAACGAATAAACCATCTTCCTTTAAAGCTTCAAAGTTTTTCGAAAAAAATTCTTCAGTAAAAAGAAAAACAGATGGACCATGCTTTATGGGCTCAGTTAAATCAGAAATAATGACATCAAATTTTTCTCTTATTTTCTCAACAAACGGGCGGGCATCTTCAAAGATGAGATCTGTTTTTGGGTCTGAAAACGCCCCCTCCGACCACTCGGGCAAATATTTCCGGCACAGTTCTACCAGTTCCCTGTCGATATCCACCATTATCACCTTTTCAACCGTGCTGTGCCTGAGCACTTCCCTTATGGTTGCCCCCTCTCCACCTCCAATCACCAACACCTCTCGTGGAAATGGATGAGTGATGAGGGCAGGATGAACCAAGGATTCATGATAGATATATTCATCTATTTGCGCCGATTGAATCTTCTTATCCAGAAACAGAACCTTGCCCAGAAACTTGTTGTAAAAACACTGGACAAACTGATATTTTGTCTTCCCTTGATAATAGAGTTTTTCGACTTTTATTCGTCTGCCAAATGATTCTGTGAACGGCTCAAAAAAATAAGATCCCTTGTCTGCCATGGCAAAGATTATAGCAACTAAAAAATAAAGAGTAAAACGCAATAATAAACTGCAAATATTTAAAAAAGATAGACCTGAAATTGGATTTTTGATATAGTCTAGAAACTTAAAGGAGGTATTTAATGTATGGCAAGATAAAGGAAGATTTGACAAAAGAAATTCAATCTATTCACGATGCAGGCCTTTATAAATCGGAAAGAATTATAATGACTCCCCAAGGAGCAGAAATCGAGGTTAAAGGCGGTAAAGAAGTCCTGAATTTTTGCGCTAATAACTATTTGGGCCTGTCGAGCCACTCCAAAGTTATCGAAGCAGCCCATAAGACTCTTGATGAATGGGGATACGGAATGAGTTCAGTTCGTTTTATCTGCGGAACTCAAGACATTCATAAGATTTTAGAACAGAAGATATCTGCGTTTCTCCAGACTGAAGATAGCGTTCTCTTCGCAGCCTGTTTTGACGCCAACGGAGGGGTCTTTGAACCTCTTATCGGAGCAGAAGACGCCATAATTACCGATCAGCTCAACCATGCATCTATCATTGATGGTATTCGCCTCTGCAAAGCCCAGAGATTTATTTACAAGCATGCTGACATGGCTGATCTCGAAGAGAAATTAAAGGAAACTCAAGCACTCCGTTACAGATTGGTGGCTACTGACGGAGTGTTTTCTATGGATGGTGATATTGCAAAGCTTGACGAAATCTGTGAGCTTGCAGATAAATACGATGCCATGGTCATGATTGACGATGCCCATTCAACAGGATTTATCGGCAAAACAGGAAGAGGAACCCCTGAATACAGAGGAGTAATGGGCAGGGTAGATATCATCACAGGAACTCTTGGAAAAGCCCTCGGAGGTGCCTCAGGGGGATTCATTTCCGGAAGAAAAGAGCTCATAGAACTTTACAGACAGCGCGCAAGGCCCTATCTTTTCAGCAATACCTTAGCTCCCGCTGTTGTTGGCGCGTCTATTGCCGTCTTTGACCTCCTTTCTGAAACAACAGAACTTAGGGATAAGCTAGAAGACAACACAAAGTACTTCCGGGAAAAAATGACAGAAGCCGGATTTGAAATAACGCCCGGAGTCCATCCTATCGTTCCTATCATGCTCGGTAAATTTGAAAATGATGCCAAGCTTTCTCAAGATATGGCCCGCGATCTCCTCGAGGAAGGAATTTATGTCATCGGATTCTACTATCCGGTTGTCCCTCGAGGCCAAGCCAGGATAAGAGTTCAGCTCTCAGCAGCTCATGAAAGACATCACCTGGATAAAGCCATAGAAGCTTTTACCAAAGTCGGAAAGAAATATAACGTTATTTCTTAACACAAAATAAGTTAAAAAAGCTTTAAGAAAAAAAGGGGACAGGCTACTTTTCGCCTGTCCCTTTTTTATTGGGGCCTGTTGCTTTTTTTTATTTTCTTATTAAAATGAAGCCTATCCCCTTTTTTACAAGACCGGACCCATTAATGATCCCACCACAGCAACAAGGCATTCTCCCAAGACCTTTTCCAACATTAGTCTGACTCTTTTAACTTTTCCATGGTGATCCCGGTGTAGCCATAAAACAAGGAAACAAGAGGATTCGAAAGATTCAGAAAGGCATAAGGAAGATAGAGAAGGGGATTTACTCCTAAGGTCGCGTGCATAAAAGCTCCACAGCTATTCCAGGGAATAAGAGGAGAAGTAAGAGTTCCAGAGTCTTCTAAACAGCGAGAAAGATTTTTTGGATGCAGACCTAGCTCATCGAATGCATTTTTGTACATCCTTCCTGGGATAACAATCGCTATGTACTGGTCTGAGGCAATAGCATTCATCCCGACACAGCTGAAAATAGTAGTTGCCACAAGTGATCCTGTTCTCTTTACTCTATCAAGCAGGGATCTAGCTAAAGCTTCCAACATCCCTGTCTTCTCCATTATGCCGCCAAAAGAAAGGGCGCAGATAATCAAGGCCACTGTTGTCATCATGCTCTCAAGGCCGCCTCTGGTCAGCAGGTCATCAACCATCTTAACTCCTGATTGAGAAACATAACCGGATTGAGCAGCCTGGATGACTTGGGCTAAAGATTTTGATTGACTGATCATAGCAAAAATTCCGCCCAGGACAGTCCCTCCTAACAAGGCAGGCAAAGGAGGAATCTTTTTTACGACCATCACTATAACCAAAATCGGAGGAAGTAAAAGAATGGGATGAATGAAAAAATTTGATTTGATAGTGGAGAGGATGACATCGATGTTTTCTCCCTTAAGACCTCCTCCTGAAAATCTAGTTCCGAGCAACCCATAAAGAACAATGGAAATAGCATATCCTGGACCCGTGGTGTAAACCATATGCCTGATATGGGAAAACAGATCTGTCCCTGCCACAGCAGGAGCGAGATTGGTTGTATCTGAAAGGGGTGACATTTTATCACCAAAGTAAGCCCCTGAAATAATTGCCCCTGCTACCATAGTAATTGGCACTCCCAAGCCTTGACCCACTCCGACTAGAGCAACTCCAACTGTTCCAGCTGTTGACCAAGAAGATCCTGTTCCCAGAGAAACAATCGAACAGATGATAAGTGTAGCCACAAGAAAAATTCCCGGAGAGAGAACCTTTAAGCCATAATAAATCATGGAGGGGACAATCCCGCCTATAATCCAGGTTCCAATCATCGTCCCTACAACCATCAGAATCAGGATTGCGCCCATGGCCAGCGTAATTCCATGAACCATGCCCTCCTGTATTTCCTTCCAGGGATGCTTAAAGATGACGGCAACACAAGCAGCCACAGCCGCAGCGCCAATTAATGGGATATGAGGGGGTTGTTTGAAAACACCAATTGTCAGAGATAAGGCAACGATTAAGAAAACAACAGGAATAAGGGCAATTCCTAGTCTTATTCTCTTCCTTTTATCTTTCACTCCTTAATACTCTCAAGTAAAGTTAAGAAATTTTAAGCAAAAACAAAGCAAAAAGCAAATAATTGGGGTCAGGACATGCCATTAAGAAGAGAAACTTTGCCTCCCCGAATATCCGCGGGACAAGACCTTGTCGTCGGGAAAAGATATTTTCCCGCACTCATGCCCTTATAGAATTCCCTAAGATAAGGACTGATATGAAAAGAAACGAGTTGCATGAAGGTGTTATTTCAGGAGATCATCCTGGGTAAGAAGGGAAATAAACCGGTAGCCTTTAGCTTCCAAGTTTTCTCTTCCTCCTTCGAGACGATCAACTAAGGTCAAAGTCAGGATTACCTTCCGCCCCTCTTCCCAGACTAACGAATTTTGCTTATTTTAATACCATGATAATACTTTTTCAATATCTGCTTGTAGTCAGCTCCTGCCTGCGCCATCCCAAAAGCTCCTACCTGGCAGAGGCCGACTCCGTGTCCGAATCCTCGTCCATAAAAAGTGAAATGCGTGATACGGCCTTCCGTATCATATTCTCTGTCTATTACAAAAAGCGTCTCCTTGAGGCCCAAAACTCTCCGAATTCTTAGGCCTCTGACAACAGTCTGAGTCTCCCCGCCCTTGATTAAAAGCTCAACAACTCTCTGTGACTTTCCTCTTCTTTGAGGAATAATATCTTCAAGCTCGCCCAGCGGATAATACTCATTTATCCTTTTCTCCAATGCTTCACGTGATATTCTTAACTCCCAGCGGCTGAAGGGCGAGCTCCTATCCATGATATTTGTATGAGAAGGATAGATAATTTCCAACAACCGAGCCTCTCCATCCCTCTCGATTATTCTTACATCATCCCCTGCCAGGATATAAACATGAGAGGCAAAAAAGTAATCGCTCCCGTCCCTTCTCAATAGAAAAATATCAGGGGAGAGTAGGAATTGTTTCTTTTCTTTCTCCTCCTCCAATTCAATCGTATCCTTATTGAAAGACCTGAACGTTCCCTGGTGAGTTATATTCTTATAATTTTGGATGACCTTCCCCAGGAAAAAAGCCAACTCTCCTCTTGAAAGGAGTCTATCCAAATTGTTGATATCATCGAAAGTCGGGAATATCCCTGCCTGAATGAGATAAGCCAGGCGATCTCTTTCCTTTCCCTTATGGTCTTTGAAACCTTTCATGATGTGATCTTTTTCCGTGTCGTACAGAAGATTTTCCACTCTATTATTCCAATCAAAGGCATCAATAATAAGATTCCCAAGGGTTACAAAATTCAGAGGTGAGGCTTCTGGAGTGAATTTTTCATTCTTTCTTCCCAGCAAATCCAGAGCATTGTTGATCCAGCCTATCGTTTCTGTAAAAGAACCCTCGGCTCTGTAATATTCAGGATTTACTTCTGGAGGAATCACTTTTAAGCTTATGAGCCAGGCAATTTCTGGACTGATATTTTTTGCGCCCATATAAATAGGCTCTATCATATTTCTACTCTTCAGCAACCATTCATTCTTCTTTTCGTAAACACACTCCGTGCTTCTCAAATAAGGAAGAGCAGGACCAGTGAAGATATTTTCCACATCTTCTGTCATACCTCCACAAGTACTTGTATAAAGAGCATTGATCACTCTGCCTCTATAACGGGCTACCTCTCCATGCGTTAGCTCTACAGCCTTGCTGCTCAGAGGATGCTCTGCATCCATTCCCTGGTAAAACTGAGCCTTCGGTGAAGCACCAAGGTCAAAACCTAGTTCTTTATTCAGTCCTAAGCTTCTGATTGCATAGGTTCTGGCGGCTACAGCTTGAGCTTTATGGGCTTCAAGTTCGCCGTATGTATAGGGAGAAAGCTCGCTAGGAACAACACTTTTTAAGTAATCCTCAAGGTTTAAAATATTTATCAGGACAATACCTTTAGAGGTGGCTCTGAGAACAAATATACCTCTGTAATCTTTTCCGTTAAAAGTGAGAAAGCTCTGGGGATTGCGGGGAATAAAATAAAGGGCCGCATTATCACTTAAGCCCTTCAGCTCATCATTTATAAGAATCCAGAGAAGTTTTGATTCTTCCTCGGTGATTTCTTCTCGCAATATCCAGCTTTCGGCTATTCCTATTTCATTCAGTTTCTTGATGAAACTCAATGCGTCGCCTCTCGTTAAAAAATCTCCAACCTTGACCAAAAAGGCTCCAGAAATTTCATTCTCAGTATTCTCAGCAACATAAACCTTGGCCTCAATCTTTTGCCTTAGATCTTGAGCTATTATCTCTGCCTCTTCCTTTTCCTTACTCTGGGCAACCTGTATCACAAATTTTTCGGTTAACTTCTCCCTGCGACCTTTTATATAGACATCATCTGCGTCATCAGCCAAAAGTCTGTAACTTGCATTGACCTCGTATACCTTCATTCCGGAAGAAGAACAGATGTTGATGCTTCGTAGATTCACGCCGAGTCCTATTTTTACTACGGGTTTCTTGATCTGATATCCATGAAAAAAAATCTGCTCTTTTCCGAATTCAACCGGTGCCCCCCAAAAAATACACAAAAAAAGGATGATTATAATAATGTACTTCATGGGATTGACTAAAGTGCGGCGCATTTTCCGGATTTTTCCTATAAATGCGTATAAGAAAATTTATCACGATTTAAAGAAAAAATCAATATATGTAACCTTTTTATTTTTTTATACTATATATAGTATTATCTTCAACTATTAAATATATATCCTATCGGAAATATAAGAATAAGTCAAGGATCTTTTTTGGGTTGTACTCATCTAACTCTCTATGATAATGAACTAGTTATGGAGTCGGGCCTTAAGAAAATGGGGACAGGCCCTTTTTTTTGTAAGAAAGAGGACATTTTCAACTTGTGGACAGAAGAACAGAAAAAGTGCAACAGAAAATGGGGCCTGGCCCCAATTGCATATCCGGCATTTCTGTTGACTTGTAAAGGGCAAATGCTCAAAATTTAAGTGAAATATGTATTCTGAATTATTCATAAGAACTGCCGCTACCTTTATTTCGTGAATAATTCAGGATAAATTACGAACGGGATAGCGGGATAAAAAGGAGAAAAAATGAGAAAAAAAGTTCTCTTCTTTTCAATTATGCTTGCCTTCTGTGTTCACGCGATGGCGGAAACATCCAGCCTTTCTCAAATATTTCTTCTTGGAAAAGGAATAAAAGACCTGGATAAGGATAATTTGGGAGAAAAGGTTTCTGTCCATATCATCGTCCCAGACACGCCCACAGCTTGTGAGCTTGCAGTAGCTGGAGATATTGCTGCCAGAGCTAATCTGGAGAGTCTTGTAATCGACTTCTCCCTCGTGAAAAAAGAGTCAGAAGTCAAAAGCATACAAAGTCTTGAGAATCCGATTCTAATCGGTACAAACTTGAAGTGGATAAAGAAGCTGAAAAAGGAAAGAAAGATAAATCTTCCCCAGCTCGAACAAGATCAGGGGCTCGTCTCTCTCCTCTATTATAAAAATAAGCCGCTGCTGGTTTTGACTGCAGGCTCAGAAGAAGCACTCCTGCGCGCAGGCCGCTCTTTTTTTCTCAGATGGCCCTATCTCTGGGAAATCTGGGGGCAAGAGGAAGGAGTAACCTATTTTTCTTTGGAGAAGGATTTAACTCGATTCCTGGGAAAATTAGGTACAAGTACTGAAAAGATAACCATCAAAGAAGCTTCTTACGAGTTTCCGCAAACAAAATCACCTCATCAATCTTTGAGAAGACTGAAGTTTAATTCGGGCGAGATAAGAAATCTGGTAGTCGAGATAGGTTTTCCGGATAAAAAACAAAAAGATAAAGCATTCGAAGCTCTTGAATCTCTCCGCCTCCAGCACAAAAAAGGATTGAGCCCGGATATTCTCTCTTATCCAGGCTGTGCCCAGATGACTTTTGAACTTCACTCCAAGAATGAAATCTCCAAAATCATTCTTCATCGTATGGGATATCCTAAGAGAATCCTCACCCCTTCCTATAAAGTTCCTTTGAAGCCGCGCACTGCGGGAAAAAATTTTGACCTGCTCAGCTTATTCTCCACCAAAGGATTCTACTCTGATTCTGATAAAGACAGCATTCTGGACAAACTTGATACATCTCTCATCATCCCTCAAGATTCAGGCCTCTTGGGCTCAGCCCAATTGGCATCAAGGCTTGTTTTAAGCACAGCCGGAGCTTCCTTCCCTATTCTTTTCCTGGACAAAGAAATAGAAGAGCAAAAAGCATTAGTCTCTCCAGTCCTAATCGGTCGCGAAAACATCCTCAATAAAGAACTGATCAAAAAAGGAAAATTAAAGATACCGCCTTTGCAGAAAAACTGGGGGATGGCAAAAGTTGTTTCTGAAGCTTTCAATAAATCCAACGCACTCGCGATTGTCGGGGCAGATAGATTTGGCCTGGAAAAAACTTTAACCTTCCTGAGCAAAACATTTCCCTATCTTGATGATTACAAAGAGGGCAGCCCTCAAATTAGGGATGTACCTTCTGATTTAGAGGGATTCTTCAAGGGAGAAAAAGGCAGTGCCGAAGCATACTTCGACCAAAAAATGAAAAAACTTTCCGAAGATATCAAGGGCAAAGTTTTCGAGTCCATAAAGGCTGAACTCTTCCTTCCTCAAAAGAATCTAAAATTCGAAGAATATACAAGAAAATTTTTTGAAGATTCTGCTCAAGCGGAAAATTTAGAAATCAAGAGCTTCGAGCTCAGGGAAAGTAAAACAATCTTTGAAAAAGAAAAAGAGTTTCTCTGGGAGGGAGATGAGGCACTCAAATTGATTCAAGAGAAGATAAAAACATTCGAAAGTTCCGCGCTTCCTCTGAAAATTAACTTAGGTCTGAGCGAATCACCAAAAGTAAGAGAAAAAATAAAAACGCAGATCGAGGCGCTTCTCCGCCAAAACAATATCGCTGGATTCGAAGTCAAGGTTCTTTCGGCCTATAAGCAGGGATTCTTCTGGCTTTTAGAGGAAATCCTCCCCTATCTGAGCGGCGAAAATGTCAGCCGCCTGACAATCCGCTTTGCTGAAGAAAAGGAAAACCTGAGCAAACCCAAGCGGTTTTACGCCGAGCCTTATCGCTGGCTCCAGGAGCTTTATCCCGTTGATGAAATCCTCTCCAAGGAAGCCAAGCTTCCTCTCAAAAGAATTGAATTCGAACTAAAGAAAGAAGAAGAACCTGTCTACGAATTTCTGGCTTTCGATGAAAAAAACAGAGTCTTATTGAAAAAAAGCTTCTCTCCCAGAATACGAGAAACAATCTTCCTCAAAGTTCTTCCAGAATGGGGAAAAGTTAAACTCACCACAGGCTGGCTAAAAATAGAGAGAGGCAGAGAAACTCTTCTGGATAAATCCATAAAATGCGACCTCGAAAGATTCTGGGAATACTATCAAGATGAAATACTTCCTGATGTTTATTCCCATGTGATGAAAAAGACAGGAAACGAGCCCAAATTTTCCAAACAGCCTTACTTTAAAAGAATCCTGATGGAGATGTGGTTCAGCGAGCCTGATTATAAGCTAGGTCTGGATGAAGAAATTGTAAGCAGCTTGGAGGCCATTCATGATGAAATCTATTTTGACACCCTAGACTTTTTGCGCGGAATCACGGAGGTTGAGATAGAGGAAAAAGACTCTCCAGAGGATATCTCCCGCTACTCGGCACCGGGGAATGTTCTCCCTCTTATTCACCCATCCTTGGAAGGCGGGAAGGGAAGAGCAAAAGTCATCTTGGAAGATTGGCAGGCTCAGAGCCCTCAGCTTATCCTTAGATTAAAAGAGAAAGGGAAAGAAGAATACAGCAAAAAAATTATCTTCCCCTCGATCAAGCCCAAAACCCTTCTAGTCCCATCTTTTGTCTATAACGGTAAGAAAGAGAGAATTGAAAATTTGATAGTTGAGGTGAAGGTTGAAAAAGAAGCCGAATATCTGGTGCTCATTGACCTTATTGATTCATACAGGCGCCTGTTGAGTGAAGGCATCATCCAGTCCTTCAGTTATCCACGCCTTGAGAGGATAACCATAAAAATCCGATATAAAGAACTTGAAAAAGAGGAACCTCTTCTCGTATCTTTTAAAAAAGCGGCTGAGAGAGAAATTGTTCCCTCTGCCCAGCTGAAAGATAAGTTAATAGTCCCTACAGACAAGATCATATCACCCCAGATGTGCTTGGACATCGTCCACCGTCTAAGCCACTTCAACTCTATCCTTAGCTATTTTGCTGGTAAGTCTTACGAGAATAGAAAAATCCCTGTATTGGAGATATTCACTCCTCTAGAAAGATACACATCCCTTCCCCGCCTCATCACTTTCAAGCCCACACTTTATCTGAGTGCTCGGCAGCATGCCAATGAAGTCTCCTCTACAAATTACGCCCTAAAATACGCTGAGCTCCTGGCAAAAAATAAAACTCACCAAGACTATGTAAAAAAGATGAATTTTGTGATTCACCCGATGGAAAATCCTGATGGGGCAGAGTTGGCCTATGAACTTCAAAAACTAACTCCTTTCCATAGCCTTCATGCTGGGCGATACAGTGCTCTGGGCATAGATGTCGGCTACCAGGTCAACGCACCCAAGCCGCTCCTTCCTGAGGCAAAAGTAAGGCGTAATATTTATAACCGCTGGCTTCCTGATATCTACCTCAACCTCCATGGTTATCCTTCCCATGAATGGGTACAGCAATTCTCCAATTATTCTCCCTATCTCTTCCGTGATTATTGGATTCCCCGCGGCTGGTTTTCTTATTACAGGAGCCTTTCTCTTCCCATTTACCAAAAATGGAAGGAAGCGGGAGAGGAACTGAGGAAATTTATCACAGAAGAAATAAACGCGAATGAAAAAATAAGCTCTTCCAACAATAGGTTTTATAACCGCTATTATCGCTGGGCCTCTCGCTGGCAGCCCCATATGAATTATCTTGAACTCTACGATGGATTTAATCTTTACTCAAAGAGACGATCTTCCAGGGAGAGCAAATTGTCAGCGCGGCGCAAGGTAACCTTTGTCGAGGAAACACCAGAGCTCATGGATGAGACAGCCCACGGAAACTGGCTTGATTTTCTTTGTGAACAGGGATTGACCTACTTAAGAGCCCATAGCAAGTATCTCTCACGGGTCAAGTTCGAAACCGCTCGCTTAGAAGAAGAAAGCCAGGATAGAATCCACATCTGGTTCATCAGAAGCCGCCCGGGCAAGGTAAGAAACGCAGATAAAAAATAATTCACTGCACCCCGCCTGTCTATAAAAAATAAATATATTTATATTTACTATTCAGTAATTTATTATTACAATTTACTTTCTGTTAAATAGGAGGCGTTCATGAAAAAAATCTTTTCCGCAAGTCTTTTAATCCTTTTTCTTCTGAGCTTAATGACCTCTCCCGGGCTATGTCAGGAAGCTTCAGACATCCTGAAAAAAATGGTCGAAGCCCAGGGAGGAAAAAAAGTCCTCGAGAAAATCAAAGACATGACTTCCACAGGCAGCTTAGAGATGATACAGATGGGTATGAACGGTTCGGTGACCATGTATAAGAAAGAGCCAAACAAAGTACGTATGGATATAGAAGTGATGGGGATGATAATAACTCAAGCATTTGATGGAGAAACAGCATGGTGGGTAAATCCTCAGATAGGAAGTCAAGAAGAAATGCCTGAACAGCAGCAAGAAAATATGAAGAGGATGGCCTTAGGGATCGATGCCTTTATCTATCCTGAAAAATACGGCATCTCTTTTGCCTACAAGGGCAAGGAAAAAATTGAAGAGAAAGAATATTTTGTTTTAGAGCAGACTTTTTCCGACGGCCATAAAGCGACTCTTTATATTGATCCTAAAACATATCTCACCCATATAACTAAATCTGCCATTATAAACCAAATGGGAATTGAGGTTGAACAAGAAACCTTCGAGTCTGATTTCAAAAAAGTCAACGGAATGACAATCGCCTACTCTATAATTATTCATCAAGACGGCGAGGAATTTATGAAACTTACTCTCACAGATATAACCTTCAACTCAGGCTTAGGGGATTCTTTGTTTAAGATGAGTGAGTAAGACTCTTTTAATTGGCTGAAAGCCGATATCTGGCAGCAGGAATAGCCTGACCTATGTTTCTGCTTCTTGCAGCACGCTGTAGGCGAGTTGGAGGGCGCGAAGTCCTTCTTCGCCGCTAACTTTGCCTTCCTTTCCATCCCCGATGCAACTGAAAAAATTTTTGAGCTCCTTTTTAAGAGGCTCTTCCTTCTCTATCTTCAAATTTTTAATATCAGTCTGTCTCCCGTTCAAAGGGAAAATTTTAACTTCCTGGTCGATATAATCGATGGAATAACAAGATGTGGGCTCGAATATCCGCAGCTTTCTAACCTTTCCCTGGTGAACACGGCTTGCTGTAAGAGTTGCCACACAGCCCGAGTTAAATTCTAACCTGGCATTGGCAATATCTATCTTTTCTGAAAGGACATGTATGCCTGAAGACCTGATAGATTTCACATCATCCTTAATCAAGGCCAAAATGATATCCAGATCATGAATCATAAGGTCAAGCACTACATCGATATCCAAAGATCGAGCTGAGAAAGATCCCAATCTTTGAACTTCTATAAACTTTGGCTCGGAGATTACGTTTTCCACAGCTTCCACAGCTGGGTTGAATCGCTCCAGATGACCCACCTGAAGAATTGCTCCACTCTTATTGGCCTTGGCTACCAACTTCTCCGCCTGTTCCACTGTCTCTGTTATGGGTTTTTCAACCAAAACAGACTTCCCTTTGCTCAATAATTTCATAGCTATAGAAAAATGTTCAGATGTAGGGGTGGCCACAATAGCTGCATCAATCTCATCCAACATGTTTTCATAATTTTGATAGTACTGAACTCCATGGCGATTTCCAATCTCAACTGCTTTCTTAAAGTCAATATCCACAACTCCTTTGAGCTCAGCTTCCTCCAGATAAGATAAAATCCTGGCATGCTGGGTTCCCAAATATCCTACTCCGATTATTCCTACTCTTACTTTATCCATCATATTTTCTCCAGAAAATAACCTATTTGCTTCTCTCTATTTCCTTTCTCTCACGGCTTCTTAACAACTATTGAAATTCTGTGGGCGTCAGCCAATGAGATAGCCTCCTCTTTTTGAAAAAAAGGTATGCTCTGCGCTTCTATACAAAGAGCTCTACATCTCGCCTCGACAAGACTTTTTACAGTATTAAGCCCTACTGCAGGCAAATCCATTCTTGCATCCTGAAAAGAACGGCTTACCTTTACAACGACTGTCTCTTCTCCTGCCAATCGGCCGCCTCTTTTTATGGCCTCGTCTGTCCCCTCCATTCCTTCTACAGCCACAACGGCCTTATCCTTGACAATCACAGTCTGTCCGATATCTAAATCAGCAATATTTTTGGCAATCTTAAAGCCAAACTCTATATCCTCTTCCACAGTTGGCGGAGGCTTTGTTTTTGTCAGGACACTCTCCTGACAAAAAGAGGAAGCGATGAATGAAGTGGGATCCATGATCTTGATTCCTTCTTTAGCCATATAATCAATGATGGTCTTTAAGACTGAGGTAGGACTACTATCCTTGCCTTGAGCCAAAAAGCTCCTAGAAATCTTGTTGAATTCTTCCTTATTAAAAATTTTCCGATGATCGACTTTCCCAGCGAACACTACTTCTTTAACTCCGTTCTTTTTAAAGAAAGATATAAGATTTAAAATATCACCAACATCAACCCACTCAAATATATCAACCAGATTCTTAAGGTCAGTTTCGGCTTCTTTTTTGATGCCAGCAACTATACAAGAGTAGCCCATTTTCTGAGCCTCTGCAAGTAGTAAAAACGGAAATTCTCCTGAGCCTGCAATTATCCCGATTCGACGTCCCATTTTTCAGCTTTCTTTTTTACGATTCCTCTTTGGGAGGACTGGATGAAGTTGATGATCTCATCTCTATCCTCCCCTGGAGGGAATTTTTCTTTGATTTTGTCTGTGGCTTGAGTTGTGTTCAAGTCGGAGTAAAAGAAAATTTTGAAAATTTCCTTAATAACCTTGATCCTTTCCTTGGAAAAACCCCTTCGCCTTAAACCGATAGCATTCAATCCGAAAAGTAGAAGGGGGCGACTTCCAGCTACCCTGGAGAATGGAAAAACATCCTGAGTGATCACAGAATAGCCGCCAATAAAAGCATGTATCCCAACCCGACAGAACTGATGAATGCCGCTGAACGCCCCTACTGTAGTAAAATCCTGAACAGTGACATGCCCTGCGAGAGTGGCCGCGTTTATAAAGATGGTTTCATTCCCGACAAAACAGTCATGGCCAATATGAGAGTACGCCATGAAATAATTATCATCCCCGATAACAGTCTGACCTCCGCCCTTAACTGTTCCCCTGTTAACAGTCATGAATTCTCTGAAAATATTTCTATTCCCGATCTTAACCAGCGTGTCTTCGCCTCTATAAGTAATATCTTGAGGTTCTGTTCCGATGGAAGAATATGGAGAAAAATGGCAGTTTTCTCCTATCTCTGTCTGGCCCTCGATGAAGACATTTGCCTCAATTTTGGTATTTTTATGGATGCTGACTTTTTCCCCTATAAAAGAATATGGTCCTATCCAGACTCCCGTATCCAATCGGGCTTCGGGATGGACAGTAGCTGTAGAATGAATAAAAATTTCATTCTCTCTCATTCAATTCCTCAAGATTTGTAAGTGAGGCCATAGCCTCGCTTTCGGCAACAACTTCCCCATCTACAATTGCTTTTCCCGAAATATGACAAATTTTTGACTTGAGCTTTAGGATCTCCACGTCCAACTTCAGTTGATCGCCAGGAACAACCGGCTTTCTGAATTTCGCGCTATTAATCTTAGTTAAAAATACAAGAACTTTCTCGGGATTGGGAATGGAATGATAGAGAAGAATGCCGCCTGCCTGGGCTAAGGCTTCCACAACTAAAACGCCAGGCATTACCTTTAAACGAGGAAAATGCCCCTGGAAGAAATGTTCATTATAGGTAACGTTCTTGATGGCAATAATGGACTTCCCTTTTTCAAGCTTTAATACTCTATCCACCAATAAGAAGGGATAGCGGTGGGGAAGTATCTTGAGGATTTTTTCGATAGTAAACAAGCCTTTATTTTTTTGTAGCCTTTGAGGCATCGTATCTTCTGATGACTTCTGCGGTGAGATCGATTATCGGATTGATATAGACAGCTCCACTATTCGCCAGATCAAAAATTATATCCAGGTTTCTTTCTTTCCCCAATCCTTCGATAATCGGAATCACTTCATCCTGGACTTTGGTGAAAAGCCTGAATCTGAGCTCCTGTAATTCTCTTAAGGAATCTTCAGCAAATCGCTTCCTTTCTGTTCGCTTTCTCTCTAACTCAGATGTTAGCTGAAGAATAGATTCCTGGGTAAGTGTAAGCCGCTGGGTATTGAGCTTGGTTTCTAATTCGCGGATTTTTTCATCCATTGTAGAAATTTTAGACGAATTGCTTTTATCTTTGTCTTGCAGCTGGGCCATAACCGCTTTTCCTTCAGTCGATTTTTGGATTACTTCATTTGAGTTGACGATACCAATCTTAATTGATTCTTGAGCGAAGCTTGTAAAGGCCAGAAATGTAACAAGTAGAACGAGTAAAGGGATTTTTCCACTGCTTCTGTACATCTTTTGCCTCCTTAATTTGAAATGCGCTCTTTATCGCTTAAAAAGTGGTTCCAATCGCAAAACGAAAAGCGAAATTGGAATCATCAGCATGTATCTTTCGATTATTATAAGCAAAAATTAGCCTGAAAGGAACTCTAAGGGCAGGAACAAATATCCTCATTTCTAGACCTGTCGAATAATACAAATTGCTAAAATTAACTTTCTGATCTCGAGTGAAAGCATTGCCCATATCATAAAAGAGAATAGCATACAGGGGACCGCCGACGGGCATGATGTATTCTGCGTTGAAAACAAAAGATTTCTCGCCGCCGATATTCTCGTCTCCCCTGATGGAATAAATTTCGTAACCTCTGATGGACCTCTCTCCTCCAAGATAGAATTTTTCCCAAATAGGAACTCTTGAACCTCCTAATACCTTTATAAACTGATACTCTACATGGAATCCAACAACATGGTTCATGACTAATGGATGGAAGAAACTCCACTCAAAGCGGGGCTTGATGAAGCTTATATCTCCTCCCAAAAAACCACCTGAGAACTTGCTTGAAACCATATATAAGGAACCTCTTGTAGGAGTTATGGGGCTATTTACGGTGGAGCGATATGCCATAGGAGTTATACTGCTAACAGCATAACCTCCTCGGTAATTATAGTAATAGCTATCTTCTTCGGCACTGATATCGATGTATTCATAGGCATATGTAAGATTGGCCCTCAAATATCCTTTAATCCTTCCTCCTGCTGTAAAATTAACTCCTTTTGCTTTTTGATCAAACAGAAAGGGATATATTATATGACGATTATACACATTAAATCCTAAACTCATTGGGTAATCAAGAAAATAGGGTTCCGAAAAGCCAAACATATAGTTCTTGATTCTTTTTCCATGTTGAACCATAAGTTCTAATTTTTCTCCAGCTCCTAAGAAATTCACCGTGGAGTAGCTTAGAGCAACAAAAGTGCCTTCATAACCACTGTAGCCAGCCGAAAACTGGATGTTGTTCCTTTGAAGCTCTTTAACATTCAGGATGACATCCATTTTATTGGGATCTTCAGGATTAGGCCTTATTTCGGGCTCCCCGACAGGCTCAACCAGCCCAAGCTGGCTCATCCTCAAAATGCTGTCTTTGAACAACGCGAGGCTAAACCTATCTCCCTCTCTGAGGAGCATTTCGCGCCTGATAACTTTGTCTTTGGTGAATGTATTGCCTTTGAATTCAAGCCTGCTTAAATAGACCACATCTCCTTCTATGATATTGAAAGTCACATTCACACGTTTTCTCTTGGGGTCCAATTTTTCTACTGGAATTACAGCGGAGCGAATATAGCCGAGGTTTCTATACACCTCTCCTATCTTTTCAATACTTTTTTCTCTTATTTTGGTGCTATAAACGTCGCCTTCTTTGAATTTAATGAGCTTGCGCAAGCCTTTGGCGGAAAGGATCTTATTCCCTTCGATCTTAACCTCACCAACCGTATAACGATAGCCAGGATTGACAGGAATGATGATCTTCTTCATCTTCTTTTTTTTGAACAAAACTGTCCTTTTTGTGATTTCTTCAATCCTGGGCTCGCCAACTGTAGCTTCCATGTATCCGTATTCACGGTATCTCTCTTTTATGCTTTCTAGATCTTCACTGATCTTGTTCTGCTTAAAGACATCCTTCCCTGTTATCCAGGGAATAATCCCGTGTTTCTTGTTCTGCTTCATCGCTCCTCTAACAACACTCTTTAGTAACTTTGTGTTTCCTTCGAATTCAACCTCCCCAACTCTAACCTTTGGCCCTTCGTTTATATCAAACACGACATCTAACTCGTTCTTTCCTTTTTTATCTACTTTAACCTTAACCTTGCCAGAAGTAAGACCTTTCTCGAGGAGCAAATCTTCGATCGTCTTCTGAATTCTCTTTATTTTGAACTCGTTGTAATAGGAATAAGGGAGGATGTATTCATCATTTTCCTTTAGTTTATTGACGATATCATTCTCCTTCAGCTTCTTTCCCGTTTTATAGATGATATTCTTGACGACTGGATTCTCCTCGACGATAATCTTCACTATCTTCCCCTTCTTACCGTCCACTTTTTCAATGCGGATATTAGAGAAAAATCCTGTCGACCATAAAACTCTAAAATCTCTTCTCAACAGCTCCTCGCTGTAGTAGTCTCCTTCTCTTGAAGAAAGATAATAAAGAACCGTATCCCGGGTGACGCGCTCGTTGCCCACGATTTCAATCTTCTCTACCATCTCCTGTCCGAAGAGATAGGGTGCAACGCACAAGATAACAAAACATAATAGGATTTTTTTCATTTCTCTTTCCTTATAACATATTAATCTTTTTATTTCAACGATATCCGTTGACTTGTATGCATTTCCAAATCCGTGATTGGAGAACGTTAACTATAACTCTAGCGAGGAGATAAAAGTTTCAACTCTCTTCCTTCCATCAAGTATATTTTATTACAGAATTGAGCAACCTTTTCATTATGCGTAACTACAACAGATGATAATTTTTTTTTCCTGTGCAACTCCTGAATGAGCGTCAGAATCATCTGTCCTGTTTTCCAATCCATGTTTCCTGTAGGCTCATCTGCCAAAAGCAACTTGGGCTCGTTGACCAATGCTCTGGCAATTGCCACTCTCTGCTGTTCTCCACCAGAAAGCTGTGCTGGTCTTATATGAGCCTTTTCTTCCAAAGAAACTTCCTTGAGGATTTCTTGAGCTTTCCTCTCGGCCTCTTTCCTCTCTGCTCCTCTTATCAAAAGAGGGAGGGCAATATTTTCTAAAGCTGTAAATTCGGGAAGAAGGTGATAAAACTGAAAGATAAAGCCAATCTTCCTGTTTCTTATCTCTGCCAATTCTTTTGTACTTCGATGATGGAGGATGTCGTCTCCCTCAAACAGGATTTTCCCTTCGGTAGGTTTATCCAGAGCCCCCAGTAAATTAAGGAAAGTTGTCTTTCCGACTCCAGAAACTCCCATTATAGCCACAAGATCGCCCTCAAGGAGCTCAAAATTTATTCCTTCAAAAACACGCAAAACTCCCTTGGGCAACGGATACTCTTTGCCAAGATTTAAAGTTTTAAGCAAACTATTCATATTTCAAGGCAATAACCGGATCCACTTTTGATGCTCGATGTGAAGGGAAAAGTGTCGAGAGAAAACTGATTAAAAGAGCAACTCCTAAAATCAAGATTAAATCAAAAAGTTTGATATGAAAAGGAACGAAAGAGATCTGATAGATATCTACTGGCACCTTGATAAGCTCAAAAGTATTTGCAAGCAGGCACCAAATCAATCCCAGGGTTACCCCAGCAGCTGTTCCGATGATTCCGATCATAGCTCCCTGGAGGAAAAATATTTTCTTTATGCTTTGAGAGGTGGCGCCCATAGCCATGAGAATACCAATGTCTCTTGTCTTCTCCATAACCATCAAGATAAGAGTAGCTATAATATTCAAGGCCGCGACAAAAACAATGAGGGCGATGGTGAGAAACATGATGTTTTTCTCAAGTTTCAAAGCAGAAAAGAGAGACTTATTCAATTCCATCCAAGTCGTCACATAGACCAGAGGAGAGACGATCTCTTTAATCTTATTGCCTATTTTCGGAGCATCGAAAATGTTATCTATTCTGACTTGAATGTAACTTATGTCCTCACCAAGGCCAAAAAATTTCTGCGCTGATTCCAGCCAAGCGAGAGCTGTTGAGGAATCAAACTCATACAAGCCAGTGTTGAAAATGCCGGTCACAATAAATCTCTTTCTTTTAGGAATAGGGCCCATCGGCGATAAACGGGAAGAAGAAGTAATGATAGTCACCACATCTCCGATACCCACCCCAACGCTTGCAGCTATTTCACGACCGAGAAGGACACCCTCCCTTTTGGAGTCAGGGTCAGGAATATTTCCTCCCTCCAATTCCTGAAGCCACTGCGAGTGTTTTTTCTCTAAATCAAAATCAATGCCCTTAAACAGAGCACCTTTATTCTCAGAGGGGCCTATCAGAAACACACCTTCATGAACAACTGGAGAAACAGATTTTACCCCTTTTAGACTCTGTATTTTTGATATCAGTTGAGGATAATCCTTCAACCCTTCCGGGTCCATATCATAAACCATGAGATGGGAAGTAGCCCCAAGGATTTTATCCTGAACATCATCCTGAAACCCCGTAATTAGAGCTATAGCTATAATAAGAGCCATAACTCCGATAGTAATGCCCAGAATGGAGATAAAGGTGATAACAGAGATAAAAGCTTGCTTCCTTTTTGCGGTCATGTATCGCCTGGCAATGAACGACTCATAGCTCATGGTAAAAACTCAAATTATTCCTTTTTGGGGCGAAGAAGAGGAAAAAGGATAACATCCCTTATGGACTTTCTGTTGGCAAAAATCATCACCAGTCGATCAATCCCAATCCCTTCGCCCCCGGTAGGGGGAAGTCCGTATTCTAATGCATGGATATAGTCGGTATCAACCAAGTGCGCACTCTCGTCTCCTTTTTTTCTCGCTTCTGCTTGCTGTTCAAACCTCTTTCTCTGTTCTGCAGGGTCCGATAATTCACTAAAAGCATTGGCAATTTCTATACCACCCATGACGAGCTCGAAACGTTCGGCTTCCTCCGGATTTTCTTTCGAGGCTTTGGCCAGAGGTGAAACCTCCTTAGGAAAGTCAATCACAAAAGTCGGCTGGACAAGATTTTGTTTGACGTATTTATCAAAAATTATATCCAACGCCTTCCCGTAGGAAAGGCCCTTTTTATCAGGGGCCAAGGTCGAAGCCAATTCTATCGTGCCTGACCTGTCATCAAAACGATCGGGAGCAAGACCACTGTAATAAACCAATGCTTCTTTGAATTTAATCCTTTTCCAGGGCCTTTTCACAGAAATGTTTTTTTCCATAAAATCGATCTTTTCTGTCCCGAGAAGAGAGAGACTCAAGTCATGGATAAGCTCTTCGGTCAATTCCATCATATCATGATAATCGCTGTAAGCTTCGTAAAATTCCAGCATGGTAAACTCTGGATTGTGCTCGGAAGAAATTCCTTCATTCCTGAAGTTACGATTAATCTCGTAGACCTTTTCAAAGCCTCCCACAATCAACCTCTTCAAATAAAGCTCCGGAGCAATTCTCAAATAGAGATCAATACCCAGGGCATTATGAAAGGTTTTAAACGGCCTGGCCAAAGCTCCTCCAGGTATGCTGTGCATCATAGGAGTTTCCACCTCGATGTATCCTTTCTTATCAAAAAACTTTCTTATATGAGAGATCATAGAGCTTCTGAGCCTAAACACATCTTTTTCCGCAGGATTCATGATTAAGTCCAGATATCTTTTTCGGTAACGAAGCTCGATATCCTGAAGTCCGTGCCATTTTTCCGGAAGAGGATGAAGACATTTGGCCAAAAACGTGAATGAATCAATAAAAACAGTCAACTCTCCGGTCCTGGTCTTGAACAAAGTTCCTTCAATCAAGAGGAAATCACCGATATCTATTAATGAGAAAAGCTTGTAGTTTTTCTTGCCTACTTTATCTTCTTTCAAGTAAGCCTGAATTCGAGACCGGCTGTCCGTTATATGTAAAAAAGTGGCTTTGCCCATACTTCTGATAGACATAACTCTACCGGCTAGGGTGACTCTCTTTTTTTTCTTTTCAAGATTTCCTTTTGAAGCCGAAGAGAAACCTTCCGTCACATCAAAAACAGTATGAGTTGTCTTTACTTTTCGAGGAAAAAGCTCAATCTTTTCCTGGGCAAGTTTTTCCATTTTTGCCTGGCGAGCAATTTCCTGGTCTCCCTTCTTTTGATCTGCAGCTTGATTCAAGTTTTCTTTTCCTTTTGGGGCTTTCTTTTCAGGCATGTTCTTTTTCCTTCAACGATTTCTTTATATCTTTTAGATCTTTTCGTATGGCATCTAATATTCCATTCACGAATGTTGCAGCCTCATCTCCGCTGTATTTTTTGGCTATCTCAATCGCTTCATTTATTATTATCGCCGGGGCAATATTCTCTTCGTAGAGAAGCTCAAAAACAGCCATTCTCAATATATTACGATCCACAAGAGCCATGCGAGAGATGCGCCAATGCTCAGAAACCTGTTGAATGATATTATCGATTTTCGCTTGATCAGAAATTATGCCCTTGACCAACCAGGTGCTGTATTCTTTTATTTCCTCGGAAGCTTCTTTGCTCTCCCAGTATTGATTAAGCGTCTTTTCAATTTGCTTGTTTTCAAATTCTAATCTAAAGAGAATACGGAGGGTTTCCTCCCGGGCTTTCCTTCTTCGGCCCATGAGGCAGTGTCCACCTTATTCAAGTCCAGATTCTTTTATCAAGTTAAGTGTCTCCACAACAGACATCACTGCATCCCAACCTTTATTACCTCCTTTTGTGCCCGCGCGTTCTATTCCCTGCTCAATCGTATCAACTGTCAAGATGCCAAAGGAAACAGGCAAGCTTTCTTCCATAGATATTTGAGATAATCCTTTTGTTATTTCAGCGCTTAAAAAATCAAAATGCGGCGTATCCCCTCTTACCAAGGCACCTAAGCAGACAATTCCATCCACTTTTTTTCCCCGGGCCAATTTTTTAACAACAACCGGAACCTCAAAGGAACCAGGAACTCTGTAAACAGATATATCTTGCTCTGCTGCTCCTAACTTATGGAGAGCATCTAGAGCGCCTTCCAGTAGTCTTTCTGAAATAAATTGGTTAAAGCGGCTGACAACAATTCCTATCTTTAAACCTTTTGCTTGAAGTTTTCCTTGGTATGTTTTCATTTTCATCTCCCTTTGACATTCGTGAAAGTTTGCCTTTCTCTTTTCCAAAACTGAGGAGGAACTCAATCAGGATCACTCCTGTAAACTTCCCAGGGAAAATAAATAAAATTTTTTAGCTCCGATTTACTCTTTGCATTTTCAGCCTGGATAGCTTTCACTCCTGTTCCTCCCTTCAAAATTTTACCTATTTTACCAGATAAAAGCTTTTTTTGCACTAGGAATATATTATGTCGCTTCATCCATCCCCGAAAACTCTTACTTTATGGATGATGAGTTCCTCATCACCGGAACCAGACCTCAGGGGATCAGGCCTTGCCACTGTGAAAAGATATTTTCTTCCCTTTAGCTCTTAGGCCATTCCAAGGGATAAGGCCTGACTCCAAAAATATCACCCTACATCATGTCCCTGGGGTATTCCCGAGGATACGCTCTGATCCCAAATATACTTACGGGTAGTGATTGAGTTTGAAATAGTTTTATGATAATTTTTTATAAATAAGAGATAACTTCTATGGAGTTTTAGGAGGCCATAATGAAAAGAGCAACAAATTTCAAAGAACTCCCTGCAAACTTGCTGAAGTGGAGCTGCGATCTTGAAAAGATTCCTTTTCACACAAGCGATGATTGCAAAGCTTGCGAAGGAATTATCGGTCAGGAAAGAGCACTCAGAGCCATCCAGATAGGTTTAGATATCAATAGCCTCGGCTACAATATATTTATAACTGGGATGGTGGGAACAGGTCGAACCACAACCATTAAGCAACTCTTGGAAAAAATGGAAAAGGGAGAAATAACCCCTGATGATCTTCTCTATGTTAACAACTTTAAAAATCCTGATGAACCGACGATGATATCCCTTCCAGCTGGAAAAGGAAAACTTTTTAAAGAAGCCATACAGAGTCTTATCGAAATGCTAAAAACTAACGTTCCGGAAATGCTTAAAAGCAAGTATTATTCAGAAAAAAGAGACAGTATAATCGAATCCCAGCAAAAAAAGCAAAAAGAAATCCTTAAGAATTTTGAAAAGGAAGTAGCCAAGGAAGGATTTTCTGTTATCCAGGTTCAGATGGGTCTTTTTGTAAAGCCTGACCTAGTCCCTTTGATCGGCGGTCAGCCCACTCCTTTTAGCAAACTCGAGGCCCTGGTCAAAAAAGGCGAATTTCCAAAAGAAAGATATGAAGAGCTGAGCACAAAATACGAAAAACTGACTGATAGACTTGAAGAAATATTCGAACAGATGAAAGAAATCGAGGAGGAGACCCGAAATCTCTTGAAAAACTGGGATGCGCAGTCTATAACGCCTTTAATCACAGGGGCTATCAATGAGATACGGTCAAAATTTAACTATCCAAAAATTTCTGAATACCTGGAAGAAATCGAAAATAACCTCATCAAGAACATTGCCCTCTTTAAAAGCGAAAAAAGGGAGGCAAAGGAAATTGAACCTATCGATCCGTTCTCAGCATTCAGAGTTAATCTCCTAATAGATAATTCAGATGTGAAGGGTTCCCCTGTTATCATGGAAACAAACCCGAATTACATCAATCTTTTTGGTTCAATAGAACTCGTCTCTTCTCGATATGGCATCATCCAAACCGATTTTACGAGAATCAAGTCTGGCTCTTTTCTTAAAGCCAACGGCGGTTATCTAGTTATAAATGCACTGGATGCCCTGATTGAACCCGGTGTTTGGCCTACTCTTAAGAGAACCCTGAGGAATCAAACATTAGAAATCCAAAATTACGCTTCGCTTTACCTCATTTCCCCAATCAGACTCAAACCTCAGCCCATTAAATGCAATGTCAAAGTTGCCATGATAGGGGATGCATATATCTATAACCTCCTTTACCACTTAGATGAAGATTTCAAGAAAATATTCAAGGTAAAAGCTGAATTTGACTCCGAGATGAAGAAGGACAAAAAAACTGCCAAAGAATATGTCACCTTCATAAAGAAAATTTCTGACGATGATAAGCTAAGGCCATTTGATAAAAGCGGAATCGCTGCTGTCATCGAATACGGAACACGCCTTGCCGGAAGACAGAAAAAAATTTCTACAAGGTTCCATATTATTGCCGACGTCCTGCGCGAGGCCAGCTACTGGGCTCAAAAAGACAAGAAAAAGACGGTCAGCGGCGAGCATGTTGAAAAAGCCATTCATGAGCGTTTCGAGAGGGTAAGCTTGATAGAGGATAAGATTCAGGAGTTCATCGAAGAAGGAACTATCATGATCGATACCGAAGGCAAAGTCGAAGGCCAGGTGAACGGGCTTTCAGTCTATGATATGGGCGAATTTGCCTTCGGCAAACCTACCCGAATCACAGCAAGGACAGCCGTGGGAAGAGCAGGAGTCATAAACATTGAAAGAGAAGCTGATTTAAGCGGCCGAACGCACAACAAGGGCGTCCTCATCCTAGGAGGATACCTGAGAGGAAAATATGCCCAGAAAAAGCCCTTTTCTCTCTCCGCAAGCATCGCTTTTGAACAGTCCTATTCTGGAGTTGAAGGAGACAGCGCCTCCTCTACCGAGGTTTACGCCATTCTCTCCTGCCTTTCTAAATTGCCTTTAAGACAGGATATAGCTGTCACAGGCTCGCTCAACCAGAAGGGAGAGATTCAGCCTATAGGTGGCGTAAACGAAAAAATTGAGGGTTTTTTCGAAGTCTGCAAGGCTAAAGGCCTTACAGGAAATCAGGGAGTTATCATTCCCCATCAAAACATCCAAAATCTCATGCTCCGCAATGATGTGGTTGAAGCTGTTAAGCAAGGGGAATTTCACATCTACCCTGTTAAATCTATAGATGAGGGAGTTGAAATTCTGACAGGAATCAAAGCTGGAGAAAGAAAAAAAGATGGGACATTTGAAGAAGGCACAGTGAATCATCTTGTCGATCAGGAACTGCAGAGACTGGCGAAAAGCTGGAAGACATTCTCCGCTCCACCCGAAAAAGGAAAAGAGAAAGAATCAGAATGACCTATTGCTTCAGTGCTGCCAGTTTTTTAAGAGTATCAATTTCTTTGCGGGTGAGATAGCGCCATTTCCCTGTTTTAAGAACCCCCAATTTTAAACCACCGAAACTGATTCTTTGCAGCTGAAGAACCTTATGGCCGATTGCTTGGAACATCCTTTTAACCTCTCTCTTTCTCCCCTCATAGATTTCAATCTTAAAGAGGCTCTTTTTTGGATCGCTTCTAATCTGAGCAATCTTGGCGGGAGCTGTCTTTTTGCCGTCAAGATAAATTCCTTTTTCGAGTCTCCTAAGCTCTGAAGGAACTGGCTCACCCTTGACTTTAACCAAATAAGCTTTGGGAACTTGAAAGCGAGGATGGGTTAAGCGGTAAGCCAATTCGCCGTCATTCGTCAAGAGCAGAAGGCCGCTGCTGCCATAGTCCAACCTTCCGACTGGAAAGACTCTCTTCCTCAGGGGAGGAAGCAAATGCTGAATCGTGGGCCTTTGGAAACTATCCTTGAGAGTTACCAGATACCCTGGGGGCTTATTCAGCATCAAATAGACCAGTCCTTCCTCTCTTTCCACTCTCCTCTCATCAACTTCTACTCTATCCTTCTCATCATCTATCTTGTAACCCAGCATCCGCACCACCTGACCGTTTACTTTGATTCTTCCCTCAGCAATCATCTTATCGACTTCTCTTCTTGAAGCAACTCCTGCCTGAGCCAAGAATTTATTTAGCCTGATCTGCATTTTCAGTAGTCTTTTCCCAGGAGATGAATGTTCCCAATCCTTACTCTCTTAAGACCAGCTTCTTCAGCAGCCTCTTTACATTCCTCTGCGTGGCGGCGAGATGTGGGAGGCAAATCACGAAAATAAAAATGAGGGAAAAAACCAAGGAGCGAGTATGGGATTTCGGAATTGAGAGAGGCTATAAATTTTGCCGTATTGTAAACTTCTTCTCTCTCTATGTATCCTGGAACAAGGAGTGTACTGGCCACAACCAAAGGTGGATCTTTTCTCTTTTTTATCCACCTTGCTGCCAGCTCAAAATTGATTTTTGTCTGATGGTTGCTCCTGCCGCATAAGGCGAGGCTCAGGCTGGGATGAAACGCTTTTAAATCAAATTTCACACAACCACCGCTCTCTAAAGCGACGTCCAGAATTTCTTCCAGGAATCGGCTGTTCATGGTTCCGTTCGTTTCCCAGCAGAACCTCAATATTTTTTTATCCTTTCGGGCCAGGGCAAGGCGGGAGGTGTGGAGGGAATGGAGGAGCTGCGGCGAAGGGTCTCCCCCGAAGTAGCAGACACAAGAAGTCGTTTCATCTGCAGCCTGAGACAATTCAAGCGACGATTGAGGCTTTTTTATCCTTAAGTCTTGCCTGAAATGCCAGTTTTGACAGAAAAGGCAGTTGAAGGTGCAGCCGTGATAAAATACAGCCAAGTTTTTGTACCCATATTCAGCACCTTTGGAATAAGCATAGCGGGGGAAACCGGCACCGGTCCCACCAGGGCAAACCCAATCTGCAACACAATTCGTGGGCAACGCGTCATAATACCACGAGAAAAAGCCTTGCTTGGGAAGAGGGCTGATTTTCTTCCCTTCTGTATTCTCCCTTACTCCGCAGTAGCCTGTCTCACCTTTTCCTATTTGGCACTTGTTGAAACAATAATTGCAGGAAATTCCGCCCTTCTCCTGCGGTGGAGACGGAGGGAGGGCAAAGGCTTCTCTTGAAATTTGATGAGCCTTGTGAATACGAGACTCAACTTCCTTGAAATTGGAAAGAATGCAGTCGCGGCATAAGCCTAAAAACTTAGAGATGGCATTATGCTCTTTTCCACAATTGATGCATTTGCCCATTATTATTAAAGGTGGGTTTGATAAATCAAACCCCTACAAAAATCAAGCCCTTACAATGAATCAGGCCCTTACAATGAACCAAGCCCTTACAATGAATCAAGTCGAGGCTTGGCAAGGATCTCCATGATCCTGAGGTCGAAAAAATTCTGAGCATGAGCTGGCTGCAAAACGATAGCTGTGTCAGCCCCTCGACCAGTACCCCCTACAGAAATGCAGGGTTCGCGTGTGGAGATGAGCCCCGCATCTGCAGCCATGAGCACAATTTCAACAGCAACCTTTGTTCCTTCGCCAAAAATTCGCAACGTATAAGCAATTATTTCTTCCAGCTCATAAGTTTCCAGCTTTTTCCTGACTGCCCGACCTACTCCTCCCAAAGCATGCTGACAGGTCAGAATTTTGACTCCAGCTTCTTCGATTTTTTTCCGAAATTCAGGCAGAAGCTGCTGGTAATCTGGCTTCACAAAACCCGTAGAGTGGGTAACAACAACCAAATTTTTCGAAGTGAAAATATTGGCTGCAATTATGCCAGTTTCTCCTGATGTAGTCGCTACAACGACATTTTGAATCCCCAACTCTTCGGCTCTCTTCGCTGCTACCTCCAGAGTTTTGCCAGTATTCTCCCGTCCTGTTTTTTTGAAATAGACACAAGAACCAGATACCGCAGATGAATCGCTTTTATTTACAACTGACATGAAAGACTCTCCTTATCTCATATATTAAATATTAATCTTTGTCTCTTCTACAACTATCTTTGCTGCCCCACTTTTCCTTTATGCATGCCTAACGCGGCCAATGAACTCATGCCCAAAGATTCCTTTAAAAGAGCCATCATCACATCTTAGCTTATTTTGTTTTCTCCGTAGAAAGTTGTCAAGAGTGAGGTCGCTTGCGATGTAACACACCAAAGAGCGGGATCAGGTCTTGCTTTTTGCCTTTATGTATATATTACGTTTTTATGAGTAATAATGGCAAAAAGCAAGATCTAATCCTGGTAAACCTTTGCTTTCCTCTTGCGTATCATATAATGTAAAATATTAATACGGAAGATGGCCAGAATAAACTTTAATGAATCTGTTTCTATGGCCATGAGCTCTCTCTGGTCAAATAAATTAAGGACTTTCCTGACGCTATTGGGCATCATCATCGGAGTCCTCACTATTATCGCGGTTGTTTCAATCATCCAGGGTCTGAATAACTATGTCTATACAAAATTTGCTTTCTATGGTGCTAACGATTTTTCAGTCTCTAAATTCTCCATGACTGGAGGTTCCTTGAAGGAATGGCGGGAAATGCTCAAACGAAAAAATCTGACCATAGATGACATGAGGCTTATCCGCAATCAGTGCAAATCATGTGAGCTTGTGGGAGCAACTGTTAATGCTATGAGGACCGTAAAATTCAGAAATCAATACTTAAAAGACGTGAATATAAGAGGAGTTACTCATCTTGACCACATAATAGGATCAGTTGTGGAGCTGGAAAGAGGGCGGCACTTTCAAAGAGAGGATGAAGAGCACTCCCGTTATGTCTGTATCATCGGAGCAGATATAGTAGAGAAATTGTTTCCCTATCTGGACCCACTGGGCAAGCAGATAAAAATTGGCCCCCACAATTTTTTAGTTGTCGGCCTTGGAGAAAAGAAAGGAAAAGTTATAGGATTTAGTCAAGACAACTACGTTCGCATCCCCATCACAACTTTCCATAAAATATACGGCTCAAGAAGAAGTATCGAGATCAATATTCACACCCTTTCACAGGAACAGTTAGAAACAGCCCAAGAAGAAGTGAGGACAATCCTTCGATCCAAACGCCATCTTTCATTCGATGACCCTGACGATTTTTCTTTTGCGAGCTCAGAGACTTTTATTCAGATGTACAAAACACTGACTTCAAGCATCTATTTCGCCATGATTGCTATCTCTTCAATTGCTCTTTTAGTGGGAGGTATTGTGGTCATGAATATCATGCTCGTTGCTGTCACGGAAAGAACAAAGGAGATAGGTATTCGTATGGCAATAGGCGCTCGCCGTAATGACATATTAGTCCAATTTCTAATCGAGGCTTCTGCCATTTCCACAACTGGCGGAATAATAGGCATCCTCATCGGGTTTGCGATTGCCAAGATCTTCACGGCCGCTACCTCTTGGCCTTCGAGCATAGAGCCTGTCTCTATCGCAGTGGCCATTCTTGTCTCAGCTTCTGTGGGCATCTTCTTCGGCATTTACCCTGCAAATAAAGCCGCAAAGCTTGATCCCATCGAAGCTTTAAGGGCAGAACAATGAGATTAGGAATCCTTAAAGAAATTATCCAGATGGCTCTTGATTCCCTTAGGACCCATAAACTCCGATCTTTCTTAACGCTGCTGGGAATCATGATCGGGGTGATGACGGTAATCGGGATGGTTTCCATTATCCAGGGCTTAAACCGTTCCGTTATCGGTGAACTTGAATCAGTTGGCTCGGATTTGATCTTTGTGAGCAAGCACGAGCCCATTCAAATGGGCCACCGTTCAGAGGAAGAAAGGCAGAGAAAAGACCTTACGTTCGATGATGCCCTGGCCATAGAAAAGGAATGTTCATTGGTCAAAGCTGTGGCTGTAGACCTCGTTGCCGATTATTGGGAGAGCATCCCGATCAAATACCAGAATATTACAAGCCTGGATTCCATAATATTGGGAATGAACGAAAAATTCCCTCAAGTTATTTCTGTTTATCTTCCGGAAGAAGGAAGATTCTTGATAGAATCAGATATTATCCATAGCACCAAAGTCTGTGTTCTCGGTTCTGAACTCAATGAGACTCTCTTTCCGCATACAAACGCTCTGGGAAAAGAGATAAGGATCGGCCCGGAAAAATTCACCGTTGTGGGCGTTCTTGAAAAAAGGGGCAGCATTTTCGGACAGAGTCAGGACAATTTTGCAGGTATCCCCATCACTACCCTGATGAAATATTATCCCTACCACCTTTCAGAAATCGAGATCACAGCCGTACCCAAAAAACACGGCTATCTGGACGAAACCATCGAACAGATAACCAACGTTCTTCGAAGAAGAAGAAAAGTCGAATTTGGAAAACCAAACGATTTTGTCGTCTCCACCCAGGGCACCTTTGTTGAACTTTATAACCAGATTACCGGAGCCGTCTACATGGTCATGGTTGTTATCTCTTCCATAGGTCTTCTCGTTGGTGGAATCGGAGTCATGAACATCATGCTTGTTTCCGTCAAGGAAAGAACAAGGGAAATCGGAATACGAAAAGCCATCGGAGCCCGCTCATCAGATATCCTGAAGCAGTTTCTTATCGAGGCAATTTTTCTGACCGGCACAGGAGGCGCTTTAGGTGTAATTATCGGATTCGCGATTGCTTTCTTGGTGAGAGCTGCGACTCCTCTTCCGACTTCTGTCACCTCCTGGTCAATTATCTTAGGATTATTTGTCTCAATCTCTGTGGGGCTTTTCTTTGGTATTTTCCCTGCCAGAAAAGCAGCCAATTTGGACCCGATTGTTTCTTTAAGATACGAATAAGCAACAGGAATACACCTTAAAAATCTTAACGTAAGGGTTTGATTTATCAAACCCACCTTTGATTGATCTGCTTGTAGGGATTTGATTTATCAAACCCACCTTTGATTGATCTGCTTGTAGGGGTTTGATTTATCAAACCCACCGTTTTATTTGGAGATTCAAGAAAGCGGGCTTGATGAATCAAGCCCCTACGATGAACCAATCCCCTACAGGATGGACTGCTTTCTAAATAATTAAGTTTTTAAAGGTCTGGTCCCATCTTTTTTTTGATGAATTCAAAGGCTCTTTCCAAGGCCTGCTCGAGATTCTCCTTCTCTTCTCCAGCGACCTCAACCAAAGAAGGCCTTCCTCCCCCCTTTCCTTTTATTAGAGGAGACACAAGAGGAACAGCTTCTCTCATATCGATATCGAGATTCTCAGATCTGGCCAGGATAAGATGTCCTCGTTCTTTTCCCTTCAGGCCAAAGAGAACAACAAAATCCCCCTTTCTTATGATACTTAATACAAGAAACCTTACCTCTTCTAGTGTTTTCTCGACAAAAACTCTTTTTATCACCTTCCCCTTTGCTTCCTGAATGATCTCCTGAGCTTCGTATCGGGCAAGTTTTTCCTGCATCTTCTTCCAATTTCTCTTTTGAGACTTTAGATCGGAAGAAAGTTTCTCAACAGTGGAGAGAATCTCCCCTTCATTAACAGTGAACATGGTGGAAAGTTCACGAAGAGTTCTGTTTTTCCTTAAATAATCCTCTAAAGCTCTTCTGCCGCAGATGAATTCAAACCGGATATTGTTCCTTATTCTTTCCAGCCTTAGAATTTTTATCATGCCGATTTCACCTGTCCTGCGGACATGTGTTCCTCCACAGGCAGAAAAATCAAAATCCGACACCTCCACGACTCTAATGAGCCCCCTTTTTTTCGGCGGCCTTCTCAGCGGAATACTCTCAATTTTTTCTTCAGGAATGAAGTAGCATTTTATCTCTCTATCTTCAAACACAATCTCATTAGCCCGCCTTTCTATATTCTCAATCTCCTCTTCTGAAATCTTCCTTAAATCCATCTCTAAGGTAGAAATAGCTTCTCCCAGATGGAAAGCGAGAGTCCCTGCACCTAAGACCTCATGAAAACTCTGGGAAAGAATGTGCTGACCTGAGTGCTGCTGCATATGGTCGAAGCGCGTCTGCCAGTCAATCTTTCCCTTTACTTTATTAGAGGATATATCCTCAGCAACAAGGTGTATAATCCTTGCCTCATCTTCCAAAACCTTGAGCACTTCCACTTCATTTAATATACCCTTATCGCAGGGCTGCCCTCCCGATTCTGGATAAAAACATGTCTTATCAAGGATTAAGGCAGGTTTTTGCTCCCAAGTCACCTTTTCTACTGCTTGGGCCTCAAACTCAATCTGGTAAGGATTTTCAAGATATAGCCGCTTTGTTTCCTTTTTCATCTTCACTCCTTCAAAGAAGCCAGGATACGGCGTGTGAGCTTAAAATGCTTCTTGGCAACCTTATCCAGAATTCCCACTTTATGGAGTTTGATAAGCCTCAGCCCGGCTTCCTCGACAAGAGATGATGAACCTTTAGGAAGGTCAATTCCTACATCTTGGGAGTGAAAATAAAGGCGTTTCAGGAATTCAGCTCTCGCCAGAATCGAAGCTGCAGCCACAGCCAGGTCTTCCTCAGCTTTTGGCCTCTGGATGAGCTCAATCTCCTTCCCTTTTTTCATTAGAGCATTTAAAACAAAAGACTTATCTCCAAACTGGTCTGTGACGGCAACAGAACAGTTTACTTCTTCCAGGATGTTCTCGATGGCGCGCGAATGAGCCCAGGCAAGGATTCTATTAAGATTTCTCAGCTTTGTATAAAGCTCATTATACCTTTCAGGGCCGATAGCGACCAAGGAATGCTTGTATCCCTTTCTCAGGAGGGCGGCCAATTCACTGACACGATTATCAGAGATCTTTTTGCTGTCTTTAATACCCAGTTCAATAAGGACATTCTGCTGCTCTTCCGGAACGAATACCCCTGCGACGACAAGAGGACCGAAATAGTCTCCCTTTCCAGACTCATCTGTCCCAATTCGTCCTTTTTCGGGTGGGAATAACTTAGGTTGCCGCATTAAACTTGCCTAAATTCTCAGCGCAAAAGATATCGATCTTTAGCTTCTTTTTTTAAATCTGGTCTGAATTTAGGGTGAGCAACGTTTATCAGGGCTATGGTTCTCTCCTGCAAGTTTTTTCCATGGAGATAGGCAATTCCGTATTCTGTTACTACATATTTGACATCAGCTCTGGTTGTGACTACACCCGCTCCTTTTTTCAAAAAAGGAACAATCCTGGAGACCTCTCCATTCTTTGCTGTTGAATGAAGAGCAATTATAGGTTTCCCTCCTTTTGAATGAGCCGCTCCGCGAATGAAGTCAACCTGCCCGCCAAAGCCGCTATAGATATAGGTGCCGATAGAGTCAGAGCAGACCTGACCAGTTATATCCACTTCTATGGCAGAATTGATGGCGATCATATTATCATTTCTCGAAACATTAAAAGGGTGATTCGTATAATCAGTAGGATGGGCTTCGAGAACAGGATTATTATCAGCAAACTCATAAAGCTTCTTGGAGCCCAAAATAAAGGTTAGAATGACTTTGTTAGGATGAAAAGTCTTCTTGGCTCCAGTGATGATTCCTGCTTCGATGGCTTCCATAACTCCATCAGAAACCATTTCGGTATGTATACCTAAATCCCGCCTTTCTTTTAAAGCAGAAAGGACAGCATCTGGAATTCCTCCGATTCCTAACTGCAGAGTGGATCCATCCTCGATCAATTCCGCTATAAAATGACCTATTTTTCTTTCTACCTCACTAAAAGGTTTTCTCTTAAGTTCAGGCAGTTCCTCGGATATCTCAACAATCTTGTCGACTCGCGATACATGGATAAAGGAATCCCCTAAAACACGAGGCATCTTCTCATTCACCTGAGCTATTACCTTTTTTGCTCTATCTGCAGCAGCCTTGGAAGCCAACACTTCAACTCCAAAGCTCATGAATCCGTGCTCATCAGGAGGGGAAAGATGAAGCATAGCAGCATCTAGAGGCATTTGTTCTGAATAAATAAGGTTAGGAATCTGGTGTAAAAAGATGGGAATGTAATCGGCCCTTCCCTCGTTGATAGCTTCCCTGTCTGCAGGACCGACAAACAGGGAATTATGACGAAAATGACCTTCCATCTCCGGTTTGGAGAGAGGATCCTCTCCTAAAAGAAGAACATGAACAAGTTCAACTTCCTCCAGCTCATCCTTCCTTCGAGCTAAGGAATTCATCAAGACGTAAGGAGTAGCTGCATTGCCGCTGATATAAACCCGGTCATCACTCTTTATAAAAGAGACTGCTTCGTCAGAAGTTACCAACTTTTTTTTATAGTCGTCAACCCAGCTCATTCAGATCCTCAAAATATCTATACATAGCACAGAATATATTATTTATTAATTTCTTTTTCATTCTTCTAATTCAAATAATTCTTTTTTCCTTATATATACTTTATTATACTTTTCTTTACTTTTATGCCTGGCGCACTTGTTCCGTGCTGTTCGTTTAGATAATGTCTGATGAATCAAATTCCTATATCTAAATTAAGAAAATGTGGGTTTGATAAATCAAACCCCTACAATAAACGCAGGTTTGATATATCATACCCCTGCATCCTTGAATTATCAAAATGTGGGTTTGATGAATCAAACCCCTACAAATAAATCAAGCCCATAGATCTCATTTTTTATTTTTAGGGCTTTGGACCTTGGGTTTTCTCTTTTTTGTATTCAGGTATTTGTGCATCTCAGCCGCAGCGACCCGGGCGTCTCCCATGGCAAGAATGACTGTAGCTCCACCCCGAATGATATCTCCTCCAGCATAAACTCCTTCGATGCTGGTGGCCATTGTGTCCCAATCAACTTCCACATTTCCCCATTTCCCGACATTGAGTTGAGGAGTAGTCTGAGGAATCAAAGGATTGGGGCTCTGACCGATGGCAACCACAACCATATCCACTTCCATGATAAACTCTGAGCCTTCGATAGGAACTGGTCGACGTCTTCCGGAAGAATCAGGTTCTCCGAGCTTCATCTTCAAGCACTCCATAGCCTTAACCCGGCCTTTTTCATCCCCTATGTATCTTATTGGAGTCGTCAGGAAGTGAAACTCGATACCTTCCTCCTCCCCATGCTTGACTTCTTCAACCCTTGCCGGCATTTCTACTCTTGAACGACGGTAGACAATAGCCGCCAATTCTGCTCCCAGCCGCTTGGCTGTTCGGACAGAATCCATGGCCACATTCCCACCTCCTATGACGGCAACTCTCTTCCCTAAAAAAACAGGGGTATCATAATCAGGAAATTCATAAGCCCGCATCAGGTTTACCCGGGTTAAATATTCATTGGCTGAGTATATTCCTACCAGGTTTTCACCAGGAATCCTCATGAAATTCGGCAACCCGGCTCCTGTTCCTATGAAAAAAGCGTCGTACCCATCATTCTTTAGATCGTCAAGCGTTGCTGTTAGGCCCACTACAAAATTTTCCCGCAACTCTACGCCTAATTTTTCCAGGTACTCCACTTCTGACTTTAGGATACTTTTGGGCAGCCTGAATTCTGGAATCCCGTAGACTAAGACTCCGCCAGAGACGTGGAGCGCTTCGAAAATCGTAACCTTATGGCCGTTTCTCGCCATCTCTCCGGCAACTGTCAAACCTGCAGGTCCAGCTCCGATAACAGCCACTCTCATACCTGTTGCTGGCTTGATTTGAGGGATATAAACTTCTCCTTGTTGGCTCTCATAATCTGATACAAACCTCTCCAAATTTCCTATTTTCACACCCTCGCCTTTTGCCTTTTTTATGTTACAGGTCTCTTCGCATTGGACTTCCTGAGGGCACACACGGCCGCATATCGCCGGGAGACTATTGGTCTCTCTTATTTTCCGAACACTCTGGACATAGTCTCCTATCTCTATAAGCTTTATAAAAGTGGGGATATCGATTCCTACGGGACAGCCCATAACACACCCGGGATTGGCACAATCCAGGCACCTTTGCGCTTCCTTCTTGGCCAGCTCAGCATCTAAACCAAGGTTAACCTCATTGAAATCTTTGTTCCTTTCTTCTGGTTCTCGCTCCCGCATCTTCTGAGGGGAGATCTTCATCCTTTCTTTTGCTGGGATAGATTTCCGCAACTCCTTACGCCATTCCTTGTCAAATTCTGCCCTGAGCGTTTTTTTAAGCTCAGGTGGCATTTCTTTTTTCTCAGCCATCTTTCGCTCTTTTTTTATAAAACTAATAACAACGCTTTAAATGCTGCCATGTAGTCATTACGTACAACCAAAGGGAGCGTGGCAATCCGCCGTTGCGAGCGAAGCGCGGCAATCT
>JABAOH010156009.1_pt3 | contig 113430 bp, 106 predicted proteins | sample 7062181 | NCBI WGS metagenome assembly JABAOH01 (sample SAMN14538630, study PRJNA623070) | marine sediment metagenome | biome: marine biome [ENVO:00000428]; feature: marine pelagic biome [ENVO:01000023]; material: deep marine sediment [ENVO:00002113]; isolation source: pool of 5 deep marine...
CCGCGGCTCAGGGGGCCCCAGACTCGGCCTTCTTCTGGATCGTTGCGATCGGGATCGGGTTTGCGGTCATGCTTGTGGCCGGACTCGGTGAGGCCTACCGCTCCAAGAAGGGACGGGCGATGACTCGCTTCTATCAACTGATGGAGGGCTGGGAGTGAGACCGAAGTACTGGCAAGCCATCATTGTTGGTGTGGTTGGGGTGGCCTCGATCACATGGAGCATGCTCGGGGGAGACGCCTCGCTCGTCGGACTGTTCGTAGGGGCTGGAGCAGTTCCCGTCGCCATTCTTCTCGCCGTCTCTGGCCGCATGGGCATGTCGCCTCGTGCCGGGTCTGTCATCGGAGGGGCGACTATCGGCCCTGCGATGGCGATCTTCAGCCATGCCTTCGTCTTCGGGTTTGCGTATCTGTTCTTCTTCGGTTTTGCCGAGGCCGCGGCAACGGCGATGGAAATCCTTCGGGTCGACCCGACCTTCCTCGAAGTGGCAGCTTCCCCGTGGACGGTCCTCTTCTTCATCGAGTTGGCCCTGGTCGCTCCCTTGACCGAGGAGGTGGGTAAGGCGATTGGTGCTTCGTTCGGTCGCCCACAAACCCGCGCCGAAGCCTTCATGGCCGGGGTTGCCGCCGGGGTTGGCTTCGCGGTGGTCGAGGACATCATGTATGCGACCGGAGGGTTCTTCTTCACATCCGGCTGGGAAGCGGTCGCCTCGGTGAGGATGCTGAGCGCGGCAGTCCACCCGCTGGCGAGCGGGATAGTGGCGTTGGGTTGGTGGGAGTGGAGACAGCGTCGCGATCTCGGGCTTCTTGCTCGGCGGTTCCTAACTGGTGTTGGGGTTCATGCAATTTGGAACGGCTCGATCGTGGCCCTGATCACGGTCGGAGAGGCCTACGGCATAGAGGGCCTCCTGGGATTCGGCTCTATAGGGATCGCCTACTCGGCCGGCCTCGGCGTCGTTGCCACCGGAGTGTTGTGGCGTATGGCTTTGACTATTACCAAGGATCCCGAGAAGGTGTTCGCCTTCGACGCCATGGACATCAGGTCCATCGGGGCGTGGACCATCGTGGCTTCATCGCTGCTGGTTCCTATCGCCCTGCTCTTCCTGGGGTTCCCGAGCCTCGTCAGCGGCTAGGTCAGGAACGTGGGCGCACGCCTCCGGGGAAGGGTTGTGCGAAGAGGGTCGGCCCCGACTAGCTGTCTTACTCGGCGAGGTCGGGCTCGAGGACGTCGGCGGGCACCTCGCTCGGCTCATCGGGGATGGCGTCGGGGATGTCCCGCTCCACGTTGCGGAGCTTGGGGATCAGATACCCGACTACTCCCGTCACGGTGAGAAGAACGCCCATGATCACGTACATGAAGCCGATGCCACGACCTGGCCCGGTGCCGATGATCGATCCAACCGTCTCAGCCAATGAGCCTCCGGGGGCCAACATGGGTTCGAAGACGTTGTCGGCAAGCGGGCCCGCCAGGACGTACGCCAGAGGGGCGGCCATGGTGGCGATCACCCTCCTCACCGCGAAGACGCGGCCCTGGTAGTCGGGGGCGATCTTGACCTGCCAGAGCGCCTGGCTGGTGGCGTTGATGATCGGCACCAGCAGCATGAATGCGATGAACCAGCCTGCGATCCAGACGGCGTTGGCCTGGGCACCGGTCAGGGCGATGAAGACGCCCCCGAGGGCGATCGCTCCCATGATGAACCGAATCCGGTGCTGGGCCCCCTTCCACGTGCTGGCGACGACGCTGCCCACCAGCATGGCGATGCCGACCGATGACAGCATGGTTCCCATCACTGTCTCGGTGGTGAACGAGAGGATGAGCGGGAACGTCAAAACGTTGGTGAACCCGAGCAGGAAATTGAGTACAGAGGCCACGAATAGGANNCTGTCGCGCCTTCAGATACCGGAAACCGTCGGCTGTCTCTCCGAGGAGAGACCCGTTCCCTGGTGCCTCCCCGCTCTCCGATGGCTCGGGACGCGGGAATCGAACGACCAGGAGGGTCATCACCGCCGCGGCGAAGGTGACGACGTCGATGATGAGGATCCCCCCTAGACCGACCGAGACGATCAGAACTCCCGCCAGAACCGGTGCGACGACGATGCCCAATGCCTGGAGGGCGTTGACCATCCCATTGGCCCGGTTGAGCTGGTCCTTGGGGACGATCAGCGGGATAGTCGCCATGTAGGCCGGCTCCTGAAACGACTGTCCGATCGAGCTGATCGCGGCGCTCACCACGATGTGCCAGATCTCGAGGCTCCCGGTGAACCAGAGGACCGCCAGAGCAATCGAGGCGAGGCCGGCGACGGTGTCGGAGGCGATCATCGCCCAACGGCGGTCGATGCGGTCGACGATGGTGCCGGCGAATGGTCCGATGATGATCGCCGGGATCGAAGCGGCGAGGATCACCATTGCCAGAGAGGTGACCGACGCGGTCTCTCCGAAGACGAAGAAGAAGAGGCCGAACTGGGTCAGCCCCGTGCCCAAGACCGAGATGAGCTGGCCGCCCCAGACGATGAAGAAGGTGCGCATGCCGCTGCGCTCGGAGGCCTGGGTTTCAATCACTTTGAAAAGGTTATTGGCCTGACTTGCGCAGAACCGCGCCTTTCTCTTTGAAATCTGGGCCGAATCTTTGAATCGTGGGGGAGCGCCAACGGGGACCGTCTCCCCTACTCGGCAGAGAATCTTTCACAAAGGCTGGCTCGTGATGCCTCAAGAGGGGAAAGACCACCGGAGCGGGATTGAAAGTCGACACGGAGCCCTCAGCCGCCAGCTTCGCCGGGTTCTTCTCGAGCGCGAAGCCGAGATTCGGCAAGCGCTCGTCTCCTGCTACGGACCGGACAACGCGAGGCGGCGGCGGACGCCCATCCCCGCTCTGGCTCGACCGACCGATCCGCAGAGGACATCCGTCGTCTGTCGCCCCGCCTTCGGCTACGACCTCCCCGAGATCTCCGAAGTCATGGGGGTCCGGCGCATGGGAGGAAATCACATTCATCGTCACTCCGTGCTCCGTGACCGAGTGCGGGCGATGAGAGATGGAGAGACATGAGCAAGAGAAGGCTGATGAGACTTCTGACATTGGCTGGGCCGGCGACCCTCGTCCTGTCGTTGACGCCCGTGTCAGCGACGGGCAAAGTGAAGCCGGTCGCGTAGGCCCGTCTAGCGTTGGCAGATGCTCCGACGTCTAGAGGCCGGTGACCCGGTCGACATGCTGGAGATGCTCTTCTCTGAGAGCCGCGCCGCCTCCGGCCGGCCCTGGGTGATGCTCAACATGGTCGAGTCGGTGGACGGCGCCACTGCTGTGGGCGGAGGTGCGACGGGTCTGAACGACGCCGACGACCGAGCCCTCTTCCTGGCTCTGCGGGCTGTCGCTGATGTGGTGATGATGGGCGCTCAAACGGTTCGGTCCGAGAAGCTGGGCCCGATTCGGATGACCGAGGAGATGATGAGCTACCGGAAAGCCGCAGGCCTCGAAGGTGAGCCCACGATGGTGATCCTGACCAGGTCACTCGACATCGAGCCGGACCACCGGGTCTTCTCAGACCAGAAGCGGAGACCAACCATCCTGACGGGAGAAGAGGCTGACCCGCTCAAGGTGGAGCGGTTGGGTCATGTGGCCGACGTTGTTCAGATCCCCTCGCTCGACGGCAACGGCATCGTCGACGCACTCGACTGGGCCTCTGTGATCCTCTGCGAAGGGGGCCCGACACTCAACTCCCACCTGGTGGCCGCAGGTGTTGTCGACGAGATAGATCTGACCCTCTCGCCGATGGTGGCGATGGGGGAGTCGAAGCGGATCGCCTCCGGCCCGGCACTGGACCCACCGGTGGAAATGCGCCTCGACCGGGCTCTGGTGGGCGACAGGTCTCTCTTCCTCCGCTATCTGACCGACTGGCCCCGGTAGGCGAACCAGTCGGCGACGGGTCCCAACTGCGGGTGATGTCCCGCCGCGGCGCTGCTCATCGCAGTCAGTTGGGCAGTCGGGTCGCCGTCGAAGTCCCAGACCTCGAAGGTGGGGCCGGCGAAAGTGCCGTCGCCGAGGCTCATGGTCGTCAGGTGGCGGGCGGTGGGGCCGAGGACCTCGGTCATCAGCCCGTAGAGATCTCCCACCAGGGACGGCTTGCTCGGCGCCGCCTCGAACAGCTTCTTCATGACCTGGTAGAGGTAGCGGTAGGCGGCATTGAAGAGATCTGACACCGGACGGACGGTTTCGGGGTATGAGGCGGTAGTCGGGTTCTTCCGCAGCGGTGTAACCGGCCCCAGCGGACTTTCCCCTTCGTAGATGCTCAGCAGCTTGTAGTAGTGGGTCAGCTCCTGGTGATCGGGGTCGGCCCATCTGTCGTCGCTGAGTCCCTCGCCCTGATGAACGATGATCTCTATGGCCTCAATCGCGCTGTCCAGGTCGGTGATGGCCATGAGTCCTCCGCTGTCCTCTGCGTCGAAGGCGACTGGGGCATAGAACGATGGGTCCGCCAGCTGACGGTCGAGCTGTGGCTCGGCGAAGAGATCGTGAGTGTCGTCTATGCGCTTCAAGCCGTGCTCCAGCGCGTGGTAGAACTGACCCAGAGTCTCGAACTCGTCCGGCTCATCCGGAGCGCCGTGGACCTCGGGCTGCTCGATTCTCATGAAAAGGTCGCGGAGCAGTTCGGGTGTGCATGCAGCCAGGTTGACCCGCAGGGGTGGAGCGTGATGTGGCAGGTCCGAGGGATAGGCGGGCATGTATGCCGATGAAGCGAAGTCTGGCTCGCCGCCGATAGCCAGGAGGACGTTCGAGGCGAGGGCCGCGTGAAGCATCTCCTCGGCGACGATGCTTCGGATGAGTAGAGCGGGCTTCGAGGCTTGATCCTCGATCGAATACATCGCGTAGAGGTACGGGGGAACCGTCGTCAGCTCGACCCGGATCGCCAGCGCGAGGTGGTCTCTTAGATCCTGCGGCGTCTCGATCGGCATTCGCTAGGCACCACCGTCCTTGAGGGACGCCCACAGCTCCAGTGCCTCAGCGCGGATGCGCTGGCCGGCTTCCGCCGAGCCGTCCGATCCGATGAGACTGCTCTCGAGCGCGATGCCACGCTCCGCGGCGACGTTGAGGAGGCGGACGATCAGGTCCTGGGCGTGATAGGCGGCGTGGGTGACGATCCGGAGGGCCTCGGCGATGTTGGACGAGTGAACCTCGCTGAGAGCAACGCCGACCATATGGAGTAGCTCCTCCTCATCCGCCGCCGCGATGTGGGCTCCGACGAGGTTGGCGATCAGGTCACGTCCGGCCGGAATGAGAGGGTCGCCCTGCAGATCGATGTTGATCTTGACCATCGGAGCCGAGGCTAGCCAAACAAGGAAGGCCCCGGCTTTGGCGCCGGGGCCTTCTCCTGGTGTGATCAGGATCTATCGGTTGGCGGGAATCCGCTCCTTGGCCATCTTGGGGGAGGAAACTTCGATGCCTTCGAAGCCTTCTGTGGCCCGTGCGACCCAGATCAGTCCAAAGCCGCCGATCCAGGACAGCACTGCCAGCCCGGCGAAAGCCGCTGCGAGGCCGAAGCCAAGCGCCAATGTGGAGGCCGTGACCGCTCCGACCCCAAGCTCACCGAACAGACCGTGTGCCGTGCCGCTCCACGCCTGGCAGCGGGCCGGGCCCTCGATCGGGTGACGGCGGTCGAAGTCGGTCCAGTAGCGGCCGTCGACCTCGAACTCGTAGGTGCCTGCCTGGTAGAGAACGTCGTTGTAGGTGACGTCCTCGGCAAGGGTCACGGTTTGTGTGCCGTGAAGGATGTGATAGCCGATCGTTGCCATCTGGTACATGTACTCGGTCGGCGTGTTGATCAGCGGATCACTCGAGTCGAGATGGGCCTCGTTGACCGGGAAGCCCCAGTCATCTCTCAGCAACGTCAGGATGGCCTCCGCGCCTTCGACCGTGCCGCGATCGACCAGCTGGCCCTCGTCGTTGTAGCTCAACTCGACTCCTTGGGCCTCGCTGAACGCCTGAAGTGACTCTTGTCCGCTCCACACCTGGGAGAATGCGACTCCCCCGGCGACGGCGAAGGCGAGTCCCAGCAGTGCGAGGAGCACTCCGAGCTTTCTGAGGCGGTTTGCCATTTCGGTTCCTTTCTCTCCAAAGGGCTTGTGAATCTTTTCACATGATCGTGGATCGAGGAGATAAAAACCAGGGCAGCAAGTCCTGGCCTCTGCGGGCAAACGGCCCAACGGCCGAGGGACCTTTGGCGAACTTCGCGCTGAGTCTCGCCGATACACCAAACCGCTATCCGGTGTTGTGCAAGGTCTAGCCGGAATCTGCCGCTGTCTCTTGGTCAAATCGGGTTTGGCAGCGCTGCTTGGCTTTGCCCACTCGTCAATCCCTGGCAGCGTCAGCGGATGGAGTCGATCAGCTCCTTGGCGGCTGTTTCGTAGGGAAGTGACCGGCCGGCGTCTGCGGCGGTGGCGAACTCGGAGTCGGTTAGGCCGTCTCTCACTGCTTCGAGAGCATCGCTCGCCAGTTTCTCCACCGTCACGAGGTCTGACATGTTCATCTTCTCGCTCATCGGCTCGGCAAGAACCGAGGAGAGGAGCCGGACTGCTTCGGTCTTCCTCCCGGCGAGTCCTATGACGCGTGCGGCGTGGACCATGAATCCGAGCATTTCGGTGACGATCCCCATTTCCTCGGCCGCGGCGGTCGCCTCTATGAACGCCCTTTCGGCTTCGCTCAGTTCACCGGCTTCCAACTGGGCGAGGCCGAGCCCACCCCAGCCAACCATCAACCCGCGCCGGTAACCGAGCAGTCGGCAGATCTCGACCTGCTCGGCCAGCAGCTCGACCGCCTTGGCTGTGTTGCCGGCGAAGATCTCGAGTCGGGATGTCAGGTACAGGGTCCAGGTTCGGTAGTAGTACTCGTTCTGGGCTTGGAGCACCTCGAGAGCGTGGGGCGCAAGCTCCCACGCGGTGTCAGGGTCTTCGTCGAGCCAGGCGGCGAGGCTGCGCCAGTTCCGCCCTCCGACGTTGATCATCCCTGGATCGAATTCAGAGCCCAACTCGATCATCTCGTCGGTGATCTTGATCATGTCTTCCACCCGGCCCACGTATGACGTGGAGAGGGCCACACCCTGACTGGCGTACCACCGCTCGGTAAGGCTTCCGTGGTTTCTGAGCACATCGACGGCTTCGATGGCGGGGTCCGGATCGGGTTGTCCAAGGAGGCCGCCGAAGTAGGTCAGGGCGCCGATGGCCAGAGCGCGGGTTGCATCGGCTTGCTCCTCACCGGTGTAGGAGGGAAAGGCGTTGACTGCGTCGCTCCAAAGACTTGCCCCGGCCTGATACCAGCCTCTGATCTCATAGAGGGTCTGGAGCGGCATGAGAAGGCTTCGCGCTAGGGGGGCGTTCTGGTCGGCCATTGCGCAGCGCCACGCCTGCCTGAGGTTTTCGATGTCGGTCTCCCATATAGCCAGAGTCTCGAGTTGGATTCCGTCCAGGAACCGGTCCAAGGCATCGGCTGCCAGTGCCGAGTAGTAGTTCGAGTGAGCAGCTTGGACCTTGACGAACCGTCTTTCGTCCTTGCGAAGCTCCGCCTCGGCAAACTGACGCAGCAACTCATGGACTCCGTATCGAGTCTTGTCGACGTTCGGAGTGATCAGGGACTTCCCGGCGAGCGTTGCCAGGTCCCTGATACCGGCTCCGGCGACCTCGCTGCCCGCCTCACGCGAGAAGCCTCCCCGGAAGATCGAGAGAGCGGCAAAGACATCCCGCTCGGCCGAGGTGAGCAGCTCCCACGAGTAGTCGAAGACGGCACGGACACTGCGGTGACGGTCGGGGACGTCGCCCATCTGGGTCTCCAGGAAGTCGAGGCTCTTGGCTATCTCGTCTGCGATCTCTGCCACCGGGAGAATGTCCACCCAGGCTGCAGCGAGGACTATCCCGAGTGGCATTCCGCCGGTGGCGCCGAGAATCGACCCCAGAGAGTCGAGATCCGAGCTGTCGAGGCTGAACTCAGGGTCGCTTCTCTTGGCGGCGTCGAGGAAGAGGCGCACTCCGCTACATGCCAGGGCCTCTTCCTCGTTATCCCATACGACGTCGAGCCCTCCCAACTGCATCACCGCCTCGCCTTGGACGTTGAGCTTGGCTCGGGAGGTGACGATCACCTTTACGTCGGTGGTGGAGTGGAGGATCTCGGACACCACAATGGCTGAGTCGACTACGTGCTCGAAGTTGTCGAACACCAGCAGGAGGGTTCTGGAGGACAGGTAGTTGAGCAGTTGGACTTTCGGATCCTCATCCGACGAGAGCGCCGCACCGATCGACTCAGCGATGGCCTGGAGGATGTCCTCGAGCTTGCCCACCTCCGCGAGGCTCACGAAGAAGACGCCGTCCGGGAAGTCCTGTGTCATGTCGGCCGCTGCCTGTATGGCGAGCCGGGTCTTCCCCGACCCGCCCGGAGCGAGGACTGTCAGCATGCGGGTCTTGGTCATGAGCTCTTCCACCTGGGCCAGCTCCCTTGAGCGACCGACGAACTCGGTCACCTGCTGGGGCAGGTTGTGGGGCACGGCGTCCAGCGATTTGAGTGCCGGGAACGAGTCGCTGAGACCGGGCGGATTTAGTTGGTACACGTGCTCGGGCCGGGTCAAGTCCTTGAGGGCGTGCTCGCCCATGTCTGTGACGGTCAGCCCCTCCGGCGGATCGTCCTGGATCAGGCCCCAGGTGCTGCCCGAGATCACGGTCTGGCCGCCGTGGGCGATGGCCCGCAGTCGGGCTGCACGATTGACCGCGGAGCCGTAGTAGTCGCCGAGCTGGAGGTCGGCGTGCCCGGTGTGTACCGAGGCCCGCACCCTTATCGGGCGAGGGGTGACCCAGTCGACCTGCGATAGGCCTACCTGGAATTCGGAGACGGCGGCGACTGCCTGGCGGGCGTTCTCGAAGACTATGAAGCGACTGTCTCCCTCGCCACGGGGCTTGACCGACCTGCCTCCGTGACTGTCGACAGCAGCGTCTATGACTGCGTCGTGCTGGGCCAGCGCATCCATCATCTTGTTGGGGGCGTCTTCCCAAAGACGGGTGCTCCCCTCGACGTCCGTGAAGACGAACGTGACTACACCTTGGGGCAGACCAGGCATTGGGCCACGTTAACTGCGCGTGTGGACGCCCGGTCCGTGGGAATATGCGGGCCTCCCATGTCGCTGGACACCATCTGATGGAACTAGGGCTCACCAGCTTCGCCGAAACCATCCCGGCCTCACCGGAGGAGGGACCCGTTTCCCATGCCGAGCGGCTCCGGCAGATCGTCGACGAGATCGTCCTGGCCGAAGAGGTTGGCCTCGACGTGTACGGCTTGGGTGAGCATCACCGGCCCGACTTCGCTTCCTCGACCCCCGCCGTCGCATTAGCCGCCGCTGCGGGTCGGACGTCGAAGATCAGGCTCTTTCCCGCGGTATCGGTCCTCAGCACCGACGACCCGGTCCGGGTCTTCCAGCAGTATTCGACACTCCACGCCGTGTCGGACGGGCGGGCAGAGCTCCTGGTGGGGCGGGGGTCGTTCATCGAGTCGTTCCCGCTGTTCGGGTACTCGCTCGAGGACTACGACGACCTGTTCGCCGAGAAGCTCGATCTCCTCCTCGAGATCGCTGCCAACGAGCGGGTTACCTGGCACGGAAGATTCAGAACGCCTCTAAACGAGAGCGGGGTGTATCCCCGGACCGACGTGCCCATGCCGATCCGGGTCGGGGTGGGCGGCACGCCACAGTCCATAGTGCGCGCGGCGACGCGCGGTCTCCAGGTTGCGCTGGCCATCATCGGGGGAGCACCGGAGCGGTTCGGTGTGCTTGCCACCCTGTACAGGAAGACCCTGACCGAGTCCGGCTACGACCCTGCCGACTACCCGTTGTCGGTCCACGCCCATGGGCTCGTGGCCGAGTCGGCGGAACAAGCCGCCGAGGTCTTCTATCCCTCCTACGCCGCAGCGATGTCCCGGATCGGAAGGGAGCGGGGCTGGGGACCGATGACCCGCGAGCAGTTCGACTGGATGCGTTCTGAGGAAGGCTCACTCGTGATCGGCGACCCGGACACCGTGGCCAGCAAGATCCTTCGCTGGCGTGAGATCCTCGGAATCGATCGCTTCGAGTTGCACGTCAGCGTGGGAACCATGCCTCCCGAGGTCGTGCAGAAGAGCATCCGGATGCTGGGCGAGATCGTGGGCCCGCTCGTCAGGAAGTCCTAGAGCCGGGCGATTCGCTCCACCAGGAGGTCGAAGTAGCCCTCATCCTCGATCTGGTTCATCACGAGGGCGTTGGGCTCGTCGTCCGTGACGTCCCACCAGTCCATGATCGTCATGCCCTCCGCCGGCCCCTGGTCCTTGACGATCTCCACGCTGACCTCCTTGCCACTGAACAAGCCGGGCTCCAACAGGTAGGCGATGACGGTCGGGTCGTGGAGCGGACCACCCTCGAACCCGTACTTCTCCATGTCCCATCGGTCGAAGAATTCGAGCATTCCTCCCACGCTGACCCCGGCGGCGGTTCCCAGGTCCTTGAACCTCTGAACCCGCTCGGGGGTGGCCAGGGCCCGATGGGTGACGTCGAGGGGCATCATCACGATTGGCATGCCGGCCGTGAACGCCAGGTGGGCGGCATGGGGGTCGACGTAGATGTTGAACTCCGCCGCCGGTGTGGTGTTGCCTCCCTCGAAGAAGCCCCCGCCCATCATCACCAGTTGGTCGATGTTTTCGACGATGGAGGGCTCCCGCTGCAGGGCCAGGCCGAGGTTGGTCATCGGTCCCAGAGTGCACATCGTCACCGGGCTGTCGTTTGTGCTGATGATCTCGATGATCCGATCGACGGCATGACCGGGCGACGCCTGGATCCGGGGCGGTGGTAGCCCGGCTCCGTCGAGGCCTGTGGGCCCGTGCACGTACTCGGCGGTGACCAGGTCCTTGAACATGGGGCGTGAGGCCCCGGCGTGGACGGGCACGTCGATCCTATTCGCCAGCTCGACCAGCCTGAGAGTGTTGTCGACTGTGAGTTCGAGAGGGACATTGCCGGCAACAGCGGTGACAGCGAGCACTTCGAGCTCCTCGGGCGACGCGAGTGCGAGGAGAATCGCTACCGCGTCGTCCTGGCCGGGGTCGGCGTCGATGATGATTGGGCGTGGGATGGCGGGAGAGTAACTAGGGGGAGGTGAAGCCATCCACTTCGGCCGAGGTCGGCAGTGACGGCTGTGCTCCGGGTCGTGTGGCGGCGATAGCTCCGGCAAGGGACGCCCGGCGCACTGCACTCCGCAGATCCGCCCCAGCGGCCAAGCCGCTGGCGAGGGCGCCGCAGAACGCGTCCCCGGCGCCGGTGGGGTCAACCGCACTCACCTCGGGCGCGTGGAGTAGGTCGACTCGGCCGTCCTGGACGAGCACCGAGCCTTCTGCGCCGAGGGTGACGGCCACTGCCCCGTCGAAGCGAAGCGACTCGGCTGCTGCAATGACCTCCTCGGTGGTCTCTGGCTCCACCCCTCCAGCCAGACCGGCGAGTTCGCTCCGGTTCGGGATGAGCACGTCCACGGCCTCCAAGAGCACTGAAGGGAGTGGCTGGAAGGGGGCGGGATTGAGGCAGACAGTTCCTTTGGCCAGTGCAATGGCAGCCTGGACCGTCTCGACCGGTACCTCCAGTTGCACCAGCAGCACCGACGCCGATATGACGGTCTCTGCGTTCGCCTCGACGTCATCGGGGGTGAGACTCTGGTTGGCCCCCGGTGAGACCACGATCGTGTTCTCGGCTTGGTCGTCGACGGTTATGACAGCCAACCCGGTCGGTGAGCCCGCGCGGCTGATGACGCCGGACGTATCCACTCCTTCGGCTGCTAGAGCGGAGATGAGGCCACGGCCTTGGTCGTCATCGCCGACCGCGCCGATCATGGCCACAGCGCTTCCGAGCCGGGCAGCGGCTAGAGCCTGATTGGCTCCTTTGCCGCCGTTCGCCGTGTAGTGGGTTGAGCCGAGGACGGTCTCGCCGGGTCGGGGGTGGCGTGGAGCTTGGATGGTGAGGTCGTAGTTGAGTGACCCGACGACGGCGATGTCGACTGACATCTCCCTCAGTTCTCCATGACTACTTCGGTCTCTTCACTCACGCTACGGAGAGTATCGAGTCTCGACTCCGGAGTTGGCAGGTATTGTCTTGCCAAGGAGGTCCCTTGGACCACAATCCGCCAGAGATCAAGGTCACAGAGAACGGTGGCTACGAAGTCACCGGTGACCTTCCGATCACTCCCAAGCGAATGGTCCTTTCCGAGGAGGGAGAGTCGCTCACCTGGGCGACTTCGGAACCCATCCCTCATACGTCCCCGACGCGGCTTTGCCGCTGCGGCCACTCGAACAACAAGCCCTTCTGTGACGGGAGCCACGAGAGAGTCGGCTTCGACGGGACCGAGACTGCTTCCACGCAGAGCTATGACGAGATGCGCAAGAGCTACCAGGGCGAAGGGCTGACGGTCCACCGCGTAGGGAGCATCTGCCAGCATGCCAGCTTCTGCGCCAACGCCGTCACCGATTGGTACCAGATGCTTCCCGACACCGGTGACGTGAACATCAAGACGCAGGTGATCGGCATGATCGAGCACTGTCCGTCGGGTGCGCTCGTCTACGAGCTGGCCGGCGAGATAGTCGAGGCCGACCTCCCGCAGGCGATCTCACCCGTCGAGGACGGCCCCTATTGGGTCACCGGTGGGGTGAAGATCATACGAAGCGATGGGATCGAGCTCGAGCCGAGGAACCGTGTCACGCTTTGCCGGTGTGGGGCGTCCAAGAACAAGCCTCTCTGCGACGGCACCCACTTCGAAATCGGGTTCGAGGCCAAGAATCCCGAGACAGCCTCCACTCAACATGGCGGATCGGCCGGTGAGACCGAGTCCGACGGAGCCGATGCTGCGAGCGGGTTGGTTCGCCACATCGTGGTCGGTGTCGGCGATAGGCTGAGCGAAGAGGCCTGCTCGGTGGCGGCCTCGATCGCCGCCAAGGCCGGTTCTCGGTTGACCCTCGTTCATGTCGGATCCGACGGGGGCGAAGCCAAGGGGTTGTTGGCCGCTGCCGCGACCATTGTGAGTCGAGGTGGGGTTGGTCCCGACAGCCTGAGTTTCGAGCGGCTCTCCGGGCGCTCCGCACCAGCCCTTGCCCGGTTCGCCGAAGATGCCGACGCCGGGCTCATCGTTCTCGGTCGTGGTGGTGAACACATGGGACACGTCCCCCACCAAATCGCCTATCAATCCCCGTGTGATGTGCTTCTCGTGGCCGGCCGCCATGAACGCCCGACTCGATACCGACGGATCCTGATCGCGACAGACGGCTCCGCGACCGCTGATCGAGCTGCTCGTCGGGGCTTCGACATGGCACGCGCTGTCGGAGCCAAGGTGGACATCGTCTTCGTCGGGCACCCTGCGACAGGCGCGCTCGTGGTCGAAGACACCATCTCACTGTTTGGCTCCGGAGTCGAAGTCCGGACCTGGCTCCTGGAAGGAATTCCGACCGCTCGCATCCTGGAGACAATCGACTCCTCCGGAGCAGACCTGGTCGTGATTGGCAACAAGGGATTGACCAAGACCAAGAGCCTCTTTCGTCGCTCAGTTCCTGGAGGAGTGCTCGCCGGGGCGCATTGCGACGTCTTGTTGAGCCGCACCGTCCGACAACTCGAGTCCGAGTTGAAACCGGGTGAGGGCGGTGTGATCGAAAGACACGGTGAGCCGATCGCGGCCTACTTGGACGAGGCGGGCAAGCTGCATCTGATGTCGGCCGTCTGCACCCACCTCGGGTGCACCGTCGCGTGGGACCCGGCGGCGGGCAACTTCGAGTGTCCCTGCCACGGATCGCGTTTCGGTCCCACGGGCGAGGTAGTCGATGGCCCGGCCAGCAGGCCGCTAAAGCGGGTCTAGAAGGCGGGCTTGAAGACCATCAGGTAGAGAATCACAGCCAAGCCAACCAAGCCGACGGCAGTGATCACATTCGTCCTCTGCGAGCCGAGGATCTCACCGAGCTCTTCGTCGGAGATGCGTGGCACACCGGAAGGTCTGAGTTCGCACGCTGCTCGAATGCGTTTACCGAAGGGCCTGGCGAATGCCCACATGAATCCGACCGTGCCTACGAGCAGTCCGAGCGCTATCCAGTACCAGGGAGCCGAGAACCAGCCTGGCACAGCGACACCCAACCACAGCCCGGTCCCAACCACTCCCGAGAGTGATATGTACATGGCGATGGCCGTCCCCGCCGAGAAGCCGAGGAGGTTCTCAATGCGCTGCCGGTCGGTTTCCTTGCGTATCGCGTAGAGCACGACGATCGAAGCGCCGTGGATAGCGACGAATGCAATCGCTGAGAAGATGTGGAGGAACCGGATCCAGGAATATGGCACTTCTCGACAATAGCCCTCCTGGGGTTCACCCCTCAGTGTGAAGGTCGAGCCAGGCGCGCAGCGTGGCTCGCTCTTCCCGCGTCATGCCGGTGATGTTGGCGAGGGGCATGGTCTCGGTGTCGACAGCCATAGATCGGATGAGGCTCGCCTGATCGACCATCTGGTCGGCAGTGTCGAAGACGACGCCCTTGGGTGGAGCTGTGAATCCGGGCTGGGTCGGCGTGTCCGAATGGCAAGGGGCGCAGCGGCTCTGGATGATGACGACACCATCACCGAAGTCGACATCGGTCGGAACGGCCACATTGCTCGATGCGGGAACGGTGACAACGGCGAGGACAATCATGCCGAGTGCCGCCAAGGGCATCAGCCAGGCGTTGCGATGGCCCTGGCCCCGCAGGTTGAACCAATGCCGGACTGCGGCGCCCACCAGCATGATCCCTCCGAGTATGGCCCAACCCCACTCGTGCCCGTAGGTGAACGGGAAGTGCGCGCTGACCATGATGAAGAGCACCGGGAGGGTGAGGTAGTTGTTGTGCAGTGAGCGAAGCGCGGCGTGCCTGCTCAGCGACAGGTCGGGCTCCCGTCCCTCCTCCATGGCTCTCACCAATTCCTTCTGGGCGGGAATGATGATGAAGAAGACGTTTCCCGCCATGAGGGTCCCTATCAGCGCGCCGACGTGGATATAGGCAGCACGGTCGGTGAATAGCGAGGAGAGGACGATGGCTACTCCGGACAGGAGGACCAAGGCCGCCACTCCAAACCAGACAGGCATTTCGATCAGCTTGGAGCGGCTCATCAGCTCGTAGAGCACCCACCCCAGACCGAGGACGCCGATCCCGATGATCGTCCCCTGCAGGGCGCTCAGGTCCGTCTTGGAGAGGTCTATCAAGAAGACCTCGGCGTCGAGGTAGAAGATGAGGACCAGCAGAGAGAACCCGCTCAGCCAGGTCGTATAGGCCTCCCACTTGAACCAGTGAAGCGTCTTGGGGAGCGTCTGGGGCCTGTCGTACTTGAGCACCCGGTAGAAGCCACCCCCGTGGACGGCCCACAGCTCGGCTTCGCTCCCGTCAACCGGGTTGTCCGAGGCTCGAAAGTGGTTGTTGAGCCAGACGAAGTAGAACGATGTCCCGATCCAGACCACGCCGGCGATGACGTGCAGCCAGCGAAGGCCAAGATCAAGCCAATCGGCGAGATGGGGTCCGATCATCGAGGGGAGACGCTAACGGGGTCGTCGGGCGCGACGGGGCGTCTAGCCGGGTGAGGCAGATCCGAGCGCTCGCGCTCACCCCGCCGTGCCGGAACGGCTACACCAAGTTGTCGGCATTCGCCGGCCCCGGGCCCCGCAGCGGGTGAACCGCCCGAGAGAAGCGTCGCCGGATAGAAACCGGGAACCGCCCGGGCGCGTCCACGCATCCAACCTGAGAAGGGAATCCACCAGGAGGGACGAAATGCGTGGCCGACTGACGAGAGTCATGGCTTTGGGGCTGGGCCTCGCCCTGACCTTGACGGCGTGTGCCCCCGGAGGCACTGCCGAGACGACCCGACCCTCACCGGTCCGCGTCGATCCCAGACCGTGGGCCACCGAGGGCCGCCATCTGCTCGTTCAGTTCGATTCCTGTCAGCCGTTCCTCGACTATGTGATCTCTCATGCCGTTGATCTCGTTGGTCCCTACGGCCTACTGAACTACGGTCACGGGTGGTGGGGTGGTGCCTTCCTCGACGCTCCAATGGCCCTGGCGGCCGAAGACGGAGCGGCCCGGGCGCCGTCTCCCGCCTTCTCGGGCACCAATGTCCAGGTGCTTGGCGTCGACGAGCCGGACATAGTCAAGACAGACGGTTCCCGCATCGTTGCCCTCACCGAAGGCCGTCTGATCGTCGTGGACGTGACGGGCCAAGAGCCCGAGGTCGTCAGCCGGCTCAACCTGGGCAACCTCAACGTCTCGAACCTGTTCCTCTCGGGCGACACCGTGCTCATGTTCGGCTCGACTTGGGGCGGCCCGATCCATCTTCCCTTTGTGGATACCGACGCGGATATTGCACCGGTGTTCCAGACGCCGACCGTTCGGATCGTCGAGGTCGACATCAGCGGTGATGCCGAAGTGGTCCGGACGATGACGGTCGATGGCCAGTTCATCTCGGGCCGGATGGTCGGAGATTCGGTCCGCCTTGTCCTCAGCTCGAGCCCGGTTGGCTTCCAGTGGAGCTTGCCCGAAGGGTCCGGCCTGAAGGCGGAAAGCGATGCGATCGAGCGGAACCGGCAGATCATCCGCAACTCGAGCGCCGATAACTGGATCCCGTACTACCTGGTCACCGACGCCGGTGGTGAGGTTGTCGAAGAAGGGACGCTCTTTGACTGCTCCCGGGCTTCGCATCCCGAGGAGTTCTCCGGTTTGAACATGCTCAACGTCGTCACCATCGACATCTCCAGCGGCCTGTCGGTGACAGACGCCATGGGTGTCCTGGCCAATGGCGACACCGTCTACTCATCTCACGAGAATCTCTACGTCGCCACCCAGAACTGGGACACATGGCAGTGGAGCGTCGGCGCCGATGACGGCGACGAGCCCAATTCTGTCACCACCGACATCCACAAGTTCGACATAAGTGATCCCGAGGCAGCCCAGTACCTCGCCACCGGCCGCGTCGAGGGGTACTTGCTCAATCAGTTCGCCATGGACGAACACGAGGGTCTGCTCCGAGTGGCCTCGACATCCCAGCCGGCATGGTGGGGCGATCGATCCGACAGCCAGTCGATGATCAGCGTGCTTGCCCAGGACGGTGGCGAGCTGAATCAGATCGGTTTCGTCGACGGTCTCGGCAAGACCGAGCAGATCTACTCGGTCCGGTTCATGGGCGACCTGGCCTATGTGGTCACCTTCCGTCAGACCGACCCGCTCTACACGGTCGACCTGTCCAATCCGGCCCAGCCCGAGGTGGTGGGTGAGTTGAAGATCCTGGGGTACTCGGCCTACCTGCACCCGATCAGCGGCGAGCTCCTCTTGGGAGTCGGCCAGGACGCCACCGAGGAAGGCCGCATCCAGGGCACCCAGATCTCCGTCTTCGACGTCAGCAAACCGGGGAACCCGCAACTGGTCGACAAGCTGGTCATGAGCAAGGGCTCCCACTCTGAAGCCGAATACGACCACCACGCCTTCCTCTACTGGGAGCCGACGGGTCTTGTGATGATCCCGGTGCGCCAGTACTGGTGGGAGGAGAAGAGCGAAGGAGCCTTCTTTGGGGCTCTGGGGCTGACGGTGGCCTCTGATGGCAAGATCACCGAACTGGCCCGGATCGCCCATCCCGGAGGCGACCGAGACGGTGACTGGGACTGGAGGGCGATGATCCACCGGTCGATCGTGATCGGCGACAGCGTCTACACCATCTCGAACAAGGGGATCATGAAGTCGGCTCTGACCGATCTTGCCGAACAAGCCTTCACCGGCTTCTAGACACCCACGGTTCCGAGCCTCGGCTCCGGCCTCGGCCCCGTCAGTTCTTGCCCCACATCTCACCGAACAGGTCGCTTCGGGCCAGGAGCTCGTCGGCGGTACCCGCGTCCACGATGCTTCCCTCCCGCATCACCAGGATCTGATCGGCTCTCGTCAGTGCCGGTCTGCGATGAGAGACCGCCAGGACCGTGGTGGCGCCGTCCTGGGAGAAAATGCCCTCCCACAGCTCCGTCTCGGTCTCCACGTCGAGCGCCGACGAAAGGTCGTCGAACACCATCAGCTCCGGGGAGCGGACCAGCATCCGCGCTGCCGCCGACCGCTGCACCTGCCCTCCGGATAGACGCACGCCACGGGGCCCGACCAAGGTTCGGTAGCCATCGGCCATCGACTCGATGTCCCGGGTCATGGTCGCTGTGTCTACCGCGTGCTTGAGTTCCTCGTCATCAACCCCATGACCGAGCATCAGGTTGTCGCGCAGACTCATCGAGAACAGTCGGGGTGTCTGCGGCGTGTAGGCGGCTCGCGGCGGAACCATGAATGCCGAAGGCTCGTCGACGACGGCTCCCTTCCATCGGATCTCGCCTTCGGCAGGCAGCAGCCCGAGCACGCAACGCAGCAATGTCGTCTTTCCGGCACCGATCTTTCCGGTGATGACGACGAAGCTTCCGGGGGCGATCTCGAGGTCCACGTTCTCGATACCCAGGCCTGAGGTGGCATGGGTGAAGGAGAGCCCGCGAGCCGAGACGAGCGGAGCCCCCGCCACCGAAGCGGGCTCGGGAGCCAGAGGCACTTCGATCCGGGCGGCGAGGTCGATCCGGGCGGCGAGGTCGGTCCAGTCCGCACCGCGCATCAAGTCGACCTGACGAGCGACCGACACCTCGGCTTGCCGCAGTCGAGCCAGGAAGATCCCGATGAACCACGCCGACTCCGTCACCTGCTGGAGCAGGTAGACGAAGAGGCTGAACTGCCCGATCGTCAGACCGGCCGCCGCCGTTGTCCCGAGAGCGTCAACCGCAAGGATCAGGATCAGCCCTGTTCCGATGCTCACGGTGTTGTAGAAGACAGCCTCGATGGTCGCGGTGAGCGTGCGGTCTCGCACCATTCGAGTCTTGCGATGATCGTTCAGCTCGGTGAAGTGGTCGAGCATGGGCTGCTCGGCGTCGTTGACCTTGACCGACTGCACCGAAGACAGCATCTCGCCGAGGAAGCCCGTTATCGCCTCGGTGGCGTCGCGCGCCTCACGTCGGAAGGAGCGGATCTTGGTGCCCAGCCGGCTGGTGATGAGCACCACCACCGCGATCGGAGTGAAGACGATGAGAGTGATCGCCGGGTTGATGGTCAGCAGCACGACCACCGCGACGGCCGCACCGAGCAGCGCCCCCACGAGGTCGACGAGGAAGTCGTATGCCTCGACCGTGTGGTTGACGTCATCGCGGAATCTCGAAACCACCTCGCCCGGGGTCTCGGTGACCGGCTGGGCGCCGGGCAGCTGGTACAGCCAGCGGAGCATCGCCCGACGCATCCCAGCCCCGGCGCGGAACAGCAGGCCGACGTGCCATCGGATTCCGGTGAAGATGAACCCGAGCCGCACGAGCACATAGCCCCATACCGCCGCGATGAGAGTCGGTAGGTTCCATCCCGGCGCTTGGCCGGTGAGGCTGTCGAAGAAGTTGGCAGCGATCAGGCCGACCAGGAGCGGCATGGTCCAGATCCCCACCCAGAGAAAGGTGCTCACGCCATAGCGCCATGGCTCGTTCCGCACGAAGCGGGCGATGACCCGCCAGATCGGAATGGAAGTGTCGCGATCGCTCATGCCAGCACCTCCTCCATTCCCGCGGCCAACAGTCGCGCGAACCTCGAACCTTCGTCGGCGGCGAGCACCTCTCTGTCCCCGTACTCGATGACGCGGCCGTCTTCGAGGACGATGATGTCGTCGCTCCGGGTCACGGTGTGGAGACGGTGGGCGATGATGATCCCGGTCCGGTCTTCGAGCAGGTGATCGACGGCGCGCTCTATCAAGACCTCGGTGGCGGGGTCGAGCTTGGAGGAGGCCTCGTCGAGAACCACGACACCGGGGTTCTCCAGGAAGATCCGGGTGAAGGCGAGGAGTTGGCCCTGTCCCGCCGACAGCCCTCCGCTTCCCGACTCCAGCATCGTGTCGAGGCCGTCGGGCATCGAGTCGAGCCACTCGGTCAGCTCGAGACGCCCGATCACCTCGCGGAGCCGATCGTCGCTGATGCTGCGGTCGAAGAAGGTGAGGTTGTCCCGGACCGAAGCCTGGAACAGCTGAACGTCCTGGGTGACCATGCCAACCCGGGCCCGGAGGTTGTCCAGCGGGGCGTCCCAGGTAGCGACCCCGCCGATCCGGATCTCGCCCTCCTGCGGCTCGTAGAGACGGGTCAGCAGTCGGGCGATGGTCGACTTGCCGGAACCGGTTCTGCCCAGCAGGCCGACGACGCGGCCGGGGGCGATCGACAGCGACACGTCGTGGAGCACCGGACCGTCGCCGCCCTCGGAGTCGTTGTAGGAGAACTCGACGTCTTCGAATTCAACTGACAGCGGGCCACTCGGGATGGCGGTGTCACCCGCCGGGCGGAGGACGTTCTCGGTGGCCAACAACTCTTCGATCCGTGAGATGGCGGCTCCGGCGCGCTGGAGGTCCTCGAGCTGGGATCGGATCTGGTTGATCGGTCGTCTGGTCATCTCGGTGTAGTGGAAGACCAGGTAGACGGCGCCGATGCTGAGAGTGCCGATCCCGAACAGCCACGAGCCGGCGACGAAGACGATCGTCGTGGAAAGGCCATAGGACAGGAGGCTGGTCGCCCAGAGGATGGCGAAGCCCATGGCACTCCGCAGCTGGAGCGGCAGCCAGCGGCGGAGCATGTCGGCGAATCTCTCCTGCATGTAGCCGGCGGCGCCGTTGGCGGTTATGTCCTCGGTTCCTTCGACCTGCTCGCCGACGAACCCGTAGGTCTCGGCAGCGGCGGCACGGACTGCCTTCCACCAGGGGACGGCGACCTTGTGGATACGCACCATCGCGTAGATGGCGATGGCGGTGAATCCGAGGATTGCGACGCCGATCAGCCAGCTCTCGATGAGCAGCAACACGAGGACGCCGGCGATGAGCGCGCCGTTGCCGAGCACCTTCAGGGTCATCGCCGAGAAGAAGTTGGAGAGGTTGGTCACGTCTCCGTCGATGCGCTCGATCAACTCGCCCGCGGAGTGGGCCTTGTGAAACCCGAGGTCGAGGCGAACGATGTGGTCGGCCAGCTCGGCGCGTAGGCTGTTGGTGGCGCTCCAACCGACGTCCTCGGCGAGATAGGTGGCCCAGACGGCGAAGCCTTGCTGGACGATGGCGATGCCCATGAAGGCCGCGGCGAGCGGGATCAGCGCCGCCGAGCCGTCACCGGCGATGGCGCCGTCGATGAAGCGTTTGATCAGCTGGGGATTGACCAGCTGGAGCCCGATGTCGATGAGCACGACCAAGCCGAGCAGCCCCATGCGCTTGCGCAGGGGCCGGAGGTACTTCGAGAGGAGTCTCAGATATCGGCGTACGGGAATCATCGGATCCGTTCAGTCGGGCGCGATCGGGAGTTGGCGGACCCGGGGGTCGCTGGGCACGATAACTGCGCATCGGAGTAGGGGCGGCCGGATAGTCGGCGGATGACTTGGCCCGAAGGCGACTTGGCAGGCACAGCCCATGCCCGATCCGAGATTGCCAGACCGGATCGGCGAGAGCCTGGGCTCGCCCCGCCTCCCAACCCAGGATGCAGCCAGCCGTCTGTCGCTGGACCTGGAGGTGGAGTCTGACTTCCACGAAGCGGAGCATCAGCTGGCAATGGACCACTCCGGATGGATCCGATCCGTGGTGTTCTAGCCTTGCGTCTCTACGAAGGGCGCTCAATGGGCAACGAGCAACTGTCTCGGCTGGCGGATGAGTACTACGGCTGGACCCTGCGGGCCCAGCCGATCGTGGCGAGCCTTCGGGGAATCCACGACTACGACACCGAGTTCGGCGAGTACTCGCGGGAGGCCGAGGATCGCAAGATCTCCGAGTTGAGAGACTTCGCAGCTCGGGCCGCAGCAGTACCAGCGGAAGGTCTCGACGCTTCCGATGCGGTGACCCGGGAGGTCTTGATCTTCGCGGCGGAGACCGGTGCAGACCAACTGGAGAACCGGCTTGCGGAGTTCTTCGTGAGCCACACCTCCGGGATCCATGTTCAGGTGCCAGCCGCCCTGCTCCAGTTCCCGATCGAGACCGTCCAGCACGCCGAAGACTTCATCGAACGCTTCACCAAGTCTCCCGAGGCGTTTGCCGAGTTCAACCAGCGACTCGCCGAGGGTGTCGCCAACGGCCGGACCCCGATGGCCTCCACCGCGCAGAAGGCCGTCGAGCAGCTCGACTCCATGCTCGAGGCACCGATAGACCAGGACCCATTCCTCGCGGTTCGACCCCCGCCCGGTCTAGACGAAGGCGTGTGGCGCAGTCGTCTGGTCGAGCTTGTGCGGGGATACGTGAGACCGGCCCTCCAAACCTACCGGGACATGATCGCCAGCGAAGTCGTCCCAGCCGGCCGCAGCGACGATCAGCCGGGTTTGAGCTGGCTCGCCGACGGTGAAGAGGTCTACGCGCGACTCGTCAGGCAGCACACCTCCCTGCCGCTGAATCCCGACAAGATCCACCAGATCGGGCTCGCCCAAGTCGAACGTCTGGATGAGGAGTACCGGGAGTTGGGTGCTGAGGTTCTGGGAACAACCGATCTGGGCGAGATCTACTCGCGGCTTAGGGACGATCCCGAACTTCACTTCGAGACCGGCGCGGAGGTTGTCCAGGCATCAGAGGTCGCTCTGGGGAGGGCGAAGTCCGAGATGGCCAACTGGTTCGGTCGTCTCCCCGACGCCGACTGCCTCGTCAAGGAGACCCCCATGGGACCCTCTGCCTTCTACTTCCCTCCTACCGTGGACGGATCCCGGCCCGGCACCTTCTTCGTCAACACCGCTGATCCGACCCGATGGGGTCGGTTTGAGATCGAGTCGATGGCGTTCCACGAGGGCATTCCGGGCCATCACCTCCAGTTTGCGATCTCCCAGGAGCTCGAGGACGTTCCCCAATTCCGCAAGATGGCCCTGATCACCGTCTACGCGGAGGGGTGGGGGCTCTATTCGGAGCGGCTGGCCGACGAGATGGGTCTGTTCAGCGGGCCAATGGAGCGGATCGGCATGCTTTCCAACGACTCGCTCCGCGCCGGGCGTCTGGTGGTCGACACCGGGATTCATGCCAGAGGGTGGACCCGACAGCAGGCCATCGACTACTTCCTCGAGAACTCACCGATGACCAGGTCCACGATCGAAGGTGAGGTGGACCGCTACGTCATGACTCCGGGTCAGGCGCTCGCCTACATGATCGGCCGGCTCGAGATCATGCGGATGCGAGCCGCGGCCGAGGCGGAGCTGGGAGCCCGGTTCGACATCAAAGGCTTTCACGACACCGTACTCGGAAGTGGCCTGGTCCCGATGGAGACCCTCGGCCGCATGGTCGAGGAATGGGCCGGCACGCTCCGATAGAGCGCGCCTTGCTGGGTGTTCCCGCGCCTAGGCAGTCGGTCCGCAACCGACGGTAAAGGTGACGGAGTCGCTTGCGGTGAGACCTGAGGAGTCGGTGACGGTGGCCGTCACCGTGTAGGAGATCGGACTGGGACAGCCGCCCGCGAAGTTGAATGTGACTGTGTTCCCGCTGCCGAGGTAGTTCGATCCCTCGTACCACTCGGCAACCAGGGCGCTGTCGAGGTCGTCGCCGACGGATGCCCCCAGTGCTATCGCCAGCGGCTGCGAGCTCTTGAAGTGCTCTCCGTTGGCCGGCGAGGTGACTGTCACGGTGGGGGCCTGGTTGGCCGGCAGCGTCGTTGTCGTCGGGGCGGGGGCAGTCGTCGTCGTGGTCGACGCCACCGTCGTGGTCGTTGTCGGGGTGGTGGTCGTCGTTGACGTCGCCGTCGGAAGCGTCGTGCTCGTCGTCGCTGGGGGAGGCGTTGGGGGAGGAGGCGACGGTGTGGTCGTCTTCGGCCCGAGAGTGGTGGTGGTCAGAGGCATCGAAGTCACCGAGGTCGTAGTGGAGGCCGCGGCGAGTGGCACCGGCCCCTCCTGGTCCTGTCCCGTGATGCCGCTGTTCTCGTTGGGCCCTCCGGTGTCCGCCGCCTCCGGAGCGGAGTCCGTCGTCTGCACTGCTCCGGCGACACCGAGGCCCAGGAGGAGAGCGACTGCCACGCCCAAGGCCGAGGCTCTCAGCTTGCTTCGGTTCGATCGCGGGCGGGCGCCTTCGGTCTTCCAGCGACTTTCGATGTTCTCCCACGTCCTGGCATAGACGATCTCTGGCGCAGAGATGGTCGCCAGGGCAGCCATCACCTCAGGTGGTGAAGAGAGGCCGCTTCTGGTCGCCGTGCAGGCATCGCAGGTTCTGGCATGCCGCTTGATCTTCGACCGCAGAGTCGAGTTGGGTGGCTCGGTCCGTTCCCCGACGATTTCACCGAGCCGGGGACACGCTCTGGCTCCCCGCATCATGAGCAGGTAGGTGGTGATTCGGTCCGACACCTGGTCGAGCAGCCAGTCGACAGTTGCCTCGGCATCCGGCTCATCCATCCCGGTGACGTTTCCCAGCTCCGAGCTGGATAGACGATGCCGGGCCGTGAGATCGAGGACCGTGTACTCGGTCTCGCTTAGGGATGCCGCCGCATCCCACACCAATTCGGCGACCTCCTCGATCTCGCCGGCCTCCCCTGCGTCGTCGATGAGGTCGAGGTCGATGACGACCTCGACCTCGGATCTGCTATCGCCGGCGAGGTCAGCAGCGAGTGGCGACTCCCTCTCTGCCTCGAGCCGGCCGATGGCGAGTGCTCTCGCCGTCGCGTAGAGCCACACGCGAAATCTCTCGGGCTCGTCGAGTTGACCGACCTGGCGCATGGCGGACAGGAACGTGTCTCTGGTGACGTCAGCTGCCAGTAGGGGATCTTTCGCCAGCCTGGACACGTAGTCGTGGACCGAGTCGAAGTGGCGCTTGAAGAGCGCGGCGAAAGCATCGAGGTCTCCCTGCTGCGCCCGCACGACCAGCCTTGCGTCCGCTGCAGCCGCAGTCGTCATGATGCTCGAAGTGATTTTAGTTGCGGCCCGGGAGGGTTAAAGGCCCAAGTCTGTGGCGGCTCGCCGAGGGCCCTCCACCTCGAGATCGGGGAACCGTTCGACCTGTTCGCCAATCCAGGCGGCCCAGGTCTCGGTGAGGTCGGGTACCGAGGAGGGCTCTATCGGTTCACCGACCACGATCCTGATCGGAGCGCGACGCAGACGATTCTCGAGGCCGAGGGCACGTCCGGTGCCGAGGACGGCGACGGGGACCAGCGGCACTCCGACTCGCTGTGCCAGCCAGGCCGCTCCTCGCCTCGGCGGGACAACCCCCCAATGCGAGACCCTCGTCGCTTCGGGGAAGACCCCGACGACCTCGCCATCTTCGAGGGCCTCCAGCGCCATGCGCAACGCTCCCATGGGCAGTTTGAACCGCTGGGTCGGGATGGTCCCGAAGCCTTCGATGAGCCAGATCACGAGGCGATTGGCTGCGAAGAGGTCGACCAGGCCCAGGTACCGGATAGGCATGTCGAGCGCCGCCGCAATCGCTGGAGGGTCGAAGTGCGAGTAGTGGTTCGCAGCCATCACGAACGGTGGGTCCGGCAGCGGAGCTCGCCGTTCGACCCGGAGGGAGAAGAACATTCGACCTATGGCCCGGACGACGGGAGGGCTCACCGTCCAGAGGAGCCGGCTTCGGGCTCTGAGGAGTCTGGCTCTTCTCACCGAAGTCGTGCCGGTGTTGTCTGGGCCGATCCGATACTCCGCCCCTTGGCTGATTCAGGCAGGAACCCTATTCCGTGCTGCCAATACGGCGTCGGTCAGTAGCTCAGAGACGCTTTCCACCCTCTCGATCGGCACTCCGTAGTGCTCGCCCAGTTCGTTGATCTGATGACGGCAGTTGTCGCATGAGGTGATGACTACTTGTCGCGACGCACGCGGAACAGGAAGTGGCTCTCCAGCTTCTCCATCGAAAGCATGGTGTTGCCTGTGCTCCTGGACCAGGCCGGGATGTCTGCCAGGACTCCTGGGTCGGTGGCGGTCGCCTCCACGACCTCGCCGATGTCGACCTCTTTCATCGCCTGGGAAAGCTTGACCACGGGTATCGGGCAAAGAAGCCCGGTCAGGTCGAGCGTGAGAGCAACACTCGTGTTGTCTGCCAGGGTCAAGTTCTTCTCCTCCTTGAGATGACCCCACGCGACCGTCGGCGGGGCCAGCTGACAAGTGGATTAGGTCCTTTGGCCAGGAAGCCCCTAGTCGGAGGCGACCGACGGGCCAGGGTCCGAGTGGGATTCAAGCCTCCCCGGAACCGGGCTTCGGAACCTCGGTGCAGATCGCAGTTGCCGATCGCGGAGACGTAGGCGGACCTAGACCTACCTAGTCCTCGCTCGGTGGGCCCGAACGGTCGGGGAGCTTCTTTATATAGAGGTCCTGTTGGGGGAAGGGGATCGTGATGTCCTCTCGACCGAATCTGGTGTAGATCTCCGTATTCAAGTCGTGAAGCACCAGGCCCCGATCCGCAGGTCTCTCGATCCAGGTCTGTAGCTCGAAGTCGAGGCTCGATGCCCCGAAGCCGACGAAGCGAGCCGTTGGCTCCGGAGACCGGAGTGTCTTGGGATGGTTGCGGCCCACGTCGATGAGTATGTCTCCGACCTTGTCTATGTCGGAGCCGTAGGCAACGCCGACCAGAGCCCGGATCCGGTACTGGCGCGGCCCACCCGCCTCGTTGACGATCTTGGACGCGCCCATGACCCCATTGGGGATGGTGATCTCAACGTCGTCTCTAGTCAGCAGGCGGGTGGAGCGAAGACCGATCCGTGTCACCTCCCCTCGCTCGCCGGTGTCCAGGATGATGTAGTCGCCGATCTCATAGGGGCGATCCGAGAGGATGGCGACGCCGGCGAAGAGATTGGACAACGTGTCCTGGGCGGCGAGGCCTATGACCAGTCCGAGGATCCCGGCTGAGGCGACTAGACCGGTCACGTTCACGTCCCAAATCGCGAGGATCGTGTAGACGCCGACGATGAAGAAGACGATTGCGGTGGCGTTGGCGAGAACCGGCTCTGTCGATCGCTGGACGATCTGGAACCGCCGGGAGCTGCGGCTCATGGCGCGGAGCGATAGGCGGGAGAATCGGATGGCGAACGTCACCCAAACCACGACCAGGGCCGTCTGGACGAATACAACCACGGCGCGCCCGATCGAGTCCGACAGCCCGAGTCGAGATGCGACGAGCGTGATGCCGATCAGGGCCACCGTGATGAAGATGGGGCGATGTATCAGGTCGATGAGCTGGTCGTCGAACCGGGTCTCGGACCGGGCAACCAGACGGCGGAGAGTCCCCGTTAGAAGCCGGTCGGTCAAGTAGGCGACGACGATGAACCCCAAGACGATGGCAAGTGCCTCTAGGTATGGGTTCTCTGCGAGGAACGTTGTGAGCTCGGACCAGATGTCTGACATTGACGCCTATGGGTGGCAGGGGTGCGACTGTAGATGATGGGACAGCTCGGATAGGACCGAAGTCACGCCCCAAGCGGGTCCAAGAGGGATCCACCCACTTAGGCTTCGACGAAATCTGAGAAAGCGACCCGGTGCCGACCAACGTAACTCCCGAGTACAAGAAGGCCGAGGCCCAATTCAAGGCCGCCCGGGAGCCGCACGACAGGCTTGCGGCCCTGCGGGAGATGTTGCGGTTGATCCCCAAGCACAAGGGCACCGAACATCTCCAGGCGGACATCAAGAAGAGGATCAAGGAGCTCAACGAGGAGTTGGCCGGTCCCAAGAAGGGTGGCGCCCGGGGCGGCCCTCCCACCACGATCCGTCCCGAGGGCGCCGGCCAGATCAGCCTGCTGGGTCCACCCAATAGCGGGAAGTCCACCCTCCACGACGCTCTGACCGGCTCGGGTGCTCCGGTCGGCCCCTACGACTTCACAACCCTGCACCCCCAGCCGGGGATGCTCGTCGTCGAGGACGTCGGCATTCAACTGATCGACTTGCCGCCCATCTCCTCGGCGCATCCGATCCCCTGGATCGCCAATGCCCTGCAGCCTGCGGACGGTGCTCTGCTACTGGTCGACCTGGGGCATCCGGGCTGTGTGGCCGAGGTCGAGGACCTGGTCGAGACCCTTTCCGAGCGCAGGGTTCGTCTGATCGGCCATTGGCCTCGGGGAGCAGATCTCGCCGAAGACCCCGGCGACCCCTTCGTGAAGGTGCTGCCGACGGTGCTGGTCGCGTCGAAAGCCGACGAGATCCAAGATGTCGACACGGAGCTTTCCATACTCGAGGAGCTGCTGGGCCTCGACCTGCCGACCCTGCGGGTTTCGGTGACGACTGGCGACCTGGAACACGTCGGCCCGTGGCTCTTCGAGGCGCTCGGGGTGGTGCGGGTCTACACCGAGTCGGCAGCGAGGAAGGACGACCGGCCATACACCATCCGCCGAGGGCAGACGGTCATCGACGTTGCCGGCCAGGTCCACAAGGACTTCGCCGCTGACTTCAAGTACGCCCGGCTGATCCGGCCCGGTGAGCCAGACCGTCAGGTGGGACGCGAGTACGCGCTCTCGGACGGCGACCGCATCGAGATCCACGTCTGACGTGGCACGGAGACACGGTTCGACCGGCCCGACCAGCTGACCGGCTCCCTGCAATTGCGCGGGTCGAGGCTTCGCTCAGAGGACGCTGATCACGACCGGGATCGTCAAGACCGACGCGAGCGTGCCGACGAGAACGACGGATGTGACGAAGTCTGGTTCGAGGTCGTGTTCAAGGGCGATCAGAGACGCAAACACGGCTGCAGGCATGGCCGCCTGAAGAATCACGACCTTGCCCGAGTCGCCCGTGAGTCCGACGAGACCCACCGCCCCGAGAGCGACAAGTGGGTTGACCACCAGCTTTAGGACTATCGGCACAGCCGTTGCCGGCGCCGGCAGCGATCGCTCCATGCCGGCCAACTGCATCCCGAGGGTCAGGAGCATCACCGGAATCAGAGCTCCCGCGATCAGGGTGACAGGCCGGTCGACCCAAATCGGCAGGTCGACGTCTGTGACGTTGACGACCAAGGCCGGGACGGCGGCCAGCGCCAGGGGAGTCGTGAGCGCCATGACTGCCGCCTTTGCCCAATGTGCCTCACGGGACGTGGCAAGGCCAACCCCAACGAGGATCCCCACTCCATTGACAGTGACCAGCACGATGCTGGCGACAGGTAGGACGTGGTCACCGAAGGCGAACGCGCAGATCGCCAGTCCGAAGTTGCCGACGTTGCCGTAGGTCGAGGTGAGGACTGAGGCCGACGTCAGCGAACGTGAGGCCCCGGAGAACCGGCCGACACCCGCAGCCAGGCTCCCGACGATGGCCATGGCGATCGCAGTCGTCCCGACGATCTTGACGACCTCCCCGGCGTCGAGACTCGATCCGGATAGGGCGTTGAAGATGAAGACGGGCCCCAGCACCCAGTAGGAGAGAGTTGCCAGGCCCTGGGGCCTGACGCCCACGGTTCGAGCGACGAAGAACCCGATCCCGACCACGAGGAACACCGGAACCAGGACCTCGACGAATACGCCTGCCACCGGGGCACCCTAGAGAGCGCCCAAGGTCGCTTGCAGACCGCTCCGCATAGGTCGGATAGCAGGATCCAGGCGATGGGTGGCTTGAGGGCGCATCCGCCTGCTCGCGCAGGGAAGGTCAGGCTCGATCCGACCAAATGGTGGTTGCGGCCCTGCGCCGTGATCTCCGCCGAGGAGGGTCAGCGAGTGTCGGCAGGTCAGCCAACTCCGAGCCGGAGGACCATCGTTATCTCGGCCGCCACCAGCAGCAGCACGATGGCCATTCCCCCGCGGGCGATCTTTCGTCCGTTCGCCGCCGCTTCGGCCATGTCTCCTGCCTGAGCGGCATCAGTTGCTGCCTTCATCGCCCGTACATTGTTGAAGAAGGCGATAGCGAGGACGGCGACGAAGACGCCAAGACCGATCGACACGAACGCATCCGCCCAGTCCCACTCGTCCATGACGATCACCATTGCCGCTCCCGACCCGGCGGTGAGGAGCGCGGCTGGGGTGAAGAAGCGAGTCGCGGCCGACAGGGCCACCCCGGACCAGGCGCCGGCGGCCGGGCCGCCGGCGGCGGCCATACGCGGGCCGGCGAACCCCAGAAACATCGATCCTCCTATCCACGCGGCTGCGGACAGGATGTGAGTGATCAGGAGTGCGTCGTCCATGGTTCCTCTCGTCTTTGGTCAACTCAACCTATCGGAGAGCTATCGGCCTTGTCGGGGATCTCACTGAGCGACCTCGGTCTCTCGGTTCTGAGGAAGCTGAAGAAACACCATGTTGCAAAGGCAGTCAGCATGTGCCAGATGGCATGGGCCTGGATCCAGGAGTCCGGGTTGCACAGGGGATGGGTGTCGGTGCCGGTCAGCCAGATGGCGTAGGCGGCGAAGAAGGACGCCACCCCGGCCCAGAACCACGGGAAGTGCCGGCGACGGGCAGCAGGCGGAGCGCCGGCCAGCAAACCCGGCAGCCAGAACAGGACGACCCACCAGAACTCGCCGGGCGTCTCCAACATGTCGACCGGAGTGATTCCGAAGACGAAGGCGACGACGAAACCGACTAGCCCCGACAGCATGCGCATTGGCGTGGACCAGAACCTGTGGAGGACCTCCGAGATGGCCCAAAGCCCGATGGAGACGCCGAACAGGTTGAGCCCGATGCCGAGCTCCGGACCCATGAACCAGTAGCCGAGCGCATATCCGAAGACGACGACGGTGTACACCGAGAAGAAGGTGCGCCCGCCCCAGTCGGCCATCTGCTTGACATTGAGCAGCCAGGGAACGGTGATGTAGGCCACCATCGAGACGTTGTCGATCCAGGCCCCGAAGAACGTGTGGCTGCCGTGCATCACCATCGACCCGGGTCCGAGGAACAACGTCGCCGCGGCGTACAGCAGAGCCGCCGGCTGATTCCCGATCAACTGGTTGAAGCGTGGCCGGCCCGTCGTCTCGTCGCGGGCCAGGACCACGAACATCGCCAGTCCAGAGACGATGAAGGCCAGGTTGCCCAGTGTGTTGGACGGCTCGCGCAGCAGGCCGCCGCTCACCCGTTCGCACCATCGGGAGACCTCGCCTATGGCCTGCTCGTTGTCGGCCGGTGTCCACCATCCGGTCGCTCCGCCGATCACGAACAGAACGGTGAACACGCCCAGGGAGGCCAGTGCTATCAGCAGAGGTCGTCGGTGGGACCGCACCCTCGGATGCTATTTGATGCGGATCGAGGTCGCTTGCAAGGCATTGCTGCCTCTCACTCCGGAGCCGGGGCACAGCCCATCCCAACATCTGCGCTCCGCTGGGTTTGGCCAAGGTGGCATTCACCCAAAGCCGGCTGCCTTGGAGACGGACCGGATGTCGGCGCTCACCATCGAGACCCGACGATGTCAACCGCAGCAGCCATCATGACCTGATCAGCCGCCCCTCGTTGCCGCCGTGCGCGAGTGACGGGATCCACAACTGCCGGGCGCGGGTTCGAACGCGCCCGGCGCGCGCTCATTCATGTCTCTGCGAGAACCACGCGCAATGAGGCCTCTTTGCCAGCGGTTCGGGGACCCGTCGTGCGCCAAAGGATCTCACCGGTCGGCGTGACCAGCATCGGAACGATCTCATCCGCGGACGGAATTCGAAGGTCATCCAGAAACTGTCTCCGGTCGATGTAGAAGGTGATTGTCGCCTCACGGACCTTTTGATCCGGAATTCCGCCGCGCATGCCTCCATCGATGAACCCGGCAACGGGTCGATACACACGCGAGATCACCGGCAATTCATAGGCACGAAAGCCGGGTATCTCATCCTCGAGCGCCTCGGCAACCCGGACCCAGGTGTTCACGTCGGCCTGCTGCCACTGCTTGAACGCAATCAGGAGCAGGTTGAGTTCGCCTGCGAGGGTCGTCGGCAGGTGATGGGATTCCCCAGACAGGCTGGACCCTTCGACTTCTGGAAACCGAACCTGCACCGCCACATCCTACGTTCACATTCCGAAAGGCCCGCCCCAGACATGTGGCCGTGGGCCGATCAGGGCTAGGTGTCTGATGCCGGAGTAGCGAACTTGGAGTCGAGAACCTGCGACAGGCGCCGTTCTCCTTCACCTCTCACGAACCACCACCACCCGACTCCGAAGCTCGCTGCGGTGAGTACGCCCAGAAAGCCCAGATAGGTCATCGCCCACGCCGTGTCGGCCTCGACGAGCGTTTCCCGCCCGAGAGCGAGACCCGAAAGGAAGGCCGACATGCCCAGGACGGTGTAGAGGACGGTCATCCATGAGAACCACGAGAACCCGGACTTCAGCGGAATGGTCACGACTTTGGCGGTGTCGAGCGGGAACAGGTAGGCGTCTTCGAGGTAGGCCCCTACCAGCACCTCCCTGCCCACCCCGGAATTGATGTGCCGTTCGAGCCTGGCTGCGTATTGCCTGGCGAAGATGAGATAGGAGGCATCGAAAGCAGTCTGGTTGGCACCGAGAAGGGCCACGACCGGCACGAGCAGGAAGGACTCCTCAGCCCAGGCGAATCCCACGACCAGCAGAGCTATCAATGTGCCCCCGGCGATTCGGATGTCGGAGAAGAATCGCTGGTGGTAGTAGCGCGTCATGCCCCGCATGCGGTGAAGCTGTTCGTGAGCCAATTCCAGTTCGTTCATCGTGATGTCTTCCTAGGAAGTACTCCTTGGTTCGAGGCAGACACAAGAGCCGGATGCCCTATCTGAGCGAAAGTCCGCGTTCTGCATGGGCACACCCGAGCACTCGAAGCCGCCCAGACGGCCCCTCTTCGCGTCGAGGACGGCGACACAGCCGGGACTGCTGCGGTCCACCACCGCGCCATGGAACCTTGCCGTGCCGAACCCATCCGATCTCGTCGCCGGTTTCGAACACGGTTCATGAGACTTCAAGAGCAGCGTTGGGTGACGACACCTCAAAGCCAAGCGTTCGATTTCACCGCCGATTTCTCCAACATCGCCCGGTGGGATCCGGGGGTGGTCTCCTCCCGCAAGACCACTCCGGGTCCGGTCGGCGAAGGATCCGAGTTCGACCTCGAAGTAAAGCTGGGCCTGGGAACGATCCCGATGCGATACCGGATCACCCTCTTCGAACCCGACACACGGGTGGTCCTCATCGGCGAAGGCCGCCAGCTGAAGGCAGTGGACGAGATCCGCTTCGACACCCAGGACAATCTGACCCGAATCGACTACACGGCAGACCTGACCTTCCGCAACTACATGAGATACTTCGAGCCGGTGCTCGGCAAAGCGATAAGGAAGGTGGGCGAACGGGCTCTGGACGGCCTCGCCGACTCCCTCTCGGCATGAAACCCATATCGGTGGCCGGCTTCACCAACCTTGGCTACTTGGTCCATTCCCGGGGCCAGCAGCCGGTTGAAACCGACATGTCCTCCAAGACCATCGTCATCACCGGCGGTTCTGGCGGTCTGGGCCTGGCAACCGCCTCCGCGCTCGCCGGTCTCGATGCCCGGGTGGTCATCGTCGGTCGCAACCGGAACAAGCTGACGGCGGTTCGGGATTCGATCGAGGGCGACGTTGCCGTCCACACGGCGGACCTCAGCCTGCTCCGAGAGGTGCGCCAACTCGCCGAGACGATATCGGACGAGGAAGACGACCTCGACATCCTGATCAACAACGTGGGTGTCCTGCTGCCCAGTCGGTCCGAGACGGACGAGGGCCTGGAGACAACCTTTGCCACCAACCTGGCCGGCCAGTTCCTGCTGACCAATCTCCTCGCCCCCAAGCTCGTCGAGTCGGGCCCGGCGCGTGTCATCAACGTCTCATCGGGCGGGATGTACTCGGAGAGGATCAGGCCCGACGACCTCTCTTTCGAGCGCGGCGAGTACAGGGGCGCATCGGCTTACGCCAGGACCAAGCGCGGCCAGGTCATTCTCACCGAGATGTGGGCCCGGCGGTTCGACCGATCAGAAGTCGTGGTCCACGCCATGCATCCGGGCTGGGCCAAGACCGCCGGAGTCCGGACTTCGCTCCCAACCTTCAACAAGATCATGGGACCGCTGCTTCGAACCCCCGAGCAGGGCGCCGACACGATCGTCTGGCTGGCGGCCGCACCCGAGCCGGCCATGTCGACAGGCGGCTTCTGGTTCGACCGCCGACCGGCTCCGGTCCACCTGTTCGAGGCCACCCGGGAGACCGAGCAGGAGCGGGCCGAGCTTTGGGGAGGCCTGGTTCGCATCACCGGGTCGGACCTCGCCGCCGGTGCGCGAAGTACCTGACCGTGGCGGCCACCGCCCCACAAGTTCGATCGTCTCTGGCTGACAGGCTCATAGCTGCGGCCGAGAGCGGACGGATTCCCGATGGGCTGATACGCCTGGGTATGGATCGTGTGGTTGCCTCCAGGCTGAAGTCGGAAACGGCTCGTACCCCCGACTCGATCGGTTCTCTCCGCAAGGAGCTGTGGTCCGGGCCCATCGCAACGCACACCGTGGATGCCAACGAACAGCACTATGAGGTTCCCGGGGCGTTCTTCGACCTCGTCCTCGGCCCGAGGCGGAAGTACTCGAGCGGGTTCTGGCCGGCCGGGGTCGTCGACCTCGAGTCGGCCGAAGAGGCCATGCTCGACCTCTATGCACAGCGCGCCGGTCTTCAAGACGGGCAGTTGGTGCTCGACCTGGGCTGCGGATGGGGATCATTCACGCTTTGGGCCGCCGAGCGCTATCCCAACAGTGAGATCGTGGGCATCTCCAACTCAGACGGCCAGAAGGCACACATCGATCGGCTGGCGAACGAGAGAGGGCTGAGCAATGCCCGGATCGTCACGGCTGACATCAACGACTTCGGGCCGACTCAGCACTTCGACCGCATCGTCTCGGTCGAGATGCTGGAACACGTGAGGAATCACCGGGAGCTGTTTCGGCGCGCTCGTTCCTGGCTGCAGGCCGACGGAAGGGCCTTTGTGCACGTCTTTGCGCACAGAAGCCACGAGTATCCATATGAGGTCTCCGGTCCGGGATCCTGGATGGCGCGCACCTTCTTCACCGGGGGGTTGATGCCGTCTACGGCGCTGATCCCCGATGCCGCAGCAGGCCACTTTCGCACTGCGCAGAGCTGGTGGATCGGGGGCACCCACTACTCGAAGACCCTCGAAGCGTGGCTGCGGCGCCTGGACGGATCCCGTCAGGAGGTGAGGGAGACGCTCGAGCCGGTATACGGCGAAGAGGTTGACGTCTGGTTGCAGCGATGGCGCATGTTCCTCATGGCATGCTCGCAGATGTTCCGATACCGGGCCGGGACCGAGTGGGGCGTGTCGCACCACCTCCTGCTCCCTGACTGATCGGCATGCCGCTGCATCCGGCGAGAACAGGAGTCAAGCGGTCGAACCGACCTTCTCAGAGACCTCTCGCGTCTGTTCGGCTCCGTCTCTCACGTCCCCTGGGCCCATCTTGAACAGCGAGACGATCGGAATCGCCGCCATGACGGCCAGGAGCGGTGCGACAGTAGGAAGCGAACCCGTCGTCAGCACAACGGAAGCGGCTGCGACCGCGCCTGTCGCGACCCTGGCCAGGGCCACTCGATTGGTCGAGATGACGTAGAGACCGGAGTCGGCTCTCGACGCGACCGTTGCGGGCGGGACCGAAGCCAGAGAGGCGAGGACGGCGAAGGCCACCACCGCCAGGGCTTCGAGATGGAGGTTCGTCTCAGGCGCCGCACTCCAAGCGAACGCCACGTAGAACGCTCCCGTGGCCGCTGCCAGCGAGGCAAGCTTGCTGCCGGTCGGATGCGCCAGCAGCAGGCCCGCAGCCAGCAGAGCGGCGGCAGGCCACAACTCCGGCCGGGTTCCGGCAAAGGCGGCTGCTCCAACGAGAACGACGTAGTCGGCCGGCTTGAGCCGGCGGCCCACGGATCCGACGATCAGTCTCGTGGCGAGAAGAACCAGCGCGGCGCCGGCGGCCGCCACCTCGGATAGAAGGGCGATGGCCAGCGTGAAGGCCATCGCCAGGGCGGCCGACCTCGGATCGTCAGGGTCGAGCTCGCGTGCGATGGCCCAGGCGAGGAACACCGCCATCGCCGTCGACAGGCCAGTCCCGAAGTCGATGGCACCGGAACCGGCCAGGTCCTGGAAGGCCACGGCTAGCCCAGACAGGCCGCTGACGAGCACCGCCAGCAGGTTGGACGGCAGGCGAGGGTCGAGACTGCGGCCCAGGCCGGTCATGTCCTCGACGTGGCGAGGGAGGCTTCTTCCTCGACGCCTGTTTGGGTTTCTCACGCTCGATGTTCGTACCCGCACCGGCTTTCGGATGTCGCCGGCCCCGGTTCGGGCCGACTAGCCGACCTTTGCCTCCGGGGCGAACACCCACTGTTCGACGCCTATGCGACCCGTTCGGAAACCTGCCGCGCAAAGCAGGAGGTAGAGGTCCCACATGCGACGGAACCGTTCGTCGAGGTCGTGTTCGACCGAGAGGGCGGCCCACTCCTCGGTAAAGCTCCGGTGCCACCAGTCGAGCGTCCTCGCATAGTCGAGCCCGAACTTCTCCACCTTCTCCACGGTCAACCCGGCCTGCCCGACCAGGCCCCTCAGCACCTTGGGTGCGGGTAGTTGGCCGCCGGGGAAGATGTACTGCTGGATGAAGTCGGCGCGCGAACGGTATCTCTCCCACTCGGAGTCGAGGATGGTGATGACCTGCATCGCTGCCAAGGCGCCGGGCTTCAGGGTTGCCGCGATCGTGGCGAACAGGTCTGCCCAGTTGGTCTCGTCCACCGATTCGATCATTTCGATGGAGACGACCGCATCGAACTGTCCCTCGGCTCTCCTGAAGTCCTGGATGACGATTTCGACCCTGTCGGCCAGCCCCGCCTCGGCGATCCGCTTCCGGGCGTATGAGGCCTGCTCCTCGGACAGCGTCACTCCCACCACGTCGCATCCGCGTTCCGCCGCGGCGTATTCGGCGAATCCTCCCCACCCGCATCCGATCTCCAGAACCCTCATGCCCGGCTCGAGCCCGGCCGCGTCTCCGATGGTTCGGTACTTGTTGAGCTGCGCCTCGTACAGGGATTGGCCGGGTGAGGCGAAGCGGGCGGACGAGTAGGTCATCGTGGAGTCGAGCCAGGCCTCATAGAAGTCGTTGCCCAGGTTGTAGTGGTCGTTCATCGAGGTCACCTTGCGGTGTCTGCGCTCCGGTCGGATCTTCTGGTAGAGCCGACGGATCGGAAGGGTCCACCGGGATATGGGGTGATCGAACCAGGCCTTCTGGTTGGCCGCTCCCCAGTCGACGAGACGCTCCAGGTCGGTGGTGCCGATACCACCCTCCATGTAGCCCTCGGCAAAGCCGATCAGCCCTTCACGCAGTAGGCGACGGACGGCGGCGCCGTTGGCCACCTGCAGGTCGGCAACCGGCGACCCGTCCCCGATGACCGACACTCGTCCGCTCGGAACAGTTAGCTCGATTGTCCCCACCCGGGCCAGACGTCCGAATACCCAGGATCCGAGCCGCTCTTTGAGCGTCATGTTGCCGATGTCCTCGGCTCGACAGTCGTGATGGTGTGCGAAGCCGGCTCCGGGCGCGAATGGAACACGGCTCCCTTGACCCAGAGTCGCAATGCCTGCCAGTGAATGGCCAGTATCACCTTGACGGTGAGCAGCGGATGGGTGACGAAAACGCGAAGCAGCTTGGAGTCGGTCATGGGAATCCTGTGGAGGGCCATTCCCGCCCTGAAGAAACGCGACCCGTGTTCCGACTGCTCTATCGACACCGACAGCCTCTCACCGGGCTCGGTCACAGAGAAGCGGTACACCTGGTCCATTTCGTTGAAGGGGGAAACGTGGAGCCACTTCTCGAACCGGTGGCTGAGCCCCGGCCCGGTGCCGACGGGCACGACATATGAGTGACGGTCGCCGAAGGTATTCCGGACCTCGTAGATGACCCCGCGCAGATCTCCTCTTGGTCCGTAGCCATACCAAATGGACAGCGGGTTGAACACATGGCCGAGAACCCGTGGGAAGGTCAGGAGAAGGATCCTTCCGCCTTCGAGGTCGACCCCTGCGCCGGATAGGGCTCTCTCCACCCACGGTCGGAGTGGAGAGCCGTCGGCAGGCCCGTAGTCGCTGCGACGGAAGCTGAACAGGTTGAATCTCCCGAGCGAGAACAGTCGGAGCGAACGCGAGAGCTGGCCGACCCGGTCGATGTCGAACAGCCCGTAGAACACCCGATATCTGAACCGGTGCTCCAAGGGCTCGAGACGGCTGTGCGTCACGGTCCCCACATACAGAGCCGATCCTGCGGTCATCGCACCAATCCCGACTCGGTCGCCGGCAGGGCCGAGCTCATCGGCTCGAACTCGCCGTGCCAGGGGGCGGGGCTGCCCAAGGCCGCAGCGACATTGAGCCCGGACTGCAGACCATCCTCATGGAACCCATAACCCAGATAGGCCCCGGCGTACCAGGTGCGATTGCGACCCTGCATACGCGCGATCCCTTGCTGGGCCCGAATCGAGGACGAGTCGAATTGCGGATGCGCGTAGGAGTAGTAGGCGTGAATGACATCCTCTCTCGGCTCTCGCAGAGGATTCAGCGACACGAACAGCTGCATCCCCGAGTCGAGGTTCTGAAGCCGGTTCATCCAGTAGGTCACCGAGGCGAATCGCTGTCCAGGGATCGAAGTCGATGCCATGGCATTCCAACTCGACCAGACCCTTTTGCGAGAAGGCATGAGGTCGGCGTCGGAGTGGAGCACCGCCACGTTCTCCCGATAGGGGATTGACCCGAGGAGTGCTCGCTCCTCACCGGTTGCCTCGGCTCCGAGCACGGCGAGGGACTGGTCCGAGTGTGCCGCCAGTATCACCTGATCGAATCGCTCCGGGCCCGAGCGCGAGTGAACGATCACTTGCTCAGGGCTCCTCTCTATTCGGGTCACCGCCTCGCCCAGACGGATTCGACCAGAGAGGCCTGTGGAGAGCCTCTCGGTGTAGCTGCGAGATCCACCGGAGACCGTCCGCCACCTGGGTCGCCCTATCACCTCTATCAATCCATGGTTGGAGAGGAACCTGAGGATGGTGGCTGCAGGGAACTCCCTCATGTCGGCTTGTCCGGTCGACCATATGGCTCCTGTCATGGGCAGGAGGTAGTCCTCCAAGAACGCTGATGAGAACCGGTGCCGGCGCATCAGCTCACCGATGGTCTCGTGTTCCTGGGGGGCCATCTCCGGGCCTGTCCTGCGGAAGCGCTCTATGTCCGAGAGCATCCTGATGAATCGAGGCCTCAACAGGTTCGTCGGCTGGGCGAGGACTCCCCGTAGGTTGGCGGCGTACTCCCTCCGATTGTCCAGCGAGTACGAGAAGGACATGTCACTCGGTTCAGTCGCCACCCCCAAGTGGTCGAACAGTCGGGTGAGGTTCGGGTAGGTGACCTCGTTGAAGACGATGAAGCCGGTGTCGACACGGGTCACCCCCCTCTGAGTCGGCACGTCCACAGTGTTGGAGTGTCCCCCGACTCTCGTGTCGGCCTCATAGACCACGACTTCATGGGAGTCGTCGAGAGCCCAGGCTGCGCCCAGGCCCGATATGCCACTGCCGACGATGGCGATTCGCTGTCTCATCGCTGGGAAGGTCCGGCTAGCGCCGGACCGGATGAGTGGTTGGCTCTCGTTTCAGGTGGGAGATCGTCACACGGCCAGCGTTCCACCGAACACCTGCCAGGCGAGCGCTGACTTGGCCAGCAGGCTGAGGAGGACGTAGGAGCTCTCACCGAACCTGTAGTCCGCCCACCTGCCCACTTTCTTGTATTGGAGGACCATGACGATGGCGAAGACGTTGAAGAAGGCGAACAACGAGAAGAAGATGGCGTACACGAAGCCAGGCGGGCTCGTTTCGACCCCTGGGGCCACTAAGTAGACGCCGATCGCTATCCAAGGTATCGCCCCTGCGAGGACACCGAACCAATAGGCGGTCCAGCTGACCCTCGAATCGGGGTCTTCGTTCCTCTCGTGGAGGAGCCCGAAGAGGATCATCGACGCGTTGACCCCGGCGATGGCCAACAAGGCAGCTATGTCGGCGATCCCTACCAGCATCGCGATCAATACGACCATCAGCGACGAAGACAGCGAGTACTCGATCCAGCGGGCATAGTTCCGCTTGGCGGCGAGGTTTCGCTCGTACCACGGGTACACGCCCGGCGCGGCGATGATGAAGTGGGCAGCAGCGGAGAGGAACAAGAAGACGGCGACTCCCCAGGCGATGCTGAGATCGGCCAGCGTGGTGACCGACGGTTCGGTCAACCCGGGCGGCCCGGCCATGAATGTTGCGACTATCGGAAGCGTGAAGTCGTTGGCCAGCGCCAGAACCGCGAACGCCTGAACGGCATGGAGCAATCCCATGCCGACGTTGTAGGAGCGCAGTCGCCCAGAGCGTGGGGCGGCCGGAGAGTCAGATTCATTGATTGTCATGTCGTCCTTTCGTAGCCAGATCCCCCCACGGATGAACCGGCGTCGGTCAGAGGCTGGTCCGTGCCCCAGCCAGCAGGGCCGCCCCCTCGGGGGATGCGGCGTGAAGAGCAGTCTGCGCGGCCCGGGCCACCGACGAGGCGTCGAAGCCGTGCGTCTGAAGGATGCTCTCCTGCCATTGGAGCATTTCGGCGACGAGGCCCTGGTCTCCGGTGAGCAGACCTGACTCCACGGCGGCCAGCAGGAGCCGAATCTCGTCCTTGGTTCGCTGGTCGGCGCTGCCATCGGCATCCTTGGCCAACTCTGCTTCAGCTGCCGCTGCGATCGAAGCTCTCGCAGCCAGCAGATGTCTCAAAGGCTCCGGAATCGGGCTCGCCTCATTGACCGGAGGCGCCCCCTCAGCCCAGCCTTCGACGACATCGTGGACCTTGGAGAGCGAATCCACCCATGCATCTGCGCCCACCGCCGGCGCCCATCGGCCGTCGGAGCCGAAGGCTTTCCCGCCTACGACCACCGGGACCCCTACCTCATGTGCAGCCTGTATCACGGCGCGTGCCCCCAGCAAGTGGATCGAAATCGCCGCCGACAGCACGAGGGCCAACGGACGTTCCCCTTCCAGGAACTCCTTGAGGCCACCAGGGGGAACGTTCGCTCCGAGAAACAGAGTCCGATGGCCCATGAACAGGAGGTGGGCGGCCACCGCGCGAGCCGGTAGCGAGTGGTCGTCACCCTCAGCCGTAGCTACCACGATCAGAGGCCCCGACTGGGGCTGGTCGAGCATCCCGGCCAGGAGCGAGATCACGGTCTCGATCGAGGCGGTTACCGCGTGCTCCTCGGCGACTAGATAGTCCCCTTGCTGCCAGCGGGCGCCTGTCGACCTCTCGATCGACATCAGGTAGTCGAACAGAAGCACGTCGAAGGGCACCCCCGTCGCCATCAGCTCAGAAGCCAACCGGTACAGGGTTCCGCTGTCCCCTGCCATGGCCGCCGAAGTGAGTGCCAGTTCGACTTCGGAGAAGCCCCCAGAGTTCGTGTAGTCGCCTTCCATAGTGGGAACCGCAGGCTAGCGACCCCCGCCTCGGCCACATATGGAGCAGGACGAACAGTCATCCACATCGTCGACCGGCAACGAACCAGGGTCGGAAAGGACGGAGATCTGACCACGATCACTGCCGCCAGGTCCCATCTAGTGTCCCTTGGCGAAGTGCCATCAGAGCCAGTAGTCGCATCGAACAGCGAGGACGCCAGTCTGGCAGCCGGCGTCGCCGCCGGCGACCGACTGGCACTCGAGGCTGCGTTCCAGCAGTTCGGCGGTGCCGTCAAGTCGATCGCCATGCGAGTTCTTCGCGACGAAGCGCTCGCCGAGGATGTCGTGCAAGAGGTCTACTTGAGCTTTTGGAGGTCTCCGGAGAAGTACAACCCGAGCCTAGGGACGCTTCGCACATTTCTAGTGACGATGGCTCACCGTCGCTCCGTCGACATCGTCCGGTCCGAGGAGTCGAGGTCTCGGAGGCAGGAACGAGTTCCGAAGGACGTGGCCCCGAGCATCGACGAGCAGGTTTGGACCCTGACCATCTCGGATTCGGTCAGGTCGGCGCTCGAGGCCCTCAGCGAGGGCGAACGTGAGGCGATCACGCTCGCCTATTTCGGTGGATTCAGTTACGTGGAGGTGGCCGCCAGGCTCGGCGCGCCCGAGGGCACGGTAAAGAGCAGGATCCGGAGCGGCATGAAGAAGCTCAGCGTGTCTCTCGCTGGAGTTGCGACATGATCGCCCAGCAGACACACGACCTCGCCGACCTCTACGCATTGGACGCTCTGGAAACGGCCGACACAGCCGAGTTCGAAGAGCATCTCGCCCGGTGCGAGCCCTGCGTCGCGCGGGTCGCCGAAGCACTGACGGCCACAGCAGCGCTGGTGGATGATGCCGCCCCGCCCAACCACGTGTGGGACAGGATCGTCGAAGAACTCGACTCGTCATCGGCTCGCGTTCTGCCACTCCTCCCGCGTCGACGGCTGATCAGCGTTGGGCCTCTCTCGATCGCGGCGGCAGCCTTGGTTGGCCTGGTCGCGGTCCTGGTCGGTGGTCTGACCAGTGATCAGGGCGAGGCTCTCGCCCTGGCGGCAGCATCTGCTGCCGAGCAGCCAGGAGCGACGATCGCAGACTTCGTCGTCGATGACGTCGTGGTCGCCCAGGTAGTCCTCAGCCAGGCTGGGACCGGCTTCCTCGTTCCAACAGACGCCCTGCCTGACCTGGATGGGAGCCTGACCTACCAGCTGTGGGTTGTCGACGAGGAGGGGGCCGTCATCTCGGGCGGCGTCCTGGGAAACACGCCGGGAGTCTCGACCTTCACCTGGACCGACGACGTCTCCGGGTTCGCCTTGACCCGTGAAGTCGCAGGGGGCGTGCCGGTCAGTGCAGGCGACGTAGTGGCTGTTGCAGGTGACCTCTGATGGGAATCTGACCGATGGCTGCGCCTCGAACTCTGTCAGCGCTGCGTGCAGACGTTGCCGCTGCCGCTATCGCCCCTTTCCAGCACGCTCCATATCCTCTCGCGGACACCCTCGACGAGATGGGGGATGCGGGGCTGGTCGGGCCCGGGTCGTTTTCATGGAGGCTGATGGGTGACGTCTCGGCCTTCATAGGAGGTATCCGGGGGTTGCTGATACAGGCGGCTCATCCGGAGGTGGCGGCCGGCGTCGGCGACCACTCCCGCTATCGCGAGGATCCGTTGGGCAGGCTCTCGCGGACATCGGCCTACATCACGGTGACGACCTACGGTTCGGTGCCCGAGGTCAGACGTGCGGTCGAACGGGTTCGCAAGGTTCACTCCCGAGTCAGAGGGGTCTCGAGTCGCGGCGTCCCCTACGACGCTTCGGATCCGTCCCATACCGCCTGGGTCCACAACGTCCTGACCGACTCATTCCTCGCCGCCTACTCCGCTTTTGGAGACGCACCTCTCACGGAGGCCGATGCCGACAGGTTCGTCATGGAACAAAACCGATTGGGAGCGCTGCTCGACGCGAGTCCGATGCCTGAGACGCGCCTCGGATTGTCCGAGTGGGTCAAAAGCCACCCCGCGGTCGCACCCTCACCCGAAATGCGAGACGCCGTAGCCTTTCTCGTCAGGCCTCCGCTCTCGCCGGCCGTCCAAGTGGGCTATCTGCTGCTTCTCGAAGCCGCCATCTCGACCATCCCGCCTGAGTTGTGTGAAGTGCTGGGATTGTCGCCAAAACCGGGTGCCCGTACACTCGGTCGGGCCGCGATCCGGGGTCTGCGTTGGGCTCTCGGATATTCGCCCAGTTGGAGGCTCGCCTTGGATCGCGTCGGAGTCGCGCCTCCTGAAGGCGTGGCCTTCGGGAGGCTGCCGACGACCTAGGGACGACATGGCTGTCAACGCGACTTGCACGCCCCGGACCGTCTCGTGAGCGGGCGATACTCACGTTGAGCATTCTTCTGCGAAGCTCAGTCGTCCGGCGACTCACAACCGTTCCTCTCATCTTCATCTCGCTGGCGCTTATGACAGTGCTCGCGCCCCTGCTGGCCGTGATTGCTCTCGCAATCGACGTCGGCCGCCGCCGCGGTGGTAGGCGGCCTTTCATGGCGTCCCGGATGACCGCGTTCGCTTGGGTCTACCTCCTTGGTGAGGCCTGGGCACTGCTGACGATGGCCTTCGCAGGGTTGTTCGGCCGCCGACGGGCGGTTCGGATGACCTTTGCCCTGCAGCGCCTCTGGACAGGCTGGAACTTCAGGGCTCTTCGGCGCTTCTTCAGTCTGAGATTCGACGTTGCCGGTCAGGACGCAATCCCCCCAGGCCCGATACTCCTCCTGTCCAGGCATGCGTCCATGATCGACACCATGCTCCCGGCCAGATTCGTGGTGCGCCCCCACGGCTTCAAACTCAAGTACGTCCTCAAGAAGGAGCTTCTCGTCGACCCTGCCCTGGACATCGGCGGGAACCGCCTTCCCAACTACTTCGTCGACCGCGGAGCTTCGGATTCGGAGGCCGAGCGAGATGGCATAAGGAGGCTGTCGGCAGACCTCCAGCCCGATGAAGGGGTCCTCATCTATCCCGAAGGCACGCGCTACAGCGAGGAGAAGCGGATCCGCTTCACAGCCAAGCTGGCCGATCAGCCAGGCCCTGTGAGTGCTGTCGCCGCGGGCCTGCGCCGGGTGCTTCCCCCGAGGCCAGGGGGGACATTGGCCCTGCTCGAGGCGTCCGCAGCCGACGTGGTGCTGCTGATGCACCGCGGGCTCGAGGGGTTCGCCAGGGCCAAGGACATCTGGAGCGGCGATCTGGTCGGGTCGACGATCACCGTCGAGTTCCGACGAGTCGACAGGTCGGCTATCCCTACCGAGCCGGCGGATCAGGTCCGCTGGCTGTTCGAACTCTGGGCGTTGCTCGACGAATGGGTGGTCGGCGAGGACACCGCCACGTGAGCCGACGCCAGGTCGTGCTCGACAATCTGGTGGAATTGAAGTGTTCCGGGTTCGGTTTGGCATTGGAGCGTCGCAGAGGGCGGCGATCGAGTCGTCGCATCTAGCCGGTAGGAAGAGATGAAGACAGGTTTGGTTCTGGGGGCTGGGGGAGCAGCAGCGTGGGTGTTCCACGGCGCTGTGATGGCGACCCTGGAGGATGAGTTCGGCCTCGATCCCGGTGGGTTCAAGACGATCGTCGGGACCTCCGCCGGAGCCAGTTTCGGCGCCGCGGTGAGGGGCGGATTGAGGCCCCAGGAGTTCGTCGAGATGGTATCCAGACCTCCGACACGTGAGGACAGGGAGGCGATGTGGGATGAGCTGCGAGCCGCCAAGAAGTCGATACGCCCGTTTGCGCCTCATCTGACTCGTGATGCCCTGGCGAAACGTCGAGGGCTCACCTTCGCCCTGGCCGGCCTGCTGCCACCGGGCCTGTTCCCGACCGATTGGGTGTCATCACTTCCGGGCATCTCCGGGCTCAGTGAGTGGCCGGCCGGATTGTGGATACCTGCCACTCGAGCAAGCGACGGCGCGATCGTCGTCTTCGGCAAGGACCGCACTGGGGTTTCGGTCAGCGACGCGGTGCAGGCCTCCTCTGCAGTGCCGGGGATGTTCCGCCCCAAGTACATAGACGGAGAGGCGTTCATCGACGGAGGCATCCCATCGTCCACTCACGCTGATCTGCTCGAGCAAGCCGGCGTCGACAGGGCAATCATCTCCGCTCCGATGAGCAGGCCATCGCTGAGCCCCTTCGCGCGGAACGCGACCCGGCGACTCGAGTCGGAGGTCTCACACCTTCGGGCGAGTGGAATCGAAACCATCCCGATACGCCCCTCGGCCGATATCTCCTCGGCAGTGCGTGGCTACCCGAGGCGCCGACCGGAGGCACGTCCGCTCATCGCCCAACACGCCGTCAGGGCTACTCGACTCGCTCTTGCCTTCTAACGGCGTAGATTCCCTCGGCCGTCGCAATCGGCGCTGAGCGAAACCAGCCCCGAACCTGGGCGCCCCGGACCCTCGTCGGAGAGTGAGGGGCCCTGGCCATGAGCGGCAAGCCACTTCCACCCGGATGAGCGCAGGGTCCGGTATCGGAGATCCTGGAGCGGTCAGAGGGCACAGAGTGGCTCAACGAGCAACGATCCTGTCTTCGAGCCTTCTCAGGTTCCCTCTCCACAATGCCGCCAGGAAGGGCTTGGCGATCAAGGCCCCAGCGGGGCCACCGAACCACCAAGGGAAGCGCAGCTTCTCGGTCCACGTGACGACCGTGGACGAGTCATCGTCCTTCAGGCTCAGCGCCCCGTGGCCGGTTATCAACCCCTTGTGCGCCACTTCGATCGACCGGCCCTCGTCCCAACCGGTTACCTCGATCAGGTCGGTCGTGCGCAGAGGGCCCACTGCAGTGGGAACCCGCATGACCGTGCCCGTCCCCCGTCTCCGCTCCGTGAGAAAGGTCACTTCGAGGGCGTCCTTCATCCATTCCGCATGGGAGCTCAAGTCCGAGAGATGCTCCCAAACCTCATGGCGCGCAGCCCCGATCCGGCGGCTCACCTCTATTGAAGCCATGGTCTTCCTCCCGGCTCTCGGCAACATGTCCTTTTCGGATCAAGGGTCATGGGCGGATGTGGTTCGGCCTCATGATCGCCTCGAGACGGTGGGCTCGGACCCAACCCAACGAGTAGCGGCTCTCCGCATCGGCCGCCTATTGCCCGGCGATGCAGCGAAGCGGGGTCGTCTCGCCGCCCCGAGCGCGGGCTCACCCGTGCGCTGGCTCCTCGACGAATACCTCGCCTGTGAATCCGTCCACCAACACCTGCGCTCCGTCGAGCAACCGAGCGGTCGGCACCGAGGCGACCCCGGGGATTCCCATCTCGCGTGCCGTGATAGAGGCGTGGGCCAGCATTCCTCCTGAGGCCGCAACGACGGCCCCCGCAAGGGAGAAGAGCGGCGTCCAGGCCACGTCCGAGTGCTCGACGACCAGCACTTCGCCTTGCTCGAGAATCTCCGCATCGCCAAGGCTCTCAACGAAGCGCGCCCGGCCTCGATATCTTCCGCGGCTCACTCCCACACCGGTGAGTCGTTCTGCGATCTGAGGGGACTCGGGGATCCAATTCTCGCCAACGATCATCTCCGGCATGACCAGGTCTTCTACCTTCGCCACCTCGGTCTTGACTTGCGTGACCTCGGCATGAAGCGATGGGCGCTCCTCGAGGGCGACCTCTACCCGGTCGGCCGACACTAGGAATACGTCCCCGGGTTCGGCGAGGGATCCTCTATCGACCAGGCGCTGGCCGACCTCGACGTATCGTGGGCGCAGCAGTCCGTAGGCGTAGGCAAAGGTCGCTCCTGTCGCCTCCCTCAGTGAGTTGTGGGCTGTGGCCGCAGCCCGGAGTCTCGTCAACCTCCGCATGCCGGGCCGATGCCCATCCGCAACCACCTCTTCCCAACGACGGCGCCTGCTCCTATGCACAGCGCCCCTTGTCGCAAGGGCCAGTTTGACGAGCATCTCTGGCGACTCCCTCCAGCGAGGGGCCGACAGGTCGTTGTTGCTCTCGCTGAGATACCCGAACTTCGAGATCAGACTTGTCATCGCCTGTTTGGCGGGCAGGTCCATTGCTTCCAGATCGCCGGCTGCGACTCGCGCTCTGAGTGAGGGCTCCATCTCGTCCAGAGCACGGGAGAGAAGCCGGATCGCCTCGCCCGGATCCCACTCGCTGGCGGGAAAGGCGTCCAAGTCCTCGAAGTCAAGACCCCGCTTCGCCAGTGCTCGCCTGAACCGGGTCACATGAGCATTTGCCAGCAGCGGAGCGACGATGTTCAGATATGCCGCCTCCTCGCCGAGGGCCTTCAGCCACTCGATCTGTTCCAGTAGTCGTTGGTCGCTCAACTGCCCCAGATCCGTGTCGCCGTAGGGCTGCAATTCAGCCAGCAGGGCCTGGCGGCGTTGCTCGACCCAGCGCCGGCCGCGATAGAGCCGCCACACGAGTCGAGTCATCCGAGGAAGCTTGACGAAGGTCGCCAGGCTGGGACGCATCCTGCCATTTGCGCCTGGCAGTCCGAGAAGGTTCTCGAGCGAGTCTCGCGGCATGCCCATCAGCTCGAAGATGTCACCGATCGCTCTCATGTCGAAGTAGGACCTGTAGGCGAAGGACCTCGCCAGCTTGGCTGGGTCGAGGTCGTTTGGGCCTATGGCTTCTGTGAAGAGGCGGACCCAAGCCGTGTTGACCATCGGCACGTTGATCGACCACACAAGAGGCTTGATGATGCCGGGCATCACATCCTTGGCGATGCGGCGCGAGTAGATCGGAATGTCTGCGATCGCTGTGATCGGCCTGATCTGCACCACATGGACAGCCGCGCCGTCCCAGACCCACTCGAGGTCTGCCGGTCCGTACCTGGCCGCAAGGCGCGCAGTCTCGGCGACGACCTCGAGTGCCAAGTCATCTTTGTCGGGAGGCTGCTCGGGGCGCTCTGTGAAGCCGCCGTTTCGATAGGTCCACCTGAGTGGATCGGCCCCGTTCTGCAGGAGGGTGTCTCCCCTTCCCTCGATCGCTTCCACGACTATGTCCGAGAGGCCCGTCACGGGATTCCGGGAAAAGGCAACCCCCGAAACGATCGGATCGACCATCTCTTGGACGATCACGGCTACCCGGTCCGTGTTGCCGGCGGACTTCAGCACCCGCTCAACCGAGAGGGTCACCTGCGAGTATTCGACTTCGAGCTCTGTGAGGTATACGCCTGCTGCTGCCGACCACTCCGTGTCCTCGTCATGTGCGGAGGAGCGGACCGCGTACTTCTTGTCGGACCTCAAGGGGAGTCGCTCCACTTGGTCGGGTCTGTCGATGAACCACGTATTCGGGACCAGAGCGCCGTTGTCCGCCAGCCACTGGAGGCTCAGGGCCTTCGAGCCCACGTCGTGGCGGCCGGACAAGTTGGTGATGCTGGCCTGAGTCATCGACCCGTGAACACCCGATATTCGGAGTAGTCCTCGAGAATTCCATACTCCCCGGTGTACTCGTACCCGTAGAAGTTCTCGTATAGGAAGAACTCAGGGGGGAACCATGCCGAGGTCGCCATCACGATGACGAGGCTGCCGATGGCGACCCATGCCGCGTAGGTGCGGCGCTTTCCCTTCTGTTGAGAGGTCAGCTGACGGTACGCGACGATGTTGCCGGCCAGCACGCCGAGCACACCGGCCCCGATGTCCAACGCCAGGAATCCGCTGCCGAAGATGGGAAGGGCGATCCCGAGGTAGAAGTAGAAGGCTGTGATGATCGTGAGGGGCGTGACGACCATCGCCAGGCCCTTTCCCCACCAGTAGTTGTTGACGCTCTTCCTGGTGTAGGCGTGCTGGATCAGACTGAAGACCAGAGCCGGCCAGAAGTACAGCTTCAGATGCTCGAACGTGCTCTCGTTCACCGAACCGATCACTGCGACGGGTTCGGCGAAGTTGGACAGCTCGAACACGAAGTGGAGCGCGCTTGCGGCGAGGTTGATGGCAAAGAAGGCAGCGACCTCCCAGACGATCACACGCCGCCTGTCTATCGGCTCCCCTTCAGGGCCCTTCACCTGGTGAGTTGCCCCAGGGCGGGGGAAGGTGTCACTCACATCAACCCTCCGGCCAGAAGGGCTCCTGTCACCACGAATACAGCGCCCACGACCCTGAGAACCGGACGCCCGCGGCGATAGCGGCGCGACATGTCACCGATGAGAACACCCAGAAGGTGGATCAACGCAGTCCCGAACAGGAAACCCCCGGCGTACACGACAGGGCGGGCGATCTCCGGTATCTCCAAGCCGTGGGCGTAGCCGTGGAAGAGGCCGAAGAAGGCGACAGATGCCATGGCGGCGATCGTCTTCAGCCTCTTGTCGAGAGCGATCACAGCCCCTAGGGCGATCACCGAGGCAGCAATGGCCAACTCGACGAACTCGGCGGCGACTCCCAACTCGTTGGCGCCGGCCAGGCCCCCTATTGCCATCATCGCCACGAAGGTGGCCGGCACGGTCCAAATGGCCCTGCCCCCTATGAACGCGCTGACAATGCCAACGGACACCATGGCCAGAAAGTGGTCGACTCCGAGAACCGGGTGCAGGAGGCCACCGAAGAAAGACCCAAACTCGATGACTTGGTTCTCATGGGCCAAGGCTGGAGGAGCAGAGACCACCAGAATCGAGACTGACAATGCGCCGACGCGTGCAACTCTTGGTGATCTAGACATGTATAGGTACCGAGATCCAGTACAGATTGGTGGACCGAGCGGGATCTTAGACGCAACTGTGAGTGGTGACACATGGCTTTGAGTGGCATGGGTGAGGTGTTGTCGACTCGAGCACTGCTCCTATGCCAGACACGCTCGTTTGGCCAATGCCGATCTTCCAGGACATAGCCCGGAGACCCGCACAGCCTCCGGTGTTCGACCACTCCCGTCGCTCATCCGCACGCCTCGTCCGCTACGAACCGGAGTAGATGTCAGTCATTCGCGTCATCTCCCTCGTCGGTGTCGCCGCCATGGCGGCATCGATCTCAGCCGCACTCATCACGGGTGCATTCTTCGAGGAGGGTTCGGCTATCTGGGCGCTTCCATGGGGCAAGGTGAGCCTGATCGATCTCTACGTCGGTCTGATCTTCTTCGCCATGTGGATCGCTCTCCGCGAGGGCTCGGTTCGGGTCACAGCGGCTTGGTGGCTCGCCCTGTTGTTGTTGGGCAATCTCGCCGCCGGCCTTTACCTGGCGGTCGCCGCCTACAGGTCGACCACCCTCGATGACCTCCTCACAGGTGAGAGGGGAGGGGCGGTGCCCGATGCTGGCGGCTGAAATCCGTTCCGAGCTTCGAACTGTCTTGTCCGGTCGCGTCGGCATCGCCAGCGGAGTGGTCCCACCCTTGATCTTCGTGGCGGTCAACGCAATCTGGGGAGTGACTCCGGCCGCATTCGCCGGAGTGGGATCCGCTCTGGTGGTCACGGCCTGGAGACTGGCAAAGGGCAGGCCAGTCCGTTTTGCCGCCGCTGGTCTCGTGGGGACGCTCCTGGCCGCGTGGCTGACCTTGCGGTCGGGCTCGTCTGTTGGCTACTTCCTACCCGGGATCGTCACAGGCGCCGCAACCACGGGGCTCATCGTCCTCTCGATCTTGGCCGGCCGCCCCTTCGTGGCGTGGACGAGCTGGCTGACTCGCGGCTGGCCGATCGGTTGGTATTGGCACAAGCAGGTGCGACCGGCCTATACCCGGGCCAGCTGGCTGTGGGCCGGATTCTTCGCCACGAGGACACTCGTGCAGTTGCTCCTGTTCCTGAACGGAGAGACCCTGGCCTTGGCCGTCGTCAGAGTGGCGACGGGCTGGCCGGCGCTGCTGGTCCTTCTCATGGCCACCTATGCCATGGGTCGTCGCTGGCTGGTTGCCCTTGCCGGGCCCTCGGTGGCGGAGTACGGCGCCGGGACCCCGCAGCCGTGGACCGGCCAGACGAAGGGATTCTGACTGCCGCCGGCGGAGGAGATCCGACGTCAGAGCTATCCGATAGCCGCGCGATAGGCCGCCAGCGTCCGCTCACGGGCCTGGGAGTGATCGACCAAGGGCAACGGATAGGTCTTTCCCAGCTCGACCCCGGCGTCGGCGAGCAGCCCGGGAGCGGCGAGCCAAGGAGCGTGGATCGCCGGACTTTGTAGGCGGGACAGCTCGGGGACCCACTTGCGGATGTAGTCGCCTCGGGGATCGACCTTCTTCGACTGGGTCACAGGGTTGAAGATGCGGAAGTACGGCGCGGCGTCGGTCCCGGTTCCTGCGACCCACTGCCAGTTTCCTGCGTTCTGGGCCGGATCGAAGTCGAGTAGATAGCGCCGAAAGTGACGTTCGCCGAGCCTCCAGTCAACGAGCAGGTCCTTGACCAGGAACGAGGAGGTGATCATGCGCACCCTGCCGTGCATCCAACCCTCGGCCAGCAATTGGCGCATACCCGCATCCACGATCGGATACCCGGTGACGCCGCCTGCCCAAGCAGCCAGGCCTTCCGGGTCGTCATGCCAGCGGATCCTGTCGTATTCGGGCCTCAGAGCCCGGTTGAGCATCCGAGGGTTGGCCGCTAGCACATGAGTGTGGAAGTCGCGCCACGCCAACTGGCGAACGAACGATTCCCGCCCCGTAGTGGCGGCGCCGATCGAGGCGGCCAAAGCCGCCGCGGACAGTGTGCCGAACTTGAGATCCGCAGACAGCCGGGAAGTCGTGTCAAGGTCGGGACGATCACGCTCATCGGCATAACCGTCGACCCTGGCGAGAAAGGCGGAGAGTCGCCTGGCTGCAGCAACCTCGCCACCCTCCATCATCGCCTGAGGTGAATCGGGTATCCCTTCACCCGGGTCGGAGACGACTTCGGCGGCCCGAGGTGCGGCTGCTCCAGGGATTGGACGCTCGAGCCAGCGCCTGTAGAAGGGGGTGAAGACCTTGTACGGCTCCCCTGCCTCCGAGCGTATCGAGCCGGGAGGATGCACCACAGTTCCGTCGAATCGGACCAGTTGCTTCCCCGGGAGCGCATCGGCCACCGCACGATCTCGCTCGGATGCGTAGGGCGAGTAGTCATTGTTCCAATACACGCTCCCGGCTTGGCGCGCTTCGTCTGCTACCACCCCCGCCGGGTCGCCGGAACGCACTCTCAGCCGGCCTCCCAGCGCAGCAAGGCGAGCGTCCAGTGCTCGAAGATGTGCCACCAGCTGAGACCCGCGCCGTGAACCGCCACGGTCGAAGAGCGCCGGATCCAAGACGAACAGAGCGACGACCCGGCCGTGTCGCAGGGTGGCCTCGGTCCAGGCCGGATTGTCACCGAGTCGGAGGTCGCGTCTGAACCAGACCAGGCCGGTCATCGGTCTGAATCGTGCCCGACCGATTCACCGCGCCTTTCAGCTGCATCGAGAACGCCACGCAACATCTGGCCGAAGATCCTGCGATGGAAGGGAACCAGAACCATCCAGTAGAGCCGCCCCAACAGCCCCCTGGGGTAGAAGGATGCCTTCTGCCTGAGCTTGCTGCCGTCGCCCCACGGCTCGATCTCCCACTCGAGCCAGGCTTCCCCGGGAAGGCGCATCTCGGCGTGTAGCTGCAGGAACCGACCCGGCTCGACATTCGAGACGCGCCAGAAGTCGAGTGCCTCGCCATGGCGCAGGTGCTGAGGGTCTCTTCGACCTCGCCGCAGTCCGACTCCTCCCACGAGCGAGTCGATGACGCCGCGCAGACTCCAAGCCCAATCCGACGAGTAGTACCCGTTGTCACCCCCGATGCGGGCAACCGCCCAGAAGACACTTTCGGGGTCCGCGATGGAGACAGACTCGAGCTCGTGTGAACGCGCTGTTGCTCCCGCCCACTGGGGATCGCTCGGCAGACTCTCGGCCGGCGAGCTTGCAGCATCCGACCAGCGTGTCGGTGCGATGCCTCCCGAGGTTCGCAGTGCCAGGGCCACCGACTCGCGGTACGAGGTCAGATCCCCGATCAGCCCGGTGGCGACGGAGTTGTCGTCGACGATCACTTCGTTGCGGAGACTCTCGATGAGGGGCTTGGCCACGCCTGTAGGCAGTGGTGTCACCAGGCCAATCCAATGCTTGGAGAGCCAGGGGCTGAGCAGCGGGACAGGAACGATCAGACGACGAGCCAGCCCGGCCTCCTGGGCGTAGATCTGCATCATTTCTTGGTAACTGACGCGGTCCGGACCGCCCACCTCCCAGACCTTGGAGCGCGTTTCCGGGTCCTCGACGGCAGCCACGAGGATGTCCAGGATGTCACCGATCGCGATTGGCTGGCACCGGGTACGCACCCAGCGCGGGGTGACCATTGCCGGCAGCACCTCCGTCAGGTGGCGCAACATCTCGAAACTGACGGAACCCGAGCCGATGATCACCGCCGCACGCACCTCGGTCACAGGGGTTGGCCCGGATGCGAGTATCCGGCCGACCTCCTGACGGCTCCTCAGGTGCTCAGAGAGCGTGTCGTCGGCGCGGCCAAGCCCGCCGAGATAGACGATTCGAGATATGCCGGCCGCCGCCGCGCTCTCTGCGAAGTTTCGCGCCGCATCCCGGTCACGTTGACCAAAGTCGGTGCCGCCGTCCATGGAGTGGATCAGGTAGAACGCAGCTCCGCAGTCCTGCATGGCCCGATCCAGGCTCTCCCGATCGGTGGCATCCCCCTCAACCACTTCGACCTCATGGCGCCAGGGCTGACCGTCGAGGCGCGCCCGCTTGCGTGTCATACAAACCACGTCGTGACCTGCGGCGCGCAATGCGTACACCAGCCGGCCTCCTATGTAGCCGGACGCCCCGGTGACGAGAATTCTCATTTCACCCCAAGTTTCGTGGCCGCAGTCCTGTTCGGATGACCGAGGAGTCACCTGCCTCGTTCGGAGGACGGTTGCTCGCGCTCGTGTGTATTCGGGTCTGCAAGGGCGGTGCAGAGGTTCAGGCTTCTTCTCGCGAACGGCTGAAGTTCTCAACGGTGGCGATGCTGCCGTACGGCACGTAGGCCAGATGTGAGGACTCTCCCTCTGCGTCGCACTCAAGGACGACGCTGCCCACCTCGAACTTGACTATCCGGCCCCTCCGTCCGTCCATCAGAACCTCTTCCCCGATCCGGAAGTTGTCGGCGAACACGAAGACCACATACGAGATGAGGTCCTTGATGAACGATTGGGCTCCGAAGGAGATAGCGAGGCCGGCCACTCCGAACAGTGCGATCAGAGCCCCCACATCCACCCCGAGTGTGGCGAGTGCCACGAGGACGGCGGCAAGCCAGATCGCCCATCGCAGACCGCTGTGGGTTATCTCCCTGAGTGCGATGACTCTGCCCTGATCTTCTCTGCCCAGCCTGCTGAAGATGCGGTTAATGAACGCGCGTCGTCCGAATTGCAGAGCTAGCGCACCAATCAGAATCCCGGCGAGCCGGAAAGCCGTATCAGCAGAGAAGTCCATGAAGAGCGGAGCCTACGACCTCGCTGACAACACGATGCGCTTTGCCCGAGCCCCCTGCGGGCCGAAGTCGGCGAGTGGGCCCTGCCGGAAGGGCCCGATCCGGAGTGTCAAGAGGCCGGCGGTCGTGGCACCAGCAAGGGCGTGACATCCTTGTAGCGCCTGTAGGCGGGGTCGTCACCCCATCGCTTGTCGCCGCGCGCCTCCAGCATCGGGATGCCGCTGATCCGCGTGAGCAGGACGTAGACGAAGACCGGGGAGACGAGCACGACCCACTGCCAACCGTTGAGAACTGGCAAGGCCAGGATGGCCATTCCCGTCCACAGGGTGATCTCGCCGAAGTAGTTGGGGTGTCGTGACCACGCCCACAGCCCCTTCGAAATGAACTTGCCGGCGTTGGCCGGGTCGCGACGGAAGACCGCCTTCTGCCGATCGGCGGTGACTTCGATCGCGAATCCCGTGACCCAGATCGCAATGCCCGCGTAGCCGACCCACTCGAGGTCCCTCCGAGTCTCGGTGGTGACGATCACGAGGGCCGCTGCAGCGGTTAGCAAGACCCAGAGCCCCTGAGTGGTCCAGGCGGCGAAGAACCGCACGGAATCGGCCTTTATCCCATCGAAGCGCCCGTCCTTTCCTTCGCTCCGGATGCGTTTGAACAGGAACGACCCGAGGCGAACGGCCCACACCGCCACCATCGTTGCCGCAGCCAATCCTCGGGCATCGATGTCGCCGCTGGCGAGCACGGCGACGACCATGACCGTGACGTAGGTGATGCTCCCGGTGAGGTCGTAGTACTTCTCCGTCTTGGCCGCGTTCGAGGGAATGAAGACGAGCCAGTTGATCCCGAAAGCAACCGCCGCGCACAGAGCAAACACCGGTAGGGACTTCCAGACGGCGGTCCCATCGCTTCCGGCCGCCGCGACGGCACCCCCAACCAGAACGGCGGCACCGATGCCCGCTACCAGCCGGCTTGCCTTTTCAGCCACTGCGAGACCTTGGACCTTTGCCCTTGTTTGGTGCCGTGCCCGGGTCTCTAGCCGGACTGCCGGTTGGAGACCGCACCAATCACGACGACTACCAGGCCAACGACGATCCCGCCTATGAACAGGAACCCGACGAAGCCAGAGCCGGTATCCAGTGCCAACCAGCCGAGAAGCAAGCCGCCCATGCCCAGCGCCAGGAACAGTCCCACGATCATCGTGCCCAGTGACGTCAGTGATGTCTGTGCCATCGGTCAACCTCCTAGGTAGGAACAGGCTTCTCTCGTCGAAACGTCGGGCCAACTCAAGCCGGTTTGCCGCTCGTATGCCAATGGCGTCACTCGACCGTCCACGTGAACGCCAAGGCGATGTGGAGGCGGGTCTCGACAACAGGGGCGTCCGCACCAGCCACAATCATCGGCTCTTCATCGGGCATGTCGTCGCGGGGATGTTTGAATCGGCTCCGTCGTGAGAGTCGTGGTGTTGGGATGTGGTCGGATCGGAAGCGTCATCGCCGCCACCCTCGCCTCGGACGAATCGGTGTCGGTGGCAGTCGTCGACCGCGACACCTCGGCGCTCGAAAGGCTGAAAGCCAAAGCCGACCTCGAGGTGAAGGTCACCGATCTGGCAGATCGTCACCAGGTGGCCCGCCTGGCTGCGGACTGCGACCTCGTGGTCAGTGCCGTGCCGGGCTTTCTCGGATATCAAACACTGGAAGCGGTCCTCACCACCGGGACGCATGTGGTCGACATCGCCTTCTTCCCCGAAGACCCCTTCGGGCTCGATCAGATCGCCACCGAGAAGGGAGCCACCGCCATCGTCGACATCGGGGTTAGTCCGGGGATGAGCGGTGTTCTCGTCGCCCACGCCGCCACTGGACTCGACGCGGTGCAAGACGTAGCCATCTATGTCGGCGGGCTACCCGCGGAGAGGAATTGGCCCTGGGAGTACAAAGCGGTCTTCTCGCCGATCGACGTGATCGAGGAGTACATCAGACCGGCCCGACTCCGATCTGAGGGGGAGTTGGTGACCCTTCCTGCCTTGTCCGAAGTCGAGTTGGTGGAGTTCGAGGACATCGGCACTCTGGAGGCGTTCAACACCGACGGCCTCCGCACCCTCCTCGACACCATCCCTGCCGCCAACATGGTCGAGAAGACTCTCCGCTACCCCGGCCACGCCGACCAGATGAGGATTCTCCGGGAGAGCGGCTTCTTCTCCACCGAGCCGGTGGATGTGGTCGGGAACCCGGTGCGGCCGATCGACCTCACCACCCAGCTCTTGTTTCCCATGTGGCAGCTGGAGGAGGGCGAAGCCGACCTGACCGTGATGCGTGTGCTGGTGGAGGGCCTGCAGGAGGGCCAGCCTACCCGATACGTCTACGACCTCATGGATCGCTACGACCCGGAGTCAGGCGTGACGTCGATGGCCCGCACCACCGGCTACACCGCGACGGCCGCAGCCCGTCTCGTCCTCGATGGCCGGTATCGCACTCCGGGAATCTCACCACCGGAGTATCTGGGGAAGGACCCTTCGATCACGCGCTATCTGCTGGAGAGGCTGGCGGAGCGGGGCGTGGTCTACGACGAGAGAGTCGAACGCCTCGACTGAGCCCGATGGGTTGGCTACCCGGCTGCGCTGACCGTGACCGGGATGGCGTTGAGGGTGGCGTTGCCGGACAAGGGGTCGATGTCGGACTCGTCGCTGAGGATGTTCGAGTTCACCCCGGGCCGGGCCGACGCCACCGCAGTCGCCGTGCCACTGCGGTCATGACCCCAACCGTGGGGGAGACTGACCACTCCCGGCATCATGGTGTCCGTCACCTCCACCCTGGCGACTATCTTGCCGGCGCTCGAAGCGACCTCGGCGGATCCGCCATCGGCCACCCCGAGCCGGTCGGCGTCGTCCGGGTTCACCAGCAGCGTGCATCTCTCCCTGCCTGCCACCAACACTCCGATGTTGTGCATCCAGGAGTTGTTGGAGCGCACATGCCGGCGCCCGATTAGCAACATTCCGTTGCGGTGGCCCATCGACTCCTCCAGCCTTGCCAGATCCTCGACTAGCTCGGGTGGGGCAAGGTCGACCTTGCCGTCTGGGGTGCACAAGGCGTCAGGCAGCCTCGGCTGCAAAGCACCCAAATCGACGCCGTGGGGCGATTCCTCCAGCGCGGCCAGGGTCAGACCCCCGGCAATCTCGCCGAAGCGGTCACCGTACGGCCCGGCCCGCAGCATCAGGTCGAGGAAGCGTTCCGGGCCCCTCCGGTCGCCGATCATCTCGCTGATCTCGGACACGTCACGTCCGTTAATGGGTGACTTCGCATCCTGGACCATGTTCTCGAGGTAGGCGGTGAAGGCGAGGTCGTCTACGGGAGCGGCATCGATCGCAGAGCCCTGCCCGCTGACCAGTGCTGCCAGCTTGCAGAGGATCTCCCACTCGTCCATGCCCACGTCGTTGGGAAGGACCGCCGGGGAATAGTTGGCGACGTTGCGGACCATGAGCCCGGTGAACGCCAAGTCGTAATGACTTCTCTGCAGAGGCGGAGTGGCGGGGAGAATCACGTCGGCGTGCCGGGCCGTCTCGTTGCGGTAGATGTCGACCGAGACCATGAAGTCGAGCTGTCCCATGGCTCGGTCGAGCCGGTCCGCATTGGGTGTCGAAAGGACCGGGTTTCCGCCGATCACCACCATCGCCCTGACCTGGCCCTCCCCGGGAGTCTCGATCTCGTCGGCCAGAGTCGAGACCGGGAGTTCTCCACGCACCTCGGGCAGCTCCCTGACCCGTGAGGCCCAGCGCCCGGTGTCGAAACCGCGTCTCGACCGCGGTCGCTGGTGAGCAGGAGCGGAGAACATCGCCCCTCCGGGGCGGTCGAGGTTTCCTGTCAGGGCATTGACCAGGTCGACCAGCCAGGACGAGGTGGTTCCGAACCGAACCGTCTGGGTGCCCACTCTTGCGTAGACGGCCGCCGCGTCGGCTCCCGACAGGTCCTTGGCAATTCGGCGGGTGGTTCCGGCTTCGACACCGGTGGCGGTAGCCACCCGCTCGGGAGTGAAGCCCTCCAAGGCGGCGAGAGCTTCCTCGGCTCCCTTGAAGTACGAGGGCAGCGGAGCAACGAGGCTCTCCTCGGCCAGGACATTGACGATCGCCGCGAGAAAGAGAGCGTCGGTCCCGGGTCGGATCGGGATGTGCTCACTGGCCTGGGCCGCAGTCTTGGAACGACGCGGGTCGACGACCACGACCCTGCCGCCGCGCCCAATGATCGCCTCCATCCGTCCCGGCCAGTCGGGTGCGGTCGCCAGGCTCCCATTCGACTCGTAAGGATCAGCGCCCAGCATCAGCAGATACGAGGTGCGGTCGATGTCGGGCACCGGTATCAGGTCGGGATGGCCGAACATCTTCCCGCTCGAGACGTGCTTCGGCATCTGGTCGACGGTGGCCGCGGTGTAGATGTTCCGGGTTCTCAGCGCCTTGAGGAACACGCGCCCGTAGAGCATTCCGGCGAGGTTGTGGACGTTGGGGTTGCCCAGATACACGCCGACGGCGTTGTTGCCGTGCTCGGCGATTATCGGCATCAGCCGGTCGTTGATCAGCTCGAACGCCTCGGCCCAGGTGGCCGACCGCCAGCGGTCTCCCTCCCGGATCTGCGGAGAACGGAGACGGTCAGGGTCGTCCTCGAGATGCTTGAGAGTCGAGCCCTTGGGACATATGAACCCGTGGGAGAAGACATCCTCACGGTCGCCTCTGATGTTCCCGACCACGCCGTCGCTGATAGCTATCTCGAGCCCGCAAGTGGCCTCACAGAGCGGACAGGTGCGGAAGGCGGTCTCGCTGACCATGCGGGGAATCTACCCGGGTGAAGGGTCAGGTGTCTCTCTCGACCCGATGAGTCGGCGGGAGGACATGAGTGTCTTCGACTCCGCGGTCATCGGCTCCTCGAGTCTGGGTGACAGCCAAGCTGGGGCCGGCGGCTGACTGACTCCACCACATCCGGGTACGGTGCCATCCATGGGATTCCTCGCCTGGTTCGCCTTGGTTGCGCTGGTCGAGATGGCGACCTTCTTCGGGGTCAGCTCACAGATCGGGCTGGGTCCCGCGATAGTCATCGCTCTCGGAACCGCATTCGTCGGCGCCTACATGGTTCGGCGTGCGGGTGTTGCCGTATGGAGGCGAATCCGGGACAAGATCAGGCAAAGCCGGATGCCGGGCCGGGAGCTGGTCGCCGGCGTGGCGATTCTGTTGGCCGGCGCTTTCCTCATCTCGCCAGGGTTCATCACCGACGTGCTCGGGTTCGCCCTGCTCGTGCCCGCCGTCCAGGGCTGGATGCACCGGGTGGTCACCGATCGCCTCTCCTCCCGGCTCGAAGTCATCAGCTCCTCACTCGGGGCTGGCGAGACACCGGGTGACTGGGAGTGGGAGGTGACCGACGTCGTCGAGATCGAAGAAGACGACTGAGCTGGACGCCGCCACGCCAGGTGCCGGGCTACCGGAGCGTCACTCGCAGTCGGTGAACCACCGGACGGCTCCGGCGTCGAATGCGAATGCCGCCTGGGACTCGAACTCCCGTCCCTGGAACCCGAAGGCGACCGGCACCCGGTAGACGTCGATGGTGACTCCGTCGAATTGCTCTGAGTCGGGTCCGTCGACATCGCCCACCATCCGGTAGTCGGTGATCAGAAGGAACTCGTCCCGGATGATTCGCCTGCAAGCCTCTTCGCCATAGCGGTTGATGACCGCGGGGTGGATTGTGTCGAACAGGAACTCCACGTCACCAGCACCGATTGCGGCCGCGTACTCGGAGACGAACGTCTCGATGACCACGGCGGGTGCAATCGTGGTGGTGGTGACCGCCTCGGTGGTTGTCACCGGGGCGGTTGTGGTGGTTGTCTCCACCGCCTCGGTTGTGGCTGGTGCTTCGGTCGTCGAGGGAGCGGCGGCCGTTGTCGTCGAGGCTTCGGCAAGCTGGTCATCGGTTCTCCCGCCCGACGCAATCCAGCCGATGATGCCGATGAGGACGAGCAGCCCTCCTCCGACCACGAGGGCCTGGCCCAGTCTCTTCTGATCCACTAGCAAGGACCGGGTTCGTGTCTGGCTCGCCACTCGATGAGCTGCCGGGCGTCGCTGCGGATCCTTGAAGCGGCTGAATGGCTGAGACGGTCCACTTCGCGTTGGAACTGCCGCCTTCTGACCGCCGAGTTCACGGTGAACCACCGGTCACGACCACGGAGCACCTTGAGCTTGCTCACATCGAACTCCCACACCTTCTCGACGCAGACCCAGCCAACACCCTCTTTGCACTCGAGGATGTTGTAAGGGGTGGCCACGATGTCCTGGTAGAAGAAGCTTCTCCGAACCGTGAATATCTGGTAGTTCGTCATCCACTCGGTGACCTTCCCGGCGATGAAAGCCCCTAGTTCGGCTGTCTTCTCCAGGAACTCGGTTCCTGCCTGAAGTGGTGTGGTCGGGACGTCCGGAATTGCGTCGATGGCCGTGGCCGCATCGATGCCTCCCATGACTACGCCTCTCGTGGTGGCCACGTAGCTGCCGGTGCGGTAACCCTGGGCAGCCCCTCCCGCGTGCAGGCCGGCGGACCGAGCGCTGAGCAGGTCGCCGGCGAAGTCGAGGTCTCGTGCCAGGTCCGACAGGTCGACCACGAGCTGTTCCCCGGCCTCCACATTGCGCTCAGACCCCTCGTAGCGACCGACGATGATCGAAAAGTCGACGTGGACCCTGATCCGGTCGGCCCGGCCCGCGGGCTCGGCCTTTCTCTTCGGTTCGACGCCTTCGCAGGGGTCGGCCTGATCTTCGGGCTCAGGGGCACTGGATACGCCTGGGCCCGGTGTTTCGCCTTCATCCTCTCCGCCGGTGCCATCACCGGCATCCGAACCGGCGTCGGCCGTCGCCGCTCCGACGCACTCCTCGTAGGCGCGACGGGCCGCATCCGCTGCTTCGCATGCCTCGTCCGCCTTCTTCTGGGCATCGGCGGCCTTCTCGCAGGCTTCCTCGGCTGCCTCTTTGGCCTCGGCGATGTCGGCGTCGATGTCCTCCAGGGCGTCGCCGTAGGCCTCGTCGGTCTCTCGCATCTCCTCGCGAAACTCCGGAGTGTCCATCTCCTTCCACTTGGCCTCGACTTCCTGAGCGCTGAGATCTCCCGCCTTGTAGGAGTCCCACACCTCGCCCAGGGCGAGCTTCTTGAGATGGAGGTCACGGGAGGTGACGCGGTTGCCCGCCTCGTCCTCGACCCAGCCGCCATCCTCTGTGGTCCAGCAGGCCGGCGGCCACTCCCTGCACAACTCCTTCCGCTCTTCCTCGAGGTCCTCCAGGTCGAGTTCTGCCTCCTCGCAGTCGTCGGCCGCGTCGTCGGCGACCCGCTGGGCTTCGTCACAAGCTCTCTGGGCCGCCTGCCAGGCGTCCAATAGCTCCTTGCACGGGTCCTTTTCTTGGTTGGAGAGCCACCAGCCGAGAACGGCCAAGCCGATACCGCCAAAGATGGCGACGAACCACCATGGGAACCCTCCGTCGTCGGATGGCTCACTGTCGGTGCCCGTCGGATCGGGAGCCGACGTGGTCGTCGGCGCCGATGTGGTCGTGGGCGAACTCGTGGTAGTGGTCGTCTCGGGGGCGAGGTCCTGGGCGACGACCACCAGCGTGCCGAGGTCGTCTGTCCCGAGTTCTATGAGCCCGGTTTGATCTGCGCCTGAGTTCTCGGGCGCATAGCTATTGCCTTCACCGATGCAGAAGGTGTAGAAGTTGACTGCACCCAGTTCGCCGATCTGGGTCTTGGGTACCGTGATGCCGACGAAGCCCGGCGTGGATATAGCCCGCACATCGGTCTCGAAATTCGGAGCGAACCCTCCCGACGACTGAAGCTCGAGCGTGAACGTTCCGGATGGGAAGTCGCCCTCGGGGTTCAGGCCGAGCCCGAACGCCAGGTTCGTGCCTGCCGCAGGGTCGAGTGGGAAGTTGGGGTGCGACTCGAAGGTCGGACCCCGGGAAAGGTCGTTGATCCAGACCACGTACTCGCATCGGGCCGGGACCATCGGTGGCGGGGTGTCGGCCAGCGTGAAGCCGAACATGTACGAACTGGTCTCATATTGGCTGCCGTCGTGGGGCTCGCTTCCGGTGAAGGTTTGGAACGGTTCGTAGTTTGGCGGGTTCACCTCATATTGCCCCGCGGGTGCCCAGAACTGGTTGGCGTCGGTCGGTCCGAACATGTCGAGAGGCCCCGAGTCGAATGCCACCGCCCACGCCTCATGGATGTCGATGTGTGCCGGGGTGTGGCCCGGATCCTGGCCGGTGGAGTGTTCGTAGTCTCCCGGAGGGTCAGTCACCCGGCCCGTCCCTTCGGTCGGCTCGACCAGGAACTTGGCCACGAACTCCTGTCCCTCGGGCGACTGGAACGCGTCCATGATCACGTCGAGCGGATTGGGGAATTCCTGTTGGGCTGTCGCCGGCTCGATCGCCAGTGGGAGGACTATGAGTGCTGCGAGCGCGATGGTCAGGCGACGCACGTGGACCCTTCTTCTCGGATGACCAAACCGTATCAACCCACCTGGTAGGACCGTTGCATATTCGGGCGTCGTGATCTCGGGTTGACGGATGCGCTAGGGGCTTTTGCCCCTATCTTCACCTGGAGGGATGGTGTTGGTTGAGTGGTGCAGCAGCCCCGTCGAACCGTCGAGGCTTCGCGGCGAGACAGCGATACACCCGTGGCGTGGCTAGTGCCCACCAAGCGGTGTGGCAGTTGGGGTGTGAACGGGAAAGTCTCGATCGTTCCTCGTCTGCGGAAGGGAGTTCCTATGCGTCGCATGACTGTCCTCGTGAGCCTGGTAGCTCTCCTAGTTGCCCTGATGCCGCTTCCCGCATCTGCTCAATCGATTCAACTCGCTTGCCCACCGCATGCTGTGCCACCGTCGGGATTCACCGATGTGGGGCCCTCCAATCCGCACAAGGCGGCCATCGACTGTGTCGCCTGGTATGGCATCGCGAGCGGCACCTCGCAGACGACGTTCGCTCCCAAGCAGGTCGTCACCCGCTGGCAGATGGCCCTGTTCCTGATCCGGACCATCGAGCTCCAATGGGATTCTGTCTCAGCCGGGGATTGGCAGGGCTTCGTGGACATCGCCGGGCTGTCATTCGAGGCCATGACCGCGGTCAACAAGCTCAAGGAGCTGAGCATCACCGCCGGAACGACGCCGTCGACTTTCACCCCCGATGGGACGCTGACCCGATGGGAGATGGCACTCTTCCTCTCACGGCTGCTCTACGCGCAGGGATTGACGCTGCCCGATGGGGCCGACCAGGGCTTCACCGATATCGGCCACCTCGACCCTTCGTTCCAGGTTGCGATCAACCAGATGAAGCAGCTGGGGATAACCGCCGGGACGGCCCCGAACACGTACGCCCCGGGTGCCCTCGTGACCCGTGAGCAGATGGCTTCGTTCCTGGCTCGCACGCTTCAGGCGGGCGGCGATCTACCTATCCTGATGCTCGCAAGTTGGTCCTGTGACGAATCGCAGACCAACTGCTCCGTCAACGGCACCTTCCCGGCCAATACCCCATTCGTGATCCGGCCCGCGTGGCGGTCATCGCCCCTTCCCGCAAGCCCGTCATTTCTCACCGCTGCGGTTCGGGCCGAGGTCTCATGGAACGGAGGTCAGGTGGAGACGACCCTCAAAGAGATCACGCTGAACAACGTCATGTTCAAGTACTACGAGGCGGCTTTCCAGAGTGGCCTCAGCGGGAACCACACTTTCGTGGTCACCTACCACGACGATCTGTACCAATCGACGATCACCTTCACCGTGGTGTTCACCGGTTGAATTTGTGGTTTGGGCGTCGAGGTGAGGACACGGCTGCAACCAGCGATTGTCGGCATCGTCCTCTTCGCTCTCGCCCTGCCGGCGGCGGCCGCCGTCGAGCACTACGCAGAGGACCCCAACGGGCTCGTCCCCTTCAAGCAGTCGGTGATGAGCGTGTACAGCCAGGGAGACGATGACTGGGAGGTGTGGATCTGCGACGTGCCCAACTGGTCGATCCTGCTCGACCTCGGGGCGGTCACCAGCCAGCTGAGCGAGACGATCACCCCCTACTTCGAGTGGCTGTCCGGCGGTGACTACCGACCGGTGTTTCGAGCCGGTGGCACGGTGGTATCGAACGATGAGATTCCAGCGAACGGCGGGGTCAGCGGGCTCATGCCCGGTTGCGAGGAAGCGGTTAGGAACGCCAGCAACTCTCAGCCAGAGGGGGTCGTGATCATCGCCGATGGCGGGTATCCGTCCGGCTACGGGACCCAGGGGGACGTGTGCCCTCAGCCTTTTCAGGGGTGCTTCACGACCTTTCCCTCCAACTACAGGAGAGTCGTGTTGGGGGCCGGCACAGTCACGGCCATAGGCGGCTACCCGAATCCGTATCTGTTCGTCGTTGCCCACGAGATCGGCCATGCCATCGGCTGGGCGCACAGCTACGGAGGGCACAACCTCCTTTCCAACGGCGAGGTAAATCAGTACGACAACATCGTCGACATCATGAGCGCGGGGGAACTGACCCATCTACCAATAGGGACCCACGCCTACAACCGTTATGCCTCCGGGTGGCTCGATCCGGCCGCTGTTGCGGTCTACTCCGGTGGAAGCCAGACATTCCAACTCCATCCGAAGGGAGGCAACGGTATTCAGCTGATCGCATTGCCGATCGAAGAAGGCTTGACGTATGCCCTCGGATTGCGTGAGGCCAGCGGTTGGGACGCCGGCTTGGCGGCGACGGGAGTCGAGCTGTACCTGGTCGACACCCGGCCAGACGCGTGTGACCCGCTTCTCTGGTGGCCGGACGGCTACCCGTGCTACGGAGCATCGGCCCTCATCGCACCCGTGCCACCACCTCAGACAACTACCGACACGTCTCACGTCATGACACCGCCACGGACCCTGACGCTGGGCGGGTGGGAGGTCTCGATCTTCGTTGAGGGAGCTGTCACCTACGTGCGGGTCGACGATGGCTCCTATCTGGGTCGGTTCTCGGATGACGACGGCAACCTCCACGAGGCGAACATCGAGGCAATCGCCGAGATCGGCGTCACCCAGGGCTGCAACCCGCCGGGAAACGACCGGTTCTGTCCCTTTGACCTCGTGTCGCGGGCTGCAATGGCGACTTTCCTGGTCCGATCCCTCGAAGTGCCGATCGGAGATTGGAACTTCCAGGGCTACTTCCCCGACGTGGCAGCTTCTGCCTGGTACGCCCCCTATGTGGAAAGACTCTTCGAGCTTGGGATCACCCAGGGCTACGACGACGGCACGTTCCGCCCCGACGCCTCGGTGACAAGAGCCGAGATGGCGGTCTTCATCACCAGGGCCTTCGAGCTGGTCCCCGACGAGCAGGCCGGATCGCTGTTCGAGGATGTCCAGGTGGAGGCGTGGTACGCCCCTCATGTCGGTGCCCTGGTCAACAGCGACGTGACCAAGGGCTGCAGCGGATCCCCCTACTCCTACTGCCCCGACAACCAGGTCCCCCGGGACCAGATGGCCTCTTTCCTGGCCAGGGTGTTGGGCATCGGGTCCTAGCAACCGATGTCTCGCCGGCAGATCGCTCTCATGGGGGTAAACCCGGATCGACCAAACAGGATCGCTTCGGTATCTATGTCAACGAACGAGCTGGGTTGTGGCGGTTAGAAGGCCGCCGGATCAAGGAGACGCACAGTGACAGTTACAAAGTCAGAAGAGAGAGTTCCGGGACCGGGTCCCGGACAAGAGGCAGAACCACCGACACCACGTCGCCGCAAGGTGCTGAAACGCATCGTTGGGACGCTGATCGTGGTCCTCGCCCTCGCCTACGTCGGCATCGGCTGGGTCGTTGCCGGAAAGCTCATAGACACTGTTCGTGTGGGTGATGGCACGATCACTTACGACACCGACGTGCTGGCAGTCAGTGAGACGGAGATCACCATCGGGCTGCCCGATGAGTCTTCGGTCGAGGCCGACCGGGACGCCATCATGGGACTTCGTTGGGATGGTGGCTACGGCCAGGTCGGGCCGGCGACCTCCAGCGATGGCGAGACCGAGACGCGGCCATTCACCCTCATGCAGGGCGTGCTGCCACCACTGGGCACCGACGTAGCCGACTTCGACAGTTTCGCCTTCCCCACCGACCCTGCTGCAAGCGGCATTCATGTCGAAACGGTCACGTTCGACTCCGAACTCGGCGACCTCGAGGCCTGGCTGGTCCCGGGCAGCTCATCGACGTGGATCATCGCCGTCCATGGGCTCGCATCGGACCGGCCCGAGATGCTGCGACTCATCAGCGCAGTCGAACAGACAGACCATCCGATTCTGGCGATCCGCTATCGCAACGACCCCGGTGCGCCGGCAACGGACGGCTCACTCGTCCTGGCCGGCCAGGAGGAGTACCGGGACGTGATGGCCGCCGTCGACTACGCCCTCGACAACGGGGCCGCCGACGTCGTTATCTACGGGCCCTCAATGGGTGGTGCGCTCACTCTCAGCTACGTCATGGAAGAGACTCGCGACGTGGTGAAGGGGATCATCCTCGAGGCCCCGGTCGCCGATCTTCGAGAAGTCATCAACCTGAGGTCAGGCGAAGCTCTGCCCTTGAGCGGGATCTTCGGTGACTCGCTGCTCGGCTTCGCTCGTCTCGTCACGACCCTCAGGGTGGGCATCGACTTCGACAAGATCGACTACGTCGATCGGGCCGGTGAGTTGGATGTCCCGATCCTTCTCTTCCACGGAGTCGACGACCCCAAGGTGCCGTTCGCCATCGGCGAGAGTCTGGCCGAGGCAGTCCCCGACCTAGTCGAGTTCCATCCTGTTCCAGACGGGGCCCACATCCGCGCCTGGAACGAGGACCCACTGGCGTTCGCCCAGACCATCATCCATTTCCTCGAGAGATTGGGCGATTGACCGTGTAGCGATTCGCCGAGACGACCAGGAACACCCGGTACCGAAACGTGCCGGGTGTTCGTCTTGTGGTGGTGGGTGGTGTTTGTGCTATTCAGGACAAAGGTGCGTCGCCCGGCTCCACAAAGCCCGTTTCGAAGGCAAGCCGTGTCAGCTCGTGACGGCTGGCAATCCCGAGCTTGTCGAAGATGTGCTTCATGTGGGTTTCGAGAGTCTTGACACTTATGTCGAGCTCCTTGGCTGTCTCCCGGTACTTGAAGCCCCGGGCGATGAGCGTCACGACCTCCCGCTCCTTGTCGGTTAGGCCCTCCAGCTCCGAGGCGGCCGCCGTGGCGTCGTCGATTTGGAGCAGATAGTTGGCGACATATCGAGAGACCGGGCGGCCTCCGGCCAACGCGAGCTCGATCTGCTCCTCCAGCTCGAGCCCGTCGGTCTTCTTGACCACATATCCATCGACACCGGCCTGAAAGAGCCGGCGGACGTCATCGGCGTTGGTGGAGACGGTGAAGGCCAGGAACTTTATGTCCGGCCGTTGCTTCTTGACCGCCTCCACCACTCGTGCCCCACCGCCGCCAGGTATGCGGACATCGAGCAGGACCAGATCGGGTGCGCGGTCCAGGATCATGTCAATCGCCGGCTGCACATCCGTGGCGGATCCGACCAGTTCGTATCTCTCCTCGAGATACTTCTGGATTCCAAACAGCATCAGAGGATGATCTTCGACCAGGAAGATGCGGGGCAAGCCGGAGTCTGTCATTCCGTCACCGGAAGGAACAGGGAGACATCGGTTCCTTCGTCCGGGGCTGACTTGATCTCCACAGAGCCGCCGGCCCCCTCCATTCGCCTTATCACCGAATCCGAGAGCCCGCCCGCGCCGATCGTGGACGGGTCGAATCCTCTTCCTCTGTCACGCACATTGACCTGGATCCCGTTTGTCTGGACCTCGGCGAAGAGGTCGATCGTGGGAGACCCCGAGTGGCGGGCCGCGTTGGCCATGGCCTCTCGGGCCGCGTCGACCAACGCAGCAAGCTCATTCGTCATCTCCGCGTCGTAGCGAATCACCTGTTCGACCTGTACCCGATACTGGTCTTCGACCTCGGCCCGGGCGTCGAGGAGGCGGGCTCTGAAGGAGTTGTTGTGGGGAGAGCGATATTCATTGATGGTCCGTCTCAAGTCCCTCTCTTGGACACGGGCGAGATAGCGAACTTCGGAGGCATCGTCTGCCGATGAGGAGATCAGCTTCATCGTCTGGAGAACTGAGTCGTGGAGCTCCCGTGCGATCTCGGTCCGCTCCTCGAGCCGTGTTGCAGATTCGCGCTGGGCCGCGAGCTCCGTTTCCGCAGCCGCTCTTTCGCCTTCTGCCTCGAGACGCAAGGCTTCTCTCTCCCTGATTGCGTCGAATGTCCATCCGGCGATGACCGCCACCACCACGAACTGGATGCTCCCGACCGTTCGGACAATGGGCAGCCCCATGAGCACATGCAGAACCGCCATCGAGGCAGTCAGCACCACCGAGGCGAGGATCGCCCCGCGCAGTCTCCACGCCATGGCCGCCACAAACAGCCACGACATCGGATAGCCCCCGGCGATGAACTCGCCGCTGCCGGCGATCCACCCCGCAGCGAGAAGAGCCAAGGTGATGGCTCCGTCGGCTATCGCATATGCCGAGCTGTCGAGGAGTCCCCGACGGATGGCCAGGAACAGGAACGCAGTCCCGGACGTGCCCAGGACCAGAGCGCCTGTCAAAACCACCCGGTCGCCGTCTTCGTTGCCGAACTCGACAGCGACGAGGGCGATCAGCCAGACCCAGCCCAGGAGGCGCATCATGAGCGTGATGCGTTCGAGGGTCCGGGCTGCCGGAGGGATGGCGGTTTTTCCCGCGGGCTCTCCCATGCCCGCCAACCTACGCGATGGGCCCGGTCGCCTGCATGGGGGTTTGCCCCTACGGGGAGCCCCCGACGGGGCGGACCCCGATAGTCACCGGCGGGGATTTCGGAGACATTGCCCACATGAGACGCAGGCTCAGCTCCAAAGCCCACAAAGCCCTGAAGATCGCTGCCCGCATTGCAATCACATGCCTTGCCGCGGTGCTGGTTGCCTGATTCGTCCTGGTCGGGATTCCGGAGGTCAAAGCATCGCTGGGCCGGATGAGAGATGGCGACATGAGGTTCCTGGCCCTTGCCCTCCTCATCGCCCTGGTGCGGGTCTACGCCCTCTCCCAGGTCTATCGCAGCTGCATTCGAGGGTTCGGCGGCGACGTGCGACGCGGGTCGGCACTGAGGATCTCGATGACCGCGTTTTCCATGCTCCGGATCATCCCCGGTGGAGCAGCGGCCGGCTCTGCTTGGGCCGCCCGGGAGTTCGTGGCAGTCGGCAATCCGGCCGCGCGGACCGTCGTGGCAATGACGACCACCTGGTGGGTTTCGATGACCTCGCTTGCGATGCTGGTGACCGGCGCAGTCGGTGCGTCGGTCGCGAGTGGCGCCATCCCCGCCCCCTACCTGGTAGGTCCCGCACTCTCGCTGGCCGGTCTCTTGGCCGCCGGCCTGCTGGCGGGTAGTCGAGATCTCAGATCTCGCGGTCGACTCGGTCGTCGATCTCAGCCGAAGCCATCGGCTTCCGCACCGACACCCAGGTAGGCCGTAAGGGCAGGTCGGTGCGGGCCTTTCGTCCCTGGCTCCGTGCCGACTCAACCAAATACCATGACTCCAATGAGTTCTGAGGCGCCGCCGGTATACGCCACGGTCGACGGCAACGAGGCGGCAGCCCGCATCGCCCACCTTCTCAGCGAGGTCATCGCCATCTATCCGATCACGCCGGCTTCGCCCATGGGTGAGCTGGCCGACGCCTGGTCCCACCGCAGAACCCCCAACCTGTGGGGCGTAGTTCCCGATGTGGTCGAGATGCAGAGCGAGGCGGGGGCGGCCGGCGCGATCCACGGAGCACTCACCGCCGGTGCCTTGAGCACCACCTTCACCGCTTCCCAGGGCCTGCTCCTGATGCTGCCCAACATGTACAAGATCGCCGGCGAGCTGACCCCGGCCGTGATCCACGTTGCGGCTCGGACAATCGCCACCCACGCCCTGTCGATATTCGGTGACCACTCAGACGTTATGGCGGCCCGTCAGACCGGGTTCGCCCTTCTCGCCTCGGCTTCGGTCCAAGAGGCGCAGGACCTGGCGCTAATCGCACACCTGGCCACCCTCGAGTCTCGAGTGCCCTTCCTCCACTTCTTCGACGGCTTCAGAACATCACACGAGGTGGCCAAGATCGAGATGGTCCCGGAGAACCTGGTTCGCGACCTCATCGACGAGGGCCTGATCGCGGCCCACCGGACCCGCGCCCTCAACCCGAACACGCCGAGCCTGCGCGGGAGTGCCCAGAACCCGGATGTCTTCTTCCAGGCACGCGAGGCGTCGAACAGCTATTACGACGCGGTTCCGCTGATCGTCGGCTCGGCGATGGACCGTTTCGGGGAGGCGACCGGCCGGCACTACCACCTCTTCGAGTATCACGGCGCCGCCGACGCCGAGACGGTGATGGTCATGATGGGCTCAGGAGCAGGAGCCGCGCGGGAGGCGATTGCTCACATGACCAGCACCGGTGAGAAGGTCGGACTCGTGGACGTGAAGCTCTACCGGCCGTTCGACACCGCTGCCTTCGCGGCAACTGTCCCGGGCACTGCCGAGTCGGTGATCGTCATGGATCGGACCAAGGAGCCGGGAGCAGTCGGTGATCCTCTCTATCTCGACGTTGTCGCCGCCCTGGCCGAAGAGGGTCGTGTCTGTGATGTTGTCGCCGGCCGCTACGGACTCTCTTCCAAGGAGTTCACCCCGGCAATGGCCCTAGGGGTGTTCGCCGAGGCCGCCAAGCCCGACCGAAGGCGGCACTTCACAGTCGGGATCGTCGACGACGTCACCCGGTTGTCGATCGACTGGGACGACGAGTCGTGGCAAGAGCCCGATCACGTGACCCGCGCCGTCTTCTACGGACTGGGGAGCGACGGCACGGTCGGGGCCAACAAGAACTCGGTGAAGATCATCGGGGAGAGCACCGAACTCTGCGCACAGGGCTACTTCGTCTACGACTCCAAGAAGTCCGGCTCCCGCACAGTCTCACACCTGAGGATCTCGCCGGATCCGATCGACTCCACGTACTTGATCTCCAGCGCCGACTTCGTGGCGGTCCACCAGTTCGAATTCCTGAGAGACCTCGATGTCCTGGAGGTCGCCGCTCCGGGCGCCAAGGTCCTGATCAACAGCCCATACGGACCCGACCAGCTCTGGGATCGGCTTCCAATCGAGGCTCAAACCCGGATAGTGGACCAGGACCTCGAAGTTTGGGCCATCGACGCCGCCGCCATCGCCCGCGAGGCCGGTCTCGGGGGCCGGGTCAACACGGTCCTCCAGACTTGCTTCTTCCATCTCACCGACTTCTTGTCCACCGAGGATTCGATCGACGCCATCAAGCGACACATACGGAAGACCTACGGAAAACGCGGCGAAGCCGTCGTGCGGCTCAACGAGGCGGCAGTCGACGCCGCGGTTGACGGCCTGTTCCGGATGGAGGCGGGGAAAGCAGACGGCTCAGCACGAATCCGACCAGCCGTGCCCGATGTGGCACCTGACTTCGTCAGGAGGGTGACCTCGATGATGCTGCAGGGCAAGGGCGACCTTCTCCCGGTCTCTTCGATGCCGGTGGACGGCACGTTCCCCACCAACACCGCCCGCTGGGAGAAGCGCTCCATCGCCACGGAGATCCCGATCTGGGATCCCGATCTCTGCATCGACTGCGGCCGTTGCGCCTTGGTGTGCCCCCACGCCGCCATCAGGTTCAAGGCGTTCCCGGCTGACACCGAGGTACCCAGCGGATTCATGTGGAAGGAGCCCACAGGCTCGGACCTGGAGGGAACCAAGATCGCCGTCCAGGTCGCGCCGGACGACTGCACCGGCTGCACGATCTGTGTGGACATCTGCCCGGCGAAGTCGAAAGAGGAGGTCAAGCACAAGGCCCTCAACATGCGACCCAAGGCAGATCACCTCGAAGCAGAGAGGGCGAACTTCGACTTCTTCCTGACCCTGCCCGAAACCGAGCGCTCGCTGGTCAACGCCGGCTCGGTGAAGGGGTCCCAGCTGCTCCAGCCGCTGTTCGAATTCTCAGGCGCTTGCGCCGGCTGCGGCGAGACGCCCTATCTCAAGCTCGTGACCCAGATGATGGGAGACCGGGTCGTCGTGGCCAACGCCACCGGCTGTTCCTCGATCTATGGCGGCAACCTCCCCACCACGCCCTGGGCAACCAATTCGGACGGGCGCGGGCCTGCCTGGTCGAATTCGCTGTTTGAGGACAACGCCGAGTTCGGACTTGGCATGAGGCTCGCCACCGAGGCCCAGCGAGACGATGCCGTGCTCTTGGTAACGGCACTCGCCCCGGATCTGGGACAGCTCGCCGTCGACCTTCTCGAGATAACCGAGAACCCTGATCGGAGCGATGCCGACGCCCTCGTATCCCGACAACGGGGGTTGGTGGCCGAGTTGAAGGATCGCCTTTCCGGCCTGGAGGGCCCTCTTCCTCGCCGTCTGGAGGGTGTGGCCGACGCCCTGATAGACACAAGCATCTGGATCGTCGGCGGGGATGGCTGGGCCTACGACATCGGTTTCGGCGGGCTCGACCACGTGCTGGCCTCGGGCCGGAACGTCAACATCCTCGTCCTGGACACCGAGGTCTACTCCAACACCGGAGGCCAGGCGTCGAAGGCGACGCCCCGGGCGGCCATCGCCAAGTTCGCGGCCGGAGGCAAGACAACCGGAAAGAAGGACCTGGGCCAGATCGCCATGTCATACGGCAACGTCTACGTCGGCCAGATCGCCATGGGAGCCAATCTCACCCAGACGGTGAAGACGATCGCCGAGGCCGAGGCATACGAAGGCGTTTCTCTGATCATCGCCTACAGCCCTTGCATCGCCCACGGCATCGACATGACTGAGCAGTTGAGCCATCAGAAACTCGCCACCGAGACCGGCTACTGGCCGCTGTATCGGTACGACCCGGCCCGGGAGGCCGCAGGCCAGCCGGGCCTTCGCCTGGACAGTCGCAAGCCAAAGACCCCTTTCAAGGAGTTCGCTGCCAAGGAGTCACGGTTTGCCATGCTTCGGAGGGCAGATCCGGAAGGAGCCGAGGCGTTGCTCGCCCGGGCCCAACAGGACATCGACGACCGATGGCACCTGTATGAGCAGATGGTGGAGATCCACCGAAGCGCCGAGTATGAGGAGACCGAAGAATGAGCACGGAGACAAAGACCACCTACCTCGGCCTCGAGCTGCCCCACCCGGTCGTTCCGTCCGCATCTCCGTTGACCGGTGACATCGATCACATTCACGCCCTTGTGGAGGCCGGGGCACCGGCGCTGGTCCTCCCCAGCCTGTTTGAAGAGCAGATCGTGCACGACGAACTGGCGGTCCACTACTCACTCGAGCTCGGCGCCGACGGATTCGGTGAGGCGCCCGGCGGGTTTCTCCCCCAGCTCGACGAGTACAACACGGGACCGGAGGACTACCTGGCCCTGATCCGGCGAGCCAAGTCCGAGGTGTCGATCCCGGTCATTGGGAGCCTCAATGGCTCCTCGACCGGGGGGTGGACGATGTTCGCCCAGATCCTCGCTGACCAAGGCGTGGACGCCCTCGAACTGAACATATACAAGATCGCAGCCGACACTTCCATGACCTCGAGCGAGGTGGAGCAGTCGTATCTCGACCTCGTCGAAAAGGTGCGCTCGAAGGTCGACCTGCCGATAGCGGTCAAGATCGGTCCGTACTTCTCGTCGATGGGGGAGATGGCTCGACGCCTGGCCGAGGCGGGAGCCGACGGCCTGGTGATGTTCAACCGCTTCTATCAGCCCGACATCGACCTCGAGACTCTGGGTGTGACGCCGAACGTCGTGCTGTCGACACCGATCGACCTGCGGCTGGTCTTGCGCTGGTTGGCGATCCTCCACGGACGCGTCGAGTGCGATCTGGCTGCCACGTCAGGGATCCACGGTGCCGAGGAGGCGGTCAAGGCCATCCTGGCCGGAGCCACCATCACGATGATGGCTTCGTCACTGTTGAAGAACGGCCCGGGTCGGCTCACCGAGGTCCGGGACGGGCTCGCCCAGTGGTTCACCGAGCGCGAGTACGAGTCGTTGGATCAGGCGCGGGGGTCCTTGAGCTACGAGTCGGTCCCCGACCCCTCCGTCTTCGAGCGCACCAGCTACATGAAGACCCTCACCTCCTACGTCCCCACCTGGTAGCTCGGGCGAAAATCCCGGGTGGCTGGGCCTTCTGCGGGAACCAACAGCCTCGAGAGAGCCAGGGGCCGAAGCCCCCGAACGGCTGGACGCCGACAGTCCAAGCACGAGACGCCGACCGTCCAGCTGATCCCGACAGCGACGACTCCACTCGGGAAGTCGCTGCTCGCCGAACCCCGCAAGCTGGTCCGGATCATCTCAGTGGCCCGGGCGACCCTCGAGGAGGCCCGGTCGGCAGCGTGCGGCGCAGCCGTGTGAGAACCTCTCGGTCTGTTCCACCGAACAGGCGCTCGGTGAGCGACAGCGATCTCGGTGTGGTTTTCCACACCGAGAAAGGTGGGCAACACGCTTCACGGAAGCTTCCCCTCTTCATAGCTTGGAGGCATGAGCGAATCGATATCGGTGCTGCTTGCCGATGACAACCTCCTCATCCGCGAGGGGGTCAAGGCGCTGATCGACCTCAGCGACGACATCGACGTGGTCGGTGTCGCCTCCGACTACGACGAGCTTGTCGATGCCGCCGACCAGAATCCGCCCCAGGTCCTGGTGACCGACATCCGCATGCCTCCCAACTTCCAAAGGGAGGGGATCGAGGCGGCGAAGTTGGTCCGGAAGATGCATCCCGGCACAGGTGTCGTGATCCTCTCGCAGTACGACGACCCCGAGTACGCCATCTCCCTCTTTTCCGAAGGCTCGGAGGGCTACGCATATCTGCTCAAAGACCGGGTGGCCGAGGGAGACCAACTCGCCAAGGCAATACGGGCGGTGGCAACGGGCGGATCGATGCTCGATCCGCGAATCGTTGAAGCCTTGACAGCGCCCATCTCGTCCGAAGGGAGACTCGACTCCCGAGAGGAGAAGCTGGTCACCCTTATCGCCGGGGGGACATCGATCAAAGCGATCGCGGCGACCCTCAACACGACCGCGGAGGACATTGACGGCCGCATCGATCAGCTCTGGATCAAGCTTGCTGCCGGAGTCAATGCCGGCAGCGCCAACGCCATCAATCAGCTGAAGACTCTGCAGAGGGCCATCGCCGACAGGGAGGAGCAGGGAGAGGAGCTGTCGCGTCTGCTCCCGGGGGGTGTGGCTGAGCGATTGCGCCAGGGTGGACATCAGATAGGGGAGACCGAGGACCTGGAGGTGACCGTTCTCATGGCCGATATCCGGGGTTACTCGACCATCGCAGAGCGCACCGAGCCTTCTGCACTGGCACGCCAACTCAATCGCCATCGTGCCGCGATGAACCGAGCGATTCTCGACGCTGGGGGAACGGTGATGCAATTCATCGGCGATGCCGTCATGGCGAGCTTCGGGGCACCCGAGCCTATGTACAACCATGCTGACGCCGCCTTTTCAGCCGCGATGGCGATCCATCGGGCCCAGCAGGAGATCAATGTCGACTGGGAGGCCGAGGGGCTAGACCCATTTGGACTCGGCATCGGACTGTCGACCGGCGATGTTGCTGCAGCGTTGCTCGGCTCTGAGGAGAGACTCGAGTACACGATCATCGGCGACACGGTCAACCTTTCGCAGCGTCTGCAGCAGTGGGCCGAGCCGGGTGAGACCGTCATCAGCGGACCGACCTGGGATGCGTTGTCCGAGACTCCCGATGCGGACCAACTAGCGCCGGAGACGGTCAAGGGTCGAAAGGAGCCGGTCCAGGCCTACAGACTGCCAAAGAGGAACGTCGATGAGTGATCGCACCAAGGTCTCCGTTCTTCGGGGATTGGCCGCCGCGGGCGGCGTCGCCGGCCTGGTCGGCGCTGCCTTGATCATCTTCCTCACCGAAGCTGGCTTCGACGTCCTATTGACTGAAGGGGGAGCCTTCGCCCTGTTCGCGATCTTCTTCGCCGCCCTTGTGTGGCGCGCCGCTGCCACAGAGCCAGACAACGCGGTGGTGTGGATCATGACCGCGACCGCACTCTTCGGAGGTCTCTACATCCTGGCGTGGTTTGTGGCCTGGGCGCTGAGTCCCCAGCCGTTGGCTACGGAGCTAGTGATTGCGGCCGGCGAGCTGGCCCCGGCGGATATCCCACCGGCCGCCGCATGGGTCGTGCTTCTCGTAACACCAATGACAAGCGCGGCGATCGTCACTTTGATGACTTTCGGTCTGCTGCTGTTCCCGGATGGCAAACTGCCTTCCCCTCGCTGGCGGTGGGTGGCGATCGTCGGCGGCGTCGCTGTTGTCGCGCTGCTCCTGGACTCGGTCTGGGTAGCCCGTCCAAGCTCGACCACGCTCTATGGGGCCAACGAGACGTTGGGGGAGATAGCGATCGCGGTGATTCTCGTTGTGGCCATCCTCTCGATAACGGCGCTGCTTGGCCGTTTTCGGCGCGGCGCGGGTACGGAGCGCCAGCAGATCAAATGGGTCCTCTGGGGTGGGACAATTCTCGTCCTGGCGCTGGTGCTTCTCATCATCTTTGAGGACACGGCTTCCCTGGAGGTTCTGCTTGCCGTATTTGCCATCTCCGCATTGGTCTTCGTCGTGTCATATGGGGTGGCAGTTGCGAAGTACCGGCTCTACGACGTCGACGTCGTGATCTCGCGGACGTTCGTGTTCGGGTCGCTGGCCATCTTCATAGGGGCGGTGTACGTGGGCATCGTGGTCGGTGTGAGTGCTCTGTTCGGGTCCGAGGACGAGCCCAACGTCTGGCTAGGCATCGGTGCCACTGTGGTTATCGCCATCCTCTTCCAGCCGTTCCGCCGACAGTTGGAGCGAGTCGCTAACCGAATGGTCTACGGACGACGCTCAACCCCGTATGAAGTCCTCTCGTCGTTCTCTCAGAACGTCGCTGCGGTTGACCCAGACGTCCTCGAGGAGGTGGCCCGGTCGCTTACTGAGGGTACGACGGCGACGGCGGCAGGGATCCTTGTGGTCAGAGGAGAGGAACTCCACTCAATTGCATCGTGGCCCGAGGATGGACCCTCACGAGGCGATGTCGAAGCCGACATCACACATGAGGGTGAGCGGCTGGGTGCGATCCATCTCACCCTGCCAACCGGGCAAACCCTCCTGCCATCGGATCAGGCGCTCCTCGACCAGGTTTCGTCCGGGCTCGGCCTGGCGTTGCGGAACCTCCAACTCACTGACGACCTGAGAACACGTGTGGAGCAGCTTCGCGAGTCCCGTCGCAGAATCGTCTCGGTTCAAGATCAGACCCGCCAGAAACTGGAGCGTGATCTTCACGATGGAGCGCAGCAGCGATTGGTAGCTCTCAAGATCAAGATCGGCATCAGCGAGTCGATGGCTCAGAACGCCGGACTCGAAGATGTGGCGCAAGTTCTGGCAACTGTGAAGGACGATGCGGACATGACCATCGACTCGCTCCGTACCCTGGCTCGCGGAATCTACCCACCGCTTCTGGAAGCCGAAGGCCTCGGGCCAGCTCTCACGACTCAACTCCACCGCCAACCGATCCCGGTCACTGTGCAAGCTGCCGGGGTAGGAAGACACCCTCGAGAGATCGAGGCAACCGTCTACTTCTGCGTTCTCGAAGCAGTCCAGAACTCGATCCGGCATGCTCAGGCCCAGTCTGTGCTGGTCACCTTGACCGAATCCAACGGGGACCTCGTTTTCGCCGTCCGCGACGACGGGATCGGATTCGAGCCCTCAAACGTCGGGAAGGGCCCGGGCCTCACCAACATGGGAGACCGCGTCGACGCCCTCAGCGGCACACTCCAGATCGACACCGCACCAGGAGCAGGAACTCACATCACCGGCACCGTCCCGGTTCGCGAGGGAGCGCTCGCATGAGCCGGAGAACCTGGGCGGTGGCCGGCGTCGTAGGTCTCGTGGCGGCAGGAGCGGTCTACGTTGCGACGGGTTGGCAACAGGTAATCCCCTGGGGGCTTGCCTTCTTCTCAGCGGTCTTGGTCGGCTCCCTGATCGTGTGGAAGTCCCCACGGAATCGGATCGGCTATCTGCTTCTCGTCTTCGGGGGAGGTGCCTGGATTGGCGGTCTGGGCCCCACGCTGGCCACGATCGCCGAGGATCCGAATGCCGCTGGTTGGCTGGATGCCTTCGGCAGCGCTTTGAACACCGCTTCCGTGGCGACACTACCGGCGGTCTTGCTGCTGTTCCCAGACGGCGAATTGCCGGGGCGTCGATGGCGAGTGCTGGCGTGGGTGCTCGGGCTCGGCGTTCTGATGGGCGCATCCGCCGCCGTGCTCAACGGTGGTTGGGCTGGTGAACAGACCCTCGCTACTGCAACGAGCCCACTGTACGAGTCGACGAAGCCGGTGGGAGATGTTCTCCGGGAGGTGTTCTTCCCGCTCTTCTCGTTGGCCTTTCTCGGGGCGGCAGGCTCGCTTGTTGTGCGCTATCGACGGTCTTACGACGAGAGCCGGCTTCAGATCAAGTGGCTGATCGCCGCTGGAGTCGTCCTGATCGTCGCTCTGGTGATCATCACCGGTGTCAACGGTTGGCGCATTGAGGGTGCGGACGACCTCTGGGAGGAGACGCTGCTTTCAGTGGGGTTCGCTGCCATACCGGCCGGAATTGGCGTGGCCATCCTCAGGCATCGCCTCTATGACATCGACGTTGTCATCAGTCGAACAATCGTGCTCTCGATCCTGGCCGGATTCATCACGATCATCTATGCAGGCGTTGTGGTGGGCCTCGGTCAAGCCATTGGCGGTGACAGCGACCAATTCCTTCTTCCGATATTTGCCACAGCCGTTGTTGCAGTCGCCTTCGAGCCGGTGCGGCAGAGGGCGCAACGGTGGGCCAACCGTCTCGTGTTCGGGAACCGGGCCACTCCGTACGAGGTGCTCTCGGATCTGACTGAGCGCCTCTCAGGTGCCGAAGAGGCTGGGAGGATTCTCAGCCGGATGGCTGAGTTGCTGCGGGACGGGACCGGAGCAGAGCGAGCCACAGTGTGGTTAGGGGAGCATGGTTCGATGGTGGCTGCGGCCACAGCTCCCATGGATGCGGTTCCGAGTGAGACAGTCGATCTCGGAGAGGAATCGAGCTACACGATGACCCACGACGGTGAAGTTGTGGGCGCCTTGGAGGTTGTGAAGCCAACGGGGACCGCCCTGTCGTCGGCTGAGCGTGGCTTGATCGCTGATCTGGGCGGATCGGCTGGAGCCGTGCTCGGTTACCAGCGTCTCAACGACTCGCTATCGCTACGGGCATCCGAGTTGGAGGAGTCCCGGACTCGCCTTTTGGGCGTTCAGGACGAAGAGCGTCGGCGGCTCGAGCAAGACCTTCATGAGGGCGCCGAGCAGTTCATCGTTGCACTCAAGGTCAAGTTGGGTGTCGCCTCCCAGCTCGCTGCCCGGGCAGGAAACGAGAAGCTGGAAGCGCTTCTCGCCGACCTCACGGGCGAAGCCCAAGCCGCCCTCGACGACGTCCAGTCGCTGGCCAAGGGCATCTATCCGCCAGTCCTGGAGAGCGAAGGCCTGGAGGCCGCGGTTTCGGCGCTCGCCGGCTCGACACCGGTCGAGGTCGAGTTCGAACGCGACGGGATAGGCCGGTATTCAGCTGACGTCGAGGCTGCTGTCTACTTCGCTGTTTCCGAGGCAGTCACCAACGCGGTGAAGCATGCCGAGCCACCAATACGGATCGAGATGTCTGAGATCGACGGAGTGTTGCGGTTCGTGGTGGTCGACTCCGGGCCCGGGTTCGATCTCGACGTGGACGACCCCGGATCGGGGCTGGAGAACATGGCGGATCGGATGGAGGCGATCGGTGGGGAACTTACGGTTAGATCTTCGGTGGGCGCTGTCACGAGAGTTTCCGGGTCGATTCCGGTCTAGGAGGAGGCTGACTCCCAGGTCGAGACGAGTGATACGGGGTCAAACTCCGACTTAGGGATGAAGGCGATAGCCCCGGCCTCCTTGGCTCGCGATTCGTATTCGCCCGCTTCGTACGTCGAGAAGATCACCACTTTTGTCTCGGACCGAGCCGAGGTGATTCGGCGAGTCGCCTCTAGCCCGTCGATCCCTGGCATGTTGATGTCGATCAACACCAGGTCCGGACTCAGCTGCTCTGCTAGTGCGACTCCTGCTTCCCCGTTCTCCGCCTCACCCACCACCTCAAAGCCGTCGGTGAGCTCGACCACCATTCGAGCTGCGGAGCGGAAAGGCTCCTGATCATCGACGATCAGCACACTGACCACCGGTCAACCCTCCTCTTCGGACAGGAACATGAGCACAGCCCTCACCCTACGGTTGGTCTCCTTCTCGGGGATCAGGCCGAGCTTGGTGAAGATGGAGTTGATGTGCTTCTCGATCGCCCGCTCGGACAGGAATAGCTCCTCTGCGATTGCCGAATTGGTCGAACCTTGGGCCATTTCCTTCATCACCTCTCGCTCGCGTTCACTCAGGTCGGCAATGGGGGACTTCGCCTTGGTCCGAGCCTGAATCAAGGCATCAACCACCTTCGAGTCGATCACCGATCCACCAGATCGGACTTCGGAGATGGCGTGCTCGAGTTGGTCGAAGTCTCCGAGGCGCTCCTTGAGCAGATAGGCCAGGCCGTTGGCGCCGTCCGAGAACAGGCTCAAGGCGTATGCCGGCTCCACATACTGTGAAAGCACCACCACCCCGGTCTCGGGATGGCTGTTCCGTATCTCCCGCGCCGCCCGAACACCCTCATCGGTCCGCGTCGGTGGCATGCGGATGTCGGTGATCACAACATCGGGTGAGTGCTCTTCGACGGCGGCCAGTAACTCCGGCCCGCTTTCCACCGCGGCCTTGAGGTCGTAGCCGCCTTGCTCGAGAAGCATCTGAATGCCCTCGCGGACGATGAACGTGTCCTCTGCCAACACCACCGATACAGGCATGGGACGACGATACATCGCTAGCCTGGCCCGCCATGTACGAGGCGGTCCTCACGATCCACATCCTCTCCGGGTTTGCCTGGGTCGGTGGCGGTTTCGGCCTGATGCTGGGGGCCCGCAATGTCAAGAGGGCCGATGGCCAGGCGACGGCTGATCAGATGGTTGGGGCGTTGGAGACCACGACCAGGTGGCTGTTCGGGATAGCACCGCCACTGGTTCTCATAACCGGGATCGCTCAAGTGTTGATGAGCGAACAGCACGACTGGTCTCAGCTCTGGATCATCCTGGCCATCACGCTGTTCGTGTTCACCGCGATCTCCGGAGGCGGGATCAGCGGGCGGTGGGAGAAGCAGATGAAGCAAGCCCGTGAAGAGGGTCGCTCGCTTCCAGATGTCTTCGACAAGTGGCTCCGGCTCGGGTGGGTGGAGATGACGGCCCTCGTGGCCATCGTCGCCCTGATGGTGTTCAAGCCGGTTTGACATGTACGAGGCGGTGCTGACTCTTCACATCCTGTCGGGGATGACCTGGGTCGGCGGCCTCATCGTCTACTCGATCGCGGCGCCGTCATTGAGGCGCGAGCAGGGAGAGCCCAAGGCGGCAGACATCATCGAGAGGATGGACAAGGCAACTATTTGGCTGGCGGTGACCCCATTCGTCGTCATAGGTACGGGTATCACCCAGGTCTTGATGAGTGAGCCTCACGATTGGTCGGACCTCTGGGTCACGCTGGCGATTGGACTGGTCATCCTGTCCTTTGTCGTTGGCGGCACCAATGACTACATGTGGCGGAAGAGCCTCAAGGAGGTGGACGACGAAGCCATCATGCCGCGCGCATTCGATCGACTGGTGCGGCTCCTCTGGCTGGAGACCGCCGTCCTCTTCGCCGTGGTCGCGCTGATGGTGTTCAAGCCAGTTTGAGGCAGCCCGAATACTTCGCAGCTCTCCAAACGGCGGTGGCCAGCTTGCTCGGTTTGGACGATGCGGTTGGCCGAGAGGCCTGTTTGGGCGACTAGCCGCTTCTGCGAAGAAGGCGGCGACGTCAATCTCCGCCAACCTTTCGGGCATGCACTGCCGGACCTGGATCTGCGCGAAGCCGACGCGAACTGACCGCTACCCGCTCAACTCGGGGCGTAGGGTTCCGCAATGGCGTGGCGACGGTATTTGTTGCGTGCCTTGGCGGGGCTCACCGTGCTGGTCGCTGCCCCGTGGGCTCTCGCACAGACAGTGACCGCGCTCGACCTGACCCCGTCGTCCGGCCTGGCCGGCTCGATCACCTACGCGACCGGCTCGGGATACGCCCCCGGCACAGGTGTCATCTTCAGGTGGACGACCGGGGCCGCCATCGGGAGCGGTGTCGCCGACCCAACGGGGTCTTTCTCGAACATTCCGCTGACCATACCCGGTGATGCCCCGGCGACAACGCACACCGTCTCGGCATGCCAGCCGGACCCGGCCACCGGTGGCGAGGTTTGTCCCGGTTCCGCGCCCTTCCAAGTGATTCCACCACCCACAACGACGTCGACTCTCCGACCCACGACCACGTCGAGCACGACCACCACGACCGCGACCACGTCGACGACCACGACCACGACGACGACCACGACGCCTGCTGTGTTCGGGGTGGTGATACCCGACTGGCCCGACGACTTCGACCTGTCTCTACCTCCTCCCGGACCCGACCCCGGACCGGGTCCCTCTGTGGCTGTGCCGAAGACGGTGCCTCCTCCGCCAGATGACCTGGAGATTCCCTTGCCCGAGGTGTTTCCAGACCTTTACGCGATTCGCATGGAGGTGACCCAGGGGATCCAGAACCTGGCCAACCAGATGCCGCTCGTTTCCAAGCGCCGGACCTACGTGCGCGTCTATGTGGGTGTGGACGGGGCCGACACGTGGCCGGCGTACGGTGCTCTTGAGGTCAAGCGCAGTGGTCAGTTGCTGGGCTATCGGTGGCCGGAGGGAGCCGGGATCGTTGCCAGGGCCGACGGGGGCGATCGATCCAAGCTCCAAGACACCCTCTATTTCTCGATACCTGACGACTGGGCCGACGGGCAGGTGACCTTCCGGACATTCGTCTACTCATACGACAAGGACACGCCGTTCGAGAAGGAGCCCTGGTCGTTCAACAACTATCAGACGACCAGTGTCGAGTTCCACCCTGCGCAGCCCGCGATGCTCCATTTGGTGCCACTGCACCTGCACCGGTCCTATCACCCTGCCGATGTGCCGAGGGTCTACGAGCCCGATCTGGGAGGCATCCAAGATCAGATCGCCATCCAGCCCCAACCCTCGAACACGGTCTACTCGCTGAACGGGATGTTCCGCTATCACCCGATCTCCGAGCTCGGCTACGAGATGGAGTGGAGCGATCTCTACCGCCAGCCCCTACAGCCTGCTCATGCGCTGGGACAGGAGTGGAACCTAGGCCCCTGCCCGACGGTGCTCGACCACTTCCAGCCGATTGGCAACTACTACCTCCCAGACTTCAAGCTCCTCTATGAAGAGGATCCGGGTGATCTCGGGGAAGGGAACAACCTGGTCCTCTTCGAGCCGGACTACCGGACGCTCTACGTGCTCGACCGTGTGGTGTCGGACATCAAGCACTACATCGAGCCCGACGAGGACGGCGGGTTCAGGGCTGTTGGAGACGACAACGGTGTTGGTCCTGCGCCGAGCCCCCAAACGCCCGTGTTCATCGGGGGCTGCAAGTCGACCGGGTACAGCGGGCCCAACAACCACATGAGTCTCTTCCGGATGTTCGAGGACTGGGACTCCGAGCGAGAGTTCTTCCTGGGAATGGTCCACCCCAGTCTGCCGACCTTCTTCGGTGGCCTGGCCACCGGTTCTGCCGATGCCGCCTGGGTGACAATGGCCAACACCTTCAGCAGCAATGGATGGGAGCACAGGGCGGCGAGGACAGTCGCCCACGAGATCGGCCATCTCGCCGGCCTCAAACACGTGCCTTGTAGCGATTCCGATGACGACGGCGAGCCCGATGAACTCATTGGAGGTTCGATAGACGAGAGCCACCCAGCGGGAGCCGTGTTCCCCGATTGCTCGCTCTCAGACGTCGAGCCTGATGGCTATTACGGTTTCGATGTCTATTGGAAGCTGTGGGGACTCGACGGTCCAGAGGTGATCTCAAACGACCCCGATGCAGATCAGACGGCATTCCCACTCATGGGGTATAGGAGTCCCAAGTGGCCGGATCCCTACCACTACTGCATCCTCCTCGACTACTACGGCGTTCCGTGCGACCCGGCTGCGATCGGTGTGCCCGGCATCGAGGGAGACAACGGAGACGACGGAGAAGGTGGCGGAGGCGGAGATGCCCCCGAGGAGAGCCCGGTCGATCCGGGCGAGCCGGTGGCCTTCATCAGCGGATTGTTCGATTCGGAGTCCGGAGCGATCACCATCGACAGGCGCTACGGGATTGGTCCCGCCACGGAGCATGTCGCCCGCAGGGTTGCCGAACAGGCCATCGACATCCTGCCCTTCCCATTCTCCGTTGTGGTGGTCGGACCCGCAGGAGAAGAGGTCTATGTCGACAGGCAGGGACGGTCCGACTCGGGCCACGACGCCGAGACGCTCCTCGATTGGGGAAGTGTTGTCCCGGTTGAAGGTGCCGCACGGGTGGAGATACGGGCCGACGATGGTTCGGTCCTTGGCGGATTCGACGTGTCAGCGAGTCCACCCACCGTGGAAGTGGTTCGCATGCCGATGGTCGCAGCAGAACTGGATGACCGGGCCTTCGAGTTCGTGGCGACGGACGCCGATGGCGATCCGCTTGAGGCTGCCCTTCTCTACAGCCCCGATGGCGAGCACTGGGAGGTGGTGGTGCCGTACCGGCCCACCGATCGGCTCGAGGTGACGGACCTGAGAGGTCTACCGGGTAGTGACGAGGGCCGGTTCATGATTCGGGTCACAGATGGTTTCCTCACCAGTGAGGCCCTGGTCGACGTCGCCTACGAGATCGAGAACAGCTCGCCGACAGTAGAGATACTTCTCCCCCTCGCCGGATCGGTGGTTGCCCATGGGTCTGAGGTGACGCTGGCCGGCTCGGTGCATGACCTCGAGGACCGTTTTCTGGCCGCCGATTCGTTGCGGTGGGCGTCTTCCCTGGACGGCGAGCTGGGCTCTGGTTCGTCCCTCTGGATCACGGGTCTGTCCCCCGGCGAGCATGTCATCACCCTCACCGCTGTCGACTCTGGCGGCGCGAGCGGCACGTCGATGGTCACCTTGCGAGTGGACCCATCAGTCGTCCAGGTGCTGCCCGGCGAGGCATGGATCCAGGCGATGGAGATCGCCTTCGGACGGGAAGGCGAGGACGCTCCAGGCTCGACCACCACGATGCCGGGAGTCGACGTGGCGGCGTCGGCAGATGAGGAGTCCGATTCGGCGATACCGGAACTGGCCGCGATTGTGGTCCTTTGCGCCCTCGCCGGGGTCGGCTATCTGGCGCTTCGAGGGCGTGTCAAGCCGAGGTTTCCCTGGATGAAGGACGACTAGGCCGCGAACCCGTCAGGGACTTCGACGAGTACGGCGCGGCCCTTCGCGGATACGGCACCACCGGAGTGGAACCCGCTGTCGACGATCACCTTGCGGACCTAGGCCTCTCCCTGACGAGAACGCAATGCAGCTGTCAGTCGACGGCCACACCGAGCACATCGACCCCTAGCTCTTCAAGTAGCGATCGTGCCAGTCGAGGACCGCCTCGAACCGCTCCTTGCGATGGAGCGGCTTGCCGCTCCGGCTCATTTCGTGTCCCTCTCCAGGGAATCGGATCATCTCGGTCGGCGTGCCGTTGCGGAGTAGCGCCATGAAGTACTGCTCACCCTGCTCGATGGGGCAACGCCAGTCGTTTTCGGCATGGACGATCAAGGTCGGCGTGGTCACCTTGTCTGCGATCGCCATCGGGCCGGCCTCCCACCAGCTGTCCCAACCTTCCGGATAGGAGACCTTCAAGTAGTTCTCCGGGAACACCCCACCTATGTCCGACGTGCCGGAAAAGCTCGTCCAACTAGTAAGAGCCCGCTCCACCACAGCCGATTTCCATCTGTCCTCATGGCCTATCACCCAGCCGGTGAGGAACCCGCCGTAGGAGCCTCCCATGATCCCCATTCGGTCCTCGTCGAGGCGCGGGTAGCGATTGAGAGCAGCTGCCACAACGGCACGGATGTCCTCGAGGTCGACCTTGCCCCAGCCCTCGCCGGTGACGGCATTCCTGAAGTCGTCGCCCTTGCCCGAGGATCCCCTGGGGTTGCAGGCGACGACGCCGTAGCCGGCGCCGGCGTACACCTGGAACTCGTCGAAGAACCCGAATCCGTACTGGGAGGCCGGACCGCCATGGATGTTGAGTAGGAGGGGAACGGCCTCCTCACCTGGAGGGAGAAAGACCCACGCGTCAAGGTCATAACCCCCGGAGCTCACGGTGAAGTGGTCGGGATGGACCGTCGGGATCTCCCCATCGTTCAGCTGGGACAGCTGCTTCTCGGTGCCGGCGAACTCGATTAGCTCTCCCGGTGAGGTCGTGGTCTTCGAGATGGCCACGACCCGGCCACTTCCTGCGTCGAAGCCGGTGATCACCCTGTCGCCTTCGATCTCGGTTGAGATTTCACCCGAGGGAGCCACCCTGACCAGCCCGAACCTCCCCGAGTCTTCCCGTCCGACGAGCGCGTCGTCGCTGTCCCAAGCTATCCGGGCCGGTCCCGCCGCCAATGACACCGCGCTCCTGTCGTCTCTGCCGGTCAGGTCGGTCAGCGTGCCGTCCTTATCACGACGGTAGAGGAGTGAGTCGATCGGATAGACGGGATTGGTGTTGCCCAGGAGATGGAGTTGGCCGGAGGGGCTGTAGGAGGTGAAGACCCAGAATCCCCGAGGAGCCACCTGGGTGACCTCCCCGGTTGCCACGTCGACCTCGAACGCGTCATTGCCGGATCGGAGCCCTCGCTTTGGGTCCCGGTCCGAGATGAAGGCGATCTTCGCGCCGTCCGGCGACCACGACGGGTACTCGTCGTCGAAATCGCCGGGTGTCAGGCACCTCGGCTCTTCGGCACCGTCCGGATCGACCAGCCAGACGTGCCGCTTCTTGTTGTGGGTCCATCCTCTGTTGTCGAAGCGATAGGGGAAGCTCGTCAGCCGGCGGGGCTTGCGCTTCCGCTCCTCTTCGTCCAGACCTGTCCAGCCCTCCGTGTAGGTAACGGCGACAACGGCGAGGCTCGATCCGTCGGGGGACCACTCCACTGCCTCCACCCCGCGGTCGAAGTCCGTGATCACCTTGGTATTGCCACCGGCTGCGGGCATCACCGCAACCTGGGGTCTTGCCTTGTCGTCTTCCCTGGTCATGAAGGCAATGGTCTGGCCGTCCGGGGACCAGCGCGGGCCCGTGTCCCGGGGACCTCGGCTGATTGGGCGCGTCCCTTCGGCGTCTGAGACCCAAAGCTGCTCGTCATATCTGTCCTGTTCGAGGTTGGGTCGTGAGACGGTGAAGAGGACTGCGGTCCCGTCGGGCGAGATACGGGGGTCGCTCGGCACCCGAATGTGGGCGAGGTCGGCAGGTGTCATTGCCTAGTGCTGCATCCCGCCCTGAGTGGCGCTCACCATTCGCTGGGTTCGGCTCAAGCCCGAGAGAAGTTCCGCGTATAGAGGCATTCGAGCCGGGGCGCAGCACGCGATCTGGAGCCGTCCGACCTCCGCTCCCGCAGACTCGAGCTCGTCGATGATCTGTTCGGCTCCGATGACTTGCGTGCCGAGGCTGTCGAGGTCCGCCCGTATCGAGCGAACGTTCTCCTCGAGAGCAAGCATCCGGGGGCTGCGACTCGGCTCACAGCAGAGGTCGTGGAGCTCGCCGATGATTTCGTCACATCGATTCAGCGCGGTGGTGGCGGCGTCGACAAGCTCTCGGGAAGTCACGGGCGGGAATCGTAATTGGAGCCTCGGCGCTATTGCTGGGACCACACGGCGGCCCATGACCTATCCTTCGGCCAGGAAGGCGAAAGCGTGACTGCAGTCCAGACCGGCGCCGATCGAAGTAGGCAGCACGACCTCGAGCGATGGTCCTGGCTTCCCGCTGCTCTCTACGCGGTCGCTTTGGTGGGGATCCCAAGCGCGATCGTCGTCTCCACAGGCGGAACGGCGACCATCACGTTCTGGATCGAGGCCCTCTTCCATCTCATCGTCGCCTTCACGCTCGGTGCGGCAATGTTCACGCTGGTCGGGTTGCTATTGGCCTCACCGGTGTCATGGGCTCTGAAGAGGCTCGCCCCCGCTCGGTCGGACGGCTTCTCCAACTACGCCACGGGTGTTCTCGTCGTGCTCGGCGGAACCGTCTATTTCCTCACCGAACCGTCCATGGAGAACTTCTACGTGCAACTTCCCACGGACACGATCAATCTTGGAGCGCTGATCGTTCTCGCCGGCGCCGGCCTGACAGCCTGGGCGCTCTGCTTCGCGGCGGGTCGGGTCTATCGAGCAATCGGAACAAGCCAGTCCCGGGTGACCCTTGGTTCGGGGGCACTCACCCGTGGTCTTCGCCCCTGGGGGGCGAGTCCACCACGGCCGGATGAGGAGTACTGGTCGCCGGCGCCGATCCCGGCGTGGAGGTCTTGGGCGTGGACGGGCAGGACGCTGCATGGCTACCGGGTTCCGTGGCCGGCTCTCGAACTGGCCGCCACCTGCGATGAGTGCGGGGAGGCCCCCGGATGGGACCATCCTTGCGGCATCTACGCCACCAAAGAGCTGGCCGACGTCGACCTCTTTGGGCAGGTCCCGGTGTTGGGAAGGATCGAGATGTGGGGCGATGTCGTCGAGCACGACTACGGATACCGGTCGACTCGGGCCCGGATCACCGACCTATGGGTCGACGAGGCGGTTCATGCTCGGCGAATCGGTCGTGCCTATCCGGGTGTCAGGGTTTGGGAAGGCATGCCAACGGAGTTGAAAGAGGTGTCGTATGGCCGAGATCGGTAAGCCTCGCCGCCGAATCCGAGTGGAGCCGCAGCGTTCACCGAAGCAACCGGCTCGCCAGCCTCGCAGGGATCCGAAGAGAAGCGAGCCGTCGCCGGAGAAGACCGGCTAGTCGTTCTCTTCCTGAGCGCCGATCCGCTCCATGATCCTCTGGTTGACCACCCGGTTGTAGTCCGGGTTCCGCTCGATCCACTTGGCGACGAAGGGACAGAGCGGCACCACCGAGCCCCCACGGGCTTCGACATCCTCCAATTCGAATCGAACCAGGGCCGACGCCACGCCGGCGCCCTCGTGCTCGTCATCGACCTGGGTGTGATAGAAGAAGTAGATGTTCCCGCCACGGAGGTGGTACTCGGAGAAGGCGACTACCTCTCCACCGACCTCAGCCACGTACCTGTTGTTCCCGGGGTCGTGACGGGGGACTGCTGGGATCTCGGCCATGGTCGGCGGGAATTTAGACGAGATGAGTCGTCTATCGACCCCTCATCCAATTGATCCTGGCCTGGTCGGCGAGCCGCTGATGGAGCTGGGCCACCTCGCCGGGCTCCGAGCCGCGTCGTGATGGGGGATCGGGGTCGTCGGAGTGGAGGAGGGTCACCTGCATGCTCAGCCCGGCACTCTCGATGAGCTTCACCAGCATGGGAACGCTTGGCTCCTTCTTGCCCGTCTCATAGGCAGAAACGGCCTGCTGGGAGATTCCGGCGTTGTCGGCCAACTCCCGTTGGGTGATCCCGGCTCTGTTCCGGGCGGACTGGATCAGATGGGCGGCATTCACAGGCTCTGGCAGCCTAGACAGCTATTCGTTTGTGTCCAAGGTTGTAAGCACACATACGATCAGATGTAGCTGGCAGGATGGGTGGAGTCGAGTGATGGCACGGATCGTGGCGGTCTCGCTTTCGGCGTCAGACTCGCTGCGATTCGCCTCCGCCTGTACGGAGGGCAGATGATTCTGCGTCCTGTTCGGCGAGTAGGCGGGCGCGGACTCCGAGCACTTCCACTCACAGCAGCGATCAATACCGGGCAGGGAGGGCCTCTCCGGTCTCCACGAGGCTCTTCAGCCCGGAGACGATGTAGGGGAAGCCGCCCGAGAAGTCGGCGACGGTCTTCGACTCCACATCGACGTCGTATAACTCGATGGTCAGCTTCACCATCCCGTTGACTTCCGCCAGGCCCCAAACCTCTCGGGCCGGCCCGTCGGCAACGAGCTCTTCGTCCCAGAGCGCCTGAAACGTGAACTCGAGGCGCCTGGGGGCATCTATGGCGATGATGTGACCTTCGGATGCCTTCCGCCCATCGGGGTAGAAGTAGTTCATCTCCGCTCCGACCTCCCAGGTCGAGTCCACCTTGGTCCCGTAGAAGTACTGCGCCGTCTTGTCGGGGTTCACGATGGCGTCCCAGACTTCGTAGACCGAGGCCTTTATGTAGGCCTCGTAGATGTGTGCCGGCCTATCCATTGCTTGCCCTCCTGTTTCCAGACGAGCCTTGATTTCGGCGACGGCTCCGACTCCTGGCTCGGTGTACTTGGTGATCCAGCGATCATGGATCAGCTTGATGGGGACGGAGTTCAGGTAGTGATACTTGGATCGTCCCTGCTTGTGGGTGGTCACCAGGTCCGCCTCCGCGAGGATCCGTAGATGGTTCATGACTCCATACCGGGTCATCTCGGGTAGGAGGGCCGTCAACTCGCCCAGCTTCTGACCATCGCGCTCGAACAGAGAGTCGAGCAGCAGCCTGCGGCTGGGGTCGTTGATCGCTTTGAAGACCTTGTCCACGTCCTCTACTATATGTGAGTAAAAACTCACATATCAAGCCATGAGCAGGGTTTCAGACGACAGTTGAGAAGGGCGCTCACATCCCGCGTCGCGCTGTTGGCTGTCGAGTTCGGCCGTCTCCCTTACCCTACGAGCCGTCATGGCGGTCCAAACCCAAGTCAAGTACTGGTCCCGAGAGGTAGCCGAAACGGCATTCGACGCGATCGTGATCGGCTCGGGGATGGGAGGCATGACCGCAGCCGCCCTGCTGGCCAAGCTGGGGAAGCGGGTTCTTGTCGTCGAACAGCACGTGATACCGGGCGGATTCACCCAGACCTTCAAACGGCCTGGCTACCAGTGGGATGTCGGAGTTCACATCGTGGGGGAGATGACTGAGCGAAGCTATGTAGGCCGTCTCCTCGCCGATCTCACCGACGGTCGGCTCCGGTGGGAGTCGGTTGGGGAGGTCTACGACGAGTTCAACTTCCCCGACGGCTTCACGATCCAGTTGCCCGACTCCAAGCCTGCTTTCCGGGACACCCTCTACGAGTACTTCCCGGATGAGCGCGACGCGATCGACCGCTACCTCGAGATGGTTCGCGCCGCAGCCCGTGCGTCGGCCGGATTCATCCAGGCCCGGGTCGCACCGGCCTACATGGCCCCGGGAGCCAAGCGGAAGGCAGCCCGGGCCGCACTGCCTTTCATTACCCGGACCACCGCCGACGTCCTCGAAGAACTGACCGACGACTACCGGCTCAGAGCGGTTCTCGCCGCGCAGTGGGGCTACTACGGCTCGACCCCGTCGAAGTCCTCTTTTGCCATGCATGCGCTGATGGTCGCCCACTTCCTGTGGGGTGCCTTCTACCCCGTGGGCAGTGCCGAGTCGATTGCGCGGGAGATGCTCCGCACCGTCGCAGACGCCGGCGGGTGGACCCTCGTGCGCTCCGAAGTCGAGGAGATCATCGTGAGAGCGGGCCGGGCTTGGGGTGTCAGACTGTCAGATGGCCGGGAGATCGAGGCCGACACGGTCATCAGCGCAGCCGGAGCACCGACGACCGCGCGTCTGCTTGGCCAGGAGCACTGGCCGGAGGAGACGATTCCCCACGGGCCCGCCCACGTCAGCCTCTATGTCGGGTTTGAGGGAGACATCGACCAGAACGGTGCCAATCGGTATTGCCAGTGGTTCTACGAGACCTGGGATTCCGAGGTGGACATCTGGCCTGTTGCCCCGGGGGAGAAGCCTCCGCCCTCAGACGTGCTGTTCTGCTCGTTCCCGTCTCTCAAGGACCCCAGTCACGACCCGGGCCCGAGACGGCGACACACCGGCGAAGTGATCACCTTCGTCGACTGGGACGTCTTCTCGAGGTGGCAGGGGAGTCGATGGCAGAAGAGAGGAGCCGACTATGACGAGTTCAAGGAGAGCCTGGTCGACACCCTTCTCGCCCAGTACCTAGGGCACTATCCGCAGCTGAAGCCGATGGTCAGCTTCACCGAGATGTCGACGCCGCTCTCGACGAACCACTTCGCAGCCTCTCACGCCGGATCCATCTATGGGCTGGCGTCTCTGCCCGAGCGATTCCTTGACGAGGGCCTCACGCCGAAGACCGGCGTCAGAGGCCTCTTCTTGGCCGGAGTCGACGTGATGGCGCCCGGCATCGCTGGCGCCCTGGGCGGCGGGGCCTTGGCCGCCGCCGCCGCGGAGCCGGTGGCGGCTATGCGCTATCTGAGACCCATCATGAGAGGCCGCCCGAGCTGAGCCTCAGCGAGGTCAGGCCCGTGTGAATACGTGGACGGTCCAGATCAGTCCGTCACCATCAACCCAAACCCCGACCCCCACATGGGTGAAGCCGTCGAGCATGATCGTGCTGTGATAGCTGCTGTTCACCAGGGAGGAGAACACTGCCGAGACCTCACCGCCAAAGGCGAGGTTCTCGCCGGCTGCCGTCCACGGCGGGAGCAGGTCTGCGATGTTGGAGTGGCTCAGTTTGCCGGCCGCGGCGACGTGCTTGGCCCAGTCGCGGGCCCGGGCATCGAGCGATGAGTGGCGGATCAGCGCCGGGTCGCCGTTGGACGCCCGGAAGGAGTTGATCCGGGCGAAGAACTCCGCCTCGTAGATGGCCCTGAGTTCGAGGTTTGCGGTGGTCGTCGTGGCGGGAGGAGCGAGTGTGGTCGTCGGTGCCGGGGGTGATGCCGTCGCACCAGGTGAGGATCTTTGGACCTGGGTGGTCGTGGTCGATGTGGACATGTAGGAGTCCATAGCCACCTCGATCCACTCCGCCTCGCCTGAGAAGCTCTCGGTGTCGGTCGCCGTGCCATAGACGAAGACCGGCCCATCCTCGGATGGCTGAACTGCTGCCGAGAGGACGGTCGGCTCGATGTCGGTGGCCTCCTCCACCGGCTCAGGACCGTCGATGGTGAGGGCGAGGACAGCGGTCAGCGCGAGGACGAGCGACAGCGGCAGAACGGGCGTTTTTCGCATCTAGTGGTACCAGCAACCGGGTTAGGTGGGCGGAGGATAACCGGAGGCGCCAATTGGCTCCAGCCAATCCGCGGCCAGCAGGCACGGAGAATGAACGTCTAACCGAGGCAGGTGATCTCGGGGAGTCCGCCCGTCGCTTCGGCCCAGGTCTCACCTCCATCAGCAGACTGCCACACGGTGTCGCCGAAGCCGACGTAGGCGGCTCCTCCTCTAACCGCGATGCAGTGGGTGTCCAGGTTGCCGTCGAACCACTGGGGCAGGCCGGAGGTGACCGGTTCCAGCGGTCCCTCCCAGAGGTCACCGGCGTACAGACGGCCTTGCGAGGTGCTCGGTCCGTTGGATGCCGAGATCAGGAGGCGGCTCTCGAGCGCGGCGACTGCCCGGCAATATGACGCGTGAAGACCCTCGGTCCGAAAGTCGAAGTCGTGCCCGTTTCCTGACTGGGCGAGCCCGTGGGCAGTTGCCGCGAAGACCGCCCCCTTGAGGGTCTGGTGGGCGCTGACCTGGTGGACGTCTGCGTCGATGTCGAGGGTGGGCACCACGCCGGTGTTGTCGTAGCGGAGGATGCCCCCGACGTGGACGTTGACGTACAGGGTGTGGTCGGCGTCCAATGTCATCGATCGGACATCTGCCGGCGCACCCCACGGCGTGTACCAGGCGTCCCGGCCCGGAGCCGTCGCGAAGAACTCGTCTTCGGCCAAGACCCCGTGGTCGATCCCGTAGAGCCTCCCCTCGTCGGCTCCAATCCAGACGGTTTCGGGGGTCGGCTGGATACACAGAGCCCTTGCGCCGTCGGGCATCTCTGCCACCACCTGGCCGTCGTGGTGGATCCGTCCCTCGCCGTCGACGGCCCACCAGCCTTCGGCGTCGGAGACGAGGTGGTTGATAGGGGTCCCTTCGACCAGAGGAGACGACTCTCCAAGCTCGAAAGCGCCGGCGACGGTGCCGATCAGGAGGCTCATCGCTCCAACCCTACGCACCCGGGTCAGCCGTCGATCAGCCAGAGCTCTGTTTGCCGCCCGTCGAGGAATTTGGTGCCTCCGGCAGATAGGAATGCGTCTTCCTCGAGCATGATCTGGCCGGCCTGCCCGCCCCACTCTTCGATGGCTATCTGGACCGCAAGCTCTATCGACCACCCGGTGTTCTCGCCCAGGGGGTAGTCGCCGCCTCCTGGAACCCCACCTTGCCNNCGCCTCCTGGAACCCCACCTTGCCGGTCCCACAATCCGATCGTCGAGCCGGCTGCGTGGCCATGAAGCCCTATCGGATGGGTGTAGACGACGGGTCGAATCCCTTCGTCTTCGGCCCTGCGGCGGGTATCAGCCAGCACGGCGTTTCCGGTGCGGCCTGGCTGCATCTCCTCGGTGAGGATGTCTTGGAGACGGTTGGCCTGCTCTATTCCCCTGGCGAGGCTAGCGGGAGGCGTGCTCTCACCGGGCTTGAGGACGTAGGCGTGCTGCTGCTGGTCGGTGTGATACACGCCGTCGACGATTCCGAAGTCGATGTGGAGAAGATCGCCTGGCTGTATCACCACATCCGGCGCTGCGTCCGAAGGGGCGACGAGATCGGCGCCTTCACGTTGGACTGTGACCCCGGGGTGGAACCACGACCCGTGACCGGCCTCGCCAGCCCGATCCCTGAGCCACCAGGCAATGTCGTGGGTCGATGTCGCTCCCGGTGCGACCACCTCGTCGGACAGGGCTCGTCGGAGAAGCCCGTGGGCCGTGGCACACGCCATGGCCATCGGCTCGACTTCCTCGGTGAGGCGTGTCTCCAGCCACCCGATCGCCAGGGGGTCGGCCCCTATGATCTCGGTCCCTTCGAGAGCCGTGCCGAGCTCGTGGGCCTCGGTGACCGACAGGCCGTCGGCCAGAGCGAATGCATCGGACCTGTTCACCGCGATCGGACCACCTGCTTCCCCGAGATAACCCCGCAGGGCGGCCCACTGGTCGGGCTCGGATTCCGGGTCCCACGCCCGGGGGAATGGTCCCACTGGGTACCGGGCTATGGCGGCCCTTTTCTCTCCGTGATCCTTGAAGACGAGGATGGTGCGGCGTCGGGCATTGCCGAGCCAGGTGGCGGGAAGCATCGTCTTGAGCACGGGGTCCTCGTTGTACTCGCGCGCGCTTAGGACCCACGCCCAGACACCGTGGCGTCGCATCAAGTCGGGGACGATGGTGTCGAGGCGCCTGATCAGGAGATCGTCGAGCGCCGACGACTGTGCGCGGGTCGAAGGCATGGGGGGAAGGTAACTAATCCGAGAGGACGGAGACGATCTCGGCCACCGGATAGGCGACGGTTGTTGTCGTGTCGGGCACGGCGATCGGTGTCCACGGCCCGCCGGCCACTCGCCACGAGGCGGTCCAGTCATAGGAGACTCGGAGGTCGAGGGCGCCCTCGCTCTTGATCTCGTAGATGTGGGAGGCGATTCCGTCCGGATAGCCGGAGAGAGCCGACTCAGTGGCGGGATAGGTGTCCTGCCCGCCATCGCCCCACTCGACGACCACGGCCGACACCTCGATGGAAAGGAAGACGGTGGTGCCGCCGGCGGACAGGGTGGCCGAGTGGTCGTCGGGAATCTGAACCCCGACGAAGGTGTCGAGACCGGTGACTCCGTCACCAGGTGCCGGGTTGACCTCGGGAGTCGGCGGCGGATGTATGTAGTCGTAGACGTACTCCCACGCCGTCGACACGGGGTCTTCAGTCGGCGTGGGCTCGGAGCTGCATCGGGGATAGGTGACTCCGATGGCGATGATCCCGCCCGGAGCCGGGTCCGGGTCCCAGCCGAGATCGGCGTCGCCGTTGGGGTAGAGAGCAACTATGACGTATTGGGTGACCAGGCTCGTGTAGAACCAACACTCACCGGTGGCGTCGGTCCCGGGCTGGGGATAGAGGGTGGAGGGGACGTCCGTGTCGTCGGCATAGTCGACTATCTCGCCTCCGGAGATTCGGCAGCGTGTGATGCTGGTCTCGGTCCCATATACGGGATGGATCGTGGTTTCGACCCAGCACGCAGCAAACACTTCGGCAGCTGCCGGTTGTGCTCCGAGTGCGACGAAGAGGACTACGAGTCCAGCTGAGCGTCGCAATCTTGACTCCAAAGGTCGTCGGGATAGGACCAGAGACTGAATAGACCCCACTGTGTCCCTGTCCAACGGAAGACATGAACGTCTTGAGTCGACCCTGCGCTGAAACCCAGCAGGTCGAGTTTGGTCCACGTGACGAGGCACTCAGAGTCTGTTCTGAGCATCTCCGTTTCAGAGAACGCAAGGTCGTCGAGACGAGGGGCCCTGTCGAACGCCATCTTGCCGAATTGGTCGATGGCGAGCCCCAACTGGTGCTCGGTAGCCACCACCTCACGGATCCGGCCCTCGTCCTGGTTGTAGATCCCCTCGAACCAACCGAACCACAGCTGGCGGAGAATCGCTTCGGCCTGTTCGACCGTCTCGACGACGTGCGAGACGGCGACCGTGGTTGTCGTGACGGGATCCTTCACCGTCGTAGATGTCCCGATGACTTCACTGGCGGCAGGTGCGGCGAGTGGCTGGGTTGTCGTAGATGGTGTGAGTGAGTCGGCGCGCGGCCACAAGGCCCAGATGGCGGCTCCCAAACCGACTGCAATGAGCCCGGCGACCACTCGCCGTGTCATGCCCGTCGAAACTACGACATGGGTACCGACTGTTGAAGGGGGTTCAACCAGTGCGCGAAAAAACCAATTCCTGAGGGTCGGTAGGATCGAGCCTGGAGGTTCAAATGGCAGAAGGTAAGAAGAAGCGTCATCCCCTCAGGTTCCTGCTCAGGCTTCTGATCTTTGCTGGCCTGGCAGCTGCCGCAGCCCGCGTGATCTCATCCAAGAAGGGCGAGTTCATCGGTTTGACGGAGTCCGAGGCTCGAGCCAAGTTCGAGGAAAAGCTCGGCTCGAAGATCGGAGAAGAGGCAGCTTCTGACATCGCCGACCAGGTGATCCCGAAACTCAAGGAGAAGGGCGTCATCAAGGCAGATGAGGAGCCAGGGGCTGAAGCGGAGGAAGACTCAGCCGCTTCCAAGGAGCCGGCCGAGGACGAGATTTCCGAGGCCGTCTCCGAAGCGGTCGACGATATGCCCGGCGACTGAGCCCGTAGTGACTACTCCCCCCGGTCTTCCCGGGGGGAGTTTTCTTTTTCCAGGAGGGGCCCCTCTCCGGGCGAATGTGTCACACCCAGCTCGTACGTTGCCGCCTATGAGGGGATTGACGCCTGATCAGGTGGAACAGCGACTTCGCTCATCCGAGGAGCGCATCGCTGCCGAGCGGGCAATTCAGATGCAGCTCGTCAGGTTGGCCGACGCCATGCAGCTCCCTGTCGCGGATGGATGCAGGTCGATGCCCGAGTGGCTAGCCGGCCGTATGGACGTGGCTCCTGAGACGGCACGCTCTCTGGTCACGACGGCCAAGCGTCTCGAGTCACAGCCCGAGTTGTCACGTCAGCTCGCCAGTGGCGAGGTCACATTCGATCGTGCCCAGGTCACGTCGCGGATCCCGACTGCAAACAGGCATGACGAGCTTCTTCGTCTCGACATCTCCGGACTCCGCCGGCTCGCAGCCCATCACCGGCGGATCGAGAAGGTCGACGAGCATGAGTCGCACAGGTCCCAACACCTCTCTATGCAACCCAACCTCGATGAGTCGAGGTGGGACCTGTGGGGCTCTCTCGATGGATACTCCGGCTCGGTTGTCAGCAAGGTGCTCACCGAAGAGGCGGACCTGCTTCCGGATCTGCCCGAGGAAGGCCGCCCCGGCCTCGGTTACCGCAAAGCTGTCGCGCTCCTGAGAATCTGTGAGGAGAGGGGCTCAGGAGCCACGTCGTCTCCGCTGATGACCGTGTTCGTCGACGACAAGGGTGCAGTCGCGGCCGGAGGTGCTCCCGTCGGGGTCGAAGTGCTCGACAAGATTGCCTGCACCGGGACTCTCGAGGTGATCAAGACGGCCGGTGGCAACCCTCTCGCTGTCGGTCGTCTAACCCGTGTTGTCTCGAAGAAGCTGAAGCGTTTCGTGCTCCATCGCGACGGAGGGTGTGCCGCCGACGGCTGTACCAGCCGTTATCGCCTCGAGCCCCACCACTTAACCCCGTGGTCCGACGGAGGGCCGACCGATCCGGACAACCTCGCCACACTCTGTTGGTTCCACCACCACGTGGTGATCCACGGCTGGGGATACAGGATGGATGTCGGTGTCGGCAGGGGCCGAGTCAGATTCATCCCCCCCAACCGGGACCCGCCTTGAAGTCGAGTGACCAACAGTCCCAGTCGCACAACCGGGGATCCCATACTCAACAGACAGAGGTCGTCTTCGCAGGGTGAGACCTCAGCCTGGAGGTTTGCGCTGCCCGCAGGAAGGTCGGCGCCGCCTCAGGGATTCGGTGTACCGTCTAGCCTGCCTTTCGCTCCACTGCTTCGGGATGAGACGTGACCTACGAAACCCAACCCAGCCGCGGCGGCAACGCCGTCCTCAAGATCCTCGTCGCCGGGACCGTCGTCTTGGTCGCCTACTGGGCTGCCACCGGGGGATTCGACCGGATAGAGGTCAACCCAGCCGCAACGGTCACGTCGAGCACCCTGTCCGAATAATCCCCGAGCACGCCCACGCCCGAGTTCCTAGGCTCGCTGTGCCATGTCGCTAGAAGTCCAAGAAGTAGACACTCGCGACGCGCCCGAAGCACTGCTCCGGGAGATGCACGAGTTCTACATCCCGCTGAGCGAGGAGGAACTGCCCGGCGACCCGCCGATGCCGTACGAACGACGCAAGGCCAACTGGCGTCAGATCCGTAGTGATCAGTCGATTCCGCGATGGCTGCTTCGGTCCGACGGGGCGATCGTCGCCTCCGCAGTCGCCTGGATGAACCTCGAGCAGAACGTCGAGAACGGTTTCGGATCGATCTACGTCAGCCCCCTCCACAGGGGCAATGGCTACGCCCGCAAGCTCGCCCAGCCGCTATTCGATCGTCTCGCGGGAATGGGCCGCGTCCGATTCGATACCTATGTGAAGGACGGACGCGACGAGGAGAGGCTGTGCGAGCGATTGGGGCTCAAGTCGGCGATACGAGAGAAGAGAAGTCGGCTGGATGTCTCGGATGTCGACATGGACATGATGCGCCTCTGGATCGACAAGGCCGAGGAGCGAGCTTCGGATTACGAGCTCCTGGCCCTGCAGGACCCGTTCCCCGACGAGCATCTCGAGAAGTTCTGCGAACTCCAGTTCCAGATGAACACTGCTCCGCTCGACGACTACGAGATGGACGACGAAGTCATGACGCCCAAGATGTGGCGAGAGTCCGAGCAGCAGAGCGCCAGGTCGTTTCACGACCTCTCCACCTACGTGGCGGTTCACAAGCCGTCGGGCGGCTTCGTGGGGTCGACCACGATCCAGACCGACCAACTTCAGCCCGATCAGGCCTGGCAGTGGGAGACCGTGGTTCACCCCGAGCATCGCAACCAGGGCCTGGGGCGGCTGCTCAAGGCGTCGATGATCGAGCGGGTCGTTGCCGAGTATCCCGAGGTGGACAGGATCGACACGTGGAACGCCGGCTCCAACGAGCCGATGCTCAACATCAACATCGCCATGGGCTACAGGCCGATCCAGGTCAACCACACCTTCCAAGGCGACCTGGCGACCGCCCGTGAGCGAATGGGCGCCTGAGCATGGCTGTTGACGTCGAAGCCATAGACACCCGCACCGCCTCCGACGAGACGCTCCGGCGACTGCACGAGCTCTATGTCTTCGTCGAAGCCGACGACCTGCCCGATGACCCGCCAACGCCGTACGAGCGCCGAGCCCTCGACTGGCAGAACATCTCGGAGACCGACAAGGTCCTCCGCTGGTTGCTGACCGACGGCGGCATCCCGGCCGCCGCCGGCGTGTTGAGCCTCAGCATGGATCAGAACCTCGAGAACGGGTTCGCCCGGGTCTTCGTCCGTCCTGGCTACCGGGGTAGGGGTCATGCCAAGAGACTCTCCGAGATCATCCTCGATGCGCTCGACGAGAACGAACGCAAGCGTGTCAACACCTACACCCGGGTCGGTTCGGACAACGGCGGCTTCGCCGAGCGGTTCGGCCTGAGAAACGTTCTGGAGGACCGTCGCAGCAGGCTTCGAATCGCCGACCTCGACATGGACCTCATGGCTTCTTGGATCGAGCGCGCCCCCGAGCGTGCCTCTGAGTACGAGCTTCTCTACTTGGAGTCCCCCTATCCCGAGGAGGTGCTCCAGAAGTACTGCGACCTCGCTTTCATCATGAATACGGCGCCGCGCGGGGACTTCGAGATGGAGGACTGGGTGATCACCCCCGAGTGGTGGCGCGACACCGAGGCCACGAACGAGGCACGGGCCACCGATCTCCACACCTACGTAGCCGTTCACTCCCCGACCGGCGACTTCGCCGGATACACCACGATCCAGACCGACCGGCTTCAGCCCGAACAGGCCTGGCAATGGGACACCGGGGTCCACCCCGAGCATCGCAACAAGGGTTTGGGCCGTTGGCTGAAGGCCGCTCTGGTCCAGAAGGTCCTCGCCGAGCACCCCGCAGTCGACCGGATCGACACCTGGAACGCCGGGTCCAACCGACCGATGCTGGCTATCAACGTGGAGATGGGCTTCGAGGGCATCCTCGAGGCGGCCAACTGGCAGGGTGAAGTGGGCCTGGCCCGAGAGAGTCTCTAGCGCCCGTACGTCCCCGTCGTGGACGCCTCGGCGATCACATGGCCGTCCATGGCCGATCTTACGGCCAGCGTCTCCGAACCTCCGGGTATCAGCAGCAGCTCGTCGGCTGCGTAGACGGTGAACACATAACGGTGGGTCTGGCCGGGCGGTGGGCACGGCCCGCCGTAGCCGACCAGGTTCCAGCTGTTGACTCCCTGGATGGCGATGATCCCGCTGTTCTCCGGGATCAGCATGTCTTGTCCGGTCACCTCGATGTCGTACTCGACCCAGTGGTGCCAGATCCCGACCGGGGCGTCGGGATCTTCGACGATCAAGACCAGCGAAACGGCTTCCGGCGGGATGTTGCCGATCTCCAAGGAAGGGGAGATGTTCTCGCCGTCGCAGGTGTACTTGCTGGGTATCTCGGCGCCGTCGGCGAAGGAACGGGACACGAGGGTCATGGGTTCGGCCGGCGCCACCCGTGTCGTGGTCGGATTCGGGTCGACCGTAGTTGTTGCCCCCTGGGACGTGGTGGTCTGGTCGTCGGCGGCGCTGCCCGAGTCGCATGCACCCATCAGCGTGAGCGCCGCAATCGAGACGATCAGCCGCTTCATCGCCGAAAACCTACGACATGTGCCGAATTAGGTCGGCCGCTTGGTCAGAGCCATGGAAGTCGGCCCACCGGGCCCAAGTGCTCGGAGACGCCTTTGCCCGATTCGGCCCGCTCGAGAGTCGCCGGCCGACGACATCGTCGGCCTGGTCGAGCCAGAAGAGAAGATGAGACGAGGCCCAGGTTCCTGCGGGCTAAGTTCGCAGGGATGCTCCGCATAGCTGGCGCCGGTGAAGAGGTGGTCGATCCGCTCGGCCTCTACCTGGCCGACAGCCGGTCGGAGCGAGGTCGGCCGTGGGTGGTCGTCAACATGATCGCCTCCATCGATGGAGTCACCGCGGTGGACGGTGGCTCCACTGCTCTTGGCGATGACGACGACAAGGCTGTTTTCCAGGCGCTCCGCGCAATCCCCGATGCCATCCTGGTTGGGGCCGGCACGGTGAGGGCCGAGAACTACTCACCGGTTCGCCTCGACGAGATGCGCCGCAGACGCAGGACAGAAGCCGGGCTCAGCCCGGTTCCGACGCTCGCCATCGTCTCTGGACGACTCAGCCTCGAGCCGTCGGCGCGTGTGTTCTCCGATGCGGACTACAAGCCGCTGCTTCTCACCGGCACGTCAGCGGACCCCGGGCGCCTCGCCGTTCTAGGAGATGCTGCGGACATTGCCTTTCTCCCCGACCTGACCGCAGAGGCGATCCTCGAGCGGTTGTCACCGGCGGAGGTCGTGCTTCTCGAAGGGGGCCCCAGCCTCAACGGCCAATTCGCCGGCGCCGGATTGATCGACGAGCTGAACCTGACCGTTTCACCTGCTCTGTTCGGGGGTGACACCCAGAGGATCACCGGCGGGTCCGAGCTGGACGCACCGCTGAAGATGCGTTTGGATCGAGTGCTGATGGGCGATCGATCGCTGTTTCTGCGATATTTGAGGGACTAGAGAGAGGACTTGGAGCGCATGGGCAAGCATGCCGAGCTTTACGCACGACACAGGGCGGTCCTGCCGGACTGGGCCCCCCTCTACTACGAGCAGCCGATTTCCCTCGTCGACGGGGAGGGTCGTCACGTGATCGACGCCGAGGGAAACCGCTATCTCGACTTCTTCGGTGGGATCCTGGTGACGATCTCCGGGTACCGGGTGCCCGAGGTAATCGACGCCGTCAAGGCCCAGGCCGACAAGATGCTGCACACCTCGACCCTCTACCTGATAGAGGCCCAGATCGAGTTGGCCGAGAAGATCGCAGAGTTGTCAGGCATTCCGAATGCCAAGGTCTTCTTCACCAACTCGGGTACAGAGGCAAACGACGCCGCTCTGATGCTGGCCACCGTTCACCGCCAGTCCAACCAGATCCTCGCCATGAGGGGCAGCTATCACGGAAAGTCCCACTCAGCCGTCGCCATAACCGGTCAGAGCGCCTGGTCGGGCACGAGCTTCTCGCCGTTCCAGGTCACGTACGTCCACGGCGGCTACAAGCTCCGCAGTCCTTTCGGTCACCTCGATGACGAAGCCTTCACGGCCGCATGTGTTGCCGACCTGGAGGATCTCCTCAACGTCGCCACCACCGGGAAGGCGGCGGCGCTGATCGCCGAGCCGATACAGGGTGTCGGCGGCTTTGTCACCCCGCCCGACGGCTTCTTCGGGGCGATGAAAGAGGTTCTCGACCGGCACGGCATTCTCTTCATCTCCGACGAGGTGCAGACAGGCTGGGGTAGGACTGGTGAGAACTTCTGGGGCTACGAGGCCCACGGCATCACGCCCGACCTGATCACGTTCGCCAAGGGAATCGGCAACGGGCTGTCGATCGGCGGTGTCGTCGCCCCGGCCGAGATCATGGACTCCTACAAGGCCCTGGGCATTTCCACCTTCGGTGGCAACCCGATCGCAACGGCCGGCGCTCTGGCCAATCTCAACTACATCATCGACAACGACCTGCAAACCAACTCGCTCAAGATCGGCAACCGTCTGATGCAGGCCTTGCTTCCGTTGGCCGAAGAACTCGATGTGATCGGCGAGCTGCGCGGCAAGGGGCTGATGATCGGCATCGAACTGGTCGGGCCGGATGGAGAGCCGGCGGCAGACAAGGCCGCTGCCGCACTCGAGGCCACTCGCGAGGGTGGGCTCATCGTGGGAAAAGGTGGCCTCTACGGCAACGCACTCCGCATTGCCCCCCCGCTTTCGATCACCGAGCAGGAAGCCGACGAGGGAGCAGCCATCCTCGAAACCGCTTTGCGCGGTCTCTAGCAGGCTCCTAGATCAGGCTCGACAGGTCGATGTCACAGGACGGGTGACGCAGTTTCGCCAGTCCCCGTGCCTCTATCTGACGAACCCGCTCCCTTGTCGAACTGATCACCTTCCCTACATCGGACAGGGTCCAGGGATCGCCGCCGTCCAGGCCGAAACGGAGCCACAGCACCTGCTGCTCGTCATCGTCTAGATGCGTCAGCGCCTGAACCAGCCTCTCTCTTCCCCATGCCGAAGCAGCGCGATCCTCGGGATTGGCTGCGGCCTCGTCTTCGACGAAGTCCTGGAGTGATGCGTCGCCGTCCTCACCGACCGGGCGGTCCAGGGACACCGTCTCGGCGGGCGCCTCCAGGGCGGCGAGCACTCGCTCGGTGTCGAGTCCCGAGGCCTCGGAGATCTCCTCGAGGGTCGGGGAGCGATGGAATTGGTCGTGAAGGATCTGCCTGGTGTCCTGCACAGTCCGCACCACATCCACCATGTGGACTGGGAGGCGAATGGTCCGGCCGTTGTTGCCGAGCCCTCTGGTTATGGCCTGGCGGATCCACCAGGTCGCATAGGTGGAGAACTTGAAGCCCTTGCGCCAGTCGAACTTCTCCACAGCCCGGATCAAGCCGAGGTTGCCCTCCTGGATGAGGTCGAGCAGGTCGAGCCCGCGTCCGGTGTAGCGCTTGGCGATGGAGATCACCAGGCGGAGATTGGACCTGATGAACGTCATCTTGGCCTCGTCGCCCTCGGCGATCGCCCGCATGAGCTTCATGCGTTCGGATTGGTCGAAGTTCCCCTCTTCGATGACGGATTTCGCTCTTCTCCCGCTCTCCATGGCACGGGCTAGATGAACCTCGTCCTCGGCAGTCAGCAGTTCGTGGGAGGAGACCTCGTCCAGATACAAGCCGACCGTGTCCGAGGCAGTGGCGCCTCGTTCTGGTCTCGCGTCTTTTGCCCGCATGGCCTTCGCCAAATGGCCTCCTCAACAGCGCTGTGGAAAACTAATTCTCCTGGGTGAATCTGGCAACCGGAATGCCCTGTGAGCGCCGCCGACCGGTATTCTGAGGCGCCCGTGTCCCGCCGAACCCAGTTCCGAGTGCTGGTTGCGCTCACAATTGCCTGGGCGGCCTGGGCGGGGTGGTCGCTCATCACCCGCGCCAGTCCCTATGAGCTTCGCGTCCTCGATGATCTGGGTGCTCCCGTCGTCTCAGCCATTGCCGACCTCGACGGGACACAGGTGGGGACCTCGTCTGGTGACGGCACGATCCAAATGGAGTGGCGCCCGTCGGCGACGGTCGTCGACGTGAGTGCCCCCGGTCACATCCCGCAGCGAGTCACCATCGGTGAGAGGCCTAGGACGGTCATCGATGTCATCCTCAAGGCGCGGATTCTCCGGGGTAGGGTCCTCGATGAGGATGGAGTGGCGGTTTCCGACGCCACTGTCAGCACCGATGCCGCATCCGGTGTCACCGGCCCGGAGGGGCACTTCAACGTGCGGGGAGCGGCGCCCGGCTCGGTCACGGTGAACCGGCCCGCCTGGCTCGAGGCCAGCTTCGAGTGGGACGGCAGCCCGGGCGAGACGATCGTCGAGCTGATCCCCTTCACCGCCAGGGCGGTCCATGTCTCCGGGGAGGCCGTCCGTGACAGGCTCTCCGAGTTCCTCGAAATGGCGGCTACGACGGAGCTGAACGCCTTGATGATCGACCTCAAGGACGAGTCCGGTGCCGTTTGGTACGACACATCCGACCCGACGGCGATCGCCGTCGGCGCCGACTTGTCGGGATACAGCCTGCGGTCTGTTGTGGATCAGGCCCACGGGGCCGGCCTCTACGTCATCGGCCGCCTGGTCGCCTTCAGCGACCCTTTGGCTGCCTTCGGGCGCCCTGAGATGGCGGTTTGGGACGCGGACTCCAACCGGCCGTACAGCGCCAACGGTCAGTATTTCCTCGATCCCACAGACCCCGACGCCCGTCAATACGCACTCGACCTCGCCGTCGAAGCTTGTGAGATGGGTGTCGACGAGGTGCAGTTCGACTACGTCCGGTTCCCGGACAAGCGCACCGAGGCCGCCACGTTCGACCAGGGAGTGAGCGAGTCGGTGCGGCTGCCCACGATCATCCAATTCCTCAGCGACGCAGTCGGGCTACTCCACCCGAGAGGGTGTGCCGTCGCCGCCGACGTCTTCGGGTTCATAACCACGGTGGGCGACGACGGGGCCATCGGCCAGCGATGGGAAGACGTCGTGTCGGTGGTCGATGTCGTCTCGCCAATGGTCTACCCGTCGCACTACGGGCCCGATTGGTTTGGCTACGACATCCCCAACGAGCACCCGGGCCCGGTTGTGCGCAACGCCCTCTCCGATGGGCTGGAGCGTCTGCCGAGGAACGTGATCGTCCGGCCGTGGCTCCAGGACTTCGGCTACGACGCATCACAGGTCCGGGAACAGATCGTCGAGGCCGAGGTCCTCGGCCTGGGTTGGATGCTCTGGAACGCCGCCTCCAACGTCACCGTTGACGCTCTCCTCCCGGCTCGATGACCCTCCCGCCCCGGGATTAGCACTATCCAGATAGGTGAAATACGATCGGGAGAGACGGCCACCATCCGTTGAATCCTTCTCGGAGAGCCTTTTGACCGCGTTCAACCAAGAGACAGTCAGCCAACTGGCCGGCGGGGTTCCCGCCTGGCGGGCGTTGCAGATGAACTCTGCCTATGAGGTGTTCGCCACCCTCGACGAGCCCACCGGCGTCGAGGAGGACTGGCGTTATGTCGAGTTCGACCACCGATTCGCCGACCTCGCCCCTGCCACCGGAGCCGTCGACCCGCTCGGCCTAGGTACGTTCGCCGGAGCTCTCACCGACGTTGCGGGTCGCGCCCTGATCGTCGATGGCCACGTGGTCAGTGCCGATGACGGAGGGATCGGAGCACGAACGCTTGGCGAACTCGATGCCGAGCCCGTGCTTCCGAGTCCTGCGGTCGACCACAACAAGCTGGCCGCCGCCCATGCGGCCTTCGCCATCGACGGCGTTTACCTGGACATCGAACCCGGGATGGTCATGGACCAGCCCTATGTAGTAGAGGTCCAGGGGATCACACCCGGAAGCGCCATCTTCCCCACCGTCTCCATCCGTGCCGGAGAGAACTCGGAGGCGAGCGTCGTGGTCGTATACAGGAGCGCCCCAGGTGCGAGCCTGTTGATGGTTCCGGCCGTCAGCATCGAGGTCGGGGACGGAGCCCGAGTGCGATTCATGTCTGTCCAGAACCTCGATCATGCCGCCTCGACCGTGGTCCACCAGCGGGTCCGACTTGGTCGCGATGCGACCTGCCGTGCCGGCGAGGTGGGTCTTGGCGGGAAGATGGGGCGCCTGGACCTCGGAGTCGAGCTGTTGGGCGACGGATGCTCCTCGGAAGTAGTCGGCCTCTACTTCGGCGAGGGCTCCCAGACCCTCGACTACCGGATGCTCATCAATCATGTCGGCAGGAGCACCTCTTCCGACGTCTTCCTGAAGGGAGCGGTCGAGGATGACGCCGAGAGCGTGTTCAGCGGCCTGCTCCGAATCGAGAAGGACGCCCAGAAGACCTCGACATTCGAGACGAATCGGAACTTGGTGCTCTCCGAGAACGCCAAGGCACACTCGGTCCCCAACCTCGAGATTCTGTGTGACGACGTCATCTGCGGTCACGGGTCGTCGGTCGGCCCGCTCGAGGAAGACCACATCTACTACCTGCGCAGCCGGGGTCTCTCCCAGGAGCGCGCCGAGCGTCTCCTGATCAAGGGCTTCTTCCAGGAGGTCATCGATCGACTTCCCATCACCGGCTTGGAAGAGCCGATCTCGACCGAGGTCTTCCGCCGGTTCGTCGACGCCCAGGAAGAGGGTCGCGTGGCATGAAGGTCCAGGTCACAGAGCTCGAGAAACTGCCGCGAGAGCGAGGGGTCCGGGTAATCGTCGGCGACCATCGGATCGCCGTGTTCCGCATCGGAGACGATGTGTACGCAATCGGAGATAGATGCTCACACGCCGAGGCTTCCCTGGCCGAGGGCGAACTGTTCGGGACCGAGGTCGAGTGCCCCCGCCATGGCTCCGAGTTCGATCTGGCGACCGGTGAGCCGTCGTCACTTCCAGCCACGGCGCCGGTTCCGGTCTACGCCGCCACCGTCGAGGACGGAGTCGTGTATCTCAGCTTGGAGGACGAGTGACAACCGCCTTGAAGATCAACGACCTGTCGGCTGCCGTCGACGGCAAGCAGATCCTCGACGGGCTGTCGCTCGAGGTTCCCTACGGGGAGGTCCACGCCATCATGGGCCCCAACGGCTCGGGCAAGTCCACCCTGTGCCATGTCCTGACCGGCAAGCCTGGATACAAGGTGACCGGCTCGGCATCGCTCAATGGTGACGACCTCTTCGAGCTCAGTGTCGACGAGCGCTCCCGTGCCGGGCTGCTGCAGTCGTTCCAGTATCCGACCGAGGTCGCCGGGGTCAGGTTGCGCGACTTCCTTCTCGAGGCAGCCGACGAGCGTGGGCTCGGACCAGACGACGCCATGGCCCGGATAGAGGAGCAAGCCGTCAAGTTCGACATGGGCCGGTTCCTCGATCGCGCCCTCAACGACGATCTCTCCGGAGGCGAGAAGAAGCGCTCGGAGATCTATCAGCTGGCGGTGCTTGGCCCCAGGGTCGCCCTGCTCGACGAGATCGACTCGGGTCTCGACATAGATGCGGTGAAGCAGGTCGCCAAGGCCGTCGAAGGGATGCGGTCGCCAGACCTCGCCGTGGTCATGATCACCCACTACTCCCGCATCCTCAGGTACCTGACTCCCGATCGGATCCATGTGATGATCGACGGGCGAATCGTCGACTCTGGGGGCCATGAGCTGGCCGAGGAGCTGGAGGACGGCGGCTACGACGCAGTCCGCAGGCGGCTCGGGATCGAGAAGGCCCCCGAGGACGGCCCGCAGCGGAAGCCGGCGGACTTCTTCACCGACACACCCTTCGACGTCTAGGTGGGCACCCGGGCGGCCAGCGAGAAGTGGCTCGCCGAGCTGACGCACATCCCGACGGCCCCGGGGAAAGAGGATGCCGTGGTCGATTGGGTGACTCGATGGGTGCGCCGTCGCAATGACCTGAAGCTGTCCAAGGACACCGGCGGCAACCTCGTTATCGTCCAGAAGGGGCGCAAGGCGCACCCGCTGGTCCTGGCCGTCGCCCACATGGACCATCCGGCCTTCGTGATCGAAGNNCCGGAGTACTTCAGCAACGCCGGCGTGGAGGTGGTGTCGCGCCCAGATGGAGGGTCGGGGCGAGTCTCGGCATATGACCCGGTCACCGGTCGCGGCACGATCGCCGGCAGGGGCTTCGAACCGGGTGACATCGCCATGTTCGAGATGAGAAGGACGAAGCCGCCGAGGGGGCGCTTCCGGGCGCCGGCTTGCGACGATCTCGCCGGGGCAGCGGCAGCCTTGTCGGCTCTCGATCGAGCGCGTGGCAAGCCCGAACTGCGGCACTTCGGAGTCCTGCTGACTCGCGCCGAGGAGGTTGGTTTGGTTGGCGCCATTCACGCCGCCAAGCACAAGACCATCCCCACCGATGCACGCCTCCTCTCCATCGAGACGTCGCGCGAGGTTCCCAACGCGCGTATCGGGGACGGTCCGATCATTCGCACCGGTGACTACTCGACCGTCTTCGACCGGGAGCTGACCAATCGCATCACCTCCGCCGCCCGGGCTGCCGGCCTCCTGCATCAGAGGAAGCTGATGGACGGCGGCGGGTGCGAGGCGACGGCCTTCGGCGGATACGGCTATCAGGCCACGGGTCTCTGCCTCGCTCTGGGCAACTGGCACAACCGGGGGAATCTCGACCTCTTCGAAGCCGGTGAAGGTGAGCCGATCCCTGCGCTGGAAGAGATATCGATCGACGACTTCCTCGGGCTGGTCGATCTGCTGCTGATCGCAGCCCGTTCCGTCGACGGCCCAGACATGCTGGCTTCGAGGCTGGACGACCTGTACAAATCACGAGCCCACTACCTGAATTAGGTGGCCGCTTCGCGGTAGCGTCCGTGTCATGGACTACCGAATCGAACAGGACTCGATGGGTGAGGTCCAGGTGCCGACCGACGCCCTCCACGGCGCCTCCACCCAGCGAGCCGTAGACAACTTCCGGATCTCGGTCCATCGCTTCAGCCGAAGGTTCATCTGGGCGTTGGGCCTGCAAAAAGGCTCAGCCGCCACGGTGGCAGCGCAGATGGGTTTCATCGACACCCCCCTCGCCGAGGCGATACGACACGCCGCGGACGAGGTCATGGGCGGATCGCTGGACGACCACTTCCCCCTGGACATCTTCCAGACCGGATCGGGAACCTCGACCAACACCAACGCCAACGAGGTCATTGCCGCCCGGGCGTCGCAGATGCTCGATGACACCGACGTTCACCCCAACGATGACGTGAACTTCGGCCAGTCCTCCAACGACGTCATCCCGACGGCGATCCACGTGTCGGCGGTGGCGGCACTGCGCGAAGAGCTGCTGCCCGCTCTCGACCGGCTCGCAGCTGCACTGGAGGCAAAAGCCGATGAGTTCGCCGATGTGGTCAAGTCGGGGCGAACCCACTTGATGGATGCCACCCCGGTGACATTGGGCCAGGAGTTCGGCGGGTATGCCGCGCAGGTCCGCAAAGGAGTCGGGCGCGTCGAATCGGTGCTGGGCGAGCTGGAGGAGCTGGCCCTGGGCGGCACCGCGGTCGGGACCGGAATAAACGCCCCCGAAGGCTTTGCTGGTGCGGTGATCGCCCTGATGGCGGAGAGGACCGGCTTTGCCTTCCGCGAGGCGGACAACCACTTCGAGGCGCAGGGCTCCAAGGACGCCACCGTGATGGCCAGCGGTGCCATGAAGACGGTTGCGACATCTCTGTTCAAGATCGCCAACGACATCCGCTGGCTGGGCTCGGGTCCGACATCGGGCATCGCCGAAATCCGGATACCGGCCCTACAGCCGGGCTCGTCGATCATGCCGGGCAAGGTCAACCCGGTCATGTCGGAGATGGTCATGCAGGTGGCTGCGCAGGTGGTGGGCAACGACACTGCCATCACCTGGAGTGGGGCAAACGGCAACTTCGAGCTGAACGTGATGATGCCGCTGATCGCTCACAACCTCTTGGAGTCGGTGAGCCTTCTCTCCAACGCCTGTGACACCTTCCGAGAGAGGTGCATCGAAGGCTTGGAGGCCAATGAGGAGCGAGCCCGCGAGCTGATCGAGAGAAACGCCATCGTCGTCACGGCTCTCAACCCCCACATCGGATACGACAACGGGGCCCGGATCGCCAAGGAGGCTGTGGCCACAGGTCGCTCGGTGCGCGAGCTCGTCCTCGAGGAAGGGCTCATGAGCGAGGCCGACCTCGATGCCGCCCTCGACCTCAAGAAGATGACCGAGGGTGGTCTGAGATAGGCGAGCGGCCTATCCGAGGGCTTCGAGGAGCGTGTTCCAGCCCAGTGAGGCGCACTTGATGCGCACCGGGTACTGGCGAACTCCCTGGAGTGCTTCGATGTCGCCAAGAACGGCCCCGGGGCGTTCGGGGTCGAGACCGATGTCCCCGCCCTCCTCTATCGACATCATCTGACGGAACTTGGTCACCAGCTGGGTGATCTCGTCCCTCGTCTTTCCCTTGATGGCGTCGGTCATCATCGAAGACGAGGCCTGGCTTATCGAGCAACCGCGGCCGTCGGCGGCGACCTCGCTGACCACGTCACCGTCGAACTTCAACTCGATGCTGATCTCGTCGCCACACAGCGGGTTGACACCTTGGGCGGAGGCGTCCGCAGCGTCCAGGTGACCCTGATTCCTGGGGTTCCGGTAGTGGTCGAGGATGACCTCGCGATACAGCTCTTCCAGCGCCATCAGACCCCGAACAACTCGCCGGCCTTGCCCAAACCGGCCACGAGGGCGTCGATGTCCGACTCCTCGTTGTAGAGATAGAAGCTGGCCCGGGCCGTTGCGGTCACACCGAGACGGCGCATCAGAGGCTTGGCGCAGTGGTGCCCGGCCCTTACCGCCACGTTGTCCTCGTCGAGGATGGTGGCCAGGTCGTGGGGATGGACGCCTTCCATCGTCATCGAGACCACACCTCCTCTCGCGTCCAGGCTCTTCGGCCCCTGGATCGTCACGCCGGGGACGTCGCCGAGCCGTTCGATGGCAATTCGGGTCAGCTCCTGGTCGTGTTCGAAGATCTTGTCCATCCCCACCGAGTCGAGGTAGTCGACTGCGGCGTGGAGGCCGACCGCCTCGATGATCGGCGGTGTTCCCGCCTCGAAGCGATGGGGGATGTCAGCCCAAGTAGCGTCTTGGAGAGTGACATCGGCGATCATCTCGCCGCCACCCTCGAAAGGCTCGGTCCGTTCCAGGACTTCCATTCGCCCCCACAGCGCGCCGATCCCGGTCGGCCCGAGCATCTTGTGGGAGGAGAAGGCCACGAAGTCCGCTCCGAGCCTGGCCACGTCCACGGCCCGGTGGGGGACGAGCTGGGCTGCGTCGACGACGACGATGGCTCCGAGGGCGTGGGCGAGCTGGCTGATGTGAGGGACGTCCGGGATGGTTCCCAAGACGTTGGACATGCCGGTGACCGCCACCACCTTGACGTCCGGGCCCAGCTTCGACTCCAGGGCGTCCATGTCGAGGCGACCTTCGTCGGTTATCGCCACGTGGTCCAGGGTCGCGCCGGTCCGCTTGGCCGCCATCTGCCAGGGCACCAGGTTGGCGTGGTGCTCCATCTCGGTTGAGAGGATCCGATCGCCTTCGGCGAGGTTCTCCAGGCCCCAACCGAAGGCGACGGTGTTGAGGGCGGTGGTCGCGCCCCGTGTGAAGATGACCTCGTTGGAGTCGGTGGCGCCGATGAACTCGGCAACCCGGCGCCGGGCGGCCTCGTAGGCCTCGGTGGACTCGATTGAGAGCTTGTAGGCACCGCGATGGACGTTGGCGTAGGAGGTGCGGGCGAAGCTGTCCATTGCCTCGAGGACCTGGATGGGCTTTTGGGACGATGCACCCGAGTCGAGGAAGTGGACCCCG
>JABAOH010005545.1_pt1 | contig 113266 bp, 120 predicted proteins | sample 7062181 | NCBI WGS metagenome assembly JABAOH01 (sample SAMN14538630, study PRJNA623070) | marine sediment metagenome | biome: marine biome [ENVO:00000428]; feature: marine pelagic biome [ENVO:01000023]; material: deep marine sediment [ENVO:00002113]; isolation source: pool of 5 deep marine...
GAGGAGTGGAGATGGTGATGCCTGGGGACAACGTGAATTTGGAGATCGAGTTGATAGCAGATGTGGCGATGGAGAAGGGATTGCGATTTGCGATTCGAGAGGGAGGACGCACGGTCGGAGCCGGCAGCGTCACTGATATCACAGAATAACTGGACTGGGAAGACTATGCCGAGAGAAGGAAGATGAGAGAAATTGTCACCCTCGAGTGCTCAGAGTGCAAAAGAAGGAATTACACGACGACCAGAAACAAAAAGACGAAGACAACCAAGATTGAGCTGAAAAAATACTGCCGCTTTGATAAGAAACACACTCTACATAAAGAAGTGAAGTAAAACAGCTGGTCCAATTTGCTCAGTCAGGATATATCATAAATTTAAAAGTAAAATAAACTCAACAAACTAAATAAGCGAGAGAAACTAGATAAGGAGGAAAGAGAAAGATAGGTGAGTAGCTCAATTGGTTAGAGCATCGGTCTCCAAAACCGAAGGTTGCGGGTTCGAGTCCTGCCTCACCTGCCAAACACTCTTTTTAGATAGAGATCATTTAAAACACAAGTGAAAGAATAAGAGAGGAAAGCCTAAGAAATGAGTCAGAAGAAAAGATGGTATAAGCGGATTGTTCCTTTTTTGAGAGAGGTGAGAGCTGAACTCAAAAAGGTGACCTGGCCCTCGAGGAATGAAATTTACAGCACAACTCTCATTGTCATCATAGCGACTTTTTTCTTTGGGTTTTATCTCTATTTTATGGACGTGATCTTTTCTTGGGTCATTTCTCATATAAAGAACTTATTTGGATAGGGATTCATACACAATGGCAAAAAACTGGTACGTTGTTCATACATATTCAGGATTTGAAAAATTTGTGGCGGAGACCATTCGCCAGAGAGCCTCTGAGCTGCATATCGAAGATCAAATCGGTCAGATCATCATACCCACCGAGGATGTGGTCGAAATCAAGGGTGGTAAAAAGGTCGTTTCCACTAAAAGGTCTTATCCGGGGTATATTCTGATCGAGATGGAAATGACCGACGAGAACTGGCATATCATTCGTGAGACACCTAAAGTGACTGGTTTCGTAGGTCCAGGAAAGCGGCCTTCCCCTTTGAACAAAGGAGAAGTCAGCCAGATTGTCGAGCACATGGAGACAACTTCGGAAAAGCCAAAACCGAAGCACTCTTTTGAAAAGGGAGAGGTCGTGCGGATCATAGATGGTCCCTTTTTCAATTTCAATGGAGTTGTTGAAGAGGTGAACCAGGAAAGGAATACTTTAAAAGTCATGGTGACAATTTTCGGACGATCAACTCCGGTCGAACTCGAATTCTTACAGGTGGAGAAAGTCTAGGAGGAAAAATGGCCAAGGAAGTCGTAGCCAAGATCAAACTTCAAATCGTGGCCGGACAAGCCAGCCCCGCACCCCCTGTGGGGCCTGCTTTAGGTCAGCATAATGTCAATATCATGGATTTTGTTCGGGCCTTTAATGAAAAAACAAGCAAGATGGAAGAAGGGACCGTAATTCCGGTGGTCATAACTGTGTTCAAAGACCGCAGCTTCAATTTCATTACTAAAACTCCTCCTGCTTCCTATCTCTTGAAGAAAGCAGCTGGAATAGCCAAAGGCTCAGGAGAGCCCAACAAAGAAAAAGTGGGGCAAATTACCCCCAGACAGATTGAAGAGATTGCCAAGGTAAAGATGACTGATTTAAATGCCTATGATTTGGAGGCAGCCAAAAAAATCATCGAGGGCACAGCCAAAAACATGGGACTGGAGATTGTCGGTGTCTAAACGAGGAAAAAATTATCATAAAGCAGATGAGCTGAGAAGAAGCCAAGAGGAATACTCTTTAGAGGATGCTGTCGGTCTTCTTAAAAAACTCAGCTATGCAAAATTTGATGAATCGGTGGACATTTCCCTTTGCTTAGGAGTGAACCCGAAGCAATCCGATCAGATGGTGAGGGGAACAGTCATACTTCCCCATGGTACGGGAAAGAAGAAGAAGGTATGTGTCATTGCTGCTGGTGAGAAGATCAAAGAGGCCGAGGAAGCCGGAGCTGACCATGTCGGAGGAGAGGAATTGATCGAAAAAATATCGAAAGGCTGGATTGATTTTGATGTCGTCATCGCCACACCTGATGTGATGAAGGGAGTGAGTAAGCTGGGGCGCATTCTGGGGACAAAGGGGCTGATGCCTAATCCCAAGGCAGGAACAGTGACATTCGAAGTGAAAAAAGCAGTTGAAGAAACCAAAGCCGGACGAATGGAGTTTAGGATTGATAAGACATCCATCATCAATGCCTCGGTAGGCAGAGTTTCCTTTACAGAGGATAAGTTGCGGGATAATATCAGCTCTTTTATCCAAGCTGTTGTCCAGGCCAAACCTCCTGCCGCGAAGGGCAAATACATCAAGAGTCTGCATCTTTCTTCCACCATGGGGCCTTCCTTAAGGCTTTCCGAGGCAGTTTTGGAGAAATAAAGGAGAAAAGAAGTTGAGACGCGAAGAGAAAGAAAAATTCGTCCAGGACTTATCCGACACTCTTGGGAAAATAGACAATTTCTATTTGGTGGACTTCAAGGGAATAACAGTATCCCAGTCTACAGAGCTGAGGAAGTTAATGCGGGAAAATTCTTATTCTTTCCAGGTAGTAAAGAATCGACTTGCTCTCAGAGTGGTCAAACACAATTATCCCGAGAGCTTGAGCCAGTGTTTTGAAGGTCCTACCGCACTAGCTTTTGCCCCTCAAGACCCAGTCGGCTTAGCCCGCCTTTTAAAGGACTTTTCGGAGCAGAATAATGTTTTGGCTGTCAAGGGAGGAATATTAGAAGGACAATTCATGGCTCCCGAGAAATTCAATGAAATCGCCAGATTAACTTCAAGAGAAGATTTATTAAGTAAAATGGCTTATTTAATGACTTTCCCGATGTTAAGGTTAGTAAGGACATGGCAAGCTCCCTTATTAAGCCTAGGCAGCGTATGGAGTCAATTAAAAGAAAAAAAATAGAGTTGGAGGTAAAAATGCCCAAAGCACAAACAAAAGAAACTCAACCGAAAGTAACAAAAAAAGAATCTCAGCCCAAGGAGGATCAAGCTAAAAAAGCCCAAGCTCAAGAGGCTCAGGCAAAAGAAGCTCCACCAGAGGCTAAAGAGGCTCCCAAGGCAAAGAAAGAAGGAACAAAATTGTCGAAAGAAGAATTCTTCAATCACTTGGATAATTTGACTGTTTTGGAGTTGGCAGACTACATCAAGGAATTTGAAGAGAGGTATGGTGTCAGCGCGGCAGCTGTCGCTGCTCCAGTGGCGGCTTCCGGAGTTGCAGCTCCCCAAGGAGAGGCTAAAGCTGAAGAGGAGAAAGTAGAATTCAACGTCGTCTTGAAGAGCGTCGGAGACAAAAAGATAAACGTGATTAAAACAGTCAGAGAAGTGACGAGTCTGGGACTAAAAGAAGCCAAGGATTTGGTGGACAGTGCTCCTAAGCCTGTAAAAGAAGGAGTATCTAAGGAAGAAGCAGAAGAGATAAAAGGAAAATTTGAAGCGGTTGGAGCTGTCGTAGAGTTGCAATAAATTTTAATTTTAAGGTCATTTATATAAATGACTAAAAATTCTTAAAAGAGAGAGTGCAGGAATGCTTGATAAACCAAAAAATGTTTACCGCCACCGAGAGGACTTCTCTAAAATAAAAACCATTTTTCCTATGCCTGACCTTCTGGAAATCCAGAAGAAGTTCTATTCTGATTTTCTCCAGATGGAAATGCTGCCCGAGGAGAGAAAAGATATCGGGCTTCAATCCGCCTTTAAAGATGTCTTTCCCGTTTCGGATTTTAAAGAAACCACTGAGCTAGACTTCATAAGTTACTCTATAGGGAATTGGGAGTGTAAATGTGGACGTCTCAAAGGTGTTGAAAACTCTCGCGCTCGATGCAATGGATGCGGAACGTTATTGCCTTCGGATACAGAGCTGACCGAGAAAGAGATCTGCCCCTTCTGCGGGACGATGAAGAAAATAGAGATTCCGCTGTGCGATCATTGTGGAGATAGAGTCCAGTTAAAGATGAAATACAGTCCTTACGAGTGTATCCAAAAGGGTTACACTTATGCTGTTCCCTTGAGAATCAAAGTCCGTCTCATCTGCTGGGAAAAAGACGCGGTGACCAAAGCCAAAAGACTGAAGCACATTAAAGAACAAGAAGTTTATTTTGGTGAAATTCCTTTGATGACGGCTAAAGGAACTTTTATCTTTAACGGCATAGAAAGAGTCGTAGTGAGTCAGCTACAGCGGTCAGCCGGAGTCTTTTTTAGACAGGGTGAAGGTAAAGGATTCTATGTGGCTAAGATCATACCCTACCGAGGAGCATGGGTTGAGTTTGAGTATGATGGCAAGAACATTTTGTATGTCCGCTTAGATAGGAAAAAGAAGTTCCTGGCCACAGTTTTTCTCAGGGCTCTGGGGTTTGGCTCGGATGAAGAAATCCTTCGTCTATTCTATGATGTTTATAAGATTTTTCCTGAAAAAGGGAAGTTCTACTGGGAGCTTTCGGAAGGGATCGTTGGCAAGACTATAAGTGAGGACATTATTGATCCAAAATCCAAAAAAACTATCTTTCAAGCCAAAAAAAAGCTCACTCCTGAAGTCTATCAAAAGCTTATCGAGCTTAAGATTCATAAGATCCCGGTGGCTAAGAAAGAATTGATAGGAGCTTACGCTCTCTCATCTATAAAAGATTCATTTAAAGCCAACGAAGAGATAAGTGAAGCTCAGTTGCAGGAGCTTTCCAATCTCAAGGACCCGTACGAGGTCTTCTTTCCAGGAAAGGCTAAGATTGGTAGTATCATCGGCGATACCTTGAAAAAAGATTTGCGCAAGGATACAAACCAGGCTTTGGCCGAGATCTACCGGAAGTTGAGGCCAGGTGAGCCTCACACTATGGAAAGCGCCCATAACTTATTCCATAATCTCTTTTTTAATCCCCAGAAGTACAATTTCTCCCGTATCGGACGCCTGAAGATGAATATCAAATTAGATCTTGATACGTCTTTAGAAGAGAAGGTCTTATCTCCACTGGATTATATCGAGGTTATCAAATATTTGCTCCGTTTGCGGGCGGGAGAAGGCATTGTGGACGATATAGATCATCTAGGTAATAGGCGAGTTCGTTCGGTAGGAGAGCTGGTGGAAAATGCCTTTCGGATCGGATTAACACGGATGGAGAGGACAATTAAAGAGAAAATGACAGTGGCTGCAGATCTGGCTTCGGCCATGCCTCAAGACCTGATCAACTCCAAACCTGTGATTGCTGCCTTGAAGGAATTTTATGGAAGTTCCCAGTTGTCCCAATTCATGGACCAGATAAATACTCTCGCCGAAGTGACTCACAAGAGAAGGCTGAGCGCACTCGGACCAGGCGGCCTGAGTAGAGAAAGAGCCGGTTTTGAAGTCCGAGATATTCAAGCTTCCCACTATGGAAGAATTTGTCCTATCGAAACTCCTGAAGGCCCCAACATTGGGTTGATCTCCTCTTTGAGCTGTTATGCACGAGTTAATGAATTTGGCTTTGTTGAGACTCCGTACAGGAAGGTAAAGAATGGAAGAATATTCGATTATGTAAAGATCCTCCATCCTGGAAGCAGTTCCTTTAAAGTCGGAGAAATCGTCGGGAAAGACACAATTGAAAAGGAAATTAGAAATTTAAAGAAAAGCAAGAATAAACATCTCCCCCTGTTTGAACCGCACTGTTTTTACCTCACGGCTTGGGAAGAAGAAAAGCATAATATTGCTCAAGCCAATGCCAGAGTGGATGAGAAAGGTAACTTCCTTGATGAAATTGTGAATGCCAGACGAGGTGGGGATTTCAAGCTTATCCCAAGAGACCAACTCGATTACATCGATGTTTCTCCCAAACAGCTCGTTTCACTCTCTGCTTCTTTAATTCCTTTCTTGGAGCATGATGATGCCAACCGAGCTCTCATGGGATCAAACATGCAGAGGCAGGCTGTTCCTCTTCTGCGGCCTGAAGCGCCTCTAGTAGGAACAGGGATAGAGCATATTCTAGTCAAAGGTTCAGGGGATGTCATCGTCTGCAGGAGGGCAGGCGTCGTTGAATTTGTCGATGCTGAGAGGATACTGATCCGTGTAGATGAAAAAGAGACAGCCAAGGAGCATGAAGTCGGCACTGATCTTTATTTATTAACTAAATTTTTAAGGACCAATCAGAATACATGTATCAATCTCAGACCTATTGTCAGGAAGGGAGATAGAGTTGAAAAAGACCAAATTCTTGCCGACAGCTCTTGTACAGACAAAGGTGAATTATCTCTCGGTCGGAATGTTTTGTGTGCCTTTATGCCTTGGAGGGGTTATAACTTTGAGGATGCGATCATTGTCAGTGAAAGGCTCATAAAGGAAGATATTTTTACTTCCATACATATCGTCGAAGAGACTATTGAAGCCCGCGATACCAAACTAGGTCCAGAGGAAATCACTCGAGATATTCCCAATGTCCCTGAGAATCTCCTCCGGAATCTTGATGAAAACGGGATAGTAAGGATCGGAGCTCAGGTGAAATCCGGGGATATTTTAGTCGGAAAAGTGGCTCCGAAGGGAGAAACCCAATTATCTCCTGAAGAAAAACTTCTCAAAGCCATATTCGGGGAGAAGGCTCTGGATGTCAAGGATGCATCTTTGTATTGTTCCCCAGGAGTTGAAGGAACGGTGATTGACGTGCGGATTTTTTCTCGAAGAGGAAGTGAGAAAGGTCCTCGGGCTAAAGCCTTAGAAAGAGATGAAGTCGCCAAGATGAAGCGGAACCTGGATGATGAAATAAGCATCCTCGAGGGAGAACAGTGGAGAAAGAAGATAGGCTTTCTTAAGGGAGAGACTTTAGATAAAGAACACCAGAATAAGAAAATAGCGCTGAAGAAGGGCACCAAATTGAGCGAAAAAATTCTAAGCGAGTTGAATCCTGAGGATTTCTCTAAATTGAAATTTAAAGCGAACGTTGCGCGGGATAATAAGATCAAGGATGTCGAAAAAAAGGTCAAGCGCCAGATTGAGGCTCTTAAAGCTATTTTCAAAGAAAAAGTGGAAGCTTTAAGAAAAGGCGATGAGTTGGCTCCAGGGGTGATTCAATCCATAAAAGTTTTCATTGCCATGAAAAGAAAACTTTCTGTTGGAGACAAGGTTTCTGGTCGACATGGTAATAAAGGTATCGTCGCTAAAATTGTTCCCGATGAAGACATGCCTCGCTTGCCTGATGGAACTCCGGTAGAGATAGTTTTGAATCCCTTGGGCGTTCCCTCAAGGATGAATGTAGGCCAGATTCTGGAGACGCATCTAGGCTGGGCAGCAAGGAAGCTCAATCTCTGGATTTCCACTCCCGTGTTCAACGGGATAAATGAAATGGAAATAAAGGAACTTATGGAAAAATCAGATTTGCCCACTTCAGGGAAAGTTCCCCTTTATGATGGGATTACAGGAGAGCTCCTGGATCAGGAAGTTACGGTGGGCTTCATATACATAATGAAACTCTATCATCTTGTTGATGATAAAATTCATGCCCGTTCTACTGGTCCTTATTCTTTGATAACTCAGCAGCCATTGGGAGGAAAAGCTCAGTTTGGAGGGCAGCGCTTTGGAGAAATGGAAGTTTGGGCTCTGGAGGCCTATGGAGCTGCCTATACTCTTCAAGAGCTACTGACTGCCAAGTCGGATGATGTAGAAGGCCGAGCAAAAATATATGAAGTCATAGTCAAGGGAGATTTAGATTTTAGTCCGGGAATTCCGGAATCTGTGAATGTGCTCATCCGGGAGCTTCAAAGTCTGTGTTTGAATGTAGAGTTAGAAAAGGCAGAGAAAGAAGAAATTCTTCCCTGGGGAATCGATGTGCCCCAAATTTCAGAAGGAGAGTAATCATGGAAACAAGGCAAGCCATTGGAGGAAAACCAAAGGTCGACTTCGACCGGGTGAGGATCAGCATCGCCTCTCCTGAGAAGATAAAGAGCTGGTCCTGGGGGGAAGTCACTAAACCAGAAACGATTAACTACCGCACTTTTAAGCCAGAGAAAGATGGACTTTTCTGTGCCAAAATATTTGGGCCAATAAATGATTACGAATGCCTTTGTGGAAAATACAAAAGGATGAAGTACCGTGGTATTATCTGTGAACGCTGCGGAGTCGAAGTCACAAAATCCAAGGTTCGCCGGGAGCGAATGGGGCATATCCTTTTAGCTTCCCCCGTGGCTCATATTTGGTTCTTCAAAGGAACGCCGAGTCGAATCGGACTTGTTTTGGACCTCTCCATCAAAGACCTGGAGAAAGTCCTGTATTTCGAATCTTATATCGTATTAGCTCCTGGAGAAACCCCCTTGAGAGAAAAACAGCTTCTTAACGATGAAGAGTATAAGGAGGCTCAAGAGAAATACGGTGATAAATTTCAGGCTTCAATCGGAGCTGAAGCAATCAACGTGCTGCTGGAACGGATAGACATCAACAAGGAAGCCGATAAGCTGAGAAAATTAATGAAAAAAGAGACTTCCCAACAGAGGAAGCTGCGTTATGCTAAGAGGCTCCGAGTTTTCAAAGCTCTAAAAAAATCTGGAAACCGCCCGGATTGGATGATCCTCGATGTCATTCCTGTTATTCCTCCTGATCTCAGGCCATTAGTGCGTCTGGATGGAGGGCGTTTTGCTACTTCTGACTTGAATGATCTTTATCGAAGGGTCATCAACCGAAACAACCGCTTGAAAAAACTCATCGAGCTCAAAGCCCCTGAGCTAATTATCCGAAATGAGAAGAGGATGCTCCAGGAAGCCGTCGACGCTCTTTTTGACAACGGAAAACGAGGTCGCGTTCATCTTGGAGCTAACCGCAGACCCCTGAAATCATTGAGCGAAGCTCTTAGAGGAAAGCAAGGTCGCTTCCGTCAGAATCTGTTAGGAAAGCGGGTCGATTATTCAGGGAGGTCGGTTATTGTCGTCGGTCCAGAACTCAAGCTTAATCAGTGCGGGCTTCCCAAGAAAATGGCTTTAGAACTGTTTAAACCCTTCATTTTCCATAAGTTAGAAAAAGAAGGCTTGGTGCCCAGTGTTAAAATCGCTCGTGAATGGCACGAGCAGGAAAGACCAGAAGTCTGGGATTATCTGGAGGAAGTTGTCAAAGAGCATCCCATTTTATTGAACCGAGCCCCTACACTCCATAGATTGGGAATTCAAGCTTTTGAGCCAGTTCTCGTAGAGGGAAAAGCCATTCAGATTCATCCTTTGGTCTGCGCAGCTTTTAATGCTGATTTTGATGGTGACCAGATGGCTGTTCATATTCCTCTCTCTGTAGAAGCCCAAGTAGAAACTCAGGCCCTGATGCTTTCCACGAATAATATTCTCTCCCCCGCCCACGGAAGACCCTTAGCTATTCCCAGTCAGGATATGGTATTAGGGTGTTATTATCTCACCCTAGAGAAAAGGGGGGAAAAGGGAGAAGGAAGAATTTTTGCCACTTTCGATGAAGCCTTACTGGCCTCAGAAAGCAAAGAGATTTCCCTTCATGCCCGAATCAAGGTCAGGTTCAGTGGAATTCTTATGAATTTGTCTACCTATTATGACGACCAAGCTGTAATGTCCTGTCCGGTCTCGAAAATTCAGAACAAAATTATCGAGACCACACCTGGGCGTATCGTCTTTAATCAAATCCTTCCCGAGGGAGTTCCCTTTATCAATGGAATGCTCAGAAAGAAGGGTATCGAGAATTTAGTTTTTTACACCTATTTGAGAGAAGGTTTGCCTCCAACAATTGAAATGCTGGACAAGATGAAAGAGGTCGGCTTTAACCAGGCCACTCAAGCCGGTTTTTCCCTCGGGATCAATGATTTTATCATCCCCAAGGAGAAAGAAACCCTAGTCGAGAAAGCCCAAAAAGAAGTCAGAAGAATTGAAAACTTATACCGAGAGGGGACAATCTCGGCAGGTGAACGGTTCAATCGAGTGGTCGAAATTTGGGGTTCAGTTACGGATAAAGTCTCGAATGCGATGTTCGAGGAGATGAAAAGGCTGAGTTTTGAAGAGAAACAGCTGAATCCTTTGTTTGTCATGGCTGATTCTGGTTCCCGAGGCAACAAGCAGCAGATCCGACAACTAGCTGGGATGAGAGGCTTGATGAGCAAGCCTTCTGGTGAGATTATAGAAACGCCTATTGTCTCTAACCTGAGAGAGGGGCTGAACGTACTTCAATATTTTATTTCCACTCATGGAGCGAGGAAGGGCTTAGCTGATACGGCCCTAAAGACTGCCAATTCAGGCTACTTGACCCGTAAGCTAGTCGATGTTTCTCAAGAAGTCATTGTTGATGAGCATGATTGCGGGACCTTGAAAGGAATTAACGTATCTGCCATTGTCGAGAATGCAGAGATCATAGAGCCCTTTGAAGACAGGCTAATTGGTCGTATTTCTCTGGAAAGAGTTCTTCACCCTGACACCAACAAAGTTTTGGTGGATACTAACCAAGAAATTACCGAGGAAGTGGCTAAAGAATTCCAGAATGTTGGTATTGAAAGGGCCAAGATACGTTCGGTCCTCACCTGTGAATCCAAGAGAGGCGTCTGTCAGCTTTGTTACGGGCGTGATATGCCTAGCGGCAAACTTGTAGATCTGGGCGAAGCAACCGGGATTATTGCGGCTCAATCCATCGGGGAGCCGGGGACGCAGCTCACCATGAGGACCTTCCATATTGGCGGGATCGCCATGAGAGGAGCAGAGAAATCTAAGCTCGAATCTAATAATGATGGGATCATTAAATTCCACAACCTCAAGACTGTTTCTAACAAAGAAGGGTCTTTAATCGTTGTTAACCGCAATGCCAATATTGCTATCCTTGATCAACGCGGAAGAGAGGTGGAACATTATCAAGTTCCTTATGGAGCCAAGATATTAGTCAAAGACGGGGAAGAGATAAAGTCCCGACAAGAATTTGTGGAATGGGATCCCTTCAACACTTTTATCATGACCGAAGAGACAGGAAAAGTTATATTTCATGATGTCGTTCTCGGGGTCACGATGGAGGAAGTCCAGGATGAATTCACGGGCTTAATCAGTCGAGTCATCAGTGAACCAAAAGACGAGAAAATGCAGCCTCGGGTCGAAATCTTTCATCCCAGCAAGAAGGATGATAAGAATAGACCTGTGCTGCTCAAGAAATATTTTCTGCCATCAGGGGCCAATTTAGAAGTGAAGGATAATGATAAAGTCTTTGCTGGAGATATTTTAGCGAAAATTCCTCGAGAAGTGGCCAGAACTAAAGATATAACCGGCGGTCTTCCTCGAGCAGAAGAGCTCTTCGAAGCCCGAAAGCCTAAACAGCCAGCTGTCATTTCAGAGATTGATGGAATCGTTGAATATGGAGGTCTTGTCAGGGGTTACAGAAAGATAGTTGTCAAGAATGACAGAGGCGGAGAGAAGGAATACCTCATTCCGAAAGGAGCTCATATCAGCGTGGGGGAGGGAGAAAAGATAAAGGCAGGTACATCATTGATGGATGGGTCTATCAATCCTCATGACATACTGAAAGTTCTGGGAGAAAAAGAACTGGCTGAGTACCTTTTAAGAGAGATTCAGGCTGTTTACAGGCTCCAGGGCGTGGCCATCAATGACAAGCACATCGAGATCATCATCCGTCAGATGCTCCGCTGGGTCAAAGTGGAGGAAGTGGGGGATACAGAGTTCTTGGTGGATGAACAGGTGGATAAGTTTGTTTTCCAGGAAGAAAACGAAAGAATCATCAAAAAGGGAGGAAAGCCAGCTAAGGCTCGACCTCTCCTCTTGGGAATCACCAAAAGCGCCCTCAGCACGGATAGTTTCATTGCTGCTGCTTCCTTCCAGGAGACAACTCGTGTCCTGACTGAAGCAAGCCTTTACGGGAAAGTCGACTACTTGAGGCGGCTTAAAGAGAATATTATTATGGGCAGGCTTATTCCTGCTGGAACTGGATACAAATACTACCGGGATGTCGAGCTGAGAGAAGAAACAACAAAAGAAGCTGAGGAGGGAATAGACGCATCTTTGACAAGATAAACTTCGCCTAAGTCTCTCAAAAATATTGACATAGCCTGTAGTTTTTGGTATCATCCGTTCATTCGTTCTGAGAAGTTTTTCGTTCAAAACGAGTAAATTTTTTTTAGGAGACAATATTTGCCTACAGTAAACCAGCTGGTCCGAAAAGGAAGAGTTTCGAAAAAGGACAAGAGCAAATCTCCAGCCCTGGAGAGATGTCCTCAAAAAAGAGGAGTCTGTACTCGAGTGTTTACGACAACACCAAAAAAGCCTAATTCGGCCATGAGAAAGGTAGCCAGGATCAGATTAACAAACAATATAGAAGTCACCGGATATATTCCTGGAATAGGTCATAATTTACAAGAACACTCGATTGTTCTCATTCGAGGAGGTCGAGTCAAGGATTTGCCTGGAGTCCGTTACCATGTTGTTCGGGGCACTTTAGACTGTGAAGGAGTGGAGGATAGAACGCAGGGCCGCTCCAAATACGGAAGCAAGAAGCCCAAGGAGAAAAAGATCGCCACTTAGAGGGAAAGTTCATGCCGAGAAGAGGAACTGTAAAAAAGCGAAAATCACCATCGGATTCTTCCTACAGTAGCACTCTGGTTTCCAGGCTTATCAATGTGGTTTTAAAAAAAGGAAAGAAGGGATTAGCCGAGAAAGTTGTCTATGGCGCCATGGAACAGGTTAAGAACAAGACAAAGCAAGACCCTCTCAAAATGGTCGAAAAAGCAGTGGAGAATGTTAAACCAGTGCTCGAAACAAAGTCGAGAAGAGTGGGAGGCGCTACCTATCAGGTTCCCATAGAGGTGCCTTTACACCGTTCCACTTCCCTGGCCGTACGGTGGTTAGTCAGGAATGCACGAGAAAGAAGCGGAAAGAACATGGAAGAAAAACTGGCTGCAGAGATCATCGATGCCGTGAACAATCGCGGTGGAGCGGTTAAGAAAAAAGAAGATACGCATAAAATGGCGGAAGCGAACAGAGCTTTTGCTCATTATAGATGGTAGTCTTCTTCAAGAAGATTTTTAGAATAATCAAGATGGAGAACAGAGTTGATGCAAGGATTCGCCGTCGAAAAAATCAGAAACATCGGCATCATGGCCCATATCGATGCGGGGAAGACTACCACCACAGAGAGAATTCTTTTCTATACAGGCATCACTCACAAGATGGGAGAGGTGGATGAAGGTACAGCGGTTATGGATTGGATGGCTCAAGAGCAGGAACGTGGAATAACGATCACCTCTGCTGCCACCACCTGTTACTGGAACGATCATCGAATCAATATCATCGATACCCCTGGTCATGTCGATTTTACGGCCGAAGTTGAGCGCTCTTTAAGAGTCCTCGATGGGGCCATCATCATCCTCTGTGGAGTTGGGGGAGTGGAACCACAATCAGAGACGGTTTGGCGCCAGGCCGATCGATACCAGGTGCCAAGGATCGCTTACATTAATAAAATGGATAGAATGGGAGTAGATCCTGAAAAGGCATTGAAACAGATGAAGAAAAGACTCAATGCCAATCCTTTGCCGATCCAGATTCCTTTGGGAACAGAGGAGAATTTTAGAGGCGTCATAGATCTAGTGGAGATGAAAGAGATAGACTGGGGAGAAGATATGTTGGGGACACAATTCGAAGTGCGAGATATCTCTCCAGAAAACCTGGATGCGGTTCTCGAGAAAAGAAACGAAATATTAGAGCAGGCAAGCGATGCAGATGATGCGGTGATGGAAAAGTATATAGAAGGAGCAGAAATATCACCCCAGGAAATCAAGAAGGCCATTAGAGCTGGAACAATTTCCCTTCGATTTGTGCCTGTTCTCTACGGAGCTTCTTTCCGGAATAAAGGTGTTCATCCATTAATGGATGCCATCGTGGATTATCTTCCGGCGCCAGATGATATTCCTCCTGTAAGGGGATATCATCCCAAGACGCTCGATGTCGAAACGAGGAGAGCTTCCAAGGATGATCCGTTTTCTGCTCTCGTATTCAAAATCATGAACGATCCTTATGTGGGGACACTCTCGTTTTTCAGAGTCTATTCTGGCAAGACGAAATTAGGGGCCACAGTTTATAACTCGACTAAAAGCAGCGAAGAACGTATTTCCCGCCTTTTGGAAATGCATTCCAACAAAAGAAAGGAATTAAAGGAAGCCTTTGCTGGGGATATTGCTGCCCTGGGTTCCATGAAGAACGTTTCCACTGGGGATACGTTGTGCCTGAGAAGCCACCCCATTATCCTGGAATCCATAAAATTCCCAGAGCCCGTTATTTCAGCCACCATTGAACCCAAATCGAAGATCGATCATTCGAAATTGGCTGAGGCGCTGGCCAAGCTGACCAGAGAAGATCCTACTTTCAGGGTTATACACGATTCCCAAACAGGTCAAACCCTCATTTGTGGGATGGGAGAACTTCACTTAGAGATTCTCATGGACCGAATGACTAGAGAGTTTGGAGTGAAGGCCAACCTCGGAAAACCTCAAGTTGCCTACAAGGAAACAATCACTGCTGAAGCCGAAGGTGAAGGCAAATATATCAGGCAGACGGGAGGACGGGGTCAGTACGGCCATTGCAAGGTCACAGTTGAGCCCTTGGTGAGGGCTAGCGGGTTTGAATTTGTAGAACGGATAAGGGGTGGTGCTATTCCCAGAGAATTCATTTCTTCCATCGAAGCTGGAATCAGAGAAGCCATGGAAACGGGAATCTTGGCTGGCTTTCCTATGTCTGATATAAAAGTTACGCTCTTGGATGGTTCCTTTCATGAAGTCGATTCGACATCTATCGCCTTTAAGATAGCTGGCTCCTTAGCCTTTAAGGAAGCAGCTTCTAAAGCTGCGCCTGTTCTTTTGGAGCCCATCATGAGCTTAGAAGTCGTATCTCCAGAGGAATATTTGGGAGATATTGTAGGAGATGTCAATGCCCGAAGGGGCAAGATAGAAAAGATGGAAATGAGAGGGGGCTCGAGGGTCATGCGCGCCTATGTTCCCTTAGCCGAAATGTTTGGCTATGCCACTATTCTCCGGACGATAACCCAAGGAAGAGGTGTCTTTTCCATGGAGTTTTATCAGTACGAGGTGATTCCCTCGAACATTATGGAAGAAATCGTGGCCCGGGTGGAAGGAAGAATTCCTCTTCGTTGACGAGAAGAAAATGGAGTAAAGAAAAATCTTTAAAGGATCAGAAGCAAGAATGATTAGAATAAACCAAAAAAATAAGGCTTGCGACCTGAGCAAGCCCAAAAGGAGGCAAGAAGATGGCGAGGGCCAAGTTTGAGCGAACGAAGCCGCATTTAAACATAGGGACGATAGGGCATGTTGATCATGGGAAGACGACGTTGACCTCAGCGGTCACGAAGGTATTGAACAAGAAGTTGGAGGGGAAGGTTGAGTACATAGAGTTTGACAAGATAGACAATGCGCCTGAGGAGAAGGAGCGAGGGTTAACGATACAGATAGCGCACATTGAGTATGAGACGGACAATCGGCATTATGCGCACATCGATTGTCCTGGGCATGCGGATTATATTAAGAACATGATAACAGGGGCGGCGCAGATGGATGGATCGATATTGGTGGTGGCGGCTGATGATGGGCCGATGCCGCAGACGCGGGAGCACATATTATTGGCGCGTCAGGTGAATGTTCCGGCGATAGTGGTATTTATGAACAAGGTGGATTTGGTGGATGATCCGGAGATATTGGATTTAGTGGAGTTAGAGGTCAGGGAGTTGTTGACGAAGTATGAGTTTCCTGGGGACAAGATTCCGGTGATACGGGGGAGTGCGTTGAAGTCGATGGAGTCGGATGGAGATCCTGGGGCAGAGGTGAACAAGCCGATATTGGAGTTGATGGAGGCGGTAGACAGTTACATACCGGAGCCGGAGAGGTTAGTGGACAAGCCGTTTTTGATGCCGATAGAGGACATTTTTACGATCAGTGGTCGGGGCACGGTGGTGACGGGTCGAGTAGAGCGAGGCAAGGTGAAAGTAGGAGAGGACATAGAGATTGTTGGATTTGGGGAGACGCGGAAGAAGGTGGTGACGGGAGTGGAGATGTTTCGCAAGACGTTGGATGATGGGATAGCCGGAGACAACATAGGAGTGTTGTTGAGGGGGACGGACAAGGATGAGGTAGAGCGAGGGATGGTGTTAGCGAAGCCGGGGTCGATCACTCCGCATCGGAAGTTCAAGGCGTCGATATACGCGTTGAAGAAGGAAGAAGGCGGGCGGCACACGCCGTTTTTCACAGGGTACAGGCCGCAGTTTTATTTTCGGACCACGGATGTGACGGGGACAGTGAAGTTACCGGGAGGAGTGGAGATGGTGATGCCTGGGGACAACGTGAATTTGGAGATCGAGTTGATAGCGGATGTGGCGATGGAGAAGGGATTGCGATTTGCGATTCGAGAGGGAGGACGCACGGTCGGAGCCGGTAGCGTCACCGATATAACAGAATAACAGGAGTCATAAGGAGTCAAGAATAGAATAAACTAGAAAAACTAGACAAACTCAACAAACGAGATAAACTAAGGTGAGGAGAACAGAGGAACTGAGAAAATGGAAAAAATAAGAATAAGGCTTAAATCTTTTGATCACCGCCTCCTGGACCAGTCCATAAAAGATATTGTGATTAAAGCCAAAAGAACAGGAGCAAATGTTCAAGGGCCCATTCCTCTTCCTACTAAAATTCATAGATTCTGCGTTCTTCGTTCTCCCCATGTGGATAAGAGGTCGAGAGAACACTTTGAAATGAGGATTCATAAGAGGTTGATTGATATCAGCGATTATAACAATGAAACCATCGAAGAGCTCCAGAAACTAGACTTGCCAGCAGGAATCGATGTCGAAATTCAAGCCTTTGGGACGGGAGGAGAGTAGTCATGGTCGAAGGCCTGATTGGAAGAAAGATAGGAATGAGTCAGACTTTTGACCAGCAGGGAAATGTCATTCCCTTGACTGTGATAAAAGCAGGTCCTTGTACAGTTATCCAGAAAAAAACAGAAGAAAAGGATGGCTATTCTGTTCTCCAGATAGGTCTGGTCGAAGAGAAAGGAGTCAAGCAGCCTATCAAACCCGTCCAGGGACATTTTAAAAAGGCTGGAGTTCCTCCAGTGAAAATTTTGCGAGAATTTCGCTTTGCTCAAGAAGCCAAGATAAAAGAAGGAGATCAGATCTTGGTGGATATTTTCCACGAAGGCGAGAAGGTTCATGTCACCGGCACCAGCAAAGGGAAGGGATTTGCCAGCGTCATAAAGCGTTGGGGTTTCCGGGGCGGTAAAGCCAGCCATGGGTCTATGTTCCATAGAGCCCCTGGATCCATCGGAGCTTCTGCTTTTCCATCTCGAGTCGTCAAGGGAAAAAAATTGCCTGGTCATATGGGCGATAACAAGACCACCATCAGGAACCTAACTGTTGTCCAGGCTGACACAGAGAGTAACCTTCTCGTCGTTAAGGGGAGTGTTCCTGGAGCCAGGAACGGATTGGTGTTGGTGAGGAAAGCCGATTTTGATATCCACGCTCCTGTAGAAAAAAAACCAGTCCCCGAGGAAGAAAAAAAACCTCTTGAGGAAGAGAAGCTAGAAGAAAAAAGACCTGAGGAGAAAAAATTCGAGGATAAGAAACCGATTCCTGAAGAGAAAGAATCCGCTCCAGAAGAAGGTAAGCCCGAGGAGAAGAAATTAGAGGAAAGAAAGCCTGAAGAGGAGAAGCCGGAGGGGAAAAAGCCAGCACCTGAACCTGAAAAACAAGCCACCGAGGAAAAGGAAATGATCCCTGAAGAAACAATGCCAGAGAAAGAGAATCGGAGCCCTGAGATCAAAGAGAAAGCCCCTGAGGAGAAGAAAGAATAGGAAAATGGCCAAGATCCAAATCTTAGACAAAAGCGGCAAGGCAGCCACCGAAATGAATTTACCCAAGGAAGTCTTCTCTTATCCTGTCAAAGAGCATCTCCTTTACGAGGCTGTTATCAGCCACAGAGTGAATAAAAGAGCAGGGACTGCTTCGACCAAGACCAGGGCGGAGATTAGAGGCGGGGGCCGAAAGCCCTGGAGACAGAAAGGGACTGGGAGAGCCAGGGCGGGGAGTATTCGTTCTCCTTTGTGGAAAAAAGGTGGAGTCACCTTCGGTCCCAAGCCCCGAAGCTTTTACTACCATCTCCCGAAGCAGGCAAAAAAAAACGCTCTGAAGTCGGCGCTAGCCATGAAGTATGATGCCAAGCAACTTCTTGTTCTTAACAAGTTGGAGTTCAAAGAACCAAAAACAAAAGAAGGATTTAGACTCATCCAGGACCTGAATCTAGATTCTGCTTTAATTGTTGACAATGATGAGAACAAAAATCTGTTCCTCTCTCTTCGGAATATCCCCAGGATAAAAACAGTAGATTACAATAAAATCAGCACGTATGATATCTTGAAACATAAATGGCTGGTTTTTACCGAGCCCGCTTTTAAGTCGTTAATGGAGAAATTGAAGTGAAAGACCCTTATCAGATTGTTCTGAGGCCAGTGATTACCGAGAAGAGCACACTGCTGAAGGATATAAACAGAGAGGTCTGTTTTGAGGTCGATCGGAGAGCCAATAAATCTGAAATCAAAACTGCTGTTGAGCAGCTGTTTAAAGTGAAGGTGGAAAGAGTGCGAACTCAGAGCAAAAGAGGGAAGATGAAGAGAGTCGGGCGGTCGCAGGGCAAGGTCAAAGATTGGAAGAAGGCCTACGTAAAGTTAAAAGAAGGCGAAAAAATGATTGAATTCTTTGAGGCTGTCTAAAATGGCAATTAAGAAATACAAACCAACAACTTCTAGTCTCAGGCAGAAGACAGGACTGACTTACGAAGAGCTAACGACTAGCCATCCTCATAAACCCTTGCTTCAGTTTCTTTCAAAGTCAGGGGGAAGAGACTCGAAAGGTCACCTTACCAGTCGCCATCGAGGAGGAGGGCATAAAAGACTGTACCGCCTCATCGATTTTAGACGAGACAAAATCGACATCCCCGGTGTAGTCGAGACAATCGAGTATGATCCGAACCGCTCTGCTTTTATATCTCTGATAAAATATTTAGATGGTGAAAGACGATATATTCTTGCCCCTCTTGATTTGAAAGTCGGACAGCAGGTTATCTCGACCGATAAGCAAGTCGATATCCTTCCTGGGAACTCTATCCCTCTGAGGTATATTCCTTTGGGAACCGTAATCCATAACATTGAATTGAGAAAAAATAAAGGTGGTCAGCTGGCTAGATCCGCTGGCTCGGGTGCTCAGATATTGGCTAAGGAAGGTGAATATGCTCAAATCCGGCTTCCTTCCTCGGAGATCAGAAAGATTCACCTTGATTGCCGGGCTACTATCGGCCAGGTTGGTAACCTTGACCATCAGAATATTTCTATAGGCAAAGCTGGTAGGAATCGATGGAAAGGGAAAAAACCCCATGTGAGGGGCACAGCTATGAATCCCGTCGACCATCCTCATGGTGGAGGGGAAGGAAAAGCCAAAGGAGGTCGAAATCCTGTCAGCCCCGGAGGCAAGCCAACTAAGGGTTACAAGACAAGAAGAAATAAACGGACTCAAGCCTTCATAGTGAGAAGAAGGAGAAAATAATCATGGGCAGGTCCCTTAAAAAAGGTCCATACTTGGACGAGAAACTCATAAGAAGGGTCAAAGAGTTAGAGGAAAAAGGAGAAAAAAGAAAGGTGATAAAGACTTGGGCTCGCCGGTCGACTATTATTCCTGAAATGGTAGGGATAACCATTGCAGTTCATAATGGAAGGAAATTCATTCCCGTATTTATAACCGAGAATATGGTTGGTCATAAATTGGGAGAATTTTCCCCGACCAGAACATTTAAAGGCCATACATCGAAAACGGCTCGAACTATAAAGATCAGAAAATAGAGAAATGGAAGAACAAGAATTTGTTGCCAATGCAGTTGCCAAATATGTGAGGATTTCTTCTCAGAAATGCCGCTTGGTCACTGACTTGATCAGGGATAGGTACGTGGGAGAAGCCCTGACGATCCTTCGTTTTTCTCGAAAGAAGAAGGCCAGTTCTGCCGTGGAGAAGGTGTTGCGCTCTGCTATCGCCAATGCCCAACAGAAGGTTCCCAATATCGATGTGGATAATCTTTACATATCTCGAATCTTTGTCAACCAAGGCCCGAGTTGGAAAAGATTCAGAGCAGCTCCCATGGGGAGAGCTCACCGAATCTTAAAAAGACTCAGCCATATCCATGTTTTTTTAGAAGAAAGAAAAGGGAGATAGCAAGTGGGACAAAAAACGCATCCTCTCGGATTTAGATTAGGATTTAACAGGCAGTGGAGCTCCCGCTGGTTCTCCAAGGGTAGAGAGTATGGTCGTTTGATTCATGAAGATTTGAAAATGAAAAGAGAGATCAAACAAAGATATTTTCATGCCGGGATTGCAGAAGTAGATGTGGAACGCGTAGGTCCGAAAATCAGAGTCATAATTCAAACCGCTCGGCCTGGTATTATCATCGGGCGCGGGGGAAAGGAAATCGAAAGCCTGAAGAAATTTCTCCAAGACATTGCCCAGCGCGAAGTCTACGTGGATATCCGAGAAGTGGATAAGCCTGAGCAGAATTCTCTTTTAGTAGCTGAGGGTATTGCCATTCAGCTCGAGAAGAGAATAGCCTATCGGAGAGCGATGAGAAGAGCTGTTGACCTGGCCCTCAAGATGGGAGCCAAGGGGATTAAAGTCATGTGTTCAGGTCGATTAGGAGGAGTAGAGATAGCCCGATCTGAGTGGTATTTGAGGGGGCAATTGCCGCTTCAAACGTTAAGAGCAGATATAGATTATGGATTTACTGAGGCCTTCACAACCTATGGTCAGATAGGGATAAAAGTTTGGATCTATAGAGGCGATATCGACAAACTCAAGATGACCTCCCAAACTGCAGAAGTCGAGGAGATTTAGCCATGCTGATGCCGAAAAAAGTCAAGTATAGAAAGCAGCAGAGAGGAAGAATGAGAGGAAAGGCCTACCGAGGTTCGAGCCTATCCTTTGGTGAATACGGCCTCCAAGCTTTAGAGCCCTGTTGGATAACTGCTCGGCAAATAGAAGCGGGAAGAATCGCCATCACCCGCCATGTCAAGAGAAGAGGAAAGCTTTGGATAAGAGTCTTCCCATGGAAGCCGATCACCAAGAAACCCACCGAAGTCAGAATGGGCAAGGGAAAGGGAGACCCTGATTTCTGGGTAGATGTCGTCAAGCCCGGGAGGATAATGTACGAATTAGAGGGTGTTCCGGAAGACATTGCTAGAGAAGCGATGAAGTTGGCTGACCGCAAACTCCCGATCAGGACGAAATTCTTGGTTAGAGAAATAAAGGAATTAAGATGAAAATAACAGAACTTCGAGAGCTATCCGAGGATGAACTGCACAGCAAAGAAGGTGAGCTGAAAGACCAGCTTTTTAAGCTTCGCTTTCAACATTCTTTAGGGCAGCTCGATAATGCTGTCAAGCTCAGGAATGTAAGAAAAGATTTAGCTCGGGTAAAAACAATATTAAGAGAAAAAAGTAAAGAGACGGAGTAAGGAAGGCAAGTTAAAAACAATGAAAAAGACTACTAAGACTGGAGTCGTTATCGGGAACAAAATGAGAAAAACCGTAACTGTTCTTGTAGAGCGTCCCGTAAGACATCCTTTTTACAAAAAGATTATCAAGAGAAAGAAAAAGTTCCTCGTTCATGATGAGTATGAAAAATGTAAAGTTGGTGATGTGGTCAAAATTATTGAAGCCAGGCCCTTGAGTAAGAGAAAAAAGTGGCGAATTCTGGAGATAGTCGGTCTATCTCCGGAAGAGACTAAGAAGAGAAAAGAGGCCGAGGAAAAAGCAGAATGATACAGGCTCAATCCATGCTTAGAGTCGCTGATAATTCAGGCGCTCGAAAAATCATGTGTCTCACCGCCTTGGGAGGTGGAGTAGGAAAAACTGCCTCTATCGGAGATGTTATTTCGGCCACAGTAAAAGAAGCAGATCCCGAAAGCAAGATTCCGAAAGGAAAAGTGGTAAGAGCCGTTATCGTTCGAACAAAGAAAGAAATCCGTCGTCGCAACGGATCATACATCCGCTTCGATGAAAATGCGGCGGTCATCATAGATCGATTTGGAGAGCCGTTAGGGACAAGAGTTTTCGGACCGGTAGGAAGAGAGTTAAGGGATAAGAAGTTTATGAAAATAGTCTCCCTAGCGCCGGAGGTTCTCTGATGAACAAGATATTTTTAAGAAAGAATGACCTGGTTATGGTCAAAAAAGGCAAAGATAAGGGAAAGACAGGGAAGATTTTAAAAATTTTTCCCGAGGATAGGAGAGCTGTCGTAGAAAAAGTCAATTTTGTTAAGGAGTTCATTCGTCCCGATCAAAGCAAGAATATTCAGGGCGGAATCATGGAGAAAGAAGCTCCTATTCACGTTTCTAATTTAATGCTCTTTTGCTCTGAGTGTGGACAGGGCGTAAGGGTGAGAAAAACAATATTGGAAGACGGCAGCAGAATAAGAGTATGCAGCAAATGCGAGGTAAACCTCGAGCGGCAAAAATGAGGAACAGAGAATGAGCCGACTTTATGAAGAGTACAAGAAAAAAATCACTCCAGCTCTACAAAAGAAGTTTACTCTGAAAAACAGAATGGCTGTTCCCCGACTGGAAAAAATTATCTTGAACATAGGCGTGGGAGAGGCTACTCAAAATATCAAGCTTCTGGACGCAGCCAAGACTGAATTGAGTTTGATTACCGGACAGTGGCCGGCAGTAGCAAGAGCAAAAAAATCTATATCTGCCTTCAAGCTTCGTAAAGGCCAACCCATAGGGTGTTATGTAACTCTGAGAGGAAAAAGAATGTATGAGTTCTTTGACCGTCTCGTCAATATTGTTCTTCCCCGAGTGAGAGATTTTAGAGGAGTGTCTCCCAATTCCTTCGATGGAAGAGGGAATTTTACTGTGGCCGTGAAAGATCAACTTGTCTTTCCAGAAATTGATTATACGAAAGTCGAAAGGCAGAGAGGTATGAATGTTACCATCGTAACTTCTGCTGAAACTGATGAGGAAGCTTTGGCTTTATTGAAGAAGTTAGGAATGCCTTTTGGAGAGGTTTAAAAAAGAGAGGTTAAAGTGTCAAGAAAATCGTGCATGGCAAAATATTTAAGGGAGCCAAAATATTCCATCAGGAAGAAACGTCGCTGTAGAATTTGTGGGCGCTCGAAAGGATATTTTAGAAAGTTTGATATGTGTCGATTGTGTTTCCGCGAACTCGCCCTTAAGGGTGAAATTCCGGGCATTATCAAAGCATCCTGGTAAGGAGAAGGATAAGATTATGAGTTTGACGGATCCCATTGGTGATATGTTAACTAGAATGAGAAATGCCATCATGGTTCAGAAAAAAGATGTGGGCATTCCTTCTTCCCGAATAAAGGTTGAGGTAGCCAAGGTATTAAAAGAAGAAGGATACATTAAAAATTTCAAAGTTGTTGATGACAATAAGCAAGGAATTTTACACATCACCTTGAAGTACACAGATGACAATCAAAGTGTCATAACAGGGCTTAAGAGAGTCAGCAAGCCTGGTTGCCGCATCTACTGCAAGAGCGAATCTATTCCCAAAGTCTTACATGGTCTGGGCGTTGTTCTTGTTTCCACTTCAAAAGGAATTGCCACGGGAAAAAAGTGTGAAGAAATCGGAGTTGGCGGGGAGGTTCTGTGTTATATTTGGTGAATTCTGAAAAACAGGAAGTCTTAGAATGTCAAGAGTAGGAAAACAACCCATCGTTATCCAAGAAGGCGTAAAAGTCAACGTCCTTCCGGAGAAAATCGAGTTCGAAGGCCAAAAGGGAAAACTTTCCTCGCCCTTATTGCCTGGAATCAAAGCCGAACTCGAGGACAATAGGCTTATCTTGAGAAGAGAAGGTGAGACTAAGGAACTGCGCTCTTTCCATGGTCTCTGTCGAAGCTTGGCCTATAATGCTATGGTCGGGGTAGCGACCGGGTTTTCCAAGCAGTTGGAGATTGTGGGAGTGGGCTATCGAGCTAAGCTCGACAAAAATAAACTTGAATTGAGTGTAGGCTATTCAAAGCCCATTATTTATAAGGTCCCTGAGGATATAGAAATTATTTTAGAGAAGCCAACTTTGATCACTGTGCAAGGTATAGACAAGCAGCGCGTCGGACAAGTCTCTCAGGAGATCAAGAATTTCCGCAAGCCTGATCCCTACAAGCTCAAAGGAATACGCTTTGTGGGAGAAAGGATGCATAAGAAAGAGAGAAAAGCAGGAGTGAGCGGTGTACAAGAATAAAGTGGAGCTTAAGAAAAAGGCTAAAAGAAGAATAAGAAAGAGTATCAGAAAGAAAATCAGCGGTACTGTTGAGCGTCCTAGGATTTTTATCTTCAAGAGTAACCGCTATGTTTATGTTCAGGTCATTGACGATAGGGACGGAAAAGTTATGGCCTCAGCTTCGACCTTGGAGAAAAGTTTTAGAGAAAAGAGCAAGAACTTCAAGAATCAAGAAGCCTGTCAGGCTCTTGGCGAAATCATGGCTAAAAGGTTGAAGGAAAAAAAGATTGGTAAAGCAATTTTTGACAGGGGAGCATACCCCTATCATGGCCGGATTAAAGTCTTGGCTGATTCTATCCGTAAAGAAGGAATTATTTTTTAGTTTACGATAATTTGGTTAACAGGCTTATTTTAGTGTTATAAGATTAAACGAAATGAACAAGATAAACGTGACAACAAGATAAACGAGAGAGACTAGCCAAACAAATTATCAGGAGGCAAAGTGACCGAAGAAGAAAAGAAAGAAGAAAGTAAAGCCACAGAGGAAAAAGCTCAAGATAAAGAAGAACAGATAATAGAAACAGAAGAGAAACAAGTCGAAGAATCCGAAGCTGAAGCAAAAGGAGAGAAAAAGCCGGAAGAAGAGCCAAAAATAGCCCCAGAAGAAGTATCAAAAGAAGCGATCGAAGAAGAAGAGAAAGAAGAAGAAAAGAAAAAAGAAGAAGCAGAAGAGGAAGAAGTAGAAGAAGAATTGGAACTGAAAGACCAGGTCATTTCTATTCGTAGAGTATCAAAAGTTGTTAAAGGGGGAAAGAATTTGAGCTTTTCTGCTCTGGCCGCAGTGGGAAATGAGAACGGGATGGTTGGAATCGGAAAAGGAAAGGCCAGGGAAGTTCCTCCAGCGATTGCCAAGGCGGTAGCAAATGCCAAGAGAAACATGATCGAAGTCCCGCTCTCAGGAACAACGATACCTCATTTTATCAAAGGGGAGGCCGGGGGCGGTTTGGTCATTCTCCGTCCAGCCTCTGAAGGAACAGGAGTTATCGCTGGCGGAGCAGTTCGAGTGATAATGGAGCTGGCGGGAATAAAAGACATTCTGACCAAATCGATCCGCAGCAACAATCCAATCAGCGTCGCCAATGCGACTATGGATGCTTTGAGAAAAATTAAGAATCCAACAGAGGTTTCAAAGATAAGAGGAAAGATTAAGGAAGATATATGGCAGTGAAGGATAAAAAATCGTCTGAGAAAAAAGCGAAGAAGAGCACTCCCAAAGAAGGAAATAAGTCTGCCCAGAAAGTCTTAAGAATAAGGCTCGTAAAAAGTTTGATCGGGCACCCCCAGTCCCAGCGGGAAGTGGTCAAGGGGCTCGGGCTCAGAAAAGTCAATTCAGTGGTCACCCGGAGTGATTCTCCTGAAACTCGGGGCATGATCAAGAAAATTCCTCATTTGTTAGAGGTGGAAGTTTTGGAGAAAAAATGAAGTTAAGCAATCTTCATCCCGCCAAAGGTTCCCGCAAGAACAGGAGAAGAGTAGGTCGAGGTCCTGGCTCGGGAATGGGAAAGACAGCTGGTCGAGGCACCAAAGGACAAAAATCTATTTCTGGGTATTCCAGGAAAATAGGATTTGAGGGGGGGCAGATGCCCCTTCATAGGAGAGTCCCTAAAAGAGGATTTACCAATATCTTCAGAAAAGAATATACAGTCATCAACCTTGATAGACTTGAGAAGGTCAATAAGAATAAAATTATGGTGAAGGATCTGAAGGAGGCAGGTTTTATTAAAAAGGAATCAGAGAGCATAAAAATTCTAGGACGAGGGGAGATTTCCTCTGCCAAAACGATACATGCTCATAAATTCTCTGAATCCGCCAAAAAGAAGATTGAGAAGGCAGGCGGAAAGGCCGTCCTTATTGGAAGCTAATCATGCTAAAAAGTATTAGAAACATTTTTAGTATTCCTGATTTGAGAAAGAGGGTGATCTTTACCCTTCTCATTCTCGCTGTTTATCGAATTGGGGCTCAGATTCCCAATCCAGGAATAAGCGCTTCCGCTTTAGCCGAACTCTGGGAAACTCAGAAAGGGACTATCTTCGGTTTTGTTGACCTCTTCACAGGGAGAAGCATGTCTCGAATGACTATCTTCGCCCTAGGCATTATGCCATATATCAGTGCCTCTATTATCCTCCAGTTGCTCCAGGTTGTCTGGCCGTATTTAGAGAGGCTCTCCAAAGAAGGAGAACTGGGAAGGAAAAAAATCACTCAATACACCCGCTATGGAACCATTTTCATCTGTGTCATCCAGTCTTCCGCTATAGCTATGTTATTAGAACGCGCTACTGCTCCAGGAGGAGCGCCCATTGTCCTGAATCCAGGGTGGGGATTCAAGCTGTTAACGATACTGACCCTGACCACTGGAACGGTTTTTATCATGTGGTTAGGAGAGCAGATTTCAGAGCGAGGGATCGGCAACGGTATCTCTCTGATCATCTTTGCAGGGATTGTCGTCGATTTTCCTCGGCAAATGCAGAATATTATCAGGGGCGTCCAGACCGGGAATATAACCGCTTTGAGGGCCATCTTTCTTGTAGCCCTAATGACAGCAGTCGTAGCCGTTATTGTCTTTGTGGAGCGAGGCCAGAGACGCATTCCTGTCTCCTATGCTAAAAGAGTTGTAGGCAGGAAAATTTATGGAGGCCAGAGCACCCATCTTCCTTTAAGAGTCAACACGGGAGGAGTTATCCCCATCATCTTTGCCTCTTCAGTCATAACCTTGCCTTCCACAGTGGCTCAAATGATCAAGATCCCTGCCATTCAGACTATCGCCCGGCAATTTGCATGGGGAATGCCCCTTTATAATCTCCTCTACGTTACAGCAATCATTTTCTTCACCTATTTTTATGTTTCCATCATTTTCAATCCAACGGATGTTGCCGACAATTTGAGAAAATACGGAGGATTTATCCCAGGAATAAGACCTGGAAAAAATACCTCTGATTTTATAGACGGCGTCCTTTCGCGGATTACTTTAGTTGGCGCTATTTACTTGGCCTCGATCGCTATCTTGCCTGAATTCATGATCACTGGATTCAAAGTCCAAGCTCTGCCCTTAATCGGGGACTTCTTGGAGGCAAATTTACCCCAATGGTTCACCCAGGGATTGAATGTGGATATCTATTTTGGTGGGACATCTATCCTTATTGTGGTCGGGGTAGCCATGGATACCTTGCAGCAGATTGAAGCTCAGCTCGTCATGCGCCATTATGACGGATTCATGAGGCGGGGTCGTATCCGAGGGAGAAGAGGATGAGGATAATTCTGTTCGGTCCCCCGGGAAGCGGAAAAGGCACCCAAGGAGAACTCATCCAAAGCAAATACGGTTTCCCCAAGATCTCCACTGGTGATCTTCTCCGCCAGGAAGTCGCAGCCGGAACTCCTTTGGGGAGGAAGGCCGCTGCTCAGATGAAAAAAGGCGGATTGGTCAAAGACGACTTGGTGGTGGAAATGATGAAAGAGCGGATATTCAAAGAGGACTGTCGGGTGGGATATGTACTGGATGGTTTCCCTCGAAATATTTTTCAGGCTCGGGAATTAGAGGCGGCTGACGGTCAGCGCAAGGAAATCGCGATTGATATTCAGTTGCCAGAGAAAATTATTGTAGAGCGGCTCTTAGCCCGGCGTGTTTGTCCGGAATGCGAATCTATCTTGAATCTGTCGTTGACCAAGCCCAAACAAGAAGGAATATGCGACCATTGTGGAACCGAGCTTATTCGCCGGGAAGATGATACACTGGAAGTCATCGAAGAGCGCCTGAAGGTCTACCATCAACAAACCAAGCCCCTGGTTGGCTATTATCGAGAAAAAAATACTTACCGGAGAATTGATGGCTCAGGAGGGATTCAAGCTGTCTCGCGTCAAATTTATGCCCTCCTCGAAGCTGCAATGGCCAATCACAGTGAGAAGGAAGCACGAAAGTGATCATCTACAAGAGCGAAGAAGAAATCAAGGGAATTAAGAGGAGCAATCAGATTGTGGCCAAAATTCTAGATGAGCTGAGCTCGATGATAAAACCTGGAGTCCAGACTAAAGATCTGGATGAACATGCCGAGAAAAGAGCCAGGGATATGGGAGCTGTTCCGGCCTTCAAAGGTTACCGCGGCTATCCCTCTTCTCTCTGTACGTCTATAAATGAGGAGATTGTCCATGGTCTTCCTTCTTCTCGGACTTTAAGAGAGGGCGATATCATAAGCCTCGATTTTGGAATCCTCTGTGATGGATTTTATGGCGATGCCGCCGAGACTTACCCCGTAGGCAATATTTCCCCTATAGCGAAAAAGCTGATAACCGCAGCTGAAAATGCTTTCTATAAAGGCATCGAAAAAATCAGGGAGGGAAATCGGATCTCAGATATCTCTAATGCGATTCAAACTTATGTTGAAGCTCAGGGTTTCTCGATCATTCGCTCTTTTGTCGGGCACGGCATCGGCCTCTCTCTGCATGAAGAGCCTCAGGTGCCTAATTTCGGCCTTTCAGGCCGAGGTCCAAAGATTCGGAAAGGTTTGGTCTTGGCTATTGAGCCTATGATTGCCGTGGGAGATTGGAGGATGGAAGTTTTGGCCGACAAATGGACGGCGGTGACTATAGATAGAAGTTTATCTGCCCATTATGAGCATACGGTGGCTCTGACGGAAAGGGGACTTGAGATATTGAGTGTGCTCGATGATAAAGAGCCGAATTTTCAATACCTAAAGAGGAATCAACATGCCTAAGCAAGATATCATAGAGACCGAAGGCACAGTTCTGGAGACTCTTCCTAATGCCATGTTTCGGGTAGAGTTAGCCAACAAACATGTCATCCTGGCTCATATATCTGGGAGGATGAGGAAGCATTTCATACGTATCCTTCCCGGCGACAAAGTCTTGGTAGAATTGTCGCCTTACGATTTGACTAAAGGAAGGATCACCTATCGGTTTAAATAGAGGAAGAAGACTATGAAAGTGAGAGCTTCGGTTAAGAAAATTTGCCGTAATTGTCGGATAATAAAGAGAAAAGGAAGCCTTCGAGTCATATGCTCAAATCCGAAACATAAACAAAGACAAGGCTAAAGAGGTTAGAATGGCAAGAATAGCAGGAATTACCCTTCCTTCGGAAAAAAGAATCGAGGTTGGATTGACCTATATTTTTGGCATAGGCCGGTCCAAGTCAAACAAAATCCTCCAAGAAGCTAAGATTGATAAAGATAAAAAGGTCAAAGCGTTAAGCGAGGATGAAATAAAAAAAATTCGGGAGATCATTGAGAAACGAGAAAAGATAGAAGGTGACCTTCGTAAAGAGATAAACTTGAATATAAAGAGATTGATGGACATCAGCAGCTATCGAGGAATGCGCCATAAAAGAAGGTTGCCGGCCAGAGGACAAAGGACAAAGACGAATGCGCGAACCAGGAAGGGTCCTCGCGGGCATTCGATAAAGAAATGAATAAAGCGAGAGGGGAGCGTTAGATGCCGAAAGCAAAGAAAAAAACCAAGAGGAAAAAAGTAAAGAAGGAAATCGGGTTTGGGCTCGCTCATATACAGTCGACCTTTAATAATACGCTTATCACCATAACTGACCATCAGGGAAACACAGTTTGTTGGGCGAGTTCCGGGACTTCAGGTTTCAAGGGAGCTCGGAAAGGAACTCCTTTTGCAGCTCAATTAGCAGCCAAAGAAGCTACCGAAAAAGCCAAAGAATCTGGGGTAAGATACGTCGATGTGCGGATAAAAGGACCCGGTGCTGGACGAGAGTCAGCGATTAGGGCTCTTCAAGCAGGAGGACTGGAGATAAAGTCTATTCGAGATGTGACCCCGATTCCCCATAACGGCTGCCGGGTTCGGAAACGAAGAAGAGTCTAGGAGATTGAGTATATAAGGAGAGCAAGATGTCAAGGTACAGGGAAAATATCTGTCGCCTCTGCCGCGTAGAAAGAACGAAACTATTTCTCAAGGGAAACAAGTGTCTGACTGAAAAATGTCCAGTGGAGCGAAGACCGTATGCTCCCGGAGAGCACGGAAGAGCAAGAAGAAGAATCCTGGGATATGGGATTCAACTCCGAGAGAAACAGAAGCTAAAGAGATACTATGGAATGTCCGAGAAGCAATTTCGTCTCTTCTTCGATAGAGCGGAAAGAAGAAGAGGCATTACAGGTGAGAATTTGCTATCCATGCTGGAGAGAAGACTGGACAATGTGGTCTTTATAATTGGATTTTCCCATTCGAGGATTCATGCTCGCCAGTTGATCTCCCACGGTCACATCAGAGTCAACGACAGAAAAGTCTCTATCTCTTCTTACTTGGTGGATGAAGGAGATGTGATCAGTTTGAGCGAAAAATCGCTAAAATATGAATATTTTAAAGCTCTTGTCACGGCCAACAAAGATAAAACTGTTCCTGGATGGTTAGAGGTGGATTGGGACACTATCAAGGGAAGAGTCATTTCTCTTCCGACGCGAGAAGATATAACTCTTCCTATAAAGGAACATTTAGTGGTTGAACTTTATTCCAAATAGATAATTAAGGGGAGAAAGTCATGGAAGCAGAAAAAAAAGTTATTAAGATTGAAAAGGGTTTTCAAAGGCCAAAATATCTTGAGTGCGACTATGAAACCTTGACTGACACCTACGGCCGCTTTTCGGCTCAGCCATTTGAACGGGGCTACGGGATAACCGTTGGGAATGCTTTACGCCGGATCCTTCTTTCTTCTATAACAGGTGCAGCCATTACAGCTGTTCGGATTCAAAATGTCTTACACGAGTTTTCTACCATGCCAGGAGTTGTTGAAGATGTCACTGACATTATCTTGAATTTGAAGAGTATACCTTTGAAGCTTAAAGGGACGGAACCAAAGACCATGACCCTGAAGAAAGTGGGACCAGCCGAAGCCTTGGCTTCTGATATCGAGCATGATTCTGATGTTGTGATTCTGGACTCTGATGTCCATATTGCCTCTTTAGATAAAGACGGAAAATTGGACATTGAGATGATTGTGAAGAACAACAGGGGCTATATTTCGGCTGATCAAAACTATAGTCAAGAATTGAGTGTTGATTTCATTCCACTAGATTCTTCGCATTCGCCTATCAAGAGAGTGAATTATCGAGTCGAGCCAGCCAGAGTGGGCAAGAGAATAGATTTTGAGAATTTGATGCTGGAAGTTTGGACCACAGGAGCTATCACACCCCAAAATGCTCTGGCTCAAGCAGCGAAAATCATGAGGGACCACTTAGTGATTTTCCTTACTGTTGTCGATGAGCCAGTCCAGAGAGAGCATTTGCCAACAAAGAAAGAAATTCCTTACATGTCTCAAGCAGAAATCTTATCCAAATCTATCGAGCATCTTGAACTTTCGGTCAGGTCTAACAATTGTCTCAAAGCCGCTGGTATCGAGAAAATTTATGAGCTGGTGCAGAAAACTGAAGATGAACTGTTAAAGACCAAGAATTTTGGCAGGAAGTCCTTATCAGAAATTAAGGAGACTTTAACCAATCTTGGATTAGGGCTGAATCTAGAGCTTCACCCGAAATTATTGGAAATGGTTGAGGAAGAAAAGAAGGACGAGCAAAAAGAACAGGAGCAGTTTAAATGAGGCATCATGTCAAAGGAAAGAAGCTCAAGCGGAACACTGCTCAACGGAAAGCTTTATTGCGCAATCTTGTCACCTCCTTTTTAGAGAAAGAGAGGATGAGGACAACCCTTGTCAAAGCCAAAGCTGCCAGGCCTCTGGCAGAGAAGATGATCACTCTGGCTAAAAACGACAATCTTCCAGCGAGACGCCGAGCCTTGAAGTTCATTTATAAAAAGCCCGTCGTCCGCAAACTTTTTGAGGAATTGGGCCCTCGATTCACTGAGCGGCCGGGAGGGTACACAAGAATTGTCAAGATCGGCCCTCGCTCCGGGGATGGCGCTGAAATGGCCTACCTTGAGCTCATCGGCTCAGAGTATGTAAAGAAGGAAAAGAAAAAAAAGGGAAAAGTAAAGTCTAAAAAATAAAATATTCTGGGGTCAAGTCTTAATATTCAACAATATTGGGGACGGTTCTATTTTTTCTCATTATTCTCATTGTCCTCTGTTGGTTGTTGAGAAAAAATAGAACCGTCCCCTCTTTTTTCCTTTTTTATTTCTTAGGAATAACCCAGAGTTCTTGTCCGGGGTAAATTTTCGACCTCGTGCTGAGGCCGTTCAAGCGAAGCAAATTCTGAAGGTTCATGTTGAATCTCTTGGCGATAAGAAAAGGAGAATCCCCTGACTTAACAATATAAATGACAGCTCCCTCGGGTTTTCCAGAATGAATCACCAGCTTTTGGCCGACACGGAGGATGTTGCTCTTTAGGTTATTCAACTCTCTTATTCTCTGAACAGTCGTGTTGAATGCATGAGCAAGAAGGTAGAGAGAATCTCCTCTCTTTACGGTATAAGTGATCTTTTCTCCGATCTTCTCTGTCCGAAGCCTGGATGGAGTTCTGTAGCTTCCTGACCTCGCAGGAACCTTCAGCCGTTGACCAGGCCTGATAAGATGGACACGCCTCAGCCGATTCAAACGGGCAATCGCGGAGACAGAAGTTCGGTACCGGTTCGCGATTCCCGAAACAGTTTCTCCCCTTCGGACATAATGAACAATATAGGTCGCTTCAGGAGGAATCCAACGGGGAAGGGAATTCGCAATTTCGAGAGTTCTCTTTCCCATTCCGATCGGGACTTTCAATGAGTATTCGTAGTCAGGCGTGCCATCATGACGCAGGTCAGGATTGAGAGAGCTCAATGCTTTTGCTTCCAACCCAAGGTTTTTGGAAAGAGAAGAAAGTCTAACTGGATGATTGATAGTGATGATTTCGTATCTTAAAGGCGGATCAGGGAATGGGAGGTTTAAGCCGTATTTTTCTGGGTCATTGATGATGAGGAGAGCAGCGATGAGGCGGGGAACAAAGCGGGCAGTTTCTCGAGGCAGCATGGCGAAAAGATCCCAGAAATTATCAAGGTAATTGAGGCGCTGGTTGCGGATGACATTCTGAACTCTAAACTCTCCACAATTGTAAGCCGCTAGGGCTGTAGTCCAGTCACCGAAGAAAGAATGGAGCTCAGTGAGATACTTTATGGCTGCTTGAGTCGATTTTAGGGGGTCCATTCTTTCATCTATCCAGCGGTCGCGCTTCAATCCAAACCTGTATCCAGTGGAAGAGATAAACTGCCAGAGTCCTAGTGCTCTAGCCCGGGACAAAGCTCTGACTTTGAAACCACTTTCGATGATGGGAACCCAGCTCAGCTGTTCAGGAAGGCCGGCCTTGATTAATTCTTCGACGATCATCTCTCTATAAAGTCCTGAACGGCGGTAAGATTCTTCTAGATATTTCTTTTCTTTTGTCTGGAAATTTTTAATTTCTGCTTTGACATAACTGTTTTCTACGAGCGGGATAGTCTTATTGTTATCTCCGACCGTGATCAGCCGTGAAGCATAGATTTCCTGAATCCTTTTTGCAAGTAGCAGCCTGAGGTCGTTTTTTTCCTGGATAAGAGGAGAATCTTGAGGCAGATCGGCTTTCAGGATCAGCTCGTAAGCCTCATCAAGGGCAGTCAAGGCCGTGTCAAAATCACCCCTTTCCCAGGCGCTTTGAGCATCCTGGTACGAATCGAGCGCCTCTTCGAGCAAGACAGAGGGATCGATCTCTTCTAGATTGATTTTTACGCTCTGAACGGACAGTTCGCTGCTAGATTGATCTTTCTTCTCGTCCTGGCTAGACGCTTTCTCCTCCGGCTCCGAAGGCGCGGGAGCCTGCTTGGCTGGAAAAGGAAGGGAGAGAGGCTTTTGGATTTTAGGCTGGCGCGAACAGTTCCAAGAGGAAAGAGAAAGAGCGATGGCCAAAAGGATTGAAAGAAACCAGCTAAAATTCCTCAATTTATACCTAAAGGGTTTAATTTATAGCATTTAGAGAGCTAAGAGTCAAATGGTTTCTTGAGCATTCACATTTCCATTTCTGTTAAAGGGAGAGTTTTTAGATGTATATTCGCTCCCAAAAGATAGGAGACGGTTCTATTTTTTCTCAACAGTTCATAGAGTAAGTTGAGGAAACTGCGAAAAAATAGAACCGTCCCCATTTTTTTCAATTGTTCTTCTTGGCTGCTGCGTAACTCGCTAGGCTCAAACATACGCGCAGGTCGACTTCCCTCGAAGAGCGAAATTTGAAGGCTAAATCTTTTAAGGTCGCTTCATACACTCCAATAACTCTTTTGCAATCAATGAGTTGGATAGGATTGTGTTAAATGGTTTTCTGGTGCCACGCCCAGGCTGTTTTGATGATGGTTTCGATATCTGAATGTTGGGGTTTCCAGCCCAGGATTCGCTCTGCTTTCTCCTTTGAAGCGAGGAGAATGGGAACATCGCCCTTCCGCCTTGATTTTTCTCTGTACGAAATTTTTTTCCCCAGGATTTTTTCGGTCTTTTTTAGGATTTCCAGAACAGAATGACCCCTGTTCGTGCCAAGATTTATGAACTCACTTTTTGGGGAGGCTAGAAGACGGCGCAGAGCATGGACGTGGGCCTTGGCCAGGTCAGTGACATGAATATAGTCTCTGACTGCAGTCCCGTCTGGGGTCGGAAAATCTGTTCCATAAAGCTCGAAATTCTTTTTTTTCCCCAGGAGGGAGAGAAGAATGTTCGGGACTAGATGGGTTTCAGGTTCGTGCATTTCTCCCAAGCGGCCTTCAGGATCAGCCCCCGCAGCATTAAAATAGCGAAGGGAGATGAATTTCAGGCTGTAGGCTCTTTCGTAATCTTGGAGGATCTTCTCCACAAAAAGCTTTGTCTGTCCGTAAGGATTGATTGGATTTAAAGGATGAGATTCGGGGAGCGGGATTTTCTTAGGCAGGCCATAGACCGCAGCACTGGAAGAGAAAATAAAATATTTAACTTTAGCTTCTATCGCGGCCTCGAGGAGGTTAAGACTGCTGAGCAGGTTATGCGTATAATATTTCTTAGGGTCAAGAAAAGATTCACCTACCTGAATGAGGGAAGCAAAATGAAGAACAGCCCCGACACTCCCTGGAGAAAAAGCTTTTTTTAGAGAATCTTTATCCCTGAGATCACCTTCAACCAACTCACCCCCCACAACGAGTTCCTTTCTTCCGGTGGAGAAGTTGTCGAAGATGAGGACTTCAAATCCTTCTCGGATGAGCTCTTGGACCGTGTGAGACCCGATGTAGCCAGCGCCGCCTGCAACGAAAATTTTCATCGGGATTATTTCTTGATTAATTTTTTGGCGATTTCTAAACCATGCTCTTTGGTCTCGAATTCATTATCGAGCTGAAGCTTATACAGATCTTTGAGGATTTTTCCCATAGGAGGTCCAGGCGAGATCCCTAATTCAATCAAGTCCCTTCCCATGATTAAAGGCTTGATGGATTCCTTGGTAACATTCAGCTCCTCGAACTTTTTCAAGAGCCATTTCGCCTGCCTGTCTAACCCCTGAATAAGTTTTTTCTTCCTTCCAGCTCGGTCAGCTTCATCGAGGTAAACACAAAGTTCGATTTCTCCATCCACATCAGCCGCTAGACGGTTAAAGGCTTTCTTGGTGACCACATCTTTATTCTGCCACAATTCGGTTGCCCGGTGATGAGTCCGGATCAGGACAAGAACCATTTTCCTCAGCTTGTAACCATCCCAGGAGAAGATCTTGAACCGGTTAAATATTCTTTTCACAATCTTTTCTCCAACGACATCATGCCTGTTATTGGTGATGACCATCCTTCCTCGTTTATATTCCCAATGTGAGGTGGAGGGCTTGCCGATATCGTGATAGAGGGCGCTGAGCAGGAGGGCTAATTTTTTCTCCTGAGGGAGATCGAAAAGATCAGCTAACGTTTTGGCCTGGTCAACGGTCAATTTTGTATGATGCCAGACAGAATGATGACCAAACTGGTCTTTTTCAGGATGAAAGATGGAATCCTGGATGGAAAGAGTCAAATCGTAAAGCTCAGGAAAGAGCTGACTCAGAGCACTCAATCGAAACAGTTCCTCAAGGCCTATCGAGGGAAGAGGAGAAAAAAGGAGGATTTTGAAGAGCTCTTCGTTCACTCTTTCCACACTCAAGCCAGCTAAATCGATTTCTTTAGCAACTTCATAAATAGAAGGATCTACCGAATAATTCAAAACTGAAGCGAATCGAGCCACACGGAGTACCCGCAACGGATCATCAGGGAAACTTTGGGGGTTGGTCAGCCTGATGCATTTTTCCTTGATATCCTGCAGACCTCCAAAAGGGTCGAATACCTTCCCGTCCGCGAGCCTTAAGGCTATACTGTTACAGCGGAAATCCCGCCTTTCCAGGTCCTTTTCCAAGGGGAGATCCGGGTCAGCTGAAATGAGAAAGTCCTTGTGTCCTTTAACTCCTGATTCTTTGGGAGTGTCTTTTCGGGGAAGGGCAATATCGTAAGTTTTCCCTTTGATGGTGAATTTAATGATACCAAAACTTTTTCCAACCAGGTCAACTTTTCCGTGGGCTTTGATTTTTTTGATGATCTCTTCCACCGGATGATGAGTGATGAGGACGTCTACGTCTTCAGAGGGAATCCCCCTGATGAGGTCCCGGACATAGCCTCCGACAGCATAGACGTCTTGGCCGAAGAGATTCACGAAGAATTCTTTTCCCTGAAAAACAGCCTTCAATTTTTCCATGTGGTTCTAGCCGTAAGGATCTATTTTAACGTATTTCTTCTTTCTTTTCTTTGTTTTTAGTCAGAGAATTTGGCGAGTAGATCAGGAACCGCATCTTTATGGACCATGAAAGTCAGCATCTTCAGCTTCACGTAGTCGCTCCGGTAGAAGTAATAGCCTTTGAACTGGCCGCGGTGGGCGCTTCCTCCTGAATCTTTAATCAAAAACCAGTCATGATTCCCAGCTTTTCTGTAGCCAATAAAATGGATGAGATGATCATCTCGGGAAGTACGGTTGTAAAACCTGAATTCCCGGCTATCCTGATCAACCAACGGGGAGGGGATATCAAAAGTCGGGATCAGGGCCACATCGTTTTCCCCGCTTATTCCTGGCTCAGAAATATCCCCACCCACAGCCAGCGTATAACCTTTCTTAAGAGCTTCAACCATCGCCTTATAGAACTCATCAAGGGGAAGATTGTAATAGTCCTTACTGTGCCACCAGTTATCGGGAACTTCGTATTCTCCTTTGGTGTAGAAGGGAAGATGTTTAAAGCTGATGAAGCACACATAATCTTCTGGAGGAAGTTCCAAGACTTTCTCCATGAATTCCTTTGGGGTCATGGTTTTCCCCTCGACCTCGATGGTCTCCGGTGGCCGGCCTAGGTGTTTGTTCAATATTTCCTTCACATAAGAAACAGCTTTATCCTCGTCCCAGTATTCGTTTTTCTGGCAGAAGAGGAGATAATTTTTCCATTCCTGGAAGAGTTCGCTGTGGTCGTGCTCTGTTTGTTCGCCAATAAGACCAGTGTAATCTGTAGCCCTTACGACTCCATACTGCTTCATCCGCTCAGTCACAGCATTGTGCTCTGAGCCCTCACCGAGGGCAGAATCGCCCTTTTCTCTGATAAAGCGCCTTGCTTTTTCCACGTATTCCCAATAGACAGTATACATTTCAGAAAGTTTGATTTCTTCTTTGCCTAGACGCTTCAATTCAGATTCGAGAAAAGAAGTGGTGGCGAAACACCAGCACGTTCCGGTTCTGTACTGACGAAGGGGAGGAAAATGGAAGGGTGTGTCAAACTCATCAGGTGAGGAAGGTTTTTCGATTCCTGAGAAGTCGAGGGAAAGCGATTCTCTCTCTTTCCCAGCGATTTTTCTGACCTTATAAACAGCAACGTCTTTTGCCTGGAGTTCTTCATCGGAAATCTGGATGGGCTGCTTCTCGATGATTTTTTCTTCTGGCTTACAGCTGTTCAAGGAAAAGATAGTAAATAAACAAAAAAGGCTGAAAAGAATAAATACAAAGATTTTTTTCACGATTTTGGCCTCCTCGTTGGAATAATTTATAGGGATCTCCGATGCTAACACGGCTCAAGGACACAGCATCGGGCTGCTCCCTTTAGGCATTCTTCACGTTTCTCGGGTCCAAGGAGAGTGCAGCAATGGATGTTACAAACTTCGGGATCGTGATGGAAAAGCTCGGTGCTCAGATATTTCATTCCTGAATCAGGAATGAGTGTCACCACTGTTTTGCCTTGACTCAATTTTTCTCCCACCTTCAGGCTAGCAAAGACATTGGCTCCGGCAGAGTAACCAGCAAAAATACCCTCAATCCGGGCAAGACGGCAAGCAGTGGCTTTTGCTTCTATATCAGTGACCTTTATGACTCCATCATAGTTCTCGGGCTGGAAAAGGTCTGGAATGAATCCTTCTCCAATCCCTTGGATTCGGTGATGGCCAGGACATTCCCCTGAAATCACTGCTGAATCAGCAGGTTCAACGACGTAGATTTTTATGCCGGGATTTTTCTCTTTTAAGCCTACACTGACTCCCATTGCGGATCCAGAAGTCCCCACCCCAGCCACAAATATGTCTATCTGGCCCTCAGTGGCTTCCCATATCTCCCTAGCTGTTGTTTGCTGGTGGACGAGAGTGTTGGCGGGGTTAGAAAATTGATTGGGCATGAAATGACCTGGGAGGGAAGCCAATTCCTCAGCCTTGGCCACTGTCGCCTCCACGTCTTTCTTGCTGAAAGTTCCAGGCTTGGCTTGATCTTGGCTGGGTACAAGAACAATCTCAGCTCCAAAAGCTGACATCATATCTTTACGCTCCTGACTCATTTGATCCGGCATGACCGCTATCATCCGGTACCCTTTCAAGGCACACACCAAAGCAAGACTCGTTCCTGTGTTTCCACTTGTTGGTTCAACAATCGTATCTCCTGGCTTGATGATTCCTTGACGTTCAGCCTCCTCAATCATGGATAAAGCGATTCGGTCTTTAACGCTTCCACTCGGGTTGTAATACTCTAATTTAGCCAAGATGTTTGCTTTAATGTCCTTTTTCATTCGGTTGAGATGAACGATCGGCGTGTGACCTATTAGCTCTAAGACATTCTGGTATATTTTTCTCATTTTTCTTCCCATTGTTCTATTGGACATTATTATAAATATCTTAATCGAAATATTTCAAATCTTTTCTTTAAATTTTTTACAGGATAAGAAGAGACATTTTTTCCATCTTTGAAGACCTCTAGAGTTGAGCCTCTTCTGGCCAGAGAAGCAAAAAACCTCTTGACAAGTGGAACTAGATTCATTATTTTTATGGTAACCAATATTGGATACCATAAAATATGGATAACGACTTTCAAGAAAAGATCCTGGAAATCCTCAGGGCCTCTCCTTCCGGCCTTCAAATGGAAGAAATAGCCTTTCAACTGGGGTTGACTCGCCATACGGTTGCCAAATATTTAGAAATTCTTCGGGCCGAGGGAAGAATCCACTTCAAGAAAGTTGGTCGCTCTAAACTCTGGAAAGAGATTTCTACGACAACCAATATCAGGATACTGGGAATGAATGATTTGGAAGATATCTTGAGAATTGAAGAAAGGATTGAGAAGGAGCGCGACTTTCACAGCCCAGAGAGAATGCAATACTTGAAGGAGACAGCCAGGTATCACCTCCAGCACGGTGATCCTCTGATGAGCCTCGGAGCCGAGATTGACGAAAGGCTGGTGGGATTTATTTTTGGCGAAGTCAGGCTCTGGGAGTTTGGGCGAGGAGAAAAAACCGGTTGGATCAAAGTGCTCGGAGTTGATCCTGAATACCAAGGTAAAGGGATTGGACGCAAATTGGGCGAAAACCTCCTCGGCCATTTCCAGCGGAAAAACATCAAGAAAGTCAGAACCTTGGTGGACTGGCACGAAGGGAACTTGATTTCCTATTTCAAGTCCTTAGGTTTCGATATCCTCAATATGATTCCTCTTGAGAAGGAGTTGAAGAAATGATGGAAAAGTTTAAAGAGTGGTATGAGAAACGCCACGATTATGCACAAGAATGGAAGAATAAGACCGGAGGAAAGGTTGTCGGCTATTTTTGCACTTATGTCCCTGAAGAGATTCTGTATGCTGCAGGAGTGCTTCCAGTCAGAATTCTGGGCAGCCATGAGCCTCAAGATGTGACTGAACCCCATATTTTTGGAATGTACTGCCCCTTCTGCCGCGATTGTTTAGCTCAAGGATTAAAAGGAAAGTATGATTATCTCGATGGCATCATGATTGCTCAGAGTTGTTTGCATATCCGCCAGACCTACACCTCTTGGAAGATCCATAAGCCAGTGGATTTTAGTTACTACCTTCCTATGCCCAACAATGTTCAGAGCAAAAGATCTCTTCCTTATTTGAAAGGAGAGTTGGAAGTTTTTAAAAAGGCCGTCGAGGAATGGACTGGAAAGACGATTACCGACGATGATTTAAACAAGGGTATTGAAATCATGAATACGTCCCGAGCTTTGACCAGAAAGCTCTATGATTTACGAAAGGAATCCAACCCGCCTCTCTCTGGCCTGGAAGCCATGTATGCTGTGGTCGCCAGCCAGATGGTGGATAAAAAAGATTACAATGAAACCCTTCAGGAGTTACTGGAGAAATTGCCTCGGCGCCAGCTGGAGAACAGCTCCAAGATCAGGTTGATGATACTGGGAAGTGAGGATGACGATACAGAATTTGTGGAAATGGTAGAATCGCTGGGAGCCATCTTTGTCGTGGATGATCACTGCACTGGCAGTCGCTATTTCTGGAATGAGGTGAGTTCTAACGGGAATCCTCTAGAGGCTATTGCCGCGCGTTATGTGGAAAGAGTTCCCTGTCCCAGCAAAGACTGGCCGGAGAGGACCAGGATTGAGCATATAAAAAAACTGGCTCAAGACTGGAAGGTTCAAGGAGCCGTGGTCATCCAACAGAAGTTCTGCGACCCTCATGAACTCGACATTCCGGCCATTATCAAGAGTCTCAAGGAGGAGGGGATACCTGCTCAATTCTTAGAATTTGATGTGACTGTGCCTATTGGGCAGTTTAAAACCAGGGTCGAAGCATTCCTGGAAATGCTGGGGGAAGAGGACTTATACTAAGGAGGCGTTCGATGAGCCCAAAATATGAAACAGAGTCTTTGAAGTGCTGGAATAAAGCCAAAGAAATCAGGAACGAATATTATCACAACTATGCCAAAGCTCATGAGCAAGGTGGCCTTCGCTGGGCAGGTGGGGCTTGGTCCTTTGATGCCATTCCCGCGGGTCTCGGCGATGATGTCTATCCTTTAACAGGAGAACCTTATGCGGCTTCAGTAGCTTGGAATAAAGACTTTGCTCTCAAATGCCATGAAGCCGTGGAAAAAGCGGGGTTTGCTCGAGACCTGTGTTCCTACATGCGGAATTATTGGGGATCTATCATGCTCAATGAGTATGTCTTTGGAGGGGAGTTCCCGAAGCCCGATTTCATCTGGCAGGATCACATTTGCTGCTCCCATTCCAAATGGTACCAGGTCGTTCGTGATTTAGAAGGGGGAGATATTCCCTATTATTCTATCGATGTCAGTGTTGGCCCCTATGATGAACTCACCGAGAACAGGCTTGAGTACGTCGTGGGCCAGATGCTGGATGGAATCGATTGGCTGGAGGCTGCGACTGGAAGAAAATATGATGATGAGAAGCTGACTAAGGCTGTATACAATCACTGCCGGTCCACGTCTCTTTGGGCTGAGGTCTGCGCCTATAATAAAACGATTCCCGCCCCGCTGGATGAGAAGACCATGTATTCCCTCTATGTCTTGGGAACTCTCCACAAGAGCAGCCAGGACGTGGCTGATTTTTACGAGGAACTCCGGGATGAAGTGAAGGATCGAGTTAAAAGAGGAATCGCCGCGGTTGCGAATGAACAGTGTCGGGTTATGAGCGATACCCAGCCTCCTTGGGCATTCCTGAAGATATTCCGCTACCTTGAAAAATACGGCTGTGTTTCTATCGGTTCTCTCTATACTTTTGGCTTGATCGGCATGTGGGATATTGAGGAGGATGGAACCTGGGGACCGCGAAAAACTCCCCAGGATGAAGGTTTAGAGATAAAGGACCGTGAACAGGCTCTTCGTGTTTTAGCTTCCTGGGAATTGAAAAAACCTGAATGGCAGCATTTCTACTCTCCAGAACTCAAGAACGAGATGATGATCAGGATTGGAAAAGAATGGAAGCTTGATGGAGTCATGCTCCACTACAACCGAGGTTGTGAAGGCTTGAGTTTGGGTATTGCCGAAAACAGGCTAGCCTTGATCGAGGCCGGCTTTCCGGTGATGACGTTCGAAGGCAACATGGGAGATGAGCGAGAGTTTGATGAGGCTCAGACTGTAAATCGAATCGATGCTTTCATGGAGAGCCTTGACTTGAAAAAAATTGAGGAATAAAAAGCAGGGAGAAAGGAAATAGAGTGCTCAAAGCACAAAAATCAACACCCAATATTTAAGAAGATAAGGAGGGAATAACTAGACAAGCTAGATAAACTGGACAAACTAAACAAACTAGATAAACTAGACAAACTCAATTTAGGAGGTTGAAATGAGAGTCAGTGGAATCGATTGTGGAGCCAAATTCGTCAAAGCGCTGATTCTTGATGATGATAAAATCCTGGCCAAGGGTTCAGCCGCCAGCGGCTTTGATCAGAAAGCATCGGCCCAGGAAGCCTTGGGCAAGGCCTTGAAAGAGGCCGGCTTTTCCATGGAAGAGCTGGAACACATAACAGCCACTGGGACCGGAAAGGAGGAGGCGGCTTTTGCCCAAACAACGGTCACCGAAGTGGGAGCCAATGCCAAGGCTATGAGCGCTCTTCATCCTTCGGTAAGGACAGTGATTGATGTTGGAGCCGAAGAAGGTCGAGCCATCAGGATCGATGATAAAGGAAAGGTTGTTGATTTTGCGATTAACGAAAAATGTGCCGCCGGGGCTGGCACCTTCACCGAAACCATGGCTAGAGCCCTTGAAATCAAGGTGGAGGAAATAGGTCCCCTCTCCCTGAAATCTCAGAAAGCCGTCCCCATGAACGCTCAGTGTGCTGTTTTTGCTGAATCCGAGGTTGTCAGCTTGATTCATGCTAAACACTCCAAGGAAGATATTGCCCGGGCAGTCCATGATGCTATTGCTGACCGGATCGCTTCTCTATCCCGTAAGATTGGGCTCGAGAAGGATGTGGCCCTGGTGGGTGGAGTGGCTAGGAATGTCGGTTTTGTAGATTCCTTGAAACGAGATCTGCAGCTTGATCTGCTTATTCCCGAGGACCCAGAGTATTCATGCGCGTTGGGTGCGGCCTACGTGGCGCTTGAAAAGGCAAAAGGAGGTTAAGATGGAGAAAGAATACTGGAGATGGCCAGAATCGCGATGGACAGCTCCAGATATTGACTGGAAATCTGGAGACATTATTTCAGCAGGGGTGGATGTCGGTTCTGTGAGTTCACAGGCTGTGGTCATGGTTGATGGTCAGCTTTTCTGCTACAGCAACATCCGCACCGGCTCCGATAGTCCGGAGAGCGCCCAAAAAGCGATGGATAAGGCGCTGGAAGAGACTGGCTCAACCCTGAAAGACGTTCATTACACTGTTGGGACTGGCTACGGAAGAGTCAATGTTCCCTTTGCTGACCGGGCCATAACCGAGATAGCCTGCCATGCCCGGGGTGCCAATTTCATGTACGGGCCCTCGATCAGGACGATCCTTGATATGGGTGGCCAGGATTGCAAAGCCATTCACTGTGATAACAAGGGGAAGGTCACCAACTTCTTGATGAATGACAAGTGTGCTGCCGGGACTGGACGCGGTATGGAAGTCTTTGCTGACCTCCTCTCCATACCCATAGAGGAGATGGGGAGTCTATCCTTTAAAGTCGAGGAGGAGCCAGAACCAGTGAGTTCCACCTGCGTTGTCTTTGCCAAATCTGAAGCAGTAGGGCTCTTACGAAAAGGATGGCCTAAGGAGAAGGTTTTAGCAGCTTATTCCTCAGCCATGGCTCACCGGGTTGTGGAGCTCTTAGAGAGAATAGGGATCGAGAAGGAATTTGCTGTAACCGGAGGCATTGCCAAGAATGAGGGGGTAGTCAAAAGAATAGAGGCCGAGCTGAGTATCAAAGCTCTGGAGCCTCAACATGATACCCAAATCGCTGGAGCTTTGGGAGGGGCTCTCTTTGCCAAGGCTTTGGTCGAGAAACAGAGAGGCTTAAGATAAAATGTTAGCTAACTACGGCTACAAGAACGGCTCAGGGGATTATTTCATCACGATTGATACCGACAAATGTGATGGTTGTGGCAATTGCGTGCCTGCTTGTCCCTTTGGAGTTCTAGAAGTCGGTGAAGATGAGAATGATCCCTTTAGAGAAGAACCCGTGGCCAAGGTTTCAGAATTTCACCGGAAGAAGATTAAATACTCCTGTGCACCCTGTAAACCCATGAAGAAAAGAAAACCTCTGCCCTGTATGAATGTCTGTAGCCCTGGAGCGATAGCCCACTCTTGGTAAAAGAAGCCAGATTATCTAAACTGGTTAGACTCGCTGAACGGAAAGGTTTTTGGGTAAGAGCCTGATGGATGTCGCTTTAACCATAGATGGCCGTAAATTAAAGGCCAAGGAAGGGCAGACTGTTCTAGATGTCGCCTTGAGTTCTGGTGTCTACATTCCTCATTTATGTCATCATCCGGACTTGCCCTCCTTTCGGAAAGCCACTCCTCTTGATGAATGCTATCGTGGTCAGGACAAATACCTTCCTGACGGACAGGGCAACGATTACCAAGGCTGTGGTCTGTGTCTGGTCGATATCAAAGGTCAGGAAGAACCTGTTCTCTCCTGTGTCACCCCGGTTGAGGAAGGCCTGGAAATCATAATCCAGTCCAACGAATTAGACGCTCTGCGTCAACAGAACTTGGCCTCTCTCCTGACTCATCATCCTCGTGCTTGTCTCATCTGTGCTCAAAAAGAGGGCTGCAGCTTGACCCAGTGTTCCACCAATGTCCCTGAGGAAGAGCGGTGCTGTCCACAGTTTGATTTTTGCGAGCTGCGCCAGGTGGCTGAATACATAGGTCTTAGAGAAGATATGCCCCGCTATGTCCCTCGCTATCTTTACACCGAAGAAGACAAACCTCTTTTCATCAGGGACTACAACCTTTGTGTGAGTTGTCTCCGTTGTGTGAGGGTTTGCGGAGATATTATAGGAGCTAAAGCTCTTGGGTATGTTATGGTTAATAATGAAATTATTGTCGGAACGTCCCATCCTTCTCTCGAGGAATCTGGGTGCCGTTATTGCGGAGCGTGTGTCGAGGTCTGCCCGACTGGTGCTCTTCGCGATAAAGAGCTCAAAGCGGGAGATCGCAGGGCTTCGTTGGTGCCTTGTGTATCCCATTGCCCCCTGGAAATAGATATTCCTTCTTATGTCAGTTTCATTTCCCAGGGGAATTACAGAGAAGCAGCCAGGATCATAAGAGAAAGAGTTCCTTTTGGCCTAAGCCTTGGATACATCTGTCATCATCCCTGTGAAGAGGAATGCCGGAGAAGAGAACTCAACCAAGCTATCGCCATTTGTGACCTGAAGCGCTTTGCTCTCCAGATGGAAAAATCCCAGGGCACGGTATCAAAAGAGAAGGAAACAGGGAAAAAAGTTCATATCGTTGGGGCCGGCCCCGCTGGTCTGGTGGCCGCCCATTTTTTAGTCAAGTTGGGGCATACTGTAACCGTGTATGAGAATCAACCTGAACCTGGGGGAATGCTCAGGTGGGCAATTCCCGAATACCGACTCCCGACGGATGTTATTCAGGGAGAGATAGAAAACATAAGAGCGATGGGAGTTGAAATTCTGGCCAAATCCCCCTACAAGAATGAAAATCTTCTCCAGGATACGGCTTCCAGGACCTGGGATGCTCTCTTCTTAGCTTCGGGAGCTCAGAAAAGTAAGAAAATTGAGGTGGAAGGCCTAGATCTGGAGGGCATTCACTGGGGGCTAGATTTCCTCAGAAAGGTCAAGCGAGGAGAGACAATCGAGCTCAGCGGAAGAGTTGTCGTGATTGGAGGCGGGAATGTCGCCCTGGATGCAGCTATGACAGCGCTCCGTCTCGGAGCTTCAGGAGTAGAGCTTGTCTGCCTGGAGAAGAGAGAAGAAATGCCAGCTTTCCGGTGGGAAATTCAGGAGGCCGAAGAGGAAGGGGTCGTCATCCATCCAGGTTGGGGACCTCAAAAGATAGACGGCGCGGGGAACAAGGTCAAAGGAGTTGTCCTGGTAAGCTGCACCCGAGTTTTTGACGAGAAGGGGAGATTCAATCCTTCTTTTGACTCCTCTCAGAGCAAGTTCCTCGAGGCCCAGACAGTGATACTGGCTGTCGGTCAGAGCCCTGATTCGTCCTACTTGCCACCCGAGCTAGGAATAAAATTGACCTCAGAAGGCCTGATTCAGGTCAATCCTGAAACCCTGGAGACAAGCATTGCAGGGATATTTGCTGGGGGAGAAGCAGCCTTGGGACCTTCCTCGGCTGTAGAAGCCATGGCCCTGGGAAGAAAGGCAGCGGATTCCATTGATAAATTTTTGGGTGGAAAAGGATTGTCAGAAGAGTCCTATTCCCCCCAGAAAGTAGAGAAGACACCCTTGTGGATGGGACAGGAAAAAGGTTTTCGGTCTTGGGAAAGAGAACCCGTAGCCACTCTTTCGCTGGCTGAGCGTCTCCAGTCCTTTGACCTGATTCACCGGTGCTATGAGGAAGATGGAGCTCAGAAAGAAGCCAACCGGTGTCTGAAATGCAACCTGAGATTTCGACTGGCATCTGCTGTCCTTCCCCCTGAGAAATGGCTGGAGTTCAACTCCGAAGCGGTTAACCAGGTTCCTGAGTCAGAAGGAGCCTTTCAGCTTCTCGACGAGGAGAAACTTATTATTTATATTGCCGGAACTCAGAATCTGAGACAATCCCTTCAGGAAGAGCTCTCTTCCCGCCCAGAAGCGCGGTATTTTAACTATGTTGAGGACCCCATGTATACTAAGAAGGAGAGTGAGCTCATCCAGCAGTTCCTCCAGAAACACGGTCATCTTCCTCCAGGAAATGAGGATGTCGAGGACTTGTTCTAATTTGTCCATTATTGTATCCTAATCATTCTGAAGTCGATTCGTATGGCAGAAAAAGTAAAAAAAACCTTTGTTTTTTTGCTCCTTATGGGAATTCTGCCCTCTGTTGCTCCTGCCAATTCTCTAAAAAACGACCTCGCTGTGTCTCTTCAAGAGAAGAGGATTCAGGATTTAGACTTCACGGGTTTATCGCTTATTTTTTATTTAAAGATAACCAATTCTTCTTCAAAACAGGTGTATCTTTCCGGCTACGACTACCGGCTTGTCATTAACGAAAGAGAATATATCCGCCTAAAGACAACCCTCGAAGAAAATATCGGGATAGAGCCTCAAGGAAACACCCTTATTTCCCTTCCTTTGAAGATTACCAACGACCTCTTGTTCCAGACCATAGAAGGGATCGAGGAAGAGGATAGAGCCGGGTGTTACTTGTCCGGTGGACTCATTTTTTCAGAGGAAAGAAAAAAGGAAGAGAGAATTCCCTTTGCCTTTACAGCGGAATTTCCGATCCTTAAAAAGCCGGTGATTGAATTCATTGTTCTTAAAGTCAATGATTTGACTATCGGCGGAGCAGATTTAACCTTTGAGGTCAAATTCAGGAACAGGAATGGTTTTGAACTCCTGGTTGACAGGTTAAGATACAGGCTCAGCTTGGGGGGTAGGCCTATAGGAGAAGAAAGAATTGTGTGGGGGGATAAAAACATTGAAAAAAAGGGAGAAAAAGTTTTCTCTCTGCCCATTCTTCTTAATTTTTTTGAGGTGGGAAAAGAGGTCTACGATATTCTCCACCAGCCTGCTGTCATTTGTCAGATATCTGGAGAGGCAGAAGTTATCACCAGCTGGGGCAGGATCAAACTCCCTTTCGAAAAGAGAGGCCAGATCACTCTTTCCAGAGCTTCCTGAACTGAATTTTCATTCACGAAGGAGATAGCCAGTCCCTTTTTTTGCGTTGAAAGATGAGATTATTGACTCAATAAGGTGTTTTTTCATCCGCTGGCCTTCGCTCAGGTAAGGAAATATGGGCAAGAGAAGCGTGTTTTCGATTCACTCAGCCGGAGCCAAATGGTAAGCGTTATTATTCCTACCCATAATCGAGCTTCTTTCTTGAAGGAAGCTATCCAGTCGGTCCTGGATCAAGACTGTTTCATCTCTTCTGATCCTGCTTATTCATTCGAGCTCTTAATCATCGATGATGGCTCAACCGATAACACCAAGGAAATTGTCGAGGCTTTCGGAGACAGGGTGAAATATCACCACCAAGGGAATAAGGGGATAAGCGCTGCTCGAAACCTAGGACTCAGGCTGGCCAAGGGAGATTATATAGCTTTTTTAGATTCGGATGACCTCTGGACAAAAGAGAAGTTAAGAATGCAGATGAACTTAATGGAGTTCTTGCCCGGGGCCGAAGTCTGTTATACAGAGGAAACGTGGATTAGAAAAGGAATCCGGGTTAATCCCAAGAAAAAACATCAGAAACATTCAGGCTGGATATTTGATAAAGTCCTCCCCCTTTGCCTTCTCAGCCTTTCCTCGGCTCTTATTAGGAGAGAAATCTTCGAGGAAGTGGGCCATTTTGATAAAGAATTGCCGGTTTGTGAAGACTATGATTTTGGCATTAGAGTCGCCCATAAGTTCCCAGTCTATTTAATCTCCAGGCCATTGATAATCAAACGAGGAGGCCATCCTGATCAGCTTTCCAAGAAATACTGGGGAATGGACAGGTTCAGGATCAAAGCCTTAGAAAAAGCTTTAAATCTCCGCTTGACTCCTCATCAGGAAAAACTTGTCAGACAAGAGATTGTGAAGAAATGCCGAATTTTGGTGAAGGGCTTTGGGATTAGGGGTAATCAAGAGGAGGCCAGGAAATATTTAAGCCTCATAGAGAAGCACGAACTAGAATCCGTGGACGAGAAAAGGGAGGGAAAATGAGCGTTTTAGAGATCATCAGAAGGAGGAGGAGCATAAGGAAATACAAGGAGGATCCTATTCCTGAAGAGGTTCTTTGGCGGGTTTTGGAGGCGGCTCGGCTGGCTCCATCAGGAAAAAATCTTCAACCTTGGAAATTCATCATTGTCAAGGATAAGCTCGTAAAAGAAAAACTAGCTGAAGCCTCGATCGGCCAATACTTTATGGCCAAGGCCCCGGTGGTTATTGTGGCTTGCGGCTTTCCGGAGGCGTGCTATTCCCGAATGGGGCGCTACATGAAATCCTGGCCCGTGGATGTAGCCATTGCTTTAGAGCATCTCATCCTGCAAGCAGAAGAGGAGAATCTGGGAACCTGCTGGATCGGTGCCTTCGAGGAAACAGAGGTCAAGTCCATCCTGGATATTCCTGAAGACGTAAAAGTCTTGGCCTTGACTCCTTTAGGGTATCCGGCGGCCAGGCCGTCGTCAAGAAGCCGTAAAAGCCTGGAAGAGATCATATCCTACGAAAAATATTGAATTCAAAGGGTCGCTCAAAACATCCTCCAGCTATTGCCCATCAAGGAAAAAAGATGTTTACAATTGTTTTTCTTGAATTGACCAAGAAAATACGGCTATTTATAATAAGATTCTAACGAGAGGGAAGTCATGTTAGATGATGTCGTTATTTCGAGAGCCATCATCGAGTCTTATCTCAGGGAAATCCTTGAGGATCTTGAGTGCGATGTCGTGGTTTGCGGGGCTGTTCCCTCGGGCCTCTGCGCTTCCTATTTTTTAAACAAGGATGGTTTTAAGGTTGTCGTTTTCGAGAGAGCACTCCGTCCTGGAGGGGGGATGCCAGGAGGAGGCATGATGTTCAATAAAATCGTCATTCAATAAGAATCAAAGCCTCTCCTTGATGAGTTGGGCGTTGATACCTCTCTGTACAAAGAGAATTATTATGTCGGTTCTTCTCTAGAGACCCTTGGTGTCCATCTCAGCCAGGCTATCAAGAAAGGGGCTCGTATTTATAACTGTCTGGCCGTTGAGGATGTCCTTATCTACCAAAATGAGGTCAGTGGCGTGGTGATCAATTGGTCGGCAGTCGAAATGGCCAAACTTCATGTGGATCCGATGACGGTGAGAAGCTCCTATGTCGTAGATGCCACCGGGCACGCCGCCGAAGTAGCTCAGGTCGTCAGCCAAAAATCAGGAGAGAAACTCTTCACTCCTACTGGCGGAGTTATTGGTGAAAAGCCTATGTGGGCCCAAGAAGGGGAAAAAGCTATCCTGGAGAACACCAAGGAAGTCTTTCCCCCATCTCTATGTGTGCGGTATGGCTGTCCGTGATGTTTTCGGAGCCCAAAGAATGGGGCTCATTTTCGGTGGGATGCTGCTCTCTGGTCAAAAGGTGGCCCGCATAGTTGCAGAAAGACTGAGAGCACAAAAGTAAGCCTTTTTTTCTCTCAACCTGGTATTAAAACCAGTAGGAAATTCCCAAAGAAAACAAATAAGAATTGAGATCAAAGGGTTCAAAACCTTCAAAGCGCTTCAAATCTCCTTGGGCAACGTTGTACTTGAACTCGAGGTCGAGGCTAAGCCTGTTGGACACAGGAATCATCACGCCCCCGAAGGCATGATATCCAAAAGTGATCTTATTTTCATCCCTGACATCGGCGAAATAAATTGGGCGTCCGATAACTTCTTCGCCAGTTGATTGATCAATGAATTTGTCAAATTGGTCAAACCTAATCCAATCTCCAAGCAGCCTCGCAGTCCAGAAATAAATTCCGACTCCAGCTCCGACGTAGGGAATAAATCTCTGTCTTCTTCCCATTGGAGTGAGTTTTACTGAAAGCTGGATGGGAGTTATGGAGACGTCAAAAGTATGTTGTATAGCATAGCCTTCCCCGTAGTCAAAAGCAAAATAATCAGTATCAATTTCGGGATTGTAATAATCATCGATAGTTTCTCCAACAAGACCATCATAAATCCCGACTTTCTTCCTGGTATAGGTATCCACACTGATCAGAAAACTGATCTCCCGGCGGAGAAAATACTCATAGCCAAAGCTGATAGAAGTGCTGTGAAAGCTTGATTTTGTAAAATCCATCAGGCGAAATTCTTCATCCCAGAGATCGCTTTTGGCTCTAGGGGCGAAATAAACAAATTTAAAGGAGACAGCATCTGAGAAAACAAAACTCGAACCCAACAATAACATACTCACGAGAAGGATTAATTTTTTTCGCATGTTTTTCCTCCTGGGGTGACATAATAAGCAAATTTCATGCCAAGAATAACCAATAAGGCCTCAGGGAAGACAGAAAATGAAATTGTGCCTAATAAAGGTCAACTGTCCTCTATTCTGTGATTCAGGTCTACTTTAGGTTAATGTTTATAAGATAGATAAGGCTCGGAGTCAAGAAAAAAAAGATATTAGAGAATGGTCTAGCTCACGAAAGATTTTTAAAGCCATTCTCCTCTTTAAAAATAGAACCGTCCCCCAGGTGTTTGAAATAGAACCGTTCCCACGTCGTGGAATCTGGTATAATGAGAAGCGAATTTCGGTCGATAGCTTGAAGATGAATATAGAAACCCGAGTAATCAAGATAAATCCACCAGCAGTCGAGCTGGACAAGATAAAATCCATTGCTCAATTCCTAAAGAAGCCGGGGGTGATGGCTTTTCCTACCGACACTTTTTACGGGCTCGGCGCAGATTGCTTCTCTCCTGAAGAGATAAGAAGGATTTATCGAATAAAGAAAAGAAAGATGCAAAAACCGATTCCTTTGATGATTGCTAAATCTGAAGAAGCCAAGAGGATTGCTGTTGAAATTCCGCCTCTGTTCTGGTCCCTGGCCGAAGAATTCTGGCCTGGACCTCTCACCCTGGTCTTGAAAGCGTCTCCTGCCTTACCTCCAGAGCTCCTGGGACACTCTCAGGCCATAGGAGTGCGTCTTCCTGCTGTTCCCTGGCTTAGAGAGCTGGTAAGGGAGGCAGGCTTTCCGTTGACAGCCACTAGTGCCAACATTTCAGGAGAGAAGGAGATCAATCGTCCTGAGAAAATCAAAGATATTTTTTGGGGAAAAGTTGATCTTATTGTGGATGGAGGAAAAACGCCTGGACCTCTGCCTTCGACAGTTCTCGATATGACTTCAGAGAAGCCGAGAATTATTAGAGAAGGAATGATCTCGGTTAGAAGGCTTAGAAGATATCTATCAGCTTGACCGCTAGAGGAAAAACTCCATTCCTTCCTCAGCCAGTCTGAAGCCCTCTCTTTCGATTTTTTTCCTGGCCTCGCCTTCTGGATCGAGAGCTAAATTGGAATGGTTGAGATGGGTAAAATAGATTTTTGTCTTTCCTTCCCTGGCCAGTTTTCCCAAGAGTTTTAGACTTGTGGTTATGAAAGGATGGCCGATTCGGGAAAGGTCGCGCCCAGGAAGCTCTTCTGGGCCGTAAAATGTTCCATCCAGGAGAGCATAGTCAACTTTTTTGACTTCCTCCACGATCGATTTCTTCCAGGTTCTCCAGTCCTGAATGTCAGGTATATAGAGGAGTTTCTTTTTCTGGCCGTAAGCCGTGAAGCCGAGAGTGTCTGAATATTCATCGCGGTGCGGGACTGAACGTGCGGTGATCGAAAGGCTAGGCGTTAAGGAAAGTTTTTGCTTCATAGAGAGTTGGTGGATAGAAATATTTTTAAAATTGACGAGCTGGCTCCAGGGTCCATTGTTGGCGAGGAAAATTCCCATCCGTTCCGAACAGTAAGCAGGTAGATCGGAAGTCGAGACACTCTCGTAGCCAAAAAACATCAAGCCTGTGTAATGACCAATATGGGCATGGGTGAGGAGCACAGCCTGCGGGAAATTTCTGGCTCCCGATTTCTGCTTACCCAGTCTTTGGTGGGCGAGGTGGCATTGCCGTCTTATATCAGGGGTAGCGTCCAGCAGGAAAAAGCTTCTCTTGGGAATGTCAAACAAACCCAAGGAGGATACAAGGCGAGAGAATCCTGGCTCCTCTCTTGCGCGGAGGCAATTCGGACAATAACAGCCAAGCTGGGGGATTCCTCCATCTTGAGCTGTTCCCAGAACTTTGACCATGACCTCACTTTCTTGGATTTTCTTCTCCTGTTCTTCTGGTAAGGCTCTGGATCTATTCGAGGTCAAGGCCGGCAGGCCTGCCACGCTTCCTGCTACCACGTTCAGAAACTCTCTTCTCCTCATTTTTCTCTCCTCTGAATTTAAGGTGTATTTTTAGTTCGACCACAGAGGCCTCGCTCTTTAGGAACTGTGAGATTTATACAAGCGAGTGGAATAAGTCGGTTAGGGTCTCACTTGACTTTGGCTCCAGTTGGAGCATCACTCTCGAAGAACGGTATAATAGCTTTACCCTCTGTTTCAGCTGCCAGGAGCATCCCTTGAGATTCGATTCCTCTGATCACAGCAGGTTTCAGGTTGACGATCACGACCAGTTTTTTACCCGTAAGCTCTTCTGGAGAATAGACATCCGCCACCCCAGCCACCATGGTTCTCTTTTCTTCTCCGATGTCGACTTCGAGCTTGAGGAGTTTGTCAGTGCCAGGCACTCTCTCGGCTTGCACGATTTCTCCGACTCTGAGGTCCATTCTTTTAAATTCATCAAAAGAAATCTCTTCCATTTCTTCCTTCCTTTCACTCATAGATTGGGAAACCTCTTCCCCTAAGAAGTCTTTTAGCAGAATCCTCGGGAAAAGAGGCTCAGGCTTTTGAATGATCTGACCCAGTCTATAATTTTCAAACTTGAATCCTGAGAATAGCACATCTTTTATTGATGTTTCTTCGCCCAAGTATTCCCAGATTTTCTCTGAAGTTTCGGGCATGACTGGAAAGGTGAGATAGCTGACGCCTCTGATCGCTGAAGCTGCCTGATAAAGAATCCTGGCCAGCCTTTTCCTTTTTGTCTCCTTCTGGGCGAGCTTCCAGGGCTCGTTGTCAGCCAGATACTTGTTGACTGAGTTTATATAGACCCAGATTTCTTCCAGAGCCCTGTTCAGGGCATACTGCTCGTAAAGAACAGAAACGTCTTCCTTGAGTTTATTAAAGGCCAAGCGCAACTCTTTGTCTCCTTCTTCTTCATCTTCTGTTTCCTCGATTTTTCCCTGAAAGGAGTTATGGATCATGGTCAGGGTACGCTGGACAAGATTGCCGAGGTCGTTAGCCAAATCCGAATTTACCCGATGGAGGAAGCCTTCATGGGAGAAATTGCCATCCAGCCCGATGGGGATTTCCCGGAGCAGGAAATATCGCAACGGGTCTGCTCCCAAGGTATTCAGGATCAGATGAGGATCAAGGACATTGCCTTTGGATTTTGACATTTTCGTTTCATCTTTAAGCCACCAGCCGTGGCTATACACGGTCTGCGGGAGCGGAAAATCAGCCGCCATCAAGAAGGCAGGCCAGAAGACAGCATGAAACCTGAGAATATCCTTGCCGATGAGATGAATGGTCGCCGGCCAGAATTTTTGGTAAAGCTCCAGCTTCCAATCATAGCCGATGCCGGTCAGATAGTTGTGCAGGGCATCAAACCAGACATAAACAGTGTGCTCGAGATCTCCGGGAACTGGAATACCCCATTTGACCGTAGTCCGGGTAATGCTCAAGTCCTTGAGTCCCTGCCGGACAAAGCTTGCCACCTCGTTCATCCGGCTCGGGGGTCGGACAAATTCGGGATTTTGAGCATAAAAATCAAGAAGGCGATCTCCATAAGCTGAGAGCTTGAAAAAATAACATTCTTCAGTTACCAGATAGGCCTTTACATTGCAATCCGGGCAGATCTTGTATCCTCCTTCTTGGAGGGGGACATCATCAGATAGAAAATGTTCGGTAGAATCACAGTACCATCCCTTGTAGGTTCCTTTGTAAATATCGCCTTTGTCTTTGAGTTTCTGGAATATCTTCTGCACAACCTCCTCATGGAAGGGTTGGGTTGTCCGGATAAAAAAATCAAAGGATATGTTGAGGGCTTTCCACAGGTCCTTAAACCTCACCACAACCTGGTCGGCCAGCTCTATGGGTTTTAGTCCCTTCGCTTTAGCGGCCTTTTCGACTTTCTGTCCGTGTTCATCGGTACCGGTGAGAAAAAACACTTCTCTTCCTGAAAGCCTGTTGAAGCGCGCGAGAGTGTCAGCAATGACAGTCGTGTAGGCATGTCCAATATGAGGGACATCGTTCACATAGTAGATGGGGGTAGTGACGTAGAAACTGGGTTTAAAGTTCTTTGCCACTGATGAGCCCTCCTCTGATCAAGGTCATGGCTTCTGATCGAGTGGCACTGCTGGTTCTAAAAGAACCTCTGACTGCAGAAGTCACGGTTAAGGATTTAGGTTTCTTAGCTCCTCTCATGGACATGCACATATGCTCGGCTTCGATGACCACCATGACTCCGAGGGGCTTGAGGTGATTGTTCAGCAAGTCTGCGATCTGTTTGGTCAGTCTTTCTTGGACCTGGAACCTTCGGGAGAGAATGTCCACCACTCTGGCTATCTTGCTCAGCCCCACGATTCTTCCTCCTTTGGGGATATAAGCAACATGAGCCACTCCAGCAAAGGGGAGAAGATGGTGTTCACACATAGAATAAAGAGGAATATTCTTGATCAAGACCATCTCGTCGTGTTTTTCTTCATGGATAACTTGAAGATGTTCAGCTGGATTCTCTCTAACTCCCCCCAGGATTTCAGAAAACATGTGGGCCACACGCTTAGGAGTGCCTTTGAGCCCTGCCCGCTCAGGGTCCTCTCCTACACCTTCCAGAATGAGCTTCACTCCTTTTTCAATCTTTTTTATTTCCATTTTTTTCTCTTTGTCAGCCATTTGACTTTAGCCTCTTGAGGTATTCCATCATAGCCAGTTGTGTGATTTCTTTAACCGGGCGCTCCGTTTTTTTCGCCATCCTCAAGCAATCCGAGAATTCAGGTTGAACATGAACTTCCTCACCCTCTAGGTAGGAGACCTTTATTCTGATCTCGTCTCCCAGGATTTTGACTTTCCTGATCTCTCTTTCCAGCACTCTTCTGTCCACCGCGTAATACCTGACCCCAATAGAGCTCGTTTCCTTAAAGATCGTGCTGATCAAGGAATCTATTTTATCAGCCGTAGCCAGCACGGTCAATTTGGTGGCCAGTCTGTTTTTTTTCATCAATACTGGCGTGAAATAGACATCCAAGGCTCCTGATTTCAGAGCTTTGTCAAAGAAGCTGGCCAGAACTTGTGGATTGGAGTCATCGATATTGGCTTCTATGGTATAGACTTTTTTCTCGGCCCTGAATTCTTCTTTTTTTCCGTAAAAAACTCTCAAGATATTGGCTATTTTAGGAAAGTCCTTGCTTCCTGCTCCATGCCCTATCCTTTCGTAGGAGGTTTCCGGGAAAGGAATAAATTTCTTAACGAGAGTGGAGGCAATGGCAGCTCCGGTGGGTGTTACCAGCTCTTCTTTAACCCAGGCCGAATACACGGGGATATTTTTTAGAAGTTGGGCTGTAGCTGGCGAGGGAACAGGGAGAATGCCGTGGGAGGATTTGACCCATCCCGTCCCCAGGTTCAGGGGAGATGAGTAGAAATCTGAAATATCAAGCACCTCGGCCAGGAAGCAGGTTCCCAAAATGTCGATGATGGCATCATCGGCACCGATTTCATGAAGGTGGGTTTGGCTGAATTTGTTTCCATGGACTTTGGCTTCTGCCTGGAAGAGATTCTTAAAGATCGCCAGGGCATTCTTCTTTACCTTAGGGGAAAAGGGGCTGCCCTCTAGGAGAGCCTGGATATCTGTCCATTTTCGGGCTTCGACCTTTTTTCTGGTGACTCGGACATCGACCTTTAAGCCTCGAAGGGAAGCTCTTTTTGTTTCTCTGATCTGGATGCTCACAGGGAGTCCCAATTCGTTCATTTTTTCTTTAAACTGGGCAGATGAGACTCCCAAATCCAGGAGTGCGGCTAGAATCATGTCTCCACTCAAGCCCGTGGATGCATCAAAATAGCAAAATTTCATTTTTCCTGATTCTTACCCTTTAAGATTTTCTTTTCATGTTTTTGTCGATAAGCGGTAGTATCTCTCCAGACTTGCCCATGAGGGAAATATCAACATAAGGAGTGAGAGGAGTTGGGTTGAGGTTGATCTCTACGACCTTGGCTCCTGTTTCGGTTGCGCTCAGAGGAAGGGAAGCTGCGGGTTGGACCACGGCTGAGGTTCCGATAACAAACATCACTTCACATTGAGAGCTCAGGAGAAAGGCTCTTTGGAGAATGGTAGAGGAGAGGGATTCTCCGTACCAGACGACATGGGGTCTGAGAAGGGCTTTACAAGATGGACAAAGGGGAGGGATTTCCTTCAGAGGAGAGTCAAGGTTTTCGGTCACTGTTCCTTCCTCAGTGCATCTCATCTTCCAAATGTTCCCGTGAAGTTCCAGGATGTTTTTTAAGCCTGATTTTTGGTGAAGCCCATCTATGTTTTGAGTGATCAGGGCAAATTCTGGGAATATTTCCTCCCACCGAGCCAGGACCTTGTGTCCAGGATTAGGCTCGACCGGAGCAATGATTCCTCGCCGCCAATCGTACCACTCCCAGACGAGCTTGGGGTCCTGATGGAAGGCTGAAGGAGTGGCCAGTTCTTCAGCCCGGTATTTCCTCCAGAGTCCATCTTCTCCTCTAAAAGTCGGGATTCCAGACTCAGCCGATATTCCTGCTCCGGTCAGTATTACGACTCGGTTTGCTTCTCCCAGAAGCTCGCCTACAGCACTGATATCTGCGTTCTCACTCATCCTGTTGTCCTTTGAACCATAGGATAACCCTTTCTTTTTTAAAAATCAAAACCTAATAATGGCCGTCCACAGGCAGGCGTCAATAAAGAGAAAACAACGAGATACATGGGAAATAAAGGATTCTGGAAGATTAACCTATGAAATTTTAGAGGTTGAATGATAGGCCCAAAGAAATCGGAAAGCTCCAACATCCCCTTGAATCAGAGTGAGGCGACATTAAAGACGGTGGCTTTCCTAAATACTGAGCTTTTATTTCTAAGAAGGCTCCGTTGCTGTAGGGTTTCCAGTCGAAGAGTATTAATTCAATTCCCACCCCAGCCCTTAACATCGGCACCCATGAGGAATCCCAGTAGTCGTTGTGGATCTCGTGATAAATTATTTGTATTTTATTTAAGGAGGCAGTTCCGATCTCAACCTTCAGATAAGGTTTTAGAGATGCTTTTTGAGCTGTAAGCAAGTTCATTTTCCAACCTGCATAAACCAGGGTAATTTTTCTGTTTGAGAATTTTACGCCTTCAAAAACTTGACCTTTATAATCTTTGTCTTCATATCCTATGATTGCCTGATGCCGGGGATAAAAACTGAAGCCAATTTCCAAACCTCCCCCAAATCCAGGTTGGAAGACCTCCCTGTAGCCTGGAGGATGGGAACCTTTTCCTGCCTTTCCCGCAAATAGAGGTTCACTTTGAAAACTAAATCTGGCCGAAAATTTTCTGTATTTTTCTTTGGATGAAGGCTTGACGACTTCTTCTGGCCAGAGAAAGGATAAGAAAGCCAGGAAACACAACAGGAATAAACAAAGTCTTTTCGTCCTCATTCAGTCACCATTTAAAAATGACGATTTCTTTCTTTCCGAGTGACACTTGAGCGCCCAAAGAGTTAAACGCTACGGCCTCGATGACATATTCACCCCTTGGGATGTCTTGAATATCCCAAACCCATTTAAAGCCAGAATCACTTTCGTCATATTCAGGAAATCTCTGGAAAATGTCGTCACGAGCAATCTCGAGTTCTGCATCTGTTTGATAAACGTCATTGATGTATATTTCAACTCTTAGAATGCCAGCAAAAGAAAGAGCCCAACCCGAGACCTCTATTTCATCGCCATAATAGATTATGGAAGATTCAGGTTTTTCCAACTCACCAAAGGGCGTATAATATTCCGAAGTCTGAATACTGCCTGCATTATGATTATCATGATGATATTTTGGCCAGGAGGACTGAGCAAGGCCATTTATACCGGAGTTTAGGGCATAGAAATACCCATCGCTCGTGCCAAAGTAGACAGTCCCATCCGTAGCAATAGCTGGAGAGGAGTTTATCTTATCTCCAGTCGTGAAAGTCCATTTCAGGCTCCCGTCAGGATTAAGAGCATAAAACTGGCCATTGTAACATCCAAAATAGATAGTTCCATCTGAACCGATGGCTGGAGAGCACAATATATTGTCATCTGTGTCGAAGCCCCACTTGACGCTTCCATCAGGATTAAGGGCATGAAGCATATATTCGTAAGTTGTCATGTAAGCGCTATAATTATTCCCGAAATATAGAGTCCCCTCTGGGCCGATAGTAGGATGAGCCGCATAAGGAATAATGAAACCAGAGCCTCCTAAGTAGTACCGCCATTTTACCGAACCTTCTGGATCAAGAGCATAAATATTTCCATCCTTTGAGCTGACATAAATGGTTCCGTCTGAATTGATAGCAGGAGAATATTGGACTTTTCCTCCGGCGACAAATTCCCATCTTATTATCCCCTCAGGACTGAACGCACAAAGTTTGTATTCTGAAGAGGCCCCTATATAAATAGTTCCGTCTGGACCTATGCTGGGGGAAGAATTGGGCCGGCTTCCGAGAGTGTATTTCCACTTAAGATTCCCATCAGGATTCAGGGCATAGAAATTTCCATCCTTAGAGGTGAAATAGATAGTCCCGTCAAACCCTATGGCTGGTGATGAAGAGATGATATCTCCTGTCTTAAATTTCCATTTCAAGCTTCCGTCAGAGTTAAGGGCATAAAAATTTCCATCAGGCGAGCCAAAGTAAATAGTTCGACCATCTCCGACACAAGGGCTGGCACTTTCAGATTCACCGTATGTTTTAAAATCCCATTTCTTGGTGCCATCTGGATTCAAGGCATAAAGAATATATTGAGAATTTTGGGAGGCGCAAAAATAAATGGTTCCGTCTGAATCAACGGCTGCAGAAGACTCGATGTTTCCCCCTGTATAAAATTTCCATTTGAGAGTCCCTTCAAGATTGGTGGGTTCGGTTTCTTTTAGTTGCTCTGATTTAACTGCAGGTTTTAGGCGTGGGCTTAAGACAGAGCGAGATTTCAGCGTTTGATCATCAGAAGTTCCATGAGAAAAAAAGCAAATTGTCAGGATTAGAAAAATCCCCCCCCAGGAAAGCATGAATAACCTGATGAAATTTTTATTCATTCTGCTAAGACTCTATTCTTCTTAGGCCCGAGGACTTTGTTTCTTGGGCATCTTTTGTTTTTATCTCTTCTGGCCTATTTTCCTGAGTGCTATTTACATTCATATATATATTAATAGATGTGTGGGAGTGATGTCTATAAATATTAATCCTCAGGTCTAGGCCTTTACCCCTTTTTTTCATAAATCAATATTAAGCCTCAAAGCGTTGGAGAGGCCAGCCAGGAGGGGAGTTAGGGGAAGTATGCGTTTGCTCCTTGACTTGCGATTTTAATCATTATATATCAATAGTCTGCTCTTAGGAGGCAGAATGGAAGGGAATGAGAAGATTAAAGACCATAAGGTGGACCTTGGTATTCTCGGAGGTACTGGCCTTTATGAGATTGAGGGATTGACGGATATCAAAGAGATTCCTCTGGAAACTCCTTTTGGTGCTCCTTCTGAAGTCTATATTCTGGGCGAACTGGAAGGAAAGAGAGTGGCCTTTCTCAGCCGCCATGGTCAGGGGCATCGAATCTTGCCTTCAGAGATCAATTACCGAGCGAATATTTATGGGTTTAAGATGCTCGAAGCCGAAAGAGTTATCTCGGTCAGCGCTGTGGGATCGCTGAAAGAGGAAATCAAGCCTCAAGATATTGTCTTTGCAGATCAGTTTTTCGACCGAACAAGAAGGAAAAACACCTTTTTTGGGGAGGGGATTGCTGCCCATATCAGTTTTGCCGATCCTGTCTGTCCGTCGCTATCCGAGGTCTTATACACGGCGGGCAAGGATTTAGGGTTGAGAGTTCATAAAGGGGGAACCTATATCTGCATTGATGGGCCAGCTTTCTCAGCCCGTGCCGAGTCTAACATTTATCGTTCCTGGGGATGCCATGTTATCGGGATGACCAGCGCCACGGAAGCCAAGCTCTGTCGCGAGGCAGAGATCTGCTACGCCACCATGAACCTGGTCTCTGATTATGATGTCTGGCATGTGGAAGAAGAGCCGGTCTCGGTGGAGATCATCTTGGAAAATCTTCGTCAGAATATTCATCAGGCCAAGGCTATAATCAAGAAGGCTCTTTCTATCCTGCCAGAGCAGAGAGAAGATCAGTGTGAGTGCGGCCTGGCCATGGAGAATATCGTGGTTACCAAACCTGAGCTCATCCCTGGAGAAACGAAGGAAAAGCTTCGCCTAATCTTAAAGAAATACTTAAAGTCCTGAGAAAAAACGTCATGAGTCTGGTTGTTGTTGGTTCCTTAGCCTTTGACACCCTTGAAACTCCCCACGGCAGGAGAGAAAGGATTATCGGAGGCTCCTGCTCCTATTTTGCTTTGGCCGCCAGTTTCTTTACTCAGCCCAAAATCGTAGCTGCGGTCGGAGAAGATTTTCCCCAGGAGACAATCCGTTTGTTCCAGGAGAAAGGAATCGATATCCAGGGTTTGAGGATCGAGCAGGGAAAAACCTTCCACTGGGAAGCCCGCTACGGGGATGACCCTAATCAGAGAACAACCATCAAGACAGAATTGAATGTCTTCAAGGATTTCAGCCCCGAGCTTCCTCCAGAATACCAAGAAGCTGATTTGGTTTTTCTGGCTAATATCGACCCTGATTTACAGGATGATATCCTGACCCAGGTGAAGAAACCGAAGCTGGTAGCCATGGATACCATAAACCTGTGGATTCAGAGCAAGCCGGTCTCGCTTTTAAGAGTAATGGAGAAAGTGGATATTTTCTTTGCCAATGAAGAAGAGGTCAAAATGCTAACTAAACAGACAAACCTTATTAAAGCGGGCAAAGAGATCCTCCGCCAAGGCCCCTCCTGGGCAGCCATCAAGAAAGGAGAGCATGGAGCTCTGGTCATGGGCAAAGATTTTATTTTTTCAGTGCTGGCTCATCCTTGCGAGGAAGTCATCGACGCCACTGGAGCAGGAGATAGCTTTGGGGGAGGGTTCATGGGTTACCTGGATATGGTCAAATCCATCAGCGAGAAGGAGATCCGCAAAGCTGCTGTTTATGGAAGTGTCCTGGCCTCCTTCACCATCGAGGATTTTGGGATCGAGCGCTTGAAATCCCTTACCCTTCCAGAGATAGAGAGCCGCTTTCTCGAATTCAAAAAGCGAGTCTCTTTTTAGAAAAAGAGGGACCTCTGGATCGAATAGAAATAGAATTATTTAATATCGACTTTAAGGACGATCGCCGCAGCTGTATCTCCAGCAGCACAGCCGTCAAAAAGCCCGTATCCTCCCCCTAAGATGACCAGTTCTTCTATCAATTCTATGATGAGCCGGGCACCCGTGGGACCCTGCGGATGACCCCAGACGAGTGAGCAGCCATAATTGTTCATCTCTTCATACTTGATACCCATTTCCCGGCAGAAATAGACGTCATTCACGGCAAAGGGAGTATGAGTTTTGATGGCCTTAACATCTTTTATCCCTATTCCTGCAGTCGAAAGAGCTTTTTGAGCTGCCGGCACGATGGCCATAGCCATGAAGCCTCTCTTTGCTCTGGACTCTTCATAAGAGAGGATTTGTATTTCTACTTTTGGATCGCGGCTGAGTTCTTGAGCCTTTTCTCGAGTTGTCACGACGAGACTTGCGTTGCCATCAGCCGGATAGGTCTGCGTTCCGAAGGTCACTGTCCCTCCTTCAGCCACGGGCCTCAGCCTGGCCAGTCCGTCAGCAGTGGTGGGAAAAACACCCTCATCCCCATTCACGGTGGCCAGGACTTTCCGTCCGAATAAATCTCTGACGTCTATGGGAACAACCATGAACCGGTGGAGAAAAGCACTGTTGTCTTTAAGGGCGTCCTGATATTGAGTAGAACGGATAAAGGCCACTTCATCCTGCTCTTCTTTTGATATTCCGGCTTCCTTGGCTACGTTTTCAGCCGTATCAATCATGGCATTCTTGGCATAGGGGTCGTAGCCGAAATTATCCCACACCCAATCTTCTTTATCTCCTGTTCCTCCAACTCCAAGAGGATTAGGATAGTATATATGGGGTCCGTTGCTAGTCCGGTCGCAGGTGACAACCAGCACTGTTTCTCTACCTCCGAGTTCGATCTGCCCAGAGGCTTCGCTCACGCATTGGGCCGAAGTCGCGCAGGCCTGGCTGATGGTGGGCCCGGTTATTCCCTTGGCTCCTATCATGCCCGCTATCCAGGGGGCACCGTAGAAGCTGTTTTTCTGCGGTATGGTTATTCCTAGGACTATCCCGTCGAATGTCTCCGGCGAGATTGTTCGAGCCAGAAACGCCCTCTTGCAGGTTTCGGCTGCGAAGATCATGGAATGAAGGTGAGCAAAGTTTCCCTGCCATCGACAAAAAGGGGTGCTCCAGTAGGCGTCATAGGGTATATATGCTTTCTCAAAATTCATGTTTACCTCCAGTTCTCAAGTCTTTTACTCTTTTACTCGAGTTAAGAATGGGAAAATTCAGCATTTCTCTTGGGGCCGAATTTCATGAAGTTTTCCATCCCGATCCTCATATCTTTCGTGTTTAAACATTCGCCGAAGGTCTTGGCTTCGTGTTTGAGTCCCTCCTCAAGAGTCATTCTTGCCCCTTCAAGAATAGCCTTCTTCATGATTTCATCTATTTTCCTGGAAAGATGTCCGATATCGACTTCGGGTAGAGAGTCGGGGACCTCGAGTGGTTCTTTTTTAATAGGAGGGATTTTTATTTCTCCCGAAATCACCTTCCTGGCAAAAGAGATTCCCGCTTCTTTCATATCCCCCTCGACTTCCTGGCTTATCAGGCCTATCTCTAATGCCTCCTGGGAAGATACCGGAGATCCTGTTCGCAGTATTGGCCAAGCATTGGCCAGCCCTACAATCCGAGGAAGCCGCTGGGTTCCCCCATACCCAGGAATGATTCCTAGTCTGGGCTCGGGCTGACCGCACAAAAACGATAATCCCTTTCTAGCGATCCTGGCGGTACAGGCCATGGCCAATTCATTCCCGCCTCCGAAGGCCAGGCCGTTCAGGGCGCAGATGACAGGTTTGCCGAGGTTTTCTATCTGGTTTAATATGGCCTGGCCTCTCAGCGATAGAGCCTCTCCTTCTCCAGGAGTCCTTATGCTGGCGAGCTCATTGATATCAGCACCTGAAACAAAAGCCTTGGTGCCAAAGCCGGTGATGACAGCCCCTTTTATTTGGTCATCATCTTTTATGGCTTTGAATATCGCCTCGAGTTGGCTCACGACCGTAGAATTGAGCGCGTTCAGCGTCTTTGGTCTCCTGAGTGTTATCACTGCGATGTCATCCCTGTCCTCTCTGAGGGCCATGGGAATATCCCAAGGTTTTCCTGACTTCGCCTGTTTAACCAAAACTTCGGGAACAAAGAAATCAGGCCATTCTTGGGCATAAGCCTTGACAAGCTCCAGGGCTTTTTCTACTCCCATCTTGTTCATCATTTGGAAGGGGGCTTTGGCTACGAGCGCAATCTCTACCCCCATCTCCAGATCGGGAAGGCTCACGATTCCGGAGTTCAAAATTTCGCACACCAGGCCAAAGTAAGCACCTCTTAGATAATCAGCTACCTTTTCGTAAGTGCTCTCGCTGTAGGAGATTTCTTCTCCTCTTTTAGCAGTATCCCAGGATTTTCCTGAGGCGAGCTGACTTTTCAGAATTGCTGGCAGCTTAAACCAGGGAGCAATCTTATCATGCATCTCCTGCAGACCGTGCTCTATGATCGGATTCCCCCCTGTTAAATTCATGGCTGTGAAAGGGCCAACTCCCAGCCCCAGCGCTCTTTGGGCCATATTATCTACTTGTTTTACAGTGCCCAGCCCTTTCTCGACTAAAAAAGCCGCAGCCAAGAAGATTCCCTCAAAGATGGGGTCTACAGCATACCCGTATCGGCTTTTCACCCGGATGGGAGCCTTGCCGATGAGTTCGTAGAAACTCATTAAAAAGCTCTCGACCTCGGGTGCAGTATCTTTTCCTGGCACAATCTCCACGATAATGTTCCGTTCAGCAGGAAAAAAGTAGTGGATAACTAGGCATCTGTTTTTGTGCTGGGCCTTCTCAAAGATGAACTCAGGCTCCATATGAGAAGAATTCGAGGCCAGGATGGCGGATTCAGGACAAACCTTCTCCAGTTCAGCGAAAATTTTTCTCTTGATCCCGATATCTTCTGTAGCCGCTTCGACGACCAAATCAGCCCCTTTCAGTTGAGAATAGTCAGAGGTCCAGGAGATATTGGCTATCATCGAATCTGCTGCTTCCTTTTTGAAGGCTCCAGTCTTCACTCCTCGACCTATCTTTCCTTTGATCCGGGCCTCTCCGGATTTGAGGGCTTGCTCGGCTATATCAACCACGATGACAGGAACTCCCTGTCCGTGGATGACCTTGCTGAAAAAAAGAGCTATCTCGGGCCCGATATTGCCAGAGCCAATGACTCCTACTTTTTTGATGGTTCGTCCATAGATTTCCCAAGCCATGATATTTCTCCTTATCGTTTACTCTTGACTAAAGCAGAATACACATCTGTATTTTTTAACCCTCAATAGTGATAATGTCAAATTCATTTTATGGGAAGGGTGAAGCTAGGGAAAAGGAAGTGTAGCTGAATCATTTCATGCTCTGGAAATTTCTTCCTGCCTTTGAATGATTCTTTCATTGATTTTGCAGGATTGGAATAACAATATTAGAGCTGGTTGCGTTTTTATTTTGACCCGATTTTCTCTGTTGACTTCATTTTATGACTCTGGTATAAGCTCAAATACAGAGACTTGTGGCCTGACGAATTTTGAAAAGCGAGTTATCCCTCTCGGCAGCAGCAGAAGGTGCTCTTGTTGAAGAAGGAGGGGATGACTTTTTGGAAATAATAGATAAATAAAACTCAACAAAAAGGAGTAATTTAATGACAGAAATTAAATTACCAGAGCCAACGGTTAAAACCTTGTCCAAGAAATCTACCATTACTTTAGTAGCGGGAAAAGCAAGAGTATTATCAGGTCAAGACCCTGATTTTGTCCGGGCTGACATCGGAGAACTCTGTGCTCCTGGGCTTTTTCCTCCTGGCTATAAAGAGAGCTTAGAGGAAACGGCGGCAACAGTTATGACCGAAGGAAGGATTGGCTATACGGTACCCGATGGAGATAATGCGCTGAAAAAACTCATTTTCAAGCACTCTATACCCGACGAGCTGCAGGCTTTAATTCTAGAAAAATTTGAGGATGAAGCTAAAAAACAAGGTGTTGATTTTGAAAAATACAAAGAAGACAACATGCAGAAACATGTTGCTGTTACTCATGGCGGCACTGGCGCTCTGGGGGCTGCGGTGTCAGTGTTCCTGACCGATCAAAAGAATTTAATCCTTGTCAACCAGAGAACTTGGCAAAACCACAACCTGATTGTGGATATGCACGGGGGAATGATTTGGCCGGTGCCGTTAATTGACGAACAGGGCCGAGTGGCTGACCCTGATTCCATCCTCAAGCTCTGCCATCCGGTCAAAGACAGAATTGCTGGATTTCTTTACACCCTGATTAACAATCCTGACGGCGCGGTGATCACTGATCCTGCTGAGCAGGCCAAGCTGGAAAGGATCATCAAAGAGCTTGGAGTTCCTTTGATATTAGATGTGGCCTACCACAGGATGGTTTTTAACGGCAAAGAGGCCCAGCCTTTTTCGCCGGATGTGCTTCGCCAAACAGTCGTCTGCGGCACCTACTCCAAGACACTACAGATTCCTGGAGAGCGTCTGGGTTATATCTCCTGCCTTGATCCTCGGGTGGCTCGCTTCGTCTACTTCTATAACCGTTCCCACAGCGGGTGCCCTTCTGTATCTCCCCAGAGAGGGTTGATTGCTCATCTCAAGAAATATGAAACAGCCCCTGATGAGATCACAGATTATAATAAAAAACTCCTGAAAGAAATCGAAGCGAGAAGGAATATTCTGGTGGAAAAGGTCAAAGAAAAATTAGGTTGGGAGATGAAACATCCTGGCGGAGCCATCTATGCTATCATCCCACTCCCTGCAGACCTCATTAAGGAATTCGGGGATGTGGATAAGTTCACCCTTGATCTTGTTGACAGAGGAGGGGTCAGTGCTATTTCTGGGACCGTGTTTGAATTCCGCGTTCGTTCGACCAACAATGGCTACGAAGTTTATACTCCGCTCCCGACGAGTCCCGAAGTCGCCTATCTCCGCTTCTGCTATGGTTTTACTCCTCTCGACCGGGTGGAGTTAGCGGTCGATCATATCAAGAACTTTCTTGTGGCTCGCTGAGCAAAGTGATAGTCATGGAAGTCAACAGAGATAATCTCATCCGCTGGCTCCAGGAGCTTATTCGCATTCCGAGCGTTACGGGGAAAGAAGAAGCTATTTCAGGCTTTGTTAATCAGGAACTGAAGAAAATGGGTTTCCACCCTCAGATCAAGGAGAACAATGTTTTCTTTGAGGTCGGAGAAGGCACAAGATCGCTCTTGCTCAATGCTCATTTAGACACGGTCGATGTGGGCGGGGAATGGAAGCACGAGCCCTTTGAGCCGACTATGGAGGAGGGAAAGATTTTTGGCCGGGGAGCGAGTGACGACAAAGGCAATATCGCTGCTATGCTGGAGATCGCCCGCCTTGTTAAGGATAGAAAAATTCAGGGCCGACTTATTTTCACCTTTACTACGGGGGAAGAATACGGAGCCAAGCTTGAGACAAAGGGAAGCTATGTGCTTTCTCAGATTCTAAAGGCAGATAAAGCTCTAGTGTTGGAGCCGCAGATGGATGTGAGTGAAAAGAAGGTCAATATTATCTATGGTTGCCGCGGCATCGAGAATATCCTGGTCCGCATCAAGGGAAAAGCCTCCCATACTGGCTATCCCGAACGAGGAGTCAACGCTATATCTAAGGCCGTTGAGTTGTTGACTAAAGTAGAGAAGATCGACTTCCATAAAGTTATGGCTTCTGGCAAGGAGATTAAAACCATCTGTATGCCTATTCGCATCGATGGCGGGGCTGATATTTTCCTGGTGCCTGACAAATGCGAGATTATGATTCACTGCCGAACCGCCCCCGAGGACACGAAGATTTTTGAGCAAGTTGAGAGTATAGGAAATAAAGTTTGCGGCCAGGATTTCACCATGGAGAGACCTTACAGCGCTCCTGGCTATATTGAAGACCCTGAGGACTCACTTGTGGATGCTATCCGCCAGGAAGCCAGCCGGTTCGATTTCACTGCTGAAAACAGGTTTGCTGGCGGCCGTATCGATGCCTCCATCTTTAAAACCGTGGGCAATATGCCATCTTACTGCATGGGGGTCGGGAACCGTGACCAGATGCACCTGGTTGACGAATACATAACAGTAGACGATTTCATTGTTTGTTCAGAAATGCTCAAGAATATTATTTTTGCTTACTTGAGCTAGAAAAGGAGAAAGGGATGTTTAAAGACATCGAAGAAGTGCTGCGTTATATCAAAGACAAGAAAATTGCCATGCTGGACCTGAAAACAGCAGACCTGTTGGGCCGTTGGCGCCACATGGTCTATAAGAGCGGACATGACGACGAGAAAATCTTTACCGACGGAACAGGAACAAGCCTCACCTCATACCCTGGCTTTAAAACTATGGAATGTGGGGACATGATCATTAAGCCCGATCCCTCCACGGGTTTCCTTGATCCCTTTGCCGAGGAACCTACTCTTTGTTTTATCTGTGACATCTATAACAATGATGGCTCTCCCTTTGAGCTTGATCCCCGCTATGTGGCTAGAAAAGCAGAAGAATACTTAGCCAAAACTCAGCTGGGGGGCTTCAGTTTCTGGGGTCCGGAAATCGAATTTTATCTCTTTGATGAGGTTCGCTACGGCACTGATATTCAAGGGGCACAATACTGGGTGAACTCCTCTGAATCTTACTGGAACACTGGAAAGGAAGGGAGCAGAGGGTACAACCTGCCCTATACCAAAGGTTCTCAAGCTGATCTGCCGCGGGATCAATTCAGCAACCTTCGGACTCGCATTGTTCAATACCTAGAAGGAGTTGGAGTTCCGATCAAATACCATCACCACGAATCTGGTTCTCCAGGGCAGATGGAGATAGAAACGTACTTTACACCCCTCCTTCAGAGTGGAGATAATGTTTTCAAGCTGAAGTATATCATCAAAAATGCGGCGGTGAAATTCGGCAAAACGGCAACCTTCATGCCGATGCCGCTTTTTTCTGAATCGACCAACGGGATGCATTACCACCAGTATATTACGGATGGGAAGAAATCTTTGTTTTATGATCCCAAGGGATACGGAGGGCTGAACAAGAACGGCCTGGCTTATATCGGGGGTATCCTCTCCCATGTTCAGGCGGTCATTGCTCTCACCAACGGCAGCACCAGTTCTTACCGCAGACTGGGCGGCTATCGAGCGGCGCCGAATTATATATTCTATTCAGTAGCCAACCGCACAGCTGCCATCCGCATTCCGGCCTATGCCATTAATGAAAAAGAGGCCCGAGTTGAGTTTCGCATGCCAGATGCCACCGGGAACCCTTATCTATCGCTGGTGGCTATGCTCATGGCTGGGTTAGACGGCATCGAAAAAAGTATCGATCCCTCCAAAGAAGGTTTCGGACCTTTTGAAGAGAATTTCAACGTTCAGGACGTCGTGGATAAATATAAATTACCGAGAGCCCCTGATACTTTTCAGGAAGCTTTGATTGCCCTGGAAAAGGATCATGATTTCTTGACCAAGGACAATGTTTTTCCAGAGGAATTGATCAAAGCCTGGATCAAGACCAAAGAAACGCTGGAGATCTCATCCTTGCAGAAGCGTCCTCACCCGTACGAGTACGACCTCTACTACGATCTATAAAGCCCGCCTCTTATCGTCTGCCAAGACCAGTTTATGATCTCTGGGAGAGTTTCCCTTCTCGGAAACCGAGCTCGAAGGCCCTTAAATTCAGGGCTAGATTTTTCTTCTTACTCGTGAGTTCCAAAACCTTGGTGAGATCCTTATGTTTAAAAGGGACTAATCCTGTCCCTACAGAATAGCCTATCAGCCCTATATTCGTCGCCAAAATAGAGCCACTTTTTAGGGCTGCTGCGGTAGCATCATAGGCGAGGATAGCTATATTTTTTTTCTTTAAGTAAGAAAGAACCTTGTTATCGAATCCCTCCCCGCTTTCCTGATTAGTAAAACATAAACCACCTTCTCTCAAGAATTTCAGGGTTCGGTAGGTTTCATTCTTTTCAAAAGAGTAGAGAATATCTGCGGTTCCTCTTCTAACCAGAGGGCTCTGAAACTGGCCGAGCTTCAGATGCGCTATCACTGAGCCTCCCCTTTGGCTCATGCCATGGGTTTCTGAGCCCATGACATTCAAACCCAATTGGAGCCCAAGCTCAGAGAATAGCCGGGAAGAAAACAGCACTCCTTGGCCGCCTATTCCAGCCAGTATGATCTGTACATTCATAGGATCAATCTTCTACAGGAATGATTGCGCCTCTTGGACAGGCAGATATACAAACTCCGCAGTCTACACAAAACTTACGGTCTATCTCCACTCGGTTTTCTTCTTCATTCAAGAGTAAAGCCGGACATTCGAAGAAATCCAGACAGTAGTTGCACCCGTTGCATTCATCATTTATCTCAACTTTTATCCGGTATTCCTCCAGCTCTTCTGGATACTTGATGATACAGGGATGTCTGGCAATGATCACAGCTATCCCACCTCTTGCGCTTTGAGTATATTTTCTTGCTTCTTTCAGAAGCTTTATGAAATTTTTTACCTCATAGGGATCAATGGTCTTAATCCATCGAACACCACACCCCTTAATCAAGGCCTCAAGAGGGACTTTCCTCCCCCTACTTCCGTCAGCCATTATTCCCGTGCCCGGGGTGGGCTGCATCCCGGTCATGGCGGTTATTTCATTGTCCAGGAGGACCAGGATAAACCTTGCTCTATTGTAAACAGCATTCAAAAGGGATGCTGTTCCCGAGTGATAGAAGGTTGAGTCCCCCATGGTGGCCACAATGGGGATATCTTTATGATCTTGATGATAGGCCTGATAGAATCCGCTCGCTAGGGTGATTCCGGCTCCCATATCGAGAACCGTATCCACGGCCTTCAGATTAAGCCCGAGAGTATAGCAACCTATGTCGCTGGGGTAGATAGCCCTGGGAAGGGCCCGTTTGATAGCGAAGAAGGCTGCTCTTTCGGGACATCCAGCACATAATGTTGGTCTTCGCACCGGAAGCTCGAGGTTTTCGATAAGCTTGTCCAGTTTAGCATCTGCGCTTTTTTCAAGCTCAGCCAGTCCCATTTCTCTTAAAACATCGGCCAGGATATCGTAGATGATGTCAGGAACGAGTTCGCTCTCCAAAGGAACATGGCCGGTCAGTCTCCCCAGCACCTTGCTTTTGTCGATGATTTGATATTCGATCACCGAATCTGTTTCCTCGATGACCAGGACTTTTTGGTGTTTTTGAATGAATTCTTCAACTTTTTTCTGGGGAAGGGGATAGGGTGTTCCGATTTTTAGGATATCGATAGGTTCTTTTAAATTCAATTCCTCCTGAATGTCCATGAGAGCAGCAAAACTTGCGCTACAGGAAATGATTCCTAGCGCTGAGCTTCCCTTTTTTCTGATTTCGTAATTCCATTTGGTATCCTGTTCAAATCTCTCTTGAATTCCTTGGAGAGCTTTGTTCAGCTTGGCATGCAGGATGAGCCTGTATCTTGGAGTGGCCGCCCATCTTTCAGGATTTTTTTTGAAATCGGCTGGCCGGTCGAGAATTTCGGGAGGGAAGAGCTTCACGTTCTGTTTGGCATGAGAGACCCGAATGGTAGGGCGAAGAAGGACTGGAACCTGAAATTTTTCCGAAAGCTTGAAGGCCTCTTTGACCATTTCCTTTGCCTCTTGAGGAGTCGAGGGATCGTAGACAGGAACTTTGGCAAACATGGCTAAGAAACGGGAATCCTGTTCGGTTTGGGAACTTTGAGGGCCTGGATCGTCGCAGCTGATGATGACCAGTCCCCCGATGACACCCGTGTAGGCGGAACTCAGGAGAGAATCAGAGGCCACATTCAATCCGACCTGTTTCATGGCCACGGCTGCCCTCTTGCCTGCCATGCTGGCCGCGAGGGCGTTATCAAAGGCCACTTTTTCGTTGGTCGACCATTCAATGTAGGTGTTCAAACCCAATTCTTTCTTGAAGCCGACGACGGCTGGGATGATTTCAGAACTAGGAGTGCCAGGATAGGAAGTCACCACTTGACATCCAGCCTCGACAATTCCCCTGGCAATGGCAACATTTCCCAAAAGTACTCTAACCTCTTTTTTCTGGTCTATTTTCATTGTTTTTTTCTTATCCTCAGACTGAGGGTTGTACCTTATTTTCTCGTGTATTTATATTAGTCGAATTGTCAAAAGACTCAATGAACAATAAAAAATTCATAAAAGGTTATTGACTTTTAGAACTAGCCAATTTTATAATCCTTCAATATTCTGGAAACCGTGAGTATGGCTTGTTTTTATTTGCCTTTGCGAAGTTCTTAGAATGATAAAAAATTTTATCTGCATGTCAACTTTCATTTTTTTTAGTCTTAATAATATCATAATATGTAACTTTTTCCTCTTAATTATTGAACCAATGCAAATAAGCAAGGAATTATATTTCATTAAAAAGGAGAAAATGCTGTGACAACAACAAAAATCATGCTTAAAGAAGAAGACATCCCAAGACAGTGGTACAATTTAGCGGCAGATCTTCCTTCTCCGCTACAGCCGCTACTTGGGCCAGACGGTAAACCCATTACACCAGATATGCTAACTGCAGTATTCCCCATGAATCTTATCGAACAGGAGGTCAGTCAGGAGCGCTGGATAGATATTCCAGAGGAAGTGCTTAAAATTCTTTATCGATGGAGACCAACCCCTTTGCGTCGTGCAGTCTACCTAGAAGAACATCTAAAAACGCCTGCTCGTATTTATTACAAGGATGAAAGTTTGAGTCCTCCCGGGAGCCATAAACCGAATACATCAGTGGCTCAGGCATGGTATAACAAACAGTTTGGGATTGAACGTTTGACAACAGAAACGGGTGCAGGCCAATGGGGAAGTGCCCTTGCTTTTGCATGCAAGCTTCTGGGGCTAGAATGCAAAGTTTTCATGGTCAGAATAAGTTTTAACCAAAAACCGTTTCGCAAGCTGATGATGCAGACTTGGGACGCAAATTGTGTTTCAAGCCCGAGTGAGGAGACAAAAGCTGGCAGAGACATTCTAGAAAAAATGCCAGACACATCAGGCAGTCTTGGAATAGCCATAAGCGAAGCCATTGAGGCCGCCGTAACCGACGAAACAGGCAAAACCCGTTATTCCCTTGGGAGCGTTCTGAATCATGTCCTTCTACATCAGACAATAATAGGGCTTGAGGCGAAAAAGCAACTTGAATCAATTGGCGAAAAAATGCCGGATGTCGTTATCGGCTGCGCAGGAGGAGGAAGTAATTTTGCTGGACTCGCCTTCCCCTTTGTCTTGGACAAGATCAACGGGGCAGAAGTAGATATTATTCCTGTTGAGCCTGAAGCATGTCCCACCATGACTCAGGGGCCTTTTTCTTATGACCATGGAGATACAGCTAAGATGACTCCTCTTTTGCCAATGCACTCGCTCGGGCACACCTTTGTTCCTCCTCCAATTCACGCAGGAGGTCTTCGTTATCATGGAATGGCACCTCTTGTGAGTCAGTTAATTGTTGAGGGGCTCCTGAAGCCACGGGCCTACCATCAGTTAAAATGTTATGAGTTGGCTCTCTTATGGGCTCATACTGAAGGAGCAATAACTGCGCCTGAAACAAGTCATGCGGTTGCATGTGCCGTAGATGAAGCGGAAAAAGCAAGAGAAGAGGGAAAAGAGAAGGTCATTCTGCTTAATTACAGCGGGCACGGGCTTATGGACCTTACAGGATATGAAAGTTACCTCTCAGGGCAGCTAACTGACTATTCTTTGCCTCAAGAAGAATTAAGCAAATACCAGGAGGCTTTGAAAGATCTTCCAAAACCAGATTTGAAAAAGACCGGTAAATGGTAAAAACAAAAATTGATGCGAATGATCATCTCCAACAGTACTGTCACCTGCTGGGGCATAAAGTATCATTTGCCTATTGTCGGTCTGTTAATTCAAACCTACCCTGCAGGGCTATTATTGGCTGCTGGAAGAATATTTTCGCGGTCGAAGAATTTGTCGATAAAATTTATTCCAAGGAAGAAATTGCATCTTTTCTCAAACCGTCCCAACCAAAGCTTGTCCAGATTTATGACTTGATGATTAAGGCGAGGAAAAAAGGATCGAAGACATAGCAACCGGTAGATTGAGAGTAAGGATCTCTTAGGATTAAGTCAGGACACCTACAAAAAAATTTTCTTGTGTAGATCGCCGTTTCATTTTCAGAATCTAGTTCCGAACACCTTCTATTTCATATAGAATAGACGCACAAGATGACAATGCTTTTATGCTGTTTACTCTTTAATCTTCATTACTGAATTTATTCTGATATATGAGTTTAAATGCATCTATAAACTTCTTGTTTTGTTCCAGAGTGCCTATTGTTACCCGTATAAATGTGGGTTTTCCGTACATGGTCAGAGTCCTGACGATCACTCCTTTTTTCTGGAGTCCCTTTGATATCCTTTCCGCATCTGTCTTCAAATCTATAGTCACAAAATTTGTTTGAGAGGGTATGTAAAATACTGACATCCTTTCGAGATGCTCGTAAAGGAACTTCTTACCAACTTCATTCATTTCTTTAGTCTTCCTTATATGTTCTTTATCTTCTAGAGCCGCCGAGGCACCGATTTGAGCAAACCTGTTAACGCTGAAGGGAGGGTTCACTTTTTTTATAGCCTCAATGAAGCCTTCTTTAGCAATGCAATATCCAATCCTGAAACCGGCTAATCCATACAGTTTGGAAAAGGTTCGAAGGACAATCACATTCTTTGCTGCTTCGACGAATTTTAAAGTATTTGGAAAATTTTCTTGGTTAACATATTCATAATAGGCCTCGTCGAAGACAATCAAGACGTCGTCAGGAACATTCTCCATAAATCTCGTTACCTCGCCTTTAGTCGCCATGGTGCCGATCGGATTCATAGGATTGTCTACATAGATGATCTTTGTGTCGCTGGCGGTTTCTTTCAGGATGGAATCAAAATCATGGCAATAATCTTTAAGCGGGACTTCTATCAACTTGGAATCCAGGACTTGGGAAACGAGTTTTCCCATGATAAAGGAGGATTCACTCATGATAAAAGTTTCTCCAGGATTCAGAAAGGTCATCCCGATAAATAGGATCAATTCGGTAGTGCCGTTTCCGAGGATCAGGTTTTGGGACGAAACTCCCAGATGTTCAGCCAGTCTAGATCTCAATTGATAACAACTGTTATCAGGATAGAGATGACCGTCTCCAAGAGATTTCTGGATAGCTTTAATAGCCAGGGGTGAAGGACCCAAAGGATTCTCGTTGGAGGCGAGCTTACTGATTTCTCCCTCCAGGGTGAGTTCCCTCCTGAGAACTTCCATAGGTTTTCCAGGTTCGTAAGGTTGAATTTTTGAAATATTATCTCGTATTAATTTTTTCATCATGCCAAAACCATTAGGGCATCAACAGCCACCGCTCTCTTTTCATGAGCGATCAAGGGATTGATATCGAGTTCTTGGAGGCGGTTGTTGCTGAGCAAAAGATGCGAAACATTTAACAAGACATTCGCTATGGCGTCTAGGTTACACTTTGCTTTTCCTCTGTATCCTTTCAGGATGGAGTAACCTTTGAGCTCCTGGATCATATTCAACGCTTCCCTCTTATCTAAAGGACAAATCCTGAGGGATATATCTTTCAGCACCTCTGTAAACACTCCTCCTAATCCTAGTAGAACAGTGGGCCCAAAAATAGGGTCTGTTTTTCCTCCGATGATAAGCTCAACGCCAGGAGGTATGTATTCTTGAATGAGAACTTCTGATGACTGGCCGAATCTTTTCAGTATTTTTTGCCAAGCATCTTTGAATTCTCCCTCATCTTTGAGGTCCACAAATACGCCACCTGTTTCAGACTTATGGAGGATATCTTGGGAGTGGATTTTCAAGACGACGGGAAAGCCGATACTTTTCGCCTCCTCCATGCCCTCTTCCATATTTTTAGCAATCGACTCTCGACAGACAGGAATCCCGTATTCTTGGAGGACTTTGGCGCTTTCACGTTCGGTAAGAGTCTTTTTACCTTCTTGACTGAGCTGCTCGAGCAAGATCGATAGTTTTAATGTTTTTTGCTCTGCGTCCTTGGATCTTTTTCTCTCTGAATAAGTCCGGTATTTTACTAATCCGTTATAAGCGTGGACGCTCCGCTCTGGGGTGGGATAGATGGGGATGCTGTTTTGGTTAAAAATCTTGGAAAGCTCTGGAGTATCAATAGTAAAGGAGACGACTGGTTTAGCGTGTTTTTTACTCGCTTTCACAAAGGCAGAGGCAAACTCTTTTCTATCCAGGCCAACATTTATGGCTATCGCGCCGCCAATTTCTGGGAGAGAAAAAACGGTGTCCACACAGGCTTCGTAGTTATCCGGATTCATCTGGGGAGTCATGTCGACAGGATTCGAATCAGCTCCGAAGAAAGGAATATATCTTTTGATCTGTTCTCTTATCAGCTCTGAAAACTTTGGTACTCCGAGTCCGATCTCTTCGCAAGTGTCGCTGGCCGTTACCGATGGTCCTCCAGAGATGGTGAGTATAGCCAGATTGTTGTTTTTCGGGAGACAGCCATGCCATGAAGAGAGACCCATGGTAACGTCAAAAAATTCCTCTGTGTTCAAAGCAGAAATAACGCCTGACTGCTTGAAAGCAGCCTCATAGACCTGGTAGGAGCCTGCCAGGGCTCCGGTATGAGATTTAGCAGCTCGGGTGCCTGCTTCACTCCTTCCAGCTTTGAACGCTACTATGGGTTTCAGGCGTGAGACCTCGGAGGCGGCGGCGATGAACTCTTGTCCATCCCTTATATCTTCTATGAAAAGAGCTATCGTACGAGTATCCTCATCTTTGGAGAGATACCTTAAAATATCAGCTTGGTTGATGTCAATCATATTCCCGATGCTGACAAACTTTGAGATCCCTATGCGCCTCTGCCGAATCTCGTTGAAAAGGATGCCTCCGTAGGCTCCGCTCTGAGAGATGAAGCTGATATTCCCTTGAATACGGGGTAATTCCCAGAAATAGGTTCCGTTCAGGTTGGCAGAAAGATTGTATATTCCCATGCAGTTCGGACCCAGAGCTCTCATCCCAGAAGAAAGACAGATTTTTCTGATTCTTTTCTGAATCTGCTCTCCCTCTGAACCAGCCTCTTGAAAACCGGAGGACAATATCACCAGCGATTTCACGCCGCATTCACCGCATTCCTGTACAACGGGAAGCACGAGATGGCTGGGGATGCTCAGGAGGGCTAGGTCGACCTTCTCTGGAATCGAGCTAATTCTTGGGTAAGCTTTTTGACCGAGAATCGTGTCTATTTTGGGGTTGACGGGGTACACTTTCCCCTTATATTTGTAATCTATGACATTTTTATGGAGGATATACCCGAGTTTTTCCGGATCCTGAGAAGCACCGACCACTGCTATGCTTCTTGGATTAAACAGTGTATCCAGAGCGTTCTTTGGACTTTCCATACTCTGCTTGTGTATTTTTAAACAATTTTTCTCTAAAATCAACTTAATTTAAAAATAGGAGAAAAATTTAAACTACCCCCATTATATTTTGCTTTGAATTTGTCATTTGAACTTTTCATTCTGATATTATATTATCTTCCTATTCGCACGAATGGTATTGCTGTTTCGCCTTAAAAAATCATGAAAGAAGAGGAATTATTCCGTAAGACCTTATCGCGGTTTGTTGACCAAGAGATCATGCCCGCTGCCCGGGAAATTGATGAGAAAGAGGAATTCCCAGAGGCGATTTTCAAAAAAGTCGCTAAACTGGGGTTCTTTGGAATCAGATATCCAAAAGAGATCGGAGGAGAAGGGGGGAATACAACCCTGTTCTGCATTCTGTGTGAAGAACTGGCCAGGGGGAGTATGGCCGTGGCTGCTTTCACGGCTATGCAATGCCTGATGGGTACAGATTTCATTTTCAGATACGGCACCGAAGACCATAAGAAAAGACTCCTCCTTCCTGCCCTCAAGGGAGAGAAGATCGTTGCCTTTGCGCTAACAGAACCTGAGGCAGGAACTGACCTGTCTGCCATACGGACTACGGCCAAAAAAGTCAAGGATGGTTTTGTTATCAACGGTCTGAAAACCTGGATCACCAATGCACCTTATGCCGATTGCTTTACTGTTCTCTGTCAAACCGATAAAGAAAAAGGACTGAAAGGTTTAGACTTCTTCCTCGTGGAAAAAGGTGCGCTCGGCCTTTCGGTGAGCACAAAATTCGATAAGCTGGGAACCAAAGGAGCGCCAGTTTCAGAGCTCTCTTTTGACGATTGTCACCTCCCGCTAGAGAATCGCCTCGGCGAAGAGGGAAAAGGTCATGATAATCTGAGGGCGATCCTGGCCGAAATTCGGGTCATGACCGCAGCACTTTCTCTTGGTCTGGCTAGAGCTGCCTGCGATGCTTCGATCCAATATGCCAAGGAAAGAGTTCAATTCGGCCGGCCGATCGGAAAATTCCAAGCTATCCAGATGAAAATAGCCAACCTGGCCACAGATATCGAGGCTTCCAGGCTCATGGTGTACAACACCACTCGGTTGATGGACCAAGGTATCGAAGGAATGAAAGAGGCTTCCATGGCCAAATATTTTGCCTCAGAGACTGCCTGTCGAGCCGCTGATGAGGCCACCCGAATATTCGGAGCCTACGGCTTTTCCATGGAGTATCCTGTGCAGCGATTCTACCGAGATGCCAGATTCCTCTTGTATGGAGGAGGAACTTCAGAGATTCTTCAGGTGATCATTGCCAAGGAACTCGGGCTGTAAGAATGAGTGAATCCTCTGAAGGAAAAAGAATCAGGGTCTTGATAGCCAAGCCAGGTTTGGACGGGCATGACCGAGGCGCCAAAGTTGTGGTTCACACCCTCAAAGATGCAGGGATGGAGGTCATTTACTCTGGCCTTCACAAGACCATCGAAGAAATCGTGAAAACAGCCTTGCAAGAGGATGTGGATGTGATCGGACTGTCCATTTATTCTGGAGCTCATCTTCCCCTCAGCAAGAGATTGATAGAACGGGTGAAAGAGGAAGGACTGACCGATAAATTGGTTTTGGTCGGCGGGAATATTCCCCACCGAGATATCAAGACTCTTCAAGAATATGGAGTTGCTGGCATTTTTAGCACTGGGGCTGATCTTAACAGTATTGTCGAGTTCATAAGAAAGAGGATCGAGGGGAAAAATGAGTAAACCGAAGTTCGATGAGCTCAAAGAGATTATTCTCGAATCCGGGATTAAAGTCAGACCAGTCTACGGACCTGAAGACATCAAAGACACAGAATTCGACAAGGCGATAGGCCGACCCGGTGAATATCCTTTCACCAGGGGAATTCATCCCATGATGTACCGCAAACGTCCCTGGACCATGCGCCAGTATTCGGGGTTTGGGACTGCCAAGGAAACCAACGCTCGGTTCAAATGGCTTTTAGAACAAGGGCAAACAGCCCTTAATGTGGCCTTTGACTTGCCGACTCAGCTCGGACTGGATTCCGATGACCCGCGGGCCGAAAGAGAAGTGGGTCGGGTAGGAATGACCATAGACACTCTCCAGGATTTGGAAGAAGCTTTTACCGATATCCCCATCGAGCAAATCAGCACCTCGCTCACTATCAACCCCGTGGCCTCAGTCATGCTGGCCATGTATCTAGTGGTGGCTGAGAAGCATGGTATACCCTGGGACCAAATCAGGGGCACCACCCAGAATGATATCTTGAAAGAATACATAGGCCGGGGCACCTGGATATTCCCTGTCGAGCCTTCCATAAGGCTGATCGGGGATATGGTGGAGTTCTGTTCCCAAAATGTTCCCAAATTCAATCCTTTCAGTGTCTGCGGCTATCATATCAGAGAATCAGGAGCTACTCCTGTTCAGGAGATGGCTTATGCCTTTGAGATTGCCACAACTTATATCCAGGAAGTTCTCAAGCGAAGGCTCTCCATCGACGATTTTGCCCCCAGGATAGCTTTCAATTTTGACATCCACGGTAACTTGTGGGAGCAGGTGGCCAAATTCAGGGCAGGGAGAAGGCTATGGGCGAAGATCATCAAGCAACGATTCGGAGCCAAGAATCCCAGGTCCATGACTTTAAGGATGATTGCCGGGGGAGGTGGAGGTGGCTTGACCATCCAGCAGCCTGAGAACAATATAGTGCGCGGCGCCTATTATGCTTTAATATCAGCCCTATCAGGAACCCAGACTATGGCTCTGTGTTCTTATGATGAGGCTTACACGATTCCCTCCAAGAAAGCTGCTCTGATCAGTTTGCGGACGATGCAGATCCTGGCCGATGAGATGGGGCTAAGGGATACGGTCGATCCCCTGGGCGGCTCCTATTATATCGAGTGGCTGACCAATGAGATGGAGAAGAAGATCGAAGAGTGCATGGAGAAAGTGGAAGAGGCAGGAGGTATGATCAAAGCCGTAGAATCAGGCTATATCCAGAGCGAGGTGAGCCGCCAAGCCTATCTTCAGGAAAAGAAGATACAAGCAGGAGAAATCCCGAAAATCGGAGTGAATAAATACGTTTTGGAGGAGGAAGAAGCCCAAATTGAGTTTCATGCCTTTAACCCTAAAGTTGCCAAAGAGCAGAAGAGAAAATTGAAAGAAATTAAAGCGCGAAGGAATAGCCAGGAAGTGGAAGAAGCGCTTCAGGCATTAAGAAAGGCTGCTCAAACCAATGAAAACATTATGACTCCTGTATTGAAGGCGGTAAGAGCCTACACAACTTTGGGGGAGATAACCAAAGTTTTCAAGGAAGTATTCGGAGAGTTCAAAGAGCCTGTTGGATTATGAATCCATGTCTTGACTACCAGATAAAGAACAGGGAAGAACGAACATGAGAGGACCGCTAGCCAAGGTAAGAATCTTAGATTTATCCCGCATGCTATCCGGTCCTTTTGGCTCGATGGTGTTGGCTGACCTTGGGGCTGAAGTGATCAAGATCGAAGAGCCTGAGGGAGGAGACAAGACCCGCACCATGGGACCAAAACTCTCAGAGGGGCAGAGCGCCTATTTTCTGAGCATTAACCGGAACAAGAAAAGCCTGGCCCTTGACTTGAGGAAAGAGAAGGGAAGAGAGATTTTCTATGAATTGGTGAAGCTCTCAGATGTGGTCTTTGACAATTTCCGCCCTGGAGTGCTGGAGAGATTGGGCTGCGATTATGAGACCTTAAAGCGCTTCAACCCAAAAATCATAAGCTGTTCGATTTCTTCCTTCGGACACACGGGTCCGGATAAGGATTTGCCAGGTTTCGACCTCATCCTCCAGGCTCGAGCGGGGGCTATGTCTATCACTGGAGAACCGGGAAGGCCTCCGGTGCGGATGGGGATCCCGACCGGCGATCTCGCCGGGGCCATGTATGCGGCTCTGGCAGTAGTGGCAGCTCTGTATTCTCGTGAAAAAACGGGAGTCGGTCAGAAAATAGACATCAGCCTCCTGGATTGCCAGGCAGCGTTTCTGACTTACGTGGCTCAGTATTATATCCTCAATGGCCGAGTTCCTGGGCCTATCGGTTCAGGGCATCAGACTGTGGTTCCCTACCAGGCTTTTCAGACCAAGGATGAATACATCGCCATCGCCATTTTTGTCGAAAAATTCTGGGAGAAATTGTGCCGAGTTCTGGGGCTTGCTCCCCTGGTGGAAGATGCCAAATTTTGCACCAATGACCTGAGAAGAGAGAATAAGGCCGAACTTTTGCCGATCTTGGAGAAAAAATTCTTGGAAAAAACTGCGGCTGAATGGTTAAACCTTTTAGCCGATGAAGGAATTCCTTCAGCTCCAGTGAATACAGTCGACAAAGTGCTGTCTGACCCTCAACTCTTGTCCCGGAATATGCTGGTTGAAGCGGATCATCCTGCTTACGGCAAGGTGAGAGTCTTGGGAAATCCTATGAAAATGTCAGAGATAGAGGAGCAGGCATTTGCTGCTGCTCCTACCCTTGGAGAGCACACGGAAGAAATACTCTCAGAGTTATTGGGGTATTCAGAAGCTCAAATCGAGAAACTGAGAAAGGAAAATTTAATCTGAAGTATGTACTGGTCATCCTTAAGCCTCGACGTAAAGAAGTCATGAGAATCCCGAGGATTTTTCTGGCTCTGCAGAAACTTTGGAAGGAGAGCAAGCATGTTACCAGGTGAAAAGAAATACCCTCATATCTTCAGCCCGGTTCAGATCGGAAAGATATGGGCTAAGAATCGGATTAAGTATGCCTCTACGGAAACAAACTTCAATTACAGCGATGGTTTTGTCTCAGAAAAAGAACTGGCTTATATAGAGGCCCATGCTCGAGGTGGCTCCGGAATCGTAACCACCCAGGGTGCCTACACTGACCCCAGAGGCGAAGGGCAGGGGTATGTGGGCATGATGGGAATCTGGGACGATAAGTTTATTCCTGGACTGATGAAAATGGCTGACGTTATCCATAAGGCAGATGCGCTGGCCTGTCTTCAGTTGATGCACTGCGGACGAGTTGGAGGGATTAACCTTCCTTATACTGTCGGATCATCAGCCATTCGCCAGAGACTGCGCCGGTTCCGCCCTCAAAGGAAGATGAGCATACCCGAGGTTGAGGAGTGTATCCAGGAACATATTGATGGCGCTCGCAGGGCAGTGGAGGCTGGCTATGACATTATCGAGATATCAGGAATCGTGGGCTATCTCATTTCTAATTTTGTCTCCAAGTTCACCAATTGGAGAAGTGACGAATACGGAGGAGACATCAAGGGCCGATGCACGTTTATGAGAAAGATTATCGAGGGGATCCGCCAAGAAATCGGGCCTGATATTCCCCTCGGCATCCGCCTCTGCGGATGGGAGATGCTGGATGACGTGGAAGGGAACACAGAGGAGGAGAGCTTAGAGTCCATTAGGATCGCCGAGGAAGCGGGGTGCGATTACCTCAGCGTCACAGTCGGCTGGCAAGAGTCTCTGGGTTCAGTCATCTCAAGGGATATACCTATGGGCAAATGGCTCTACGTGGCTGAGCGGACAAAGAAAGCCGTGAAAATACCTATCAGTATGGCCTACCGCCTGTTCACTCCAGATATACCTGAAAAGGCTATCGCTGAGGGCAAGCTGGATATCTGGGAAATGTGCCGGCCGCAGATTGCTGACCCACACCTGCCGAATAAGGTCAAGTGGGACAAACAAGAAGATATCATTCCCTGCATAGCTTGTCAGGTCTGTCTAGCCCGGCTTTTTCGCGACGCTCCTGTCACTTGTACTGTTCGTCCTTCTTGTGGTCATGAAAATGAGCCCGAATGGGGTTATTACGGCTTTGCCAAAGCAGAGAAGAAGAGAAAGATCATTGTGGCCGGAGCTGGTATTGCTGGTCTTCAGGCTGCCCGGATCGCTGCTGAGAAGGGACATGAAGTCACTGTCTACGAAAAAACTGGTCACATCGGAGGCCAGTGGTATTATGCCTCTCGAAATCCTTGGGGAGAAGACTCTGATAAATACTGGGATGACCAGGAATTCATGAGGTGGGTCAACCATATGAAGGCCCAGGGTGATAAGTTCGGAGTGAAATTTGTCCTTAATACAGAGGTAACCAAGGAGCTTCTCGAAAAAGAAAATCCGGACTCGCTGGTCATTGCTACCGGAGCAGTTCCTGAGGTTCCTGATATTCCTGGGGCAGATAAGCCTCATGTAAAGAGCATGTTTGACGTCTTTACTGGAAAAGCGAAGTTGGGGAAAAAAATTGTGATCCTGGGCGGCTCGGGAGCAGCCATATCCCTGGCCTTGTATGTGATTGAAAAGATGGAGAAGGAGGGAATAAAGGATTACAGCTTAGCCATGATTGATCCTGCTCCCCGCTTTGGCTGGGATGTGAATCCTTCCTACATCTGGCGCTACCGGCTGAGGCTCAAGCAGGCTAAGGTTCAGCAGTTGACCTATGGACAGGTGAAGGAGATCACGGCTAAAAGCGTGAAGGCCGACTGGACGATCGTTGACCGCAAGACTAAAGAGAAGCAGCAGTTCAAAGGCCAATCCCTACCCGCCGATACCGTCATCCTGGCTCAGCTTGTTCCCAGCCAAGAACTGGGCTATGGCTCTTTCAAGGGCGATACAGCTATGATAGGTGATTGTGTTTGGGTCAGGCGCGGCTTTGATGCCATCCAGGATGGCTACCGCTTGGGAATGAGATTTTAAAATGGCGAGACTCTTCTTGGCTTGGCGGAAAACCTCATGTGCAAAGAAAGCTCATGAAAGGAGAAATGTATTATGATACTGAATGAAATTCCGAGTGCTCGTCCTCAGATACCGGGCACGAAGATGAGTGTTTATAACCATTCTAGCTCCAGCCATACTGGGCTCTATCCCTGGATTGATGCTTTTCGGTGCAACGGCTGCGGAGCGTGCACGAGGGCCTGTCCCCCGGGTATTATCGGATTGCACAAAGGGAAGGCAGCGGTTGTTCTTGACCTCTGCCAGCAGTGCGGAGAGTGTTTCGAAGCCTGTCCTGTCGAGGGCGCTATAATTTACAAGCTTCCTCCCGGCTCACCAGAAACAGGGAATACCCCCTATTTCTCCCGAAAATAAGAAAGCCAATTGTCATTGCAAGTGGCGAAATTAAATTGTAAATGCGAGGAACGTAGTGACGAAGCAATCTCATACATAGATAAATCGATCATCTGATTCACAGCCATCAGGGAAAAGGAGGATTTAAGATGCCTGAAAAATTGAAGACGAATCACGTGGACCATATCTGTATTGCTGTCAACGATGTGAAAAAAGCGGAAAAGGACTACATCGATGCCTTTGGCTGGGATGTGGCCTACCGTTATGTGGATGAGCCAGAGAAGATCCGGGTGACTGGTTTTATGGTAGGCCCCACAGCCATCGAACTCATGGAAGATTTGGACGGAACAGGAGAAGTCGCCAAATTTATCAGGAATAGAGGCGAAGGGGTGATGCTCATCAGCTATAACGTAGATAATTGCGAGGAGTCCTTAGAGCTGCTGAAAAAGAATAAAGTCCGCTTGATCGACCAAAAACCAAGGTGGTTTGAGGAATACAAGAGAAATTTTGCCTTCATCCATCCTGTGGCCACCCATGGAATTTTAACTGAGATCATCGACGGCAAATATGAAAAATAGGAGCCCTGTCATGGCGAGGCCTGAAAGGCCGAAGCAATCTCAGAAAAAATGGCGACAGCTCTCACCCTTCAACATTAAAGCCCAGTGAATGATGTATTATTTCAAGAAATGAAATACAGAATAGGAATCGACGTCGGGGGAACATTTACCGATTTCTTGCTGACCTCTGAAGACGGAACTTCAGAGATTTACAAGGTTCTCTCTACCCCCGATGACCCATCAGTCGGGTTGATGAAGGGCCTGGAAGAAATGGCTAAAATCAAGAGAATATCTCTCCGAGAATTCATTCAGGATGTGGAGACTATTGTGCACGGAACAACAGTCACCACCAATGCTGTGTTAACTCGAAAAGGAGCCAAGACAGGACTTCTGACGACCAAAGGCTTGAGAGACGCCCTGGAGATGCGAAGGGGAATAAGGGAGGAGCAGTACAACAACAGATACCTGAACGTGGAGCCGCTCGTCCCGAGGCACCTGAGATATCCTGTCGAGGAGAGGCTGGATTATAAGGGAGATGTCCTGAACGAAATCAAAGAATCAGATATTTTTGATTCAGCGGCCTTATTCAAAGAAGAAGGCGTGGAGGCTATAGCTATTTGCTTTATGAACTCTTTTGCCCGCCCTGATCACGAGACCATAGCCGCAAAGATCATAAAGGAGAAGTACCCTGATATTTATTTAACAGTTTCGTCCGAATTCCTACCGAGCATCAGATTCTATGACCGCATTTCAACCACAGTTTTGAACTCCTATGTTGGTCCCATCCTGAAAAACTATTTGACAAGTCTCCTCCAGAAATTGGAAGACGCTGGATTCAAGGGAGTCCTGCTCATCATGCAGTCCAACGGGGGAGTGGTCTCTCCAGAGATTGCAATGGACTACGCCGCTGCCACCCTCCTTTCAGGCCCTGCCGCCGGACCAGTGGCTGGAATCGAGTATACATCCGTTCAGGGCTATGAGGACTGCCTGACCATTGATATGGGAGGAACAAGCTTCGATGCCGCTTTGATCAAGGACAAAACCCCACTTATCACCACTGAGGGAGAGATCGACCGGCTCAGGTTAGCGCTCCCCATGCTGGGCATCGTGACTATCGGAGCCGGAGGCGGCAGCATAGGCTGGGTTGATGAAGGTGGCCTTTTACGAATGGGTCCTCAGAGTGCTGGTTCCAAGCCAGGCCCTGCTTGTTACGACTTAGGAGGGGAACTGCCAACCTGTACTGATGCCGACCTGATACTCGGTTATCTGGATAAAGACTTCTTTGCCGGAGGCAAGATCCCTCTGAATTATGAACGGGCAAAAAAAGCCATAAAAGAAAAAGTCGCCAATCCTTTGGGAATGGATTTGGTGGAGGCTGCGGCCGGAATGTACCGGGTGATCAATGTCAACATGGCCTCTGGGGTACGGGAAGTCAGCATCAAGCGCGGGCACGACCCGAGAGAATTCCCTCTGGTTGTGGCGGGTGGAGCCGGGCCGGTTCATGCTGGCATGATCGCTTTTGAGCTTGAGATTCCAATCATGATCATTCCCAAGGAATCATCCATTTTCTGTGCAGCAGGGATGCTGATGTCTGATTTGAAGCACAATTTTGTCAGGACCTATTCGGCCCGACTGGATGATCTAGACCTGAAGAAACTCCTTTCTCTTTTTACTGAGATGGAGGAAGAAGCCTTCAAGCTGCTTAAGTCAGAGCACATCCCCGAGGATTCCATCGAGCATATCTACTCTCTAGATATGAGATATGTCAAGCAATATCATGAAGTCAACGTGGAGATGGCAAAGGAAGAATTGGAAAAAGGAGATGTTGGGCTAATAGCCTCGAAATTTCATCCTGAGCACAACCGGCTCTACGGATATTCTCTGGAGGAAGAAGGAACTCCCCTCGAGCTCATAAATCTCCGGCTTTTGAGCATCGGCCAAACAAAAAAGCCCCAGTTTAGAGAGGAAAAGTATGCTCAAGAAGACCCGTCAAAAGCTTTGAAAAAGAAGAGACAAGCCTATCTGCCTCTAAAGAGGACATTCGAGCAGGTCCCCGTTTATGATGGGCATAAACTCAGGCATGGAAATCGAGTCGAGGGGCCGGCCATAATAGAGCAGGTGAACACAACAACCTTTGTCACTCCTGAATACAGCGTCCTGTGCGATAAATACGGAAGCTACACTATGTACCTGAAGGCTAAGGAGATAGAGGTTAAGGAAAGGCTGGGTATAAGTTCATGAAAATAGACAAGATCTTGGCTTCTGTATTCCAGCGCAGCTTCAAGTCTATAACAGAAGAGATGAGCATCGTCTTAACCAAAACGACCCGCTCGCCCATCCTCTGCGAGGCCAAGGATTTTGTGACCGGGCTCTATGACGGAAAAGGGAAGATGCTGGAACAGACCGAAAACCTTCCTATCCTCTCCTTTTCTCTCGGTCCTGTGTGTGAGTACATCGTCAATTATTATGGGGATGAAATCTATCCTGGTGACGTGATATTCCACAATGATGTCTTTTCCATGGGGAACCAGAACAACGATGTGGCTGTCTACAAGCCCATATTTTTCGAGGACAAACTCATAGCCTGGGCAGCCTCTAAAGGGCATCAAGCCGATGTGGGGGGTGCTGTCGCTGGAGGGTACAATCCTAGAGCCACCGAAGTCTGGCAGGAAACTCTCAGGATTCCTCCGGTAAAAGTCTATGAGAAGGGCAAATTCAAGAAGGATGTTTGGGATCTTATCTTCGCCAACATCCGTTTTGACATGGTGGCTGCCGACATGAGAGCTCAGATCGGTTCCTGTGTCGTGGGAGAGAGAGGCATTCTAAAGCTGGTCGAAAAATACGGCCTCGATGTGTTCGAGTCTCACAAAGCATACCTGTTTGACTCCACCGAGAAGATGATGCGGGCCGAAATAAGGACTATTCCCAACGGCATCTACCAAGGAGAATCAACTGTCTATTATGATGGGAGAACTCCTGGTTCGAAATATAAAATAAAGGTTAAGATAACCGTCGAAGATGAAGAAATAACCTTTGACTATTCAGATACTGATCCTCAGACTGAAGGCTTTGTTAACGGCACTTACACCTCCTCGGCAAGTGCCACCTTACTGACTTTCCTCCAGATGGTCAATCCTGATATGCCCCATAATGATGGGATGATAAGACCAGTCAAGATCATCATTCCCGAAGGTACGATCCTGAACGCCAAATACCCGGCAGCCACCACTTTCGGGAACCACCTCTGTCCCCCTAATGCCGATGCCATAATTCGAGCTTTGTCTCAGGCGATTCCCCAAAGAGTGACTGCTGGCTGGAATCAGTTGTTATGTTATCTGACTAGTGGTTATGATGCCCGCAAAAAAGATAATTATGTTGACATCGGCTTCTTGGGATTAAAAGGGGGCTCTGGCGGTACTTCGGGAGTAGAAGGATACGACCATATCGGTATGATCGATGCTTCAGGAGGAGTGTTGGACCAGGATTATGAGATGTTCGAACAGCAGACACCGCATCTCTTGTTGAAGCACGAATACTGGCCTGATTCTGCTGGTGCTGGTCAGTGGAGGGGAGGACTTGGTGTGGAAACCAAGTTTAAGATCAGAGGAGAAAAGACCAAAGTTGTCACCTTCGGAGACGGAGATGTCGAGCCTCCCTTCGGTCTTTTCGGCGGGAAGGATGCGACCTTGAACAAAATTGAGCTTCATTATCCGGATGGAAAGGTCTATAAGACGACCAGCAAAGACCTGGTTGAGGATGTTCCCTCGGGTACGGTGCTCTTCCAACAGGCTGGAGGGGGAGGAGGATACGGTGATCCTTATCTTAGAGAATCAGCCAAAGTTGCCCAAGAAGTGAAAAACGGAATCATCAGCCTTAACCGGGCCCAGGAAGATTACGGAGTGGTCATCGACCCGAAAACATTCGAAGTAAACCTTGAAGAGACCAAAAAAATGAGGAAGAAAAAGAATAAATGAAAAATTTCATAGAGTTTTTCAGGCAGGAGGTCAACGGCTGATGAGAGCATCGTTATTCAAGATCATCCTGGTGGTGATTGTCGTTTTTATTGCTTACCTGTTGTTCGGGCCAGTGGTTTGTGAAGTGGCTTTCAAAGGAGGACAGAAAAGAATCGCAACTCTGGCCAGGCTTCACAATTTGAAAGTCGTTATGCCCCACATTACCGAGATGGCAGCTCGGAATGAGATTTTGTTCCCCGAAGATGCTGAGGAGCTCATGGCAATTTTGCAACAAGAGTTAGACCCATCAGACCTCATGGATGTTTCTTCTTCTCCTACTACACTTACTGATGCCTGGGATAATGAGCTGCGCCTGGATGGTGATCTAGATGAGTATTTTATTCGTTCAGCCGGACCTGATAAAGTCTTTGATACCGATGATGATATTTATTTGGGTGGGAACTTGGATGGAGAATACATCATCGACGGCTCGAGGCAAAGACGCCTCACAGCCAAAGCTCTTTCAAGAAGGATAAGCGTGCTCCCCTTCGAGGAGCCAACGGGGTATTACCGAATATTCCTACCCGGAAGATACACGGTTATTCCTAAGTATGAAGGACACCGGAGCATAATCGAATTTTTCTACGCGACCAATAATTATGTCAGGATCACTGCCGATCCAATCGGTGGGGGTTGGAACGCTGAGAGCGAGATGGCAGACCGAATCGAACAGCTTCAATGGGATGAAGAGTTTTCAGATTTTGATCTCCTAAGCTCCAATCTTGCTTTTTTTAGAGAGTTCGAGGGCTATGAAATCCACTTGGAGAGGGATGAGATCCTGGCCCGTGAATTCGGATTCTTCGGTAACAATTATCTTGCAGTTTCGGTTGTCATTGTAGCCAGCGGCCAGGAGCGTCTGCAGATCATGGATATCTTGACCGAGGAAGTCAAAGTCAACCTTACCATCCACCAATAAAAGGGGTCAGACCAAGCTAAATGATTGATAATGAATAATTAAGGTCTAAATTTAGGCAAAAAAAAGCTCTTAGATATCCATTTTTGGGCCTAAAAACGCAGCTTTAAGAAGAAATCGTGTTATATGTGTGGGATGAAAGTTTTGAGTCATCATGACAAAAACCTTGCGGAAATATCTCTTTTTGTGGATATAATAGGCATCTGAATAATGAAGGATTTCGAGTATCATTCGCCCGCGACACTCGAGGAAGCGTGTCAGCTCCTGAAAAAATATGACGGCCAAGCAAAGGTGCTGGCTGGAGGAACTGACCTAATCCCTGGTCTGTATCGCCGAGAAATTGTGCCCGAGCAGGTGATCAATATCAAAGGGATTCCGAGCTTAAATTTCATCGCCAACGAAGAATCAAAGGGTTTGGTCCTCGGGTCGCTGGTGACCTTTAACGAGATCATCTCTTCCCCGATCATCGAAGAACATTATCCCATACTGAAAGAAGTTGCAGAAAAAATTGCCTCCCACCAGGTTCGGAATCTGGCTACGATTGGCGGAAATCTCTGCAACGCCGCGCCGTCGGCAGATTCGGCTCCGATCCTTATTGCTCTCGATTCCACGGTCGCTCTCATCGAGCCCGGAGGCAAAGAACGAACTTTGCCGCTTGAAAAATTCTTCATCGGCCCAGGAGAAACAGCGCTGGCCCCGGGTGAGATTTTAATCCAGGTTCACATTCCCTTGCTCAAACCTCGTACCGGCGTCTCCTATCTGAAACAGACGAGCCGTCAAGCCTTGGAGATTGCTGTAGTGGGTGTAGCCGCTCTTGTCCGGCTGGAAAAAAAGACAGAGAAATGTTCCTTGGTCCGCTTGGTTATCGGAGCTTGTGCTTCCACTCCGCTCAGAATTCCGGCAGCAGAGAAGATATTGGTCGGTAAAAAGATTGGTAGCCAAGATATCGAGGCGGCAGCGAAGGCTGCCAGTGAAGCCGTCAAACCCATCACCGATGTGCGAGCTTCAAAGCTTTATCGAAAGGAAATGGTGAGAGTGCAGTGCAAGAGATCCCTGGAAGAAGCAATATCACGGGCCAAATCCAGCCCTGAAACCGGGATGGAATGATGAAACACAGATTAAACCTAAGAGTGAATAAGCAAGATTTTGAAGTGTTTGTGAAGCCCAAGACAACCCTGGTTGACCTTCTAAGAGATGAGCTGGGCCTAACCGGGACCAACAAAGGTTGTGGCACCGGTGAATGCGGAGCCTGTACAGTGCTGATGAACGGCAATGCTGTAAACTCGTGCTTGGTGCTAGCGGTGGAGGCAGACGGAGCAGAAATTACCACCATCGAGGGCCTGGCTTCTGAAGGTCGTCTTGACCCCCTCCAGCAGGCGTTTGTCGATGAAGGAGCTATCCAGTGTGGTTTCTGCACGCCTGGCATGATCCTGGTGGCCAAGGATTTCTTGGAGAAGAATCCCCAACTCAGAGAGGAGGACTATAAAACAGCAATTTCGGGAAATCTGTGTAGATGCACAGGATATGTAAAGATTGTCAAAGCGATCAAGAAGGTGGCCGAGGGTGAGTGATAAGAAAAAATACACCAACATAGGCAGGAGCGTTCCCAAGCTGGATGCTGTGGAAAAAGCCACGGGCAAAGCTGTCTATCCTCAGGATACCAATCTGCCTGGAATGCTTTACGGCAAGATCCTGTGGAGCAAGCACCCCCACGCCGAGATTCTTAAGGTTGATACCACTGAAGCGCAGAAATTGCCTGGCGTAAAAGCAGTCATCACGGCCAAAGATATGCCACCCACCAAGCTTGGCTTTGCTCAGGATAATCCGCCCTTAAAAGGAGATAAAGTCCGTAGCCTCAGGGATGAGGTGGCTGCTGTGGCTGCTGTTGATGAAGACACCGCAGAAAAGGCGCTGGAGATGATAAAGGTCAAGTATAAGCCGCTCCCTCCAGTTTTTGACCCTGAAGAGGCCATGAAAGAAGGTGCGCCCCAGATACATGCCGAGGCCAAAGGGAATCGAAATAAGCTTCATTATGCTTTCGAATACGGCGATGTGGATGCTGCCAGGGCTGCCTCTGATGTGGTGGTGAAGCACCGGTTCAAATTGCCCTGGGTCAAACACTGTTGCCTGGCCCCTTACAGCTGTGTGGCCAGGTGGGATGAGAGCGGAAAGCTCACCATGTATTCGCCCACCCAAATCCCGTTTCTCTACCAGCGAGACCTGGCCAATATCTTGCAGATGCCCTCTTCCAAGATTCGCGTCATTCAACCAACTATCGGAGGCGCGTTCGGAAGCAAACTGGATCTCTATCCGAATGAAGTCATTTGCGCGGTTTTGGCCAAGAAAGCTGGCCAGCCTGTTCTGCTCACCTACACTCGTGAGGAAGAGTTCAAGTGCACGCCATCCAGACAACCGGTCATTGCGGATATCGAGATGGGAGCCAAGAAAGACGGAACTCTGACCTTCAGGGATGTCTTCTTCATACTCGATAACGGCGCTTACACCTCCTGGGGAGCAACCATACCCTATGTCCTGATGAATTCGGTGACTTCCCTCTATAAATGCCAGAACATCAGGTTCGATACAGCCATCATCTATACGAATAACATGTATTCTGGAGCCATGCGCGGCTACGGCAATCCCCAAGGGACTTTCGTTGTGGAGAGGATGATGGATATTTTAGCAGAGAAGCTGGGCCTGGATGCCCTTGAATTGAGGCTCAAGAACTGTAACCAGCCCAACGAAGTCACCCCCCAGGGCTTCAAGGTCACAACTTGTGGATTACGCGAATGCCTCGAGACTGTGGCTCAGCGTCTTGATTGGAAGAATAAGCGGAATAAAGGCCAGAAGGAGACTGGCACTTTGCGCCGGGGTGTGGGCTTGGCCTCTTACATCCATGTTGGCGGCGGGGCCCGTGTATACCGCTCGGACGGCTGCGGAGCCATCGTAAAGGTGGATGATTTCGGACACGTGACTCTGATCACCGGCTCCACAGAAATCGGAACAGGCACTGAGACCGTGCTGGCCCAGATCACAGCAGAAGAGTTGGGTGTTCACGCTGAGGATGTCACGGTGGTGAATGATGATTCGGCCATCAAGCCCTGGGATGTGGGCATCCATGCTTCCCGTACCACTTTCATCGCTGGCAATGCTGCTCGAGAGGCAGCAGCCAAGGTCAAGGCTGAGATATTGAAGACAGCTTCAGAACTCTTGGAAGAACCCGAAAATAAGCTTGAGATCAATGATAGAAAAGTCTATCCGAAGAAAAATCCAGAAAAAACCCTGGAAATCGGAAAAGTGATAAGGAAAGCCCACTTCCGCCAACATGGTCAGGCGTTCATGGCCGAAGCCTTCTATGATCCACCCACCGAGATGGAGGATGAAGATTACCGAGGGAACATATCCGTGACTTACGGTTTTGGCACCCAAGGGGCAGAAGTGGAGGTTGACACCGAGACTGGCCAGGTGAGAGTGCTGAAGATGGTCATAGCCAACGATGTTGGCCGGGCCATTAATCCCATGCTCCTCGAGGCTCAGCTTGAAGGCGGATTATCTATGGGTGTTGGTTATGCTTTGCTGGAAAAGCTCGTGGTGGAAAAGGGAGAAGTCCTGAATCCCAGCTTCCTCGACTACAAAATGCCTACCGTAAAAGATATGCCTCCAGTAGAAATCGTGCTAATCGAGACCGATGATCCTGGCGGACCTTACGGAGCCAAGGGCATTGCAGAGTCAGGAACTATACCCACCGCAGCTGCGATCGGCAATGCTGTAGCCAATGCTTTGGGTCTTCACCTGTTTGAGCTTCCCATGCAGCCTGAAGTGGTTCTGAAGGCTGTCAAGGCCAAGCTGGCCAAGCGAGACTGATTCACACCATGGAAAATTCCTGATTTCATAAAACGGAAAAATCTCAATCTAGGCGAGAGGCACGAGACAAGGCTATTTTATCCGGTAAAACCACATCAAGGGAAGCCAGAGCTGATGGCCGTAGGGTATCTTCTTGTGGTTGACCAGAACTTCAGTTTTCTCCCATTCATGGACCTGGTTGAAAAGCTGGAACAGCTCCTCTACTGTTTCGGGTGTATAGGTTGCCGAGTGCCGAACCCATTCGCCGCTTCCTTCTTCTTTGTAGAAGGGATTTTTCTTCGCTAGTTCCAGAGCTTTTTCGTATTTAGGAGAATGTTTGAAGCCGAAAACTAAGGTTATCTTGAACATTTCTGCCTTTGAGCTTGGATAGAGGATCTCGTCCAGCTTTTCTTCTGTTTCCAGGCTCATTTCCACTTTCGCATCGTATCTTCCTGCTTGCTTTTTCTGAGCCCTTGTTTTTTTCTTTTCTTTTTCTGTCTTCTGCTTCTTAGCCATTGTCTTTTTCTTCAGCTTTCAAGTATTCTACCAGACAATCAGGGACAGGTCTACTAAAGAATGAGCATGCAGTCGCCGTAACTATAAAACCTGTATTTTTGACGGATGGCTTCTCCATAGGCTCTTTTAATTAATTCAAGGCTAGAGAAAGCTGCCACCATCATCAGCAGAGTCGATTTTGGAAGGTGAAAATTGGTGAGAAGACGGTCAACCGTTTTAAACTTATAGCCGGGAATAATAAAAAGAGATGTGGAATGCCTCCCTGCCTGGATTTCTCCTTCTTGGGAGGCGCTCTCCAGGGCTCTGACAACGGTTGAGCCTACGGCCATCACAGGCCGGGAATCGATTTTAGCTTTGTTTATAGTCCGAGCCGAAGCTGCGCTGATAGAATAGTTCTCAGCCAGCATCTTATGGTCTTCGATTCTTTCTGCTCGTACAGGCTGGAAAGTTGCCCGACCAACATCGAGGGTGATCCGATTGATATGGACTCCCCTTTTTTTGATTTTCTCCAAGATGCGACGGGTAAAATGAAGTCCAGCGGTAGGTGCTGCAATAGCTCCTTGTTTTTGCGCAAACACGGTCTGGTATCTTTCCGAATCAAGGAGCTTGAGAGAGCTGTTCTCTTTACTGCGCTTTATATAAGGGGGGAGGGGAGGGAACCCTACTTTTTTCAGCTCCGAAAGAACGTTGCTCGATGAAAACTGAATCAGCCGTTTTCCTTCCGGTTCAAGGCCAGTGATCCTGCCTACAAAGTCAGGAGCGAAGGAGATTTTTTCTCCGAGCTTTACCTTCCTGGCTGGTTTGCAGAGGACTTCCCAGATGCCTTTTTCCTTTTCCTTGAGAAAGAGAAATTCTATCTCGTTTTCGCCTCTTAAACCCCACGCTTTAGCTGGAATGACCTTGGTATCATTAAGAACCAGGACATTTCCTTGACTGAGATGTTGGGGCAGTTCTTTGAACCGGGAATGGAAGATTTTCCCGCTCTGACGCTCCACAACCATCATCCTGGATTGGTCTCTTTCAGACAGGGGAGTTTGAGCTATGAGGTTTTGGGGAAGATGATAATCAAAATCCGCCGTAAACATAATTTAGTTTATCTAGTTTATTTAGTTTGTCTAGCTTATCTAGAAAAGATTAGAAATCAATTTTATCAAAGATACTAGCGCTTGAGAAACTAAACAAATTTGAAAAAATAGAGGAACTAGGAAATCAAACTGTGTCTATTTTTCAAACAGCTTTTTTTGAGGAGAAGGATGGGATGAAAACCCTAGATGCTGGTAAGCTTTGGGTGTCACTTTTCGTCCGCGCACGGTTCGCTCCAGGAATCCAATCCGCATCAGGAAGGGTTCGTAGATGGATTCAATGGTATCCTTATCTTCATCGATGGCCGCAGCAATGGTGTTGATCCCTACTGGACCTCCGTTGAAGTTTTCGATAATCGTCAACAGGATCTTCCGGTCAACCTCATCCAAGCCCAGGGAATCCACTTCCATCATATCCAATGCCATCTTGGCTTCATTCAAGGTAATCTTCCCGTCGGCCTTCACATCAGCATAGTCTCTTACCCGCCGCAGCAGCCTGTTGGCTACTCTTGGAGTTCCCCGGGATCTATGGGCAATCTGGGCAGCGCCCTTGTCATCTACGGCGACCTTCAAGATAGAGGCTGACCTTTTGATGATTTCTTTTAAGTCTTTTTCCTGGTAATAATCCAAGCGGTGGATGATACCAAACCTTCCTCTCAAAGGAGCTGTTATACGGCCAGCTCGGGTGGTGGCTCCGATCAGGGTGAATTTTTTCAGCTGCAGTTTATGACTTCGAGCGCTTGGTCCCTGGCCGATGACGATATCCAGGCTGAATTCCTCCATGGCTGAATACATGATTTCCTCTATCGAGGGAAGAAGGCGGTGGATTTCATCGATGAAAAGAGTTTCTTTGGTCTGCAAGTTGGATAGAATAGCCGAGAGGTCTCCAGCGCGCTCGATGACCGGACCAGAAGTGGGTTTGATCCCCACTCCCATTTCCTTAGCAATGAGGTAAGCGAGACTGGTCTTTCCCAGTCCTGGAGGGCCGTACAGGAGCACATGGTCGAGCGCCTCATCTCTTTTTTTGGCGGCTTCGATGAAGATCTTCAGGTTCTCCTTGATGTTTTTCTGACCTACGAACTCTTCAAAAGTCCGCGGCCTGAGGCTGTCTTCGAAGAGGAGGTCTTCCTTTGTTCTGACTGGAGTGAGGACATCAGGCATCGTCTTTTCCTTCGTATCTTTGTCCTTATACTTTCGCCATTCTCTTCAAGCATTCTCGGAGAAGTTTTTCAAAGCCAGCCCCGGAAGAAGAGGCCTTAATGGTTTCATTGACTGTAATTTCCACTTCTCTTCTTTTGAACCCGAGGTTCGTGAGAGCCGATATCAGATCCTGTTTTTCTTTCGAGTCTTTGGTGGTCAGAAGCTTTTCTTTTTTCTCGATTTTCTCCTGGAGTTCAATGGCGATGCGCAAGGCCGTTTTTTTCCCTATTCCAGGGATGAGAGAAATCCGGGCCACATCGCTCCTCTTGACAGCCTCTTTAAGGTCAGCTGGGCCTATTCCGGAGAGGGTGTTAAGAGCTAGCTTGGGTCCGATGCCCGAGATGCTGATGAGTTTCATGAAAATCTCCCTTTCATCTTTGGTGTAAAATCCATAGAGAGAAAGGGAATTATCGGTCAAATGAGTATAGACAAAGAGTTCGACAGGTTCGTCGAGCTGTCCCAACTTGAAATAGGTAGAGAGGGGGATCAGGGCACAATAACCGACACCCCCGACATCGATAGTGACTTGTTCAGGCGCTTTGTGAATCAAGTTTCCCTTAAGATAGGAAATCATGGCTAGTCTTTCGCTCCAGATTCATTGAGCTTGGTTTGAAAAATTCTTGAGTTTAGATGACAGATGGCTGTAGCCAGAGCGTCTGAGGCGTCAGCTTCAATCTTTTTATCTTCGATGTGGAGGAGGGCTTTAACCATTGTATTGACCTGGTTTTTATCGGCCCGGCCGTAGCCCGTAACAGCTTTTTTTATTTCCAAAGGGGAATACTCATGCAGAGAACAGTCGTGGGAAGCCACCGCCACCAAAGTCGCTCCTCTCACTTGACCCAAGGTGATGGCTGTTTTGATGTTCTGAGCGTAAAATGGATTCTCGATGGCGACTTCATCTGGAGAGTAAGTGCTGATGAGCTTTTCGATCCGGTTCTTAATTTCGTTTATCTTGTGATGGAAGAGGAGTCGGCGCGAAGGCTTTATGACTCCATAACCAAGGACTGTGTAATTGTTTTGAGAGTATTCGATAACGCCGAATCCGGTAGAGCGGATGCTGGGATCAATTCCAAGAACCCTCATCTAACTCCATTCAGGATGAATACTTGGCAATCTCTTCTTCATCTATGTCAAAATTGGCCCACACATTCTGAACGTCATCATGGTCTTCCAGCTCTTCCATGAGGCGCAGTAGCTGCTGGGCCTGCTTGCCCTCGAGCTTAATATAGTTTTGCGGAATATATCCCAGATTTGAAGCTGCGATTTCTACGCTGTTGTTCTTTAAGCTTTCCACGACTTTTTCATAGTCTTCAGGAGGAGTGAAAATTTCATAATTGCTTCCGTCTTCCCTGAGGTCTTCTGCTCCGGCCTCGGTGACAATTTCTAAAAGGTCGTCTTCTGAAGCCTTGGATCTTTCGACCACGATGTATCCTTTGCGATTGAACATCCAAGCCACGCAACCGGATTCGCCGATGTTGCCTCCATTCTTAGAAAAGATATGCCTCAGTTCGGAGACAGTCCTGTTCTTATTATCCGACATGACTTCAACATAAATAGCCACTCCTCCAGGCCCATACCCTTCATAGGCGACTTCTTCGTAGCTTACACCCTCCAGCTGTCCAGTCCCTTTCATGATGGCTTTCTTGATGTTATCCGCCGGCATGTTGATGGCTTTGGCATCGGCGATCGCTTTTCTTAGGCGGGGATTAGTCTCAGGTTCACCACCGCCTATCCGAGCCGCAACACTTATTTCCCGGATAATCTTGGTGAACATCTTCCCCCTTTTGGCATCCTGAGCGGCCTTTTTATGCTTGATAGAGTGCCATTTTGAATGCCCTGACATCTTGTCACCTTCTGGATTTATTCAAAAAAAGTCTAGCACAAATACCCTGTCCTTGCAAATCAGCTCCTTCAGGCAATTATTGAGAAAAAACAGAGCAATAGGGGACGGTTCTATTTTTTCGCAAGGAATCTGACTTTGTCATCTGGATTCAAGCAAGACCATCAAGAAATGATCGAGAAAAAATAGAACCGTCCCCATTTTAGAACCGTCCCCATTTTATTTTATTTCCTGTATGACATTTGGTAAACTGTCAAAATTCAATAAGAAGACCTGAAGAGATCATATAGGTGTCATCAGTGTAAACAAGAAAGACCATGGAAAAGTTATACAAGAGAGGCCTTCGGCTCGAGTATTTCACCGTCGGCTACAACATCGTTGAGGCTGGGGTATCGATTGCCTTCGGCACAATCGCCAACAGCATAGCCTTGATCGGTTTTGGGCTCGACAGCATAGTGGAATCATTGTCGGGCCTGGTCTTGATTTGGCGTTTGAGACAGCATGAAAAAATAACCGAAGAAGAAGAGGAAAGAGTAGAAAGAAAAGCCAGGAAGTTCGTGGCTCTGACTTTCTTTATCCTCGGCCTTTATGTTTTGTCTCAATCCGTTAAGAAATTAGTTTTTAGGGAGATACCTGAGCCTTCTTTCCCAGGCATCATAATCGCCTTAGTCTCTTTGATCGTGATGCCTGTTTTAACCATCCAGAAGTACAAAACAGGAGTGCAAATCAAGAGTAAAGCCTTAATCGCTGACTCGAAGGAGACTCTAGCCTGTGCTTTTCTTTCTTTGGCCCTGCTGTTAGGTTTGGGATTGAATTATGTGTTCGGCTTCTGGCAGGCAGATCCAATCGTGGGATTAATAATAGTCATCTATTTATTCAGAGAAGGAATAGAGGTCTGGAAAGAAGCTAAGGAAGGAAAAGAGGTTGGATAAATAGCCTTTACTGGTTTTGCCGTTGTCAATACTTTCCGTATTTAATCGCCGCCTCTATCATGGCTCTCACGTTCTCTCGCTTGGCATCCCAGGGCGTTTCACATTCAGTACCGAGTATATAACCTCCCCCTGCGGCACAATCTTCTATCAGCTTCTTGGAATATTCCTCCACCTCCTCAGGCGTTCCGTAAACGAGCAGCGAAGACGGAACATTGCCATGAATACAAACTCGACCACCCAAAACTTCTTTGGCTTTTTTCATGTCGGTCTTTTCAAAGTCGATCATGACTTTTCCCTTGGGCAATCCTTTGATTATCTCTTTTATGGTGTCCAAAGAAGGAGTTAAATCATTATCCCAGTGGCATAATACTTTGAATCCCCGATTCACGAAGGTATCTACTGCCTTTTTTGCATACGGCCAGAAAAATTCATCAAAAATCTTAGGGGACATACCAGGAGGGCCGCCGTTGATGAAAAAGACGATCTCTGCACCAGGAACTTCTCCAGCTCCCATGATCATGGCTTGCCTCATGGCCCGGTTCATCTCGTAGTCCAGAAGGAATTCACACATCTCTTTCACTTTCTTCGGTCTTTCAAAAATGTCTTCGGTAAGCAGGTTGATGCCGCGGTAATACTGGAGAAGATCGAGCGGATGGCAGGCTCTTCCTCCCATTAGGAGAGGCACTTCGTATTCTTCGACGAATTTTCGCCAGGCTTTGGCATAGATCTCCGAGTATTCAAACTCATAGTAGAAGAAGTCATCCAGGCCTCGGGCAAAAACTTCTTTGACCTTTTTATTGAAGAGGATGGTGGAAAAGCCTCTTTCCATAACATCATCATAGTCCTCGATTATGGGTTTCTCGTAGAAACTGGGAATGTTGCCTTGGGGAGGGAATTGATCCCAGATCCTCCAGTCGAGAGTGACCTGGTCCCAGCCAGATTTCCCGAAGAGTGACAAGTGGTCAAGGGTGGTGATGTTCGGGTCTATGTTATCGCCTATGATATCCATACATTTTATGGTGGCTTGAATGAGCTTCTCTGGCTCCGTGAACATCTCCTTTATAGATATCCCCCCTAGATAAGGGATGATGTAGCAGTTCACAGGGGTGACCGGAACTCTATCCGCTTCTTCCAGATTCCAGGCTGCTTCGAGTCTCTCGTATCTTGTCATCTCATCTTTCATAATATTTTCTCTTGTCATTAATCTCTTTTTTTCATTTATGCTTCCTGAGTTTTAGCAGCTTCCTACCTTCCTTCTTTATCGAGCCCGGCCTTGAATTCATTCAGTTTTCCAGGGTTCTTCTCCTTTTTTCCATAAAATCTTTAGAAGAAGGAAACTCCAGGGGGCATACTGAAGCATTCTGTTAGCGTTTTTGCCGAATAACCATTTCCCAGTCACTTCGTTCATCTCCTCATCGGTCGGAGGCTTCAATCCCTGCTTGGTCTTTTCCAGTATTTTTTTGACTCCGTCTTTCATGAGTTGTACATCTCCTTCTGTCTCTCTCTTTTGTAAGGAACCGTTTATTTTGAGAAAATTTACTATAGATATTTTTTTTGCTGGTTGTCAAGTCATGGGGAGGCCTCAATTCTGAGGTTAGGTGAAGCCTTGGTTTTCAGGATTTGGATCAAAAATCAAGAGGAACGAAGCAAAGAAATTTTATTAACTTTCAATAGTTTTTTCCACAAAAGCATGTATATTATATAAATATGAGAACGCCTAGAATAGAGATAGACCTTTCCAAGATTACCCACAATGTGAGAAATCTCACTCAATTATTCGGCTCCAAAGGCATTGGCATTGTTGGGGTTACCAAAGGCGTTTGTGGCGATCCCAAGATTGCCAACCTATACCTGAATAGCGGCATAAAGATTATCGGTGATTCAAGAATAGCGAATTTTAGAAGGATGCAGGAAGCAGGTATTCAAGCTCCATTCCTGCTTTTGCGCTTACCTAGTTTGAGTGAGATTGAATCAGTCGTCAAATATACAGATATTAGCCTGAATTCAGAAGTTAAAGTTATCAGTGAAATTTCAAGAGTCGCCTCGAGCAATAATGCCAAGCATAAGATCATCTTGATGGTGGAACTGGGTGACTTAAGAGAAGGCATCATGCCTTCTGATTTGGATGAGGTGGTTAAAGAAGTGGTAGAGCTGCCTGGAGTTGCTTTGTCAGGCCTGGGAGCGAACCTGGCCTGTATTGGAGGAATTAAGCCAGACGACAGAAATATGAACCAGCTCTCCGAAATTGCCCAGAGTATTGAGGATAAGTACGGGCTCAAGCTGGAGTTTGTTTCTGTGGGCAACTCATCTATTTATTTATGGGTCGAATCTGCAGCAGACGTGGGAAAGATCAATAATGCTCGCTTGGGTGAATCTTTATTGCTCGGGGGGAAAGATCTTGATGGAATAGGCATTCCAGGTCTGTATAAAGATGCCTTTACTTTGGTTGCAGAAGTCATTGAATCGAGAGAAAAGCCCTCTGTGCCTTTCGGAGAAGTCGTGGTGGATGCCTTTGGCGATATTCCTAAGTTCGAAGATCGAGGCCAGATCAGACGAATAATCCTCGGAGTAGGGAGGCAGGATGTTCTGTTCTCCGGGCTGACTCCCAGATTAAACATTGAAATCCTCGCCGCCAGCAGCGACCACTTGATCGCAGATGCCAAGGAAGTCGATTTAAAAGTCGGCGCTGAGGTGGAATTCGATGTGGATTATGGAGCCATGCTGGCAGCCATGACCTCCCCCTACGTGGTAAAGAAATACATAAACGAAGAATAGGATTTTATATTAAATTAGCTTAATACTGACCGTATTTAATCGCCGAATCTATCATGACCCTGACGTTTTCTGGTTTTGCATTCCAGGGAGTTTCACATTCTGTGGCCAGGATGAACCCCCCTCCCTCAGCACAATCGTTTATCAACTTTTGGCAGTATTCTTCTACTTCTGTGGGTGTCCCGTAACAAAGCAGCGAAGCCGGGACATTGCCCCAGATACAGACTTTATCGCCCAAGACCTCTTTGGCCTTTTTCATATCTGTCTTTTCAAAATCAAGCAAGACTTTTCCTTTGGGCAATCCCTTGGTTATATCCTTAAGAACCGGTAAAACTGGGGTCATGTCTCCATCCGTATGGACATGGGCTTTGAATCCTCTCTTGACTATCATGTCCACGCCCTTTTTGAGTGTCGGCCATACGAATTCCTCGAATACTTCAGGGGAAATGTAGGGAGGGCCGACCACGCCGGCCTGGAAGAAAATTTTCTCAGCTCCAGGGACTTCTCCAGCACCCATGATCATGGCTTGCTTTAAGGCATTCAAGATCTCGTGCTCAAGAACAAACTCGCACATATCCTTCACCTTATCTGGCTGCTCGAATATATCTTGGACAAATTTAGCGAAACCCCGGTAATAAAGGACAAGTTCAAAGGGGATAGTTGCTCTTCCCCCCATGATTAGAGGCACCTCGTGTTCTTCCACAAATTTTCGCCAGGCCTTGGCATAGATCTCAGGGTATTCAAACTCATAGTAGAGGAAATCTTCGAGGCTTCGGTTAAAAACGTCTTTGCCTATCTTCTTATTGAAAAGCAGGGTGGAAAAACCTCTTTCCATAACATCATCATAGTCCTCGATTATGCATTTCTCGAAGAAGCTAGGAATGTTGCCTTCTGGAGGAAATTGGTCCCATATTCTCCAGTCCAGAGTAACCTGATCCCAGCCAGACTTCGGACGCAGGGATAAGTGATCGAGAGTGGTTATATTCGGGTCTTCTTGGTCACCCTCTCCTATCTTCTCTCTAGCCTTGACAACCGCTTCAGTAAACTTTTCGGGTTCATGGAACATCTCGCGTATGGATATTCCCCCTTGATAGGCCAGGATATAACAGTTCAGCGGAGAAACTGGCACTCTATCAGCTTCTTCTAGATTCCAGGCTGCCTCGATTCTCTCGTATCTCGACAGGCTTTCTTTCATTCTCCTTGACCTCTGCTTTACTCTTTCTTCATCCAATCTTCGATGACTCTTATGCCTTCATTAGCGTTGGAAGTTGCATGGTCCACCCCAATATCGCTCGTCGGCACCTCACCGACCACTCCTCCTCCAACGATGACCTTGACTCGCCCTCTAAGACCTGCTTCCTCTATGGCTTTAACCGTTTTGCCCATGACAGGAATAGAGGTTGTTAGGAGTCCAGACATTCCTACCACCTGGGGATCGTGTTCCTTGATTTTCTCAACAAAGACCTGTTCTGGGATATCCACACCAAGATCGATGACTTCAAAGCCCCGGCATTTCAATAGAGTGGCTACGATCCCTTTGCCAAGGTCATGAACGTCACCAGAAACAGTTCCGATCAGGACTTTTCCTTTCATAGTCACATCTTCGTAACACTCTTGGATCTTGGGATTTATCAAGGAAGCGGCTTCTTTGAAAATCTGGGCAGCCCGCATCAACTCCATGAGAAAATAGTTCCCTTTTTCAAATTCTTCTCCGACGCGCTCCAAGCCTTCCCGAGCCTCCTCGATCAACTGGATAGGGTCAGTGTTTGATTTGATTCCTGCCTTGACTGCTCCCAGTACTCGTTCTTTATTGAGAGCCACTATAGCTTCACTCAGTTTTCCCAAGGGCCTTCTCCTTTCTTCCATAGGATTTTCAAAAGAACAAAACTCCAGGGAGCATACTTAAGCATTTTTCCCGCGTGTTTGCCGAATAACCACTTGGCTGTGACTTCATTCATCTCTTCATTAGTCGGCGGTTTCAATCCACGCTTAGTCTCCTCCAATATCTGCTTTACTCTTTCTTTCATCTGTATTTTATCTCCCTTGAAAACACTATGAGCAAATCTGGAATATTTTCCTGGCGGGGAATTTTCCTTTGAGGTGAGCGACGATTTTCTCCATTTTTTATCTGATTTTTCTCAATCGTTTCCGTTCGAGATTTATATCATAGGGGAGGAACCAGGTCAATCGCGAGAAGAATAATCTAATCTTGAACCGGCCTTTTCAATCTTCGTTTTTCAATTTCTTGGGGAATCTTCTCAAAACTTAATATTTTTTTAAAAAAAGCTTGACATACCATAGGGGGGTATACTATATTATACATGGACATTAAAATGAATGATAAAAAAATGAATATCGGAATCAGGATACGCATGAATAAGGAGGCCCCCAAATGATGTTTGGAGAACACGGCTTTATGGGAGGATACATGTGGATCTTTTGGATTGCAGTGATTGTTGGCCTAGTCTTTCTTATCAAATGGATTGTGCAGCAGAACAAAGGTACCGAGATCAAAATGGATGAAAATGCCTTAGAAATATTAAAGCGTAGATACGCCAAGGGAGAGATTGATAAACAGGAATTCGAACAGAAAAAGAAAGACCTATTGAGTTGAGCAAGGAATAAATCATTAAGAAAAGGAGGACTCGATGATTCATATAAAGTATTTTTTAAGACCTGTTGCCCATTGTGGAGAGGGCCATTGTAGATGGTCCTGGGCACGACTTTAAACTGCCCATCTACTCGCATAGGGTATAAAATTGCTGAAAGGATGACATAATGAAGACTAAATTTTCAAAATCAGGAATTATCGGATTTGTTACTCTTTGTATTCTTTTTTTGTCAAGCTCAATCATAAGTTATTCTCAGATAGAGCATGAAGCCTCTCCTTCCAGTTTAAAAAGTGTTAACTTTTCTCTGGCTGGTGGATATGCTTACTCTCAGAGCAGGAGTGGAATGGTAGACTTAAAGGCAGAGATTCAATTGAGCCTGTCTGATAGCATAAAACTGGGATTTGGTGTTGGATATTTGAGCGATGCAGATGGCCTGCACATGAGCGGAAATCAAGGTGGAATGATGGGAGGCATGATGGATGGCCAAGGAATTGGTTTTTCTGGACATCAACATATTTTTAGAACTGTGCCTCTTACTCTAAGCTTGTATTACCTTGTCCCTCTGAATCCCAGAGCTGATATATTCATGGTTGGAGGAGGAGGGTATTATCTAAGTTCATTCAGAGATATATCCTCTCAGAACAAAAGTGCATTCGGTCCTCACGTCGGTTTTGGGACTGACATTGAAATTGGCGCGAGAATCTTGGTCGTAGTCGAAGGTATCTACCGGTTTATCAACCTAAAGGACTTTGTAAGCGAATTGCATCCAGGCTTTCGAGAAGGAATGGAAGGGGAAGAACATGAAGAAGGATTCTGGCATTACCATCATCACGATCAACAGTGGCACTTTCACGAACAGCATAAGGATCCTGACCAGATGATGATGGATATACCCAATTTCAATATCAGCCTTAATGGCTTCAGTCTTCGAGCAGGACTCAAGTTTAGTTTTTAGATATAGAAGTATTATATGAAGATTTTTAAAAAAGGAGGCAAATTATGAAATTAATAAAAGCTTATATAAGAACTTTTATGGTGGATGAAGTTGTGAGTGCTTTGAAAGAATTGAAAGCGCCTAGATTAAGCGCCATTGAGGTCAAAGCTTTAGGCGATGAGATTGATCCAGATCAGCTCGAGATCTCGGCGAAGCTAGGCTCTACTTACACCGCAATGGTAAAGATAGAGCTTATTTGTACGGATGAGTGTGTGGAAAGAGTTAAAGAGACAATCCTGAATCATGCCAGGACTGGATACAAAGGAGACGGATTGATTGCCATTTTCCCTGTGGAAGATGCCATAAGCATTAGAACTGGAAAGAACGGAATACTGCCCTTTGGTTGATATATATTAAGACAACTGTTTTGATGCATGCATTCTTCTGAGGAAATTTTCAGGTTCAATATCTTAATTTTAGCGACGACTTGGAGAGGCTCTTAGGACGCAGCGAGACGCGTGTTCAATTTTCTATAATATATTCCATAGATCAATCTTGGAATAATCAATTTGATGAAAGAGATTCTTTCTTAAATCTGGAACATGGCTACATTCAATAAAGGAATATTAACAAAGAAAAATGAATTTAGCCTTTAATTTTAGGAATGAAGAAACTTTCATGATAGGAGGTGACACAAAATGGCAGAGCCACTAATAAAAAAAAGAAAAATTGCTGTTGATGGGATAAAAGAGCAGAAGAATGCAGATAAAATCAACGACACTTTGAAGAATAAAGAAGGTATTATAGCTATAAAGGTAGATAATCAGAGAGGGCATCTAAGAGTTGAATATGACCTTAGGAAGATAAATTTTGAGACCATTGAGAAATCTATAATAGAAGCTGGTTTTGAATTGTCTATGAAAAAAATGGAGAAATTGAAGAGAGAAATGGCAAAATTCACAGAACAAAACGAATTGGATAACTTGGCTGCAGCTCCCTCATCATGTTGTTCAGATCCAAAAGAGAAAAGTAATAGAACATTCTATTGAGATAGATTAAACTTAAAAAAAATTGTGAAAGGTCTGAGATGAAATTATTTTTATGATAGATTAGAATCTCAGATTTCCTAGAAATACATCAATATTTCCGGCAATCCTCTTACAAATAAAATGCTGTATAATGAGGAAGTTCAGGTTTGGGAATACAGGGAAGAAGAGATTTCAGCTAAGGGTAGGGGAGGACCTACCTTCATTACACTGCCCATTTATTGTGAATAGACAAACGCTTCATTAAAAAGATAATTCTTAAAAGCATACCACCAAATAATTAATTTCATCTCATATTCTGATAAATTCGAATGATTATAAAAAAAAGTTTTTACTTGACATACCGTAGGGGGGTATGCTATATAAATAATGGAGTCAGAATTGCTCGAAGAATTTCTATTGTTAGGACGTAATGAAATGATGTTTGGACCGATTTTGTTACTAAAGGGAGCTGAAATGTGCCATAAGCTATCTAACAATTTATTTATACAAGCCTCAGGGAGCCTGAATCTTCATAGAGTATTCTATAAACAAAAAAAGCTTAGGCAGACTCTTAGGTTTTATCATGGAAAGAAAAAAATCATGAAAGGAGGTGAGAAAAATGGCAGAAAAAGTCAAAGATTTAGTCTGTGGAATGGAATTTGATAAAGATTCCGCAAGTGGCACCTTCGAGTACAAAGGTAAGATTTATTATTTTTGCAGCCTCGGATGCAGAGATAAATTCGCAAAAGAGCCTGATAAATACACAGCTCATGAAAGGAAAGAATGAAAGTGATTCTCTGTGGAAGACAAGTAAAGGTTTTTAGATTGAAGGAATAAAACACAATTAAATTTGGGAGAACAATAATGAAGCAAAAAATCTACAGAGACCCAGTCTGCGGGCAGAAAATAAACCGCCAAAAAGCACAGATTCTCATCAAGCATAAAGGCTACGGTTATTTCCTTTGCTGTCCCGTTTGCCAAAGCGAATTTGAACAGGATCCTGACGTGTATGCAAAGCCCGAATATGCTTTTAAAATTTCTGTTAGTAAAAAAGAAAAAAGAAGATGGACAAGAAGGAAAAAATGAAATTAAAATATTCCCTTTTTTCAAGAAGAAAGTTCCTGAATGCTCTTTTTGGAGGTGGAATTCTGGCGTTTCTCTCATCTTTTCTCTATCCACTTGTTAGATTTCTTTTTCCTCCAGCACAAGAACCTGATAAGGTCATTCTGGAATACGCTCATTATAAAGATATGAATCCCTATACATCCAGAATGTTTGCCTGGGGAAGCAAACCAGGGATCTTGGTTAAAAAGGGTAATCGTTATCAAGCCTTTATTGCTGTGTGCACTCATTTAGACTGCACAGTCACTTTTTTGCCCGAGAAGAGGAAGTTTTACTGTGCCTGTCATGAAGGATGGTACGATGAAAACGGAGTGAATATTGCTGGGCCGCCGCCTTCTCCTCTTAAAAAACTAATTGTTCAGATGGAAGGTGAAAATATAATTATTAGAAATTCATAAAGCTGACCTTGAGAATGAATTAAAAGATTTTTGGAAGGAAGTGATTTAAGATGTCAAATACTTTAATTCTAATTTTATTAATTGGTCTGCTATTTTTCTTCATGCATCGGGGCGGACATGGACTGGGATGTTGTGGTGGTCATGCACGAGAGAAAGAAGATGATAAGAATAGAAATGAAGAAGATAGGTCAAAATCTTGCCATTAAAAGTTTTTAATATTCAGGAGGTATAAGCCATGCACGGTGAATCTATGGGTAATTATGCTTACGGTTTGTGGCCGGTGGTTGTCTTCAATATTATTCTTTTCCTACTCTTTGCTATAGGATTTCTAAGGCCAAAGAAGAAATTCGAATGGCGTTCTATGGGGGCGCTTGTAGGTTTCTTAGCTGCTCTTTTTACAGAGATGTATGGTTTTCCATTAACGATCTTCTTTCTTACATCTTTAATGGGAAATAGATATCCTGTCTTGGATCCTTTTTCTCATCCCAGCGGGCACCTTGTTTTAGTATTTTTGGGTTTATCTCAATTTCCTGCAGCCATGATTGTTCTGCATATTATTACCAATGGCCTTATCTTTTTAGGACTCTATCTTATGTACTCAGGCTGGATGAAGATTTATAAAGCTAAAGAGGATAAATTGGTCACAGACGGAATATACAGCTACGTGAGACATCCGCAGTATCTTGGTTTGTTTTTAATAACCGTTGGCTTTTTAATTCAATGGCCCTCGGCAGTAACATTGATTATGTGGCCTCTCTTGACTTTTGCTTACTATAAATTATCCAGGCGAGAAGAATGGGAGCTGATGTCGAAATTTCAGCAGGAATTCCTCGAGTATAAAAAAGAGGTTCCTGCTTTTATCCCAAAATTTTCAAGAAGAGGTCATTTTTAGGGGAGGATAACGATGAAAAACCATGCTCTTTGGATGCTAATAGGCTGTGCTTTACCAGTTGTTTTAATATTCCTGCTTCCTCTTTTTGGAATAAAAGAGGAATGGGCCCTGTTGATTTTTATTATTCTTATGTTTGGTTGTCATCTTTTCATGATAAACTGGCATAAGAAAGGATCTTCTAAAGAACACAGTATAGAGGCTAAGAAGAGAGGAAATGATCGACATTAATTCAGAAAGTGTTGATGTGAGAATCATTTAGGGTAAAGATGCCTAAATTAAAAATGATAAAGCATAAACGATTGCCAATTTTTTTAGGAGTGTTTTTAATATCCTTTGCCACTCTTATGTTAGAAATTGGAATGACAAGGATATTTTCTATTCTCTATGAATACCATTATGCTTTCTTAGCTGTTGCTCTGGCAATTTCGGGCTTAGGCGCAGGAGGGATTTTCTTTCATGCTAAACTAAAAAATTCTAAGTATGAAGATCTGGCTCTCGTGATTTCCGGCCAAGGATTTGGCATGGCAATTTTATTGATGCTTTTCTTGGTTGTTTTTGTAAGTGGATTAAATGTTATCTATTTCACTGCTATCTTGGCCTTTCTCCCGTTTTTGTTTGCAGGAATATTTTTGTCCGCCTCTTTCGAGCTTTTTGCTGAAAAAAGTGGAAAGCTCTATGCGATTGATCTTATAGGTGCTGCCCTTGGTTCTTTTTTAGTTATCTTCGCCTTAAAACTTGGTGGTGTTGCCGTCGCTCTTGTGACCGGATTATTGGCCAGCCTTTCTTCGATATTAATAAGAGTAGGGGATTATCGAATTAAAAAGATAACCATAAAAAATGCGATTGGTTTAATTTCTTTGCCCTTGGCCCTGCTCGTATTACTTTTATTAAATATCTTATTCGGATTTCTGGGCCCCATCCCATTTTCCCCTTCAGCGCAAAAAGAGATGCTGAGTCTCATGAATCATCCTTTCTATGATGCTCAAATTGAAGAAACCAGGTGGAGTCATTTTGGGCGCACTGACCTAGTCAAGAACAATCTCAATAGGAGTGAAATGGTCCTTTTCATCGATGGCACTGCAGGGGCTCCGATGTACCGATTTAACGGCGATTTTGGAAATATAAACAACAATGCTGTCCTTGGGTTGAAACGAGACTATACAGGCTATTTTCCAATTTCTCACTTGCCCCCAGAAGAGAAAAGAACTGTGTTGATCATTGGTCCTGGTGGAGGGAGAGATATCCTAGCTGCAAAGCTGGCTGGTGCGGAACAAATTACAGCCGTAGAGATCAATCCTGACTTTGTCAAGTTAGCCAGAAAATATAAAGATTACAATGGAGGCATTTTCGATCAGAGAGAAGACATTTCGGTTGTTGTCGACGAGGGGCGCAGCTTCCTTAAAAGATTAAGGAAAAAATTTGACATAATATTTATGAGTATCCCGATCACCAAGACCTCTCGAAGCCCGGAGGGCTATGCATTGTCAGAAAATTTCTTGTTTACTGTAGATTCGATGAGTGATTATCTGGAACATCTGACTGAAAATGGGCGGATCATTGTCGTTGCTCACCATGACCTAGAAATTTTCAAACTCCTATTCTTAACTTTAGACGTTTATAAAAAGAAAGGGATAAACCCACAAGAAGCTTTGAAACATATCTATACGATTGGTCCTCCTATGTTTCAGGTGTTTGTACTAAAGAAAAGTCCCATAACAAAAGAGGAAGCAAAGATCATTCACGATGGAGCGATGCTTGAGCGGCATTATCAGGCGGAGACAACATTCATTCCTCATATATCACAACATCTCCATGAGATTCCTTTGGGTGAAGGGAAAGTTCTTTCAGGTCAAATGATAAACGAAGTCATTCTGGCAATATCGGAGGGAAGAGTTAATCCAGACGAGCTGATAAAAGCAGCAAATGTTGACTTAAAGCCTAATAGTGATAATAATCCTTTTTTTTATAAAATGAAAAAGGGGCTCCCTGAAGTTATTTCAATTCTACTGATTTTGAGCTTTATTTTGGCTGTGTTTGCTTTGTTGATAAAACCTCGGTTTAAACCTCCAACGGAAAGGGCTTTGAAAAAGAGGGATTTTTTATTTCGATATATGTTTTTTTCTATCGGAGTTGCCTTCATGCTGATTGAGATACCATTAATACAAAAATTCACTTTATTCCTTGGTCAGCCAGTATATTCTCTTTCGGCACTCCTTCTTTCTTTACTCGTAGGTGCTGGGATAGGTAGCTATATGAGTGGGCGAATCAGAGTTGTTAATTCTGTTGTTAAGCTGATTGGGGCAAGTCTGCTGGTTGCCATAGTAGTTCTTCTTTACCTTTGGATTTTGCCCTCTATTTTTGATAGGTTGTTAAGTGCAACAATAAATACAAGGATATTCGCTTCTGTCGGTCTAATTTTACCCGTTGGACTCGTTATGGGAGTTCCTTTCCCCTCCGGCATAAAACTACTCCATACATTTAAAATGACCGAACAAGTCCCAAGAATGTGGGGTATAAATGGTTTGAGTTCTGTATTTGGTTCTGTGTTGGCTGTTTCTTTATCTATAATCTGGGGCTTTACTATGAGCTTGATCGTCGGAGCGTTTCTGTATTTTCTTATATGCATAATTTTCTCATTCAAAAAAAGTCTCTTTTTAAATCAATAATCCTTTTAACTTCACACAGAAAGAAGAAAAGAAAAAAAAATTAAAAAAAAAGCTTGACATACCATAGCGGGGTATGGTATATATTTCTTTATTAAAAATTTAATTTAGCGGTAACTTGTATGAGATGAGTCGAAAATAGGAATAAGAAAATGAAGAGAGGAACAAAATTTTGCATTTTATTGTTAGCTGGCATACTTACTTTTGCTGGATTTAACATGCTGGCTTCATCCGATGCGTTACAAATGATCAAGATTGGCAATGATGCAGGGCTTCATATCATAGCGAATCATTTGGCGACGAAAGAAAAGGCCCCTGAAGCGCATCCCATCAAAAAAGGAGGTAGTGCTTCAAATTGTCCTCAGCCTTTATTCAGTGAAGTGGAATGCTGTTGATGCTTGTTCAGCTTTTGAAGCTAGATGAAAAACAAAGAAGCATATTTAATTCTATCAGGATGAAGTTGCTTGAAGTGTTATGGACTAAGCTTAAGGAAATCAAAAAAAGGCAATATGTTCGATGAGCAAGAATATCTATTTTTAATAAAGAAAGGAGAATGACAAATGGCTAAGAAANNTTTATTATCCGCAAAAGGATTGTAGTGATTTTATTGTTGGTTTTTGCGACGCTATTCTTCGGATACTTTGCTACTAAGATCAAGCTCAATGCTGACTTCTCCACGTATTTGAAAGAGAATGATCCACTTGTTCAAGAATTTAATAGAATAGGCGAAATCTTTGCCGGAAAATCCATTGCTA